>Ga0189291_100058_pt1 | contig 173078 bp, 158 predicted proteins | sample UW1redminimetaG_FD_130331 | JGI IMG/M metagenome (GOLD analysis project Ga0189291, IMG submission 130331) | Marine microbial communities from the Costa Rica Dome - UW179B-red mini metaG | ecosystem: Environmental > Aquatic > Marine > Oceanic > Photic zone | place: Costa Rica: the Eastern...
AACACTATCAACCAGCGGCGCTTGCAATACCGAAAGCAGGCCGCCTAATATCAATCAACAGATGAGCCAAACTCTCGCTTAAATTAGGCCGCAGTCTGTTCCAAAAACCCTGATGACGCACACTCTACCGAAGCCTCTCTATCCTGCCCTGTCGCTACCCCGATCAGGTCAACCGGCGAACCGATATAGCCAAAATCTGCTGGAAAGAAGTCTCCACTGCAGAACCCGCGAACTAGAACGAATAGGCCATCGACACCAACGCTGACAAAATCGCCATGCACTCGCATTTCCTCATCAGGAAAAAGACATTCTAGAAGTGGCGCAATGAATCCACGTAACGCTTCATCTAGTTCATCTATCGAATAGTCTTCTGTTCCCAGAGGGATACGATCAAAATAGCTCTGCGGTTTTGTGTCATTAAAGTTCAGGTGTGGCAGCTCACTCTCACTAATACTCAATATCCTGTTCCCTCAAATCCAGTAGGTTCTTGACCGCTGAAGTATACTCTTCATCGGCTGGATCAGTCTCGTGAAGAGACCCTTTTTCTGCCGATTGTTGTGCTCTTCGAGTAAATCGAAGATCTTTCTTCAGACTGAATTTCACTTGCTCCTTGCCCGACACTCAACACAGTTTCTACATTGTCGGGTGTCGATAACCACGGCCAAGCGGTTTACACTTTTTTTTGCAAGCCAGTGCGAAAGGGAAAGAAACACCCCAACCACAATTACTTTCTAGGGCGCTTCGCAGATGCAATGAGGGAATAGACATCTAAAAAATTCCTTAGATTGGTTACGACGATGCCTAGCGCGACCTGTCGCAACGCATCATGGCGCTGTTCCAGGCGCCCGAGACCCGCAGCGAACTCGGACAGGCCGGGATCAACAACTCAATTACCGACAACATGTGTATCCATCATGACCTTTGACCAGGAGTAATACTGGCTCAGGGCAATGCCTTCCTGGCGGCACAGTTCGGCAATTGTGTCTTCGCCTCGTAAGCCCGCCAACAAAATCCTGATCTTGTCTTCAGACGAATAGCGCTCGCGTGTCTTGGGGCGGATATCCTTCACCGTGCGATCTGCAGCATCGGTATGGCGTTCGGGTGTATCTCTCATCATTCACTCCTCAATGGTGACGAGGAGAAAGACTATCTGCTTGCCCTCTTCAACGCGGCTGAACATGTTGTAAATGGTTTTTATGCCGCGCGGGATGGGGAGAAGATGGAGAGTGACGTTGCGCTGAGTGAATCTTCAGCGGGTGACATCTCCGCAAGTGATGCAGATATCACCAGCGTGAATTAGTAATTGATGTGTCTAATAAGGGATAGCCCCACTCTGGCATCATGCTGTCTGAGTTGTTGGTGTGACATCTTGATGGGGTGGTTTGGAAGGAACAACTACCAGCCAGAACCAATGGATGCTAATAGTCATTTCTAAGCGATTAGAAAGAGGGAACCTGAATTTTCATGAGTGGAAGTGAAGCAGTCCAACTTGAAGTACAACTTGACACCATCAAGACCGCTCTTTTGTCGCTTAAAGCTGCAGGGGCTGATGGTTTCGAAGGGCTGCTTCGTGTCGTGCTCACCAAACTAACGGGCATTCCATTTCGGCTTGCGGCAAGCGGGTTGCAGGGGGGGATGGATGGGGACGCGGCAATGCCGAGCGATGCCGTTAGTTTCGAGGCCAAACGATACTCAGGAACAATTAGTAGAGAGTCAGTCTTGACGAAAATCGTCGATTTGGCTCGCAGCGAAAATGCCGCCGATCGACTATGGGTTCTTGGGGCGACTAGTGAAGTTTCCGCACAGCTGGCGGCGGCTGTTCGACAGGATGGAGATTTACATGCCATTTCTACTTTCATACTAGATTGGATTTCCGAGCCTCTGCCGTTTCTCGCTGTTGCCATTGTTGCTGCTGAAAGTGAGGCCGTGGATTTCTTGATCCAAAATTACGACGAAAAGCAACAGCAAAGAAGGATCAATCGAAAAGATCTAGCAGGGGCTTTTGCCTCAATTTCGAAGCACCCAGAATTCAAAAATATGCTTCAGAGCGTCCAGGCAAACCTTAATGTTTCGAGCCTTGCATTTACCCAAGCGATCAACTTGAACGCCCAATGGCGGGAAGATACATTTGGTTCTACCGACCGCGCAAGAGAACGCCTTGGGCAGGCCCTTACCGTTGCGGCCAATCCCGATCCAGTTATGCGCTCAGAACTTCGAGGACGTGTAGGAACCGAACTACTAAATGGTAGTGACATCATTCTTTCGGGCGACGAGGGTCATGGAAAATCGTGGCTAGCTGCACAGGTGTGCTCTGGCTCAGAAGGCATGGCGCTATTTGTCAGCGCAGAGCAATTTGACAGCACAACAATTGATGATCTCGACGAATTCCTGATTGCTCTGCTCATCAAACAATCTGGTGATGTAGAAGATGAAACACTCAAGGTTAGGTGGCGCTACCGCCTGAAGGCATGGAAGGTGACGCCGCCACACGCTTCATTGCTCGTTGTCATTGATGGAATCAACCAACGACAAAGCCTACGTTGGGACCGACTTCTTAATGGTCTTCAAAGCAGATTGCAGGAAATCGGAGGACGCCTGGTCGTGACCGTCCGCTCGCAGTTTTGGCAAAATACGGTAGCTCACGGTTTGGCTTTCACGCCTACTGTTATCAGTATTCCTGAATGGACTCCCGAAGAGCGTGATGGGCTGCTCACCCACTATGGAATAACACTTGATTGGCTGGACGATGGCACACTTCGAACGCTTCAGAATCCAAGGTTGCTTGGTGTTGCCGTCGCAACTCTGCCCCGTCATGAGGACATTGCGTGGAAAGGCCTAACGACGGACAGGCTGTTGATGGAGCACCTTCGGGCGTCGCAGCGAGAGAACTTCGAAAATGAATCCTTTAAGGAACTGACCAGTCGCCTTAGCGAACATGCAACGCAAGTTCTGGCGCGTGTGCAGGCATCATCAAGCGAACCGACACAGCATTTTCGAGTGGACTCGGCTGCAGTAGTTGAAACGCGTTTTTTTCGCGCCCTCCCGGGACCGGGCGACTTCTACGAGCTACGCGACGAGGGCTTGACCCTCGCTCTCGGCTTTACACTCGTGGATCAACTTTGGCAGACGCACAGAGCGGAGCTCGACCTAGTTGAGCGAGTTGTACAACTTATCGACCCAATCCATGCAATGGACCGAACTGCAGATGTCCTTTTCGCGTCTCTGCTAGTTTGCGCCCTTGATAAAAATATCCGCTTCGACAAGGAGATTTTCTCAGTTCTCCTTGATGCATTTGCCAATCTTCAAAACATTAGCGATCAACGGTTTGAGGAATTTGTCGAGATCGTAAGGCACCAGCCAAAAGTGTTTTTTGAAGTTTTGAAGGGGTTCTGCCTCGAGAGAGGGCAACGGATCAATCATGACTGGTTTGTCCACGGTGCATTTGAGGTCGCAGCGACCGATCTGGGGTCTCCAGTGGCGGAGATCGCCATTCATCAATGGTTGCATTGTTACAGTAAAGATTCCATCGCGCAGGCCAACCGATACCCCAAACACGATGCCCTTGAATACCAAAATCGTCTCAAGAAAAGGAAAGATGAAATCGATGATGTATTATTGAATCTCTCGCATTACGAGAGGAAGCTGCTAGAGCAGATGACTGAAGTGTCGGGAGAGCTCGAGACACTGTTCACACTTGCCCTTCAGCTGCTCGCAGGGCGTCCGCTTGCAAAGTTCGCCGACGGCTTTGTCGCGATGGGGCTGGCCTTCGGTCTCGATGGAGACGTGCATTCTGCACGAAAAGCATTTCAGCAATTGGCCACCTTCAATAGGGTGGATCGAGCCGCATCAAAAGACGCCTTCGTGAAAGCAATCGCACCACTTCGAGCGCCGGAAACATCAAGGGTCGGTCAGTGGACGGTCATACGTATGCTTTTTGCAACGGGAGACAAAGCCGCCGTTGCCGAAGCAGATACATTAGCGAAAGAACTACGAGAAAATTGGCCCAATTCTGAGCCACCCTCACCGCATGCATGGAAGCAAATCAAGGTTGCAGATCCTAAAGTTGCGCGCCCTGTTGACATGGATGTGGGATTGCAGCGGTTTGACGCCCTTGATCCAGATGAGATCTGGCAGGTGATGACGGTCACAAGTGAAGACCGTGAATATAGAGACTTCCTTCCAGTTGCCTGCCGTTTTGCGCCTGAGATCGCCTATAGGAAAGCCCGCAGCATTCTTGGTGGGCTACTTACGAGAACCGGATTTCCTTTGCGTCAGGTCATTATGAACAGTGAGGGTCACCTCCCTTTGATCGGTCCAGATTTAGCAGGTCAATTAGTGAAGCGGGTGTCAGAGAGCGATGTTATCGATACTCTGCCCGAAGACGATCAACGCTTTTGTCGCATGCTCGCATTCTACTATGCTGTCGCCCAATTGTCGGCAAAAGAGCAACTCGATTGCATAACCGGGAAATCGCTCGGGCCTTATTATCTCCTGTCGGTCATCCCCAGCCTGAAGCCTCAGCCGACCGGGAGCATTATGGAGGCACTTACAGGGGTATTGGATATGAACGACGAGAGTGCTGCTCATGGTATTCTCATCGCTGCGCTTCATGGAAACACCCAGATCACTCCCGAGTTGGAAGCACTCATTCTGCGTTGCTGCAACGGAGAGTCGCCTGAACTTCGCGGAGTTGCTTACGAATTGGCAACATGCAGAGACCTAGAAAAAGTTCGGCAAGCACATGCTCAAAGCACGTGGACAGCACACTCCATAGACAATAGAGCCTATGAGCGTTGGTTTGGCTCAGTTCTGTTGGTCGAAGCTTGTGCCAAACGCGAACTAAAAAAAACAAACGACCTTTTGAAACGGATTAGCCGAGAGACGTGGTTTTTCGCTGCCAATCGGTTAGGGGCAGAATTTGCAAAGCCACTTGCAGATTTTTTCGTTAGAAGTCTTAAAATGGGCGTCAATACGGTAAGCAAAACATCACTCCCATCTGTGGATTTGACTTTTTCAAGTGGGGAACCTGCAAGTTTGCCGTTGATTTCTATAGGTGAAACAGATCGGGTAGGTGACCGTTTCCCCAAACAGAAAAGCCTGAATGAGGTGTTGGGCGCACATGACGATTTCGATGAAAAACAAGAAGGGCTTCGTGCCGTAGCGGATGCATTCTTTCAAGAACTTAGAGGTTCAGACGCGCAGCTCTTAGTGCAAAGAATCACCATTGGAGATATTTATTGGCTCGTTGAGGCCGTTCCCGAGTTCGTCGAATTCTTGGATCAAGTCCCACAGGCTCAGTTCATTTGGCTAAGGAACTTTGCTTTCGCCGCGGCGAACCACATTTCAGGAGATTCTCCCGAACGAGCCGTGGTGCTCTTTCGCCGAGCCACGGCATCCCAAGGGGTCGCTACACAAGCGCTGGGCGATGATCTAACACTTGAGCATGAGGCGATTTGGGCAAGCAAGGATTCAGAGCCTATAAAGGGACTATGGCGTCAACGACTGCAGAGTTCGGGGAGTGATGCAACCCTCGCCCGGGAAGTTCTCGCCGCCGAACGTTTCGGCGCATCTGCTTTCATTAAGTCTTTGGTGCGTGAGATGGCATTGAGCCAAGATAGCTTGGACCACGCCTATGCAGCTTCGATTGCAGGCTACTCGAACCAGGGTGCTGAGTTGGTCGCCATTATAGAGAAGCACGCCGATGATAAAGGTTTGCCCGGCGAAGCCGCGAAGCACGCATTGATATCCCATGAGGCTGCCCAATGGGCAGAGCACTGGATCAACCAGATGTGGGATGCGCCAACATCTGAAGAATTTTGGCGGTGCTTAATGATCGCGAAAACCTGCATGGATGCGCGGGTGTGTGATCAACCAAAACTGAATACCAAATGGGGATGCTATGCCCCCGTATTTCAATCGATACGAAAGGTGGCGATCAAGGAGAAGAACAAGGAGAGAGAAAAGAGATTTATAGGCCGGGAAACTCCTGAGCGAATTTTTGTCGCCACGGCAACCTAATCATGACCAGCGACATCAAGAGTAATCCGGCAATGAGAAGTCTGCAGATGATCGGATGCCATCACCGCAGGGGCGGCTGTAAAGCTGGGTGCAAATAAGGCCCTTCAGTACATGATGCGGATGTCACCTATGTGAACGAGGCGTCGGCGCATCCATCGGGGCAGGTGTTGCGCGCGCCCTCTCTCACTCTTCAGATCCCAAAGCAGCACCCAGGGAAACCTCAGGCACGCCTGAGTTGTAGCCACCCGCCAAAAAAACCAGACTTTCCTGAAATGTGGGTCATGAGCCGCGTGGCGTCTCCCTGTACGATGCGACGCTCTCTGTCACGCGTTGTACTTGGCAGTTTCGTGTGCAGTATAGGCAGAAAGCTCCGCAACTCTGCTTTTTGATCTTGGCGAAAGCTGATTGATCGGAGATAGACGAGAAGGATCTTGGAGATAGTGCTGTTTCGCGCCTGCTTAAGAAGTTTTATCAGCGCATCAACATCCTGCTGTGCGGGGCTACTCAGGTGAGCTGGCAGAACCGCCTCCAAAGGTCTGGTATTATTCGCAGGTTGCGCAATCTCGTGCTCTACATAAAGCTTAAGATGCCGAGCTGCAGGAGCACCAATGCTCGCCAGTGCTTTTCCAATTAACACGCGGTCATCGGTATTCAGTTTTCGGTCGGGATCTCCCTGCAAAATATCCCACAGCATGTCTGCCGCTTCCCTGCGCTTAACGCCGCCAAGCGCCTCAATACCATTTTCAATCACTTGTTTGTTTTGAGATGTTTCTGCCAGCTCAACCTTTAGACGCTTTCCAAGAGGGCGAATGATGGGCTGTCCAACTCTCACGGCGGGCTCGGACGTGTCCTGCAGGCGTGCCAGCGCAATGCTGATTTTTTGCTGCGTGTCCCTCAGGCCCCCAAAAATGATTGTCAGAAGGACAAAGTCAAAAACGAGGCGGGTAGAAAAAGCCAGATGCCTCGCCGTGTCTTGTGTGGCCTCCACGCCTGAGAAGTTCCACCCATAGGCATCCGTCGCGTCGAGGATCGGCAGCGCCGTCATATAAAGCTGTAGGCAATAGACCAGCCAGGAGACTTGCTCCGCCTTCATAAAGGTACAGGCCGTTTGGGCATCGCAGAAATCCTGAAGGAAGGGAATCTCCGCAGGGCCGACAGCAAAATACTGATTGGCGGTATCAAACCACCAGTAAGCCAGGGGAATGAGAAAGCACATGGCCAGCCCGGAGATGAGAGCTGTTGATCTGAGGTCCCGGACCTTCCGAGCGGCCACGCGTCCCGCATCCGTATCGGTATCGATCGTGCTGCGTTTTTGTTCCTCGGTAAGCCACGCGCTGAGATAGGCAGCGCATAACAAGAAACCGACGATAATGAGATGTCCGATATTCAGGGAGACCGGGTCAAGATATTGCGGTGCGACCAGGATGAAGAAGAAGAGACTGCCAAAGACCGCAAGAACCGCAACAATCCGCAGGCGGCGATGTTGGAGAAACCCAAAAGCAAACAGTCCTATCCACCGAAGGCCTGTCAGCACCAACCAGAAAACCCCTGCCACAACCCGCTTGATTAATTGGGCCATCTGCCCAGAATTGTTTGGCATCCTCTCGCTCCCCCAAAGCGCATTTCCCAAGGCAACACTTCCCCAAGTGCTGCTATAGTGAAATCAGTGTCGTGCTTAATGCACCTGAGGTCAACGTGCGTGACAGCGCTCTACACCAGCACTGACGTGCAGTGCTGCACCATACTGCCCCGCCAAACGTTTGCGCCCGGCTTCCAGTAACTCTTCAACTAGGAGTAATACTGGCTCTGAGCGATCCCTTCCTGGCGGCACAGCTCGGCTATTGTGTTGTGAGTTCTACTTGAAGTGCATCATTTTAGCGGTGCTATTGTCCCTTTTGCCTCTGCGACGTAGGTTTGTCGAGCCACAATCAAGCGCTAGCTCGCAGGATGTTTAGAACATCAGCCGTTTTCGAAGGTCGATTGCGTGTGGTGCAGGTTTTGTTTCGAGGTAGGTGCTCTCTTGCGAAGAGTGCTCAAAGGGGGAGGGTGAGTCTGTGAAGAACCATGTGATATCTGTGGGTAGAGCGTTGATGACGTTGTTGAGTCCATGAGCTCAGGTTTGCCAACATATCTAGTACTCTTGCGCAAGCTCATCGAGCCAGGCGAGGCTGTTCGCTATTCCTGGTGGCTTGCTGTCGCGCTTTTCATGGTGGTTGCCAATTTTTCATACAACTACGTCTTTGGATATTGCTACGGGGTCGGGAGCTCGTGCTTGCTCACGTCTGGCTCGGACGCTTTCGCCTCGTTTTCTAGCGTTGACTATTTTCCTGCGGAATTTACCGCTTTGGATGCAGAGTATTTGCAAAGGGCCAAACAGGCTTTCGCGGTCTCAATTTCAATAGTAGTCTTCGTTACCCTGGCTCTCACGCTCATCTTGTTTACGGTTTTTCTTCGGCATAGGGATCAATATCGCGGTCCGTTGGTGATTGAGCATGGTCCGGCCAATTGGATGGTTCATTATCCTCTATCGTTATTCGTAGTGTTGCTGATTTTGGCATACACCGTCCCCCAGTCGGGCTGCGCTTTCTACAAAGATTGCGACGGGTATGACTACTACGTTGGAAAGATCTTCTTCTTCATGGCGATGGCGACAATTTCAGTGGTTCCTCCGCTATTCAATTCGCTGCTCAAATTTCTATGCGCTGGATTCTCTGTGTCGCATAAAAATCGGAGTGATTCATGACGTCGGTAGTTTCATCAGCTGCTTTCTGAATGCTTCTGTGGGAGTTTTGAACCCGAGGCACTTGCGAGGTGTTGTGTTCATGCGCTCACAAATCGACTCTATGTATCGATTTGTGAGTGACAGAAGAACTGTGTCGCTCGGGAGGTATCGGCGTATCCGTCTATTCATGTTCTCAACCGACCCTTTCTGCCAAGGGGTTTGCGGGTCGCAGAACCATGCTTGAGTGCCCATCCCGCGTTCCAGTTCGCGCCAGGAAGTGAACTCAAAGCCTCGGTCAAAAGTGATGGAACGTCTTGCCGAGTGAGGGAGGGGAGACAGCTCGGCAATGAGCCTGTTCATGATCGGTTTGGACTTTCAATCATTGTTGCGGAACAAAACCGTGTAGCGTGTTTTACGCTCGACCACTGTGGCGACATTCGCGGTCCCGTGCTCGCGTCTGAAGATCATCAGATCTCCTTCCCAATTGCCGAACTGAATACAGTTGTTGATCTCTTCTGGCCTCCGGTGAATGCTGGTTTCCAATGGAAAGACACGATCTCGTGGCTTTCTGGCATAGCGGGGTTTGCGTCTCCAACGGCGCTCTGGAAGGTATCGCGCCAATTCCAGTGACTGACCCTCATTGGAATAAACATATTGATAGATGGTCTCGTGGCAGAGCCAGAGGGGCTGCGGGGTTCTATCTTCAGCCGTCCAGCGATTTGCTCTGGCGACCAACCTTCTTTCAAGCGGTCAATTACCGCCGCTCGTAACTTGGGGAGACGCACCAATTTGCGTTGTCTGGTGCGCCGTCCAGTTGCAAGTGTTTGGGCCGTCGTATGCCAGTACCCATCTGCTTCGGGGATCTCCGCATCATGCCACCAATTGCGCTTGAGCTCCCGATGGATCGTTGAGCGGTCTCGGCCGAGAATTTCTGCAATTTGCGTCTTCGGGGTTTTCTTCTGAAGCAATTGGGCAAGAGTTCGGCGTTCGTCTTGTGTCAACTGGGTAAAAGTTCGTCTCATCACATTCTCCTAAAAGTCCCGAGAACCCGGGAAAAATTAGCATGTGATGCATCTCAAAATAGAATGTGCCTGTCTTCATCTCGTAAGCCCGCTAACACGATCCTGGTCTTGTCTTCAGACGAATAGCGTTTACGTGTCTTGCGGCGAATATCCTTCACTGTGCGATCGGCAGCATAGGCTTGACGTTCGGGTGTATCTCTCATCATCCGCTCCTCAATGGTGAAGATGAACCAGAATCTCTCCCTTAGTAAATCAGCCTAATCTGTCCCATAGGCGCTGATGCCGCACACTTGGGGTGTCCAGTGCTCTAACGCACCCTCTGCGAACCATAGCTGCCCAAATGCTTAATCGGAAGAATAGGAACTATCTCCTAGATCCGATAAAGCGCAACTTGGCGTGGCATCCTCAACCACTAGCAACCTTGCAGCGGTTGACAAATGAGTTGATAATTTCTGACCCACCCATCACTGGCTTTAGGAAACCGTTTTATCTGTTTGTTTATATTGGACAATTTGGTGGGCCGTGTAGGATTCGAACCTACGACCTAGTGATTAAGAGTCACCCGCTCTACCAACTGAGCTAACGGCCCCACCTTCGATCAGCATCAGAGTGCGACCGCGTAGAGGCCGTGTTATAGGCGAGCGACCCGTCGCGAGCAAGCCTTAGAAATAGGGCAAAAATCGGCTGAAACAGGCTATTTCTCAGGCCTCGGCGAGGTCCAGACGTGTCACTGCCCAGCCATACGACCTCAACCGCCACCGCTCCTCTTCCCGCAGGAGCAGGAAAGCCCAGCCGCCCTCTTCATAGAACGGGGTGCCATGAACAATGCCGCGCCAAACCGTGGGGAGAGTAAAGAACGCTTTGGGTCCCTCAACAGAGAAATCCTGAGGGTCGCCAAATGTCGGGCGAAGGTTTTCCAACCCCTTTGCGTGGGCCCGCATGCCCTCTTTCCAGCGCGCCACCGCGTCAGGCCCGTCGAAAAGGTAGGGAGAAAAGTTCTCGATGATTGTCACGCCCGTGTCGGAAAACACGCCCTCAAGATGAAAATCTTCGCGCGTCGCTATGAACCCCGCAAGGGCGTGGGGAACACGCATCATGGAATCGTCAGGGACTTCGCGCTCCATCAACCCCTCCTACCAGAAGGCACCAGGGTTCCGCGTGATCTCCAGATTCCGATGAATATAGACGCTCATCAAAAGGCCGAACCCCAGCATGAGGGTCAGCATGGCTGTCCCCCCGTAGGAGACCAAGGGAAGCGGCACACCCACCACAGGCAGCAATCCCATGACCATCGCTGTGTTGATGAAAATGTAGAGGAAGAAATTGACTGTAATCCCAATCGCCAGCAACCGGCCAAACTGATTACGCGTCTGTAGCCCAACCGTAATGCCAAACATCAGGACCATAATGTAGAGCCCCAAGAGTGTGAGACCGCCAACCAGGCCCAATTCTTCTGACAACATTGTGAAAATGAAATCGGTATGTTTTTCCGGGAGGAAATTGAGGTGGGACTGTGTCCCCTCCATAAATCCCCTGCCAAATACGCCGCCAGACCCCATCGCAATCTTCGCCTGCAAGCTATGATACCCGGCACCCAGTGGGTCTCGCTCCGGGTCCAGAAACGTCAGCACCCGCTGCCGCTGATAGTCATGCAGCGTGCTCCAGGCAATCGGTATGGCAGCGACCGCCGCAACACCACCAACAATGAAATATCGCCACGCGAGCCCTGCCATAAAGAGCAGCACAACGCCCACAACCGCAATCAACACAGCCGTGCCAAGGTCTGGTTGGCGCAATGTCAGATAAAACGGCAGACCGATCAGGAGTGCCGGCGTAACGAGGAAGCGAATGCGGGACACTTGATCCAGCGTAAGCCCGTGGAAATACCGTGCCAGAGCCAGGATCAAAGTGATCTTCATCAGCTCCGAAGGCTGAAGCTGCAGAAACCCCAGATCAATCCAGCGTTGGGCCCCCATGCCGCGAAAGCCGAGAAACTCCACCCCGATGAGAAGAAGCAGGGCAACCCCATACGCGGGATAAGCCAAGTTCATCCAGACACGTATGTCGACAAAGGCCACCACAAACAAAACACAAACACCCACGCCAAATCGGATCGCCTGACGGGACGCCCAGGGGTCAAAGTTACCGTCGGCCACCGAATAAAGCATCGCGATGCCCATCGAGGCGATCGCACAGATGAGAAGCAGGAAACCCCAGTTGAACTCAAAGAACTTGTCTTTGAGGCTCATGTCACGACCACCGGCATTCAAGAATGCATCAACCATGTCTTACCCTTCCCTCTCCGGTAGCTCGCCATCAGCGCTTTGCGTCTGCGGACCTTGCGCGAGTTGATTTGAGGGGTCGCGTTCCAGAACCAGTCTCATAATGTCGCGCGCGATAGGTGCGGCAACGCGACTGCCACTGCTACCATGTTCCACCACAACGGAAACCGCATAGCGTGGTTCCTCGACGGGCGCAAAGGCAACAAACAGCGCGTGATCGCGACGGCGCCATTCAATCTCGTCATTGGACAAAACGCCTGACTCGCGCTCCGCTCTGGAAATCCGCCGGACTTGCGCAGTCCCTGTCTTCCCCGCAAGGGACATACCGGGCTCATTGAGCCGCGCCCGAAAAGCTGTTCCCCTTGGATCGTTCGAGACAAGGTTCATGCCCTCTCGCACAAGGGCCAGCGCTTCATCGGAAACACCAATCGGTTCAACAGAAGGAGCGCTGGTTACATCTTCATCACCCACGGAACGAACGAGGCGCGGCGTAACAGCCTTACCTCCATTGGCCAGACGAGACGTCATCACAGCCAATTGCAACGGTGTTGCCAGCAAATATCCCTGACCAATGCCCGCGATCAATGTCTCACCCTGTTGCCAGGGAGCGCCGGTTGTCGCGCGCTTCCAACCTTGGGTCGGGACCAGGCCAGGCTTTTCGCCCGGCACCTCATATCCGTAAGTCTCACCCAAACCAAAGCGGTGAGCCATTTCTCCAATCCGGTCGATCCCAATCTTCTTTGCGATCTCATAGAAATAGGTGTCGCAGGAATGCTGGATCGAACCAAGCATATCCAAATAGCCATGACCCTTGCGCTTCCAGCAATGGAAATCATGATTGCCCAGAGTGGTTTTCCCTGTGCACCTAATTTTCTGCTTAGGGTCCACAAGACCACTGTCAATCGCTGCAGCCGCAACGACCATTTTAAAAGTTGAACCGGGCGGATATTGGCCCGCGATCGTTTTATTCACGAGAGGTTTAAACGGGTTGTCCCTCAAACCATTCCAGGTCGCATGACTAAGGCCGATGTTAAAATCATTAGGGTCATAAGCAGGCGTCGAAACACTGGCCAATACGTCCCCTGTATGAATGTCCATAACAACGGCAGCTGCGGCCTCGCCCGCCAGGCGTTCAGTCGCATATTTTTGAAGATCCATATCAAGGGTCAGAACAACTTTGGCACCTGGGGTCCCGGGGTCTTTCGATAATTCGCGGATGACGCGGCCATACGCGTTCACCTCGACATGGCTCGCTCCGGCAGCACCACGAAGCTCTTTGTCCAAACGCCGCTCAAGACCACTCTTCCCAATGCGAAAACCAGGCAGCTTCAAAAGCGGGTCTTTGTCATCCAGATCATTTTCTGAAACGGGCGCGACATAGCCAACCACATGCGCAAGAGCACCCGCATGGGGATAGTGCCGTGTCTCACCAACGTCAGGCTCAATGCCCGGCAGATCCGGCTCGTGAATATTGACCTGCGCAAATTGTTCCCAGGACAGGTTTTCTGACACCGTAATGGGGAGGAAGGCCGCAGACCGCCGCGCGTCGCGCAAGATGCGTTTCCATTGCGTTTGAGAAAGAGCCACAATTCGATTGAGCTTGGTGAGGGTCTCCTCAATATCAGGTGTCTGCTCGGGAACGAGCAGGACGCGGAAGTTCTGTCTGTTGGAAGCAAGGACAGTCCCGAAGCGATCAACAATCTCACCGCGCAGGGGCGCCAGCAAACGCATGTTCACGCGGTTTTCTTCCGCGAGCATTTGATATTCAGAACTTTTTAGAACCTGAAGGTAATACATCCGGCTGGCGAGACCGCCAAAGACAAGCAGTTGCGCACCGCCCAAGATGGCAGCGCGCCGCGAAAAGATCTTAAATCTCGCATTGTCTGTGCCGTCAGTGAGCATGTGTCCCTAACCCTGTACCAGCAACCGTTGGAGGAGCTGCTCAAAAAGTTTAGCAAATAGAGGAAAAAGCGCCACCGTCGTCGCCATCTGCACCAGCACCGAAGCTGGCGACAAAAATTGACCGAAATAGAGAGACGCCAGCGCCCACCCAAGAAATCCTGCAATCGTCGAAGAAACGAGGAAACCCAACCAAAACAAGCTAAACGTTCGCCCGATAATCAGCTGGCGTTGGGAGATAACGAGGCCATAAACAATAAGGTAAACGAGAGCCCAAAGCCCAAGCGGCCCAGCAGACAACAGATCATAGAAGAGCCCTATCGCAAAAACACCATACGGCGGAAACACGTCCGGTCGCTGAACGGCCCAATAGTAGACGGCGATCAACCCAAGAGCCGGCGCAATTTCGGCACCAAAGATGCGTGAGAACGGCACAAAACTGAGCAACATACAGCCAAAGCCTGCAAGAAATGGAAGCACCAGGAGAGCAAGTGTTCCTGCGCGCACGGCAGGTGTCGGACCAAGGGGCTCAAAACTCATGTGCCCCCCTCCGCTGCCGGTGTCGCGCCTTGCGTCAAAGCAGGCGATCGCTCGACTGGTGTCAGCGGGGGCGCCTGCTCCTTTGGCGGCAGAAGCACGGCGGGCGCATCCTGCGGGTTGATCTCGCGAGGAAATTCATACTGAAGAACCCGCACCATATCGACGCGGGACCGGTTAGCAAATGTCTGCACCCGGAGAAACCCATCTTCAGTTTCCACAAGCGTCCCTATCGGGAGGCCCGGCGGCAGCAACCCGCCATCGCCAGAGGTAACAACCCTGTCGCCAACCTGCGCCTCGGAGAGCACAGGCATAAATTCAAGACGGGGCCAGGCACTGTTATCACCGGCAAGGACCGCACGAGCCTGAGACGGTTCCACAAGAATGGGCACCCGGCTGTTAAGGTCCGTCAGCAAAAGAATACGGCTCGCCTGCGGGCCGGTTGCAACGATGCGCCCGATCAAACCATCTGTGTCAATAACGGCCTGGCCGCTTTCAACGCCCTGCCTGGAGCCAACATTTGCAATGAGGGTCTTCACGAAGGGGCCACCGCTGTCGCCAACAACTCGACCCGTCACATAATCAATGCTGGGATCAACCTGCACGTTAAGAAGTGCCTCAAACCGGGATACTTTCGCCTCCAGCTTCAAAGCGGCTTCTTTCCAGGCCAAAAGTCGCGCGTTCTCTTCGCGCAGCCTTTCATTCTCATCAAAAACGTAAGCGTATTGGTCCGTGCTCTCAACCACGCGTCGCGCAGCAGACACGGGCCTTGATGCCAATTCGAGAAGCGGTGCCGCCATGTCGGTAACGACCTGGCGCGCACGGTCAACGACATAGGTCTCCGCCCGCCCGAGCAACAAAAGTGCAGCGGCAAGCGTCACCATAAAGATCAAAGATATCCGCCCCGAGCTATCTCGGATGGGAAGCGCAGGTCTGTTTGTTTGATCAATCACAGATCAACGCCCCTCTCGGGCTCCCAAATCTATTTCGTGTAGACTGACGAGAAGACGTGTCTCATGGTTTTCATGTGCTCAAGAGACTTACCCGTGCCCAGTGCAACACAAGACAATGCGTCGTCCGCAATGCTGATCGGCAGCCCTGTCTCATCCCGCAAAACCTGATCAAGATTGGCGAGCAATCCGCCGCCACCCGTCAGAACAATGCCTTTATCGACAATATCAGCCGCTAGTTCTGGCGGCGTTGCTTCCAACGCCACTTTCACAGCTTCAACAATTGCGCCCACAGGCTCTGCCAAGGCTTCGGCAATCTGCTTCTGAGAGATTTTAATCTCTTTCGGCACGCCGTTCATCAGATCACGGCCCTTGATTTCAATTGTCAGGCCATCACCACCGTCAGGTGGGACGGCAGCCGAGCCGACTTCCTTTTTAATCCGTTCAGCGCTCGACTCACCGACCAACAGATTATGGTGGCGTCGGATATAGCCAATAATAGCTTCATCCATTTTATCGCCGCCAACGCGGACAGACCGCGCATAAACAATGCCGCTAAGAGAGAGAACAGCGACCTCGGTTGTTCCTCCACCAATATCCACAACCATGGAACCGGTCGGCTCTGTCACTGGTAGGCCTGCCCCGATCGCTGCAGCCATTGGCTCATCAATAAGATGAACCCGACGCGCACCGGCGGAGAGAGCTGATTCCTGAATAGCCTTCCGCTCAACGGCGGTAGACCCTGAAGGTACGCAGACGACAATCATCGGGTTCGCGAACGAACGACGATTGTGAACTTTCCGGATGAAGTGCTTGATCATCTCTTCAGCAACTTCAAAGTCGGCGATCACACCATCGCGCATTGGCCGGATGGCTTGAATGTTACCCGGTGTCCGGCCAAGCATCATCTTGGCTTCTTCACCCACGGCGCAAACCTGCTTTTTGCCGCCACGCTCAATGATCGCAACCACTGACGGTTCGTTTAGGACGATGCCCCGTCCTTTGACATAGACCAGCGTATTCGCGGTCCCCAAGTCGATCGCCATGTCGGCGGAGAGCATCCCTAGAAGCCCTTGAAACATGTGTTATCTCGTCTGTTGTGGTTGAGCCAACGCCCCCACGAAATGCGGGGTGGCCGCAAAGCCCCTCAATTACAAATGAAGTGTCACCAAACATGGTGGCCAAATGGTTAATAGCGCCAAAAAGGCGGCATAAAAAGGGCAGTTAAGCCCTAACTGGCCCCAAGGCCCTGATTTTTTTGACAAAAAGCGCCTTAAGAGACCCGAAGAGCTTCCGGCGCCGACTTGCGACGCTTCACAATCAGCTTATTAAGGGCGCTGACATAGGCACGGGCCGACGCGACCAGAGTATCGGTCTCCGCACCCCGGCCTGTGACCGTCTTCCCATCCTCTTCCAAACGCACACTGACTTCTGCCTGGGCGTCCGTCCCTTCCGTGACCGCGTGAACCTGATAGAGCTGAAGATGTGCCGTATGGGGAAACAGCTGCCCAATGGCATTGAAGGTGGCATCGACAGGTCCATCACCTGTCGCAACCACCGTCTTTTCCTCTCCGGAAATGTCGAGGGTCAACGTCGCTTCCTGAGGGCCTTCTGTCCCGCACACAATCTTGAGGGCAACGACCTTCAACGCCCCTTCACCCGACGCCATCTCGTCATCAATCAGCGCGACAATGTCGTCATCAAAAACATGCTTCTTTTTGTCCGCCAGGTCCTTGAAGCGGCGGAACGCATCTTCAACAGCGTTTTGCCCAACATCATACCCCAGCTCTTCAAGCTTCTTCCGAAACGCATGACGACCCGAATGCTTGCCCATCACCAGAGATGATTTCGAGATGCCGACACTTTCAGGTGTCATGATCTCATAGGTCTGAGTATTTTTGAGCATCCCATCCTGATGAATGCCGCTCTCATGAGCGAAGGCATTCTGTCCGACAATCGCTTTGTTGTACTGCACCGGAAACGCCGTGACGGTTGACACTAGCTTGGAAGCCCGCGCGATCATTTCGCTCTTGATACCCGTATCAAATGGCATCGCATCACTGCGGACTTTCAATGCCATAACAATTTCCTCAAGGGCCGCATTCCCTGCCCGCTCGCCGATCCCGTTGATCGTGCATTCAATCTGGCGTGCACCATGGGCAACGCCTGCCAATGAATTTGCGACAGCCAACCCAAGGTCGTTATGGCAATGGGTGGAGATCACAGCCTTGTCAATGTTGGGAACACGGGTCTTCAGCATCGCAATGAGCGCGCCATATTCCTCCGGGACGGTGTACCCAACCGTGTCTGGAATATTGACGGTCGTTGCACCGGCCTGGATTGCAGCTTCTACACAGGCACAGAGGTAGTCGTGCTCTGTGCGCGTCGCATCTTCTGGCGACCATTCAACATTGTCCGTCCAGTTGCGCGCGCGGGTGACACTGGAAATCACCGCATCCAAAACATCCTCGGGTTCCATCTGAAGCTTGTGCTTCATATGCACCGGGCTTGTTGAAATGAAAGTATGTATCCGGGGGCGCTTCGCGTCGCGCAACGCTTCCCCTGCCCGGTCAATATCTTTCTCGCCGGCACGAGCAAGCCCGCACACGACGGCGTTCTGCACAACCTTCGAGACTTCTTGCACAGACTCAAAGTCCCCATTAGATGCAATCGGGAACCCAGCCTCAATAATATCAACACCCATCTCGTCAAGAAGCGTGGCCACCTGGATCTTCTCTTCGAGCGTCATCGAGGCACCCGGCGACTGCTCACCGTCACGCAGCGTCGTATCAAAAATCAACACGCGATCAGCATCGGAGGTCTTATCGGTCTGGGGCTGGCTCATCTGTCTCGTCCTTTTCAAAGCCGAATCCGTCGAAGAGAATCACTTCCCGAACAACGATAGGAAGCGCCTGTTTAACGATTTGTTAAGCATGGCAGATTGTCCGGCTTTCGGCTGTTTTAAGCCGATGGCGGAACGCACGCAACCATGCCTGCGCACCGAAGACGTCACGTTTTAGGCCCGCATCAGGCGCTAGGCGCATGTTCCGTAACGGTACGCAGGCTGCCAGAGAGGGTCCCTTTTGCAGATCGGATCGCATCAACGGCGAAATCCATCACCGCGCGGACATGGGCCATCTGGGCAAGGTCATTGCGCGCCATAAGCCAGAGCTCAAAAGATCCAAGCTGGTCCGGGCCAATAACCCGTTCTATCGCAGGGTCTGGATCTCCCAGGATGCAGGGGAGTGCTGCAAGCCCCAAATGCCCCCGCGCTGCCTCTGCCCTGGCAATCGCACTTGATGATCGAAGCGCTGTTTCACAGGCTTTTTCGGCCCGCGACAGCCACCAGATAGGCCCCAGAGGGCTCTCCGTCCGGGGGAAACCGACCAGTTGATGACCCTTCAGTCCCGCCATATCAGACGGCCTTCCATGACCCTCAAGATATTCCGGCGTCCCGTAGAGCCCATAGGCCATTTCGCCCACTTTACGCATCAACATATCGCCCTGGGTCGGACGCGCCGCTCGAATGGCAACATCCACATCCTTCAACGGGTTCATGATGCGGGGCACTTTGGTTGGGCCCATCAATGTGGGGTCGGTCAGCAGCTCCATATCAAGTGCCGGATGGGCTTTTCGGAATTCAGGCACCGCTGGCGCTATCACATAGGCGGCGATGATCTCTGTCGCGGCGATCCGCACCTGCCCTTCAGACCCCGCACCCGACGCGGCAAAATCGCGGGCAAGTGAAGAAAGACGCTGATCAACCGGCTCCAGCGATTGAAGCAAACGCTCACCCGCAGCAGTCACCTTGTAGCCCGTCCGCTCCCGGTCAAAGAGCCGTGCATCCAGATCTTCTTCCAGAGACGCCACCCGACGCAGCACTGTGGTCGTATTGACGCCAAGCTGCGCAGCCGCCCCAGACAGAGAGCCCGCGGCAGAAACCGCCAAAAAATATCGAAGATCATCCCAGTTCATCGGCACCACCTGTTCAGTCGCGCTGAATTTAGCGGGCTTTCAGGCAGTCATCACCCTGTTTTTGCAAAAATCACCATGCGTAATTGCAATATATGAATAATTTCAAGGCTTTACAGGGAAAACGCGCGCCGCTGCATCCTTCGCCAGAGCCCGCGCCGTGTCCGTATCTGCTGCAGGTGCCAGCGCCACGCCCATGCGGCGGCGCCGATAGGCTTCAGGTTTTCCGAACAAACGAACCTCTGAGCCGCCCACTTGGAGCGCATCGTCCAGACCATCAAAGGCGATGCCCTTCTCGTCCATAGCGCCATAAATCACAGCAGACGCGCCCGGTTCCCGATTGGCAGTATCCACCGGCAGACCCAGAATGGCGCGTGCATGGAGCGCGAATTCGCTCTGTCGCTGACTGACAAGCGTCACCAGACCCGTATCATGGGGCCTGGGACTGACTTCGGAGAACCAGACCTCGTCGCCTTTCACAAAAAGTTCGACGCCGAACAGCCCCCGTCCCCCCAGATTGTCTGTGACCTTGGCGGCGATCTCCTGCGCCCGCACCAGTGCGGTCGCGCTCATCTTTTGAGGTTGCCAGCTTTCCACGTAGTCACCGCTCTCCTGAATGTGGCCAACGGGCGCGCAGAAACTCGTCTCGACTTTCCCATTGGCCCCCACGGCCCGGACAGTGAGCAACGTGATCTCATAGTCAAAATCCACAAGACCTTCGACAATCACGCGGGTCTGCTCCACCCGTCCCCCCGACAGCGCGGTATCCCACGCAGCATCTATCTCATCGACACTTTTGACAAGGCTCTGACCTTTGCCAGAGGACGACATGACCGGCTTGATGAAACAGGGAAAACCAATCCCTTCTATCGCCGCGCGCATCTCCTCTGCACTTGAAGCAAACGCATAAGCAGACGTCGGCAAACCAAGCTCTTCGGCTGCAAGCTTGCGAATGCCTTCCCGGTTCATCGTGAGCTGCGTCGCCCGGGCTGTCGGGATCACTTCAGCCAGACCTTCCGCTTCAATCTCCGCCAGCATGTCCGTCGCAATGGCTTCGATCTCCGGCACAATCATGTGGGGCCTCTCCTGCTCCACAAGCTTCTTGAGAGCAGCCCCATCCGTCATATCAATGACATGCGCGCGGTGCGCCACCTGATGCGCTGGCGCGTTCGGATAGCGATCCACAGCAATCACCTCAACGCCGAAGCGCTGCAGTTCAATCACCACTTCTTTTCCAAGCTCTCCAGACCCCAGCATCATAACTTTTGTCGCCGACGGGCTAAGGGGTGTTCCAATCCTCATGGGGGGCTCCATTACCAAAGTTCATTTCAGGACCGTTTCCCGCCCCTTTTTCTTTCTTTAGCACCTTTTTGAGCCGGGCTTGACTCTCGCTCGCCATATAAATATATGAATACTTGTTCATATATAGAGGTAACATGAAAAAGCGCGATCAGCCCAATGACGAAGAAGCCATCCTCGTCGCCGAAACATTCAAACTGCTCGGTGACCCCAGCCGTCTCCGCATTGCGCTCGCTGTGATGGAAGAACCGGTAGCGGTCGGCGCCATTGCAGAACGGTTGGACCTCTCTCCTTCGCTGGTGAGCCACCATCTGCGCTTGTTGCGTGCCGCGCGCCTTGTTCGCCATGAACGCGATGGACGCACTGTGCGCTATTCCATCCACGACCATCACATTGAGCACGTCGTGAAAGACATGCTCGATCACATTCGTGAAGGAGACAGATCATGAGTGACGCACACAATCACGACCATGGGCATCCTCACAGCCACGCGCCTGATGTAACACGTGGCAACCAGAGACGGGTGCTCGCAGCCATGTTCCTGACGGCGGGCTTCATGCTGGCCGAAGTGGTGGGGGGCATTTTGTCGGGCTCACTCGCCCTCATTGCGGATGCCGGCCATATGGCGACGGATACCGCAGCTCTCTTTCTGGCATACATCGCCTTTCGTCTGGCCGCGCGGCCAGCTGACGCCAACCAATCCTATGGATATCACCGCGCCGAAACACTCGCTGCCTTCGTGAACGCCCTCACCATGATCGCACTTGTTGGCTGGATACTCTTTGAAGCAGTGCAGCGCTTTTTTGAGCCGGTGCAAGTGCTCGGCGGCCTGATGCTCTGGGTCGCAGCCGGTGGATTGCTCGTGAATGTCCTGGCCTTCTGGCTATTGCATTCAGGCGAGAAGGGAAACCTCAACATGCAAGGCGCCGCCGTTCATGTGTTGGGAGACTTACTGGGCTCTGTCGCGGCAATCGTCGCAGCCATCGTCATTCTGTACACAGGCTGGACACCCATTGATCCGCTGCTCTCCGTCTTGGTGGCATTGCTCATTTTGCGCTCCGCCATTGCGCTTGCCCGTCAGTCCGGACATATCCTGATGGAAGGCACCCCCAAAGGCCTTGATATGGAGGAGATCAAATTGGATCTGCTGAACTCGGTCGCAGGTATTGAAGACGTGCATCATCTGCACGCATGGTCCCTCACCGCGACCCGCGATGTCATGACCCTTCATGCGCGCATTGCAGAAGGCGTCAATGCAGACGCCGCATTGAGCGCCATCAAGGAAAGACTGAGTCTCAAGTTCCAGATCGAACACGCCACCGTCCAGATTGAGACAGAGGCGTGTTCGCACTAAAAGCCGACCCCTCAGGGGGTTAAACTGAAACCAGCGCCTGCTCCATCGATGCAATCGCGGCCTGAAAGCCCGTTTCCGGGCTCGACAGGATGGGAACACCAATGTCACCGCACAACTCAGCTGCGGGTGCCATGGAGGCTTGCGCCAAGACAATCACGTCCGCCGTCATCGCAACATCGCGCAGGCGCGCGGCGATCCCACCATGATAGTCGCGCAAACGACCATCCCGGAAGTCCTGCCAGACCCCATCAAACACCCGGGACTGAACAGTTGTGAAACGGCCTGTCTTCACAATCTCTTCTTCTACCAGGGAGAGGGTCGGACCCAGCGTCTCGGGCAGTGCCGCACACACCGCAATACGTCCACCAATCCACGCGGCTTCCCGCGCCATCGGGCGATCAATCCGCATCACGTCAGCGCCCGGTACATCTGCTGCTTCCGCAACACCACCAAGCGTTGAGCAGGTGCAGACAATACGGTCCGCCCCGGCCTGTACGGCTGCATTGAGCGCTTCTTCCAGTTTGATCTCAACCGCCACGGTGACCGCCCCCGCCTTACGCACGGCACAGAGCAGGTCTTCACGGACAATATGTCCGATGCTCATGCCGGGCGCGATCTGGTCCCGCAAACCATCAAAGGTTGCGATATGAGCCGGCGAGGTGTGCATAAACACCAAGCTAGCCCGGGAATTGTTGGACGGAGACGTGCTGGTCATTGGATTGTCCTTTCATTACAGCACAAAGAAAAAGGCCCCCCGCGATCTTCGCGGAGGGCCTTGAGAAATTCGGCTTGTCGCTAGATCACATCAGATGGGGTCAGGCACCACGATTTTGGTGAGCCCCAGAGTTTTGGTGAGGTTGGCCACCACAAGGACACCCGCCATGGCTGTGGCAGGTTTCAGCGTCGCAATGACGGCTGCCGGGGCGGTGCCCAGCAGCGTCAGGTCTATACATGTGATCTCGTTATTCATGGAACTCTCTTAAGCCGCTTCTAGCAAAATGTCACGACAGTTTTTACTCACTTACGTTCAATTTGTGTGACATCACGAACAGCGCCCTTGGATGCGTTAGACACCATCGCTGCATACGCCCGCAAAGCCACGGAAACTTTACGCTCACGCGGCTCAACTGGTTTCCAGCCATCTGCACCTTTTGCATCCATCGCCGCGCGGCGTTTTGCCAGCTCTTCAGTCGACAGCTTCACATCAATTGAACGATTAGGGATGTCGATCTCAATCAGATCGCCTTCTTCAACAAGACCGATATTGCCACCCTCAGCGGCTTCCGGTGAGGCATGGCCGATAGAAAGACCGGATGTGCCACCTGAGAAGCGCCCATCTGTAATCAGCGCGCACTCTTTTCCCAGCCCCATCGATTTGAGATAGGACGTCGGATAGAGCATTTCCTGCATGCCGGGTCCGCCCTTAGGCCCCTCATAGCGAATGAGAACAACATCGCCCGCCTTTATGTCCTTGGTTGTAATACGCTTTACCGCTTCTTCCTGGCTTTCGCAGATACGCGCAGGACCAGAGAACGTCCAGATGCTCTCATCAACACCTGCGGTTTTTACGACACAGCCTTCTTCCGCAATATTGCCGAAGAGAACAGCAAGACCGCCATCTTTTGTGAACGCGTTCTCAACAGAGCGGATCACACCGCCCTCCCGGTCCGTGTCGAGTTCGGCATAGCGGCTCTGCTGGCTGAACGCGACAGTTGTCCGAACACCGCCCGGCGCTGCCTTATAGAGAGTCTGAACGTCAGGCTCATTCGTGCGCGAGATGTCCCACTTGTTCAAAGCATCCGCCATAGTGGGTGAATGAACAGTCGGCACATCGCGGTTAATGAGCCCGCCATTATCAAGCTGGCCGAGGATCGACATAATGCCACCAGCGCGATGAACATCTTCGATGTGAACATTGGCAACGGCCGGGGCAACCTTGGCAAGGCATGGCACCTTCCGGGACATCTTATCCATATGCTCAAGCGTGAAATCCACGCCGCCTTCGCGCGCGATCGCAAGCAGATGCAGGATCGTGTTGGTTGACCCGCCCATAGAAATATCGAGCGCCATCGCGTTCTCAAAGGCTTCAAAGGTCGCGATCCCACGCGGGGTCGCACTAATGTCGCCCTCTTGATAGTAGCGCTTGGTCAGCTCCACGATCTGTCGCGCCGCACCAAGGAAAAGCTCCTTGCGATCCGCATGGGTGGCAACAACGGTCCCGTTGCCCGGAAGCGCAAGCCCCAGAGCTTCGGCAAGACAGTTCATAGAGTTTGCCGTGAACATGCCAGAGCATGACCCGCAGGTGGGGCACGCATTCTTTTCCAGCTCTTCTACTTCAGCATCGGTCCGGTCGGGATTACCCGCTTCGATCATCGCATCAATCAGATCGATATGGACTTCCTTGCCATCAACCATCACGCGACCCGCTTCCATCGGCCCGCCAGTGATGAAAATTGTGGGCACGTTGATCCGCATTGTCGCCATCATCATGCCGGGTGTGATCTTGTCGCAATTGGAGATACAGACCATCGCGTCCGCACAGTGGGCGTTGACCATATATTCGACTGAGTCTGCAATCAGGTCCCGCGACGGCAGGGAATAAAGCATGCCGTCATGGCCCATCGCGATGCCGTCATCGACCGCAATCGTGTTGAACTCTTTGGCCACACCGCCAGCCGCTTCAATTTCCCGCGCCACCATCTGACCGAGATCCTTCAGGTGAACGTGCCCCGGCACGAACTGGGTGAAAGAGTTCACCACTGCAATAATCGGCTTTCCGAAATCTTCATCCGTCATACCGGTCGCGCGCCAAAGGCCACGCGCACCAGCCATATTACGACCATGGGTAGAAGTACGGGAGCGATACGGGATCATGACTATCTCCTCAGAAGGTGGTCTTTGAGAACCAGACCGGTCTCAGTTGATCATAAAAAAGGGGCCTTCGTGAACCTCACGAAAGCCCCTTTAATTTTGTGGCTAAGCGAGGTCGCTCTAGTTCTTTTCTTTGTCGACCATTTTGGTCTCAGCAATCCATGGCATCATGGCACGGAGCTTCTCACCCACCTCTTCAATTGGATGATCTGCATTGCGAGCACGGGTCGCTTTGAAGCTTGTCTGACTGACCTTGTTTTCCAGCATCCAGTCGCGGGTAAACTTGCCTGTCTGAATGTCCGTCAGGATTTCTTTCATCGCTGCTTTGCTGTCAGCGGTGATGACGCGGGGTCCAGAAACATATCCACCATACTCAGCCGTATTGGAGACAGAGTAATTCATGGTGGCAATGCCGCCTTCATACATCATATCGACAATGAGTTTCACTTCGTGAAGGCACTCAAAGTAGGCCATCTCTGGCGCGTAGCCAGCTTCGGTCAATGTTTCATAGCCTGCTTTGATGAGCTCGGAGAGACCCCCGCACAAAACAGCCTGTTCGCCAAAGAGGTCAGTTTCGCACTCTTCTTTGAAGGTCGTTTCGATGATGCCGGCACGGCCACCGCCGATAGCTGACGCATAGGACAGACCCAGGTCATGGGCGTTGCCGGTTGCATCCTGATGGATTGCGATCAGACAGGGCACACCTGCGCCGCGCTGATATTCACCGCGCACCGTGTGGCCAGGGCCCTTAGGGGCAACCATCAGCACGTCAATGTCTGCACGTGGCTGCAACAGATTAAAGTGAACATTGAGACCATGCGCGAACATCAATGCCGCACCAGGCTTCATGTTGGGCTCAAGATGCTCCCGGTAGATGTCGCCCTGAAGCTCATCAGGTGTCACCATCATCATGACGTCTGCCCATTTGGCCGCATCTGCAACAGACATAACCTTCAGGCCTTCGCCTTCAGCTTTTTTCGCTGAAGCAGAACCTTCACGGAGCGCCACGGCAATTTCGCTCACACCACTATCACGCATATTCAGCGCGTGGGCATGGCCCTGTGAGCCATAACCAATGATGACAACTTTCTTGCCTTTGATCAGATTAACATCTGCATCGCGGTCGTAATAAACGCGCATGGGTCTTATCCTTTTAGTCTCATGGAGCGGCGTCGTACCGCTCAAAATGCCTGGTCAAAATTCTTATGTCTTATTCACATGCCTTCAGCACCGCGGGAGATGGCAACAACGCCCGTCCGCGACACATCAACGAGGCCCAGTGGCCGCATCAAATTGATAAAGGCTTCAATCTTCTCAGGTGTGCCCGTCACTTCGAACACGAATGAGCTGTGTGTGGTGTCGATCACCCGTGCACGGAATGCTTCTGAAAGCCGCAGCGCCTCCACCCGTTTTTCACCGGTTGAGGCCACTTTGATCAGCGCCATTTCCCGGTTCACCGAGCGCACATCGTCGACAGACAGGTCCACCACTTTGTGCACCGGCACCAGCCGGTCAAGCTGCGCCAGAATCTGCACAACAACAGCAGGCGTTGCTTTGGTCACAACGGTGATCCGCGACATATGCTCAGCCGCATCGACCTCACCCACTGTCAGGCTCTCAATATTGTAGCCACGCCCGGAAAAGAGCCCGATGACGCGCGCGAGCACGCCTGCCTCATTGTCCACCAGGACGGCGAGAACATGTCGTTCGGTTTTACTCAGATCACTCATTGCATTTATCGCCAAATCTTAAGAGCGCCAAAACGGGCGAAATATCGGGTCAGAACAGGGAAATAAGCCCCACCACAAAGTTTCATTCACCACCGTCGCATTCAACGGGGGCTTATAGCGGATCAGAGGCCAAAGGCGAACCCTTATCGGCCCCGACCATCTTCTAGACGAGCATTTTGCCCTCTTCCGTGACCGTAGGTTCATCTTCCCCAAGGCCGAGGATCATTTCATTATGGGCAGCACCCGATGGGATCATCGGATAGCAATTCTCATCCGGGTTCACCCGACAGTCAAAAATGACAGGTCCCGGCGTTTCAATCATCTGCATGATTTTATCGTCCAGATCTCCAGGATCTGTCGCGCGAAGCCCGGTCCCCCCATAGGCCTCTGCCAGTTTCACAAAGTCCGGCAGCGCCTCAGAATAGGTATGGCTATAGCGGCTCTCATGCAGCAATTCCTGCCACTGGCGCACCATCCCCATATATTGATTGTTGAGGATGAAAATCTTGACCGGCAGCCTGAATTGAACCGCCGTCGACATTTCCTGCATATTCATCAGGATTGAGGCCTCACCGGCAATATCAACAACCAGAGCATCCGGATTGGCGATCTGCGCCCCAATGGCGGCAGGAAGGCCATAGCCCATCGTGCCCAGACCACCCGACGTCAACCACCGGTTGGGTTTGTCAAAATGATAGTGTTGCGCCGCCCACATCTGATGTTGCCCAACTTCCGTGGTGATAATCGTCTCACGGTCCTTGGTCAGCTCATAAAGGCGCTCAACGGCGTGCTGAGGCTTAATGTGCCCCGTCTTTTCCTGAGTAAAGGACAGGCACTTGCGTCCGCGCCAGATATCGATCTGGCGCCACCAGTCAGCCAGCGCTTCTTTGTCGGGCTGCGCCACCTTTGACTTCCAGATACGGATCATGTCTTCCAGAACATGGGCGCAATCGCCGATAATCGGCACCTCCACATGAACGTTCTTATTGATCGACGAAGGATCAATGTCGATATGGATCTTCTTTGAGTTCGGCGAAAACGCATCCAATCGGCCGGTCACCCGGTCATCAAAGCGCGCACCAACGCAGATCATGACGTCGCAATCATGCATCGCATTGTTGGCTTCGTAGGTGCCGTGCATGCCCAGCATGCCGAGCCAATTGTCCTCACTCGCCGGATAGGCGCCAAGCCCCATCAGCGTTGACGTAACGGGATAGCCCGTCATCTCGGCCAATTGGCGAAGCAGCAGGCTGGCGTTCGGACCAGAATTGATCACGCCCCCACCTGTATAAAAGATCGGCTTTTTGGCACCGGCCATCAGTTCAACAGCCCGTGTGATTGCAGAGACATCGCCCTTGATCTGCGGACGGTATGTCTTGTGAACCACATTCGCAGGCCCCTCATAGGCACCGCTCGCAAACTGCACATCTTTTGGAATGTCGACAACAACCGGCCCTGGTCGCCCGCTTGTGGCAACATAAAAAGCTTCGTGCATGACCCGCGTCAATTCATCAACAGAATTGACCAGCCAATTATGTTTCGTACACGGACGCGTAATCCCAACCGTATCGCACTCCTGAAACGCATCCGTTCCAATCAGGGCTGTCGGAACCTGGCCGGTCAGACACACAACAGGAATTGAATCCATCAATGCGTCTGTAAGCCCGGTCACGGCGTTTGTTGCCCCTGGCCCAGAGGTCACCAGAAAAACGCCAGGCCTGCCGGTAGACCGCGCATAGCCCTCTGCCGCATGAGCCGCTGCTTGCTCATGACGCACCAGAATGTGCCGAATACCCTCTTGCTTGAAAAGCTCGTCATAGATGGGAAGGACCGCACCTCCGGGATACCCGAAAATGGTGTCGACGCCTTGATCCACCAACGCGCGGATGACGATTTGAGCTCCTGTCATCTCTTGGCCGGACATGGGGCTTCCTTCCTTCTTACCGGGGTGCCAAAACCACCCCCCGTGAAACAGACAAACCGCGGACTACATCGCACCAAGCCACCGAAAAAGTGTGAATTTCAGGGTTTTTGGCACAAAGCCGCGGAAAACGAGGGCAATCTATCCACTCCACGCCGGGGGGTCAAGCCCTATTCGTCAATAAATGAAAAGATTTCCGCCACTTGGCTTTCCAAATCTTGCGCGAAAACCTTGTTCCACGAAATCATTTGTTGTCGAAACCAAGTGGACTGCCGTTTGGCATATTGACGGCTCTTGATTGACGCTGCCTCTTGGGCCTCCGCAAGCGTCAGATCACCGGAGAGATGAGAGGCCAACTCCGGAACGCCCAGCGCCTTCATTGCGGGCAATGTCGGGGCAAGCTGCCGAGCAAGCAAGGCCTCAACCTCTGACAAGGCCCCTGCCTCCACCATCATCCCAAACCGCCGATGTATGCGCTCAACAAGCCAATCCCGATCCGGTTCCAAAACCACCTTTAGAGAGGAACCCAAGGCAGGAGGCTGAACCGGGTCACCCTGCCATTCGGTCAAAGGCCGTCCCGTGGCCCGGAAAACCTCCAGACCTCGCGCAATGCGTTGTGGATCATTTTCATGAACCTGAGACGCCCAGACAGGGTCAACCTCCGCCAGCAACAGATGGGCAGCCGATGGACCAATCTCCTCAACTTCTGCCCGGGTCGAAGCCCGCACATCCTCAGGTATGGCTGGAATTTCGACAAAACCCTCCGTCAGCGCCCGAAAATAAAGCCCCGTTCCACCAAGAATGATGGGTGTCTTCCCTCGGTTCCGCACAGTTTCCACTGCGGCAACCGCATCTGTCAGCCACTGCCCGGTTGAGTAAACCTCCGCCGCTGAGACATGCCCGTAGAGATGATGGGGAGCCCGCTCCTCTTCCGCCACCGACGGACGCGCTGTCACAATCCGAAGGTCGCCATAGACCTGCATGGAGTCCGCATTAATGATCTCGCCATTCAGCCGGGCAGCCAGCGCCAGGCCAAGAGCAGACTTGCCGCTCGCCGTTGGCCCTGCGATAAGGACCGCCAACGGGTCACCCCTATCTGCACTGGTCTGGCTCACCCTATTCTCCTGAAGACGAGGCTCGGTCGCTTTACTCATGTCCCACGTTCTCACTCTTATAGGCAATTCCGCTACAGAGCTCACGCAAGATCATGTCGCGGTTGTGGCCAAGGCGATCAATCCGACAAACACACCAGATTGGCTGAAAGCAGGCCACGCCTGCGACCTGCACCTTGCAGCTGGCGACGCCGCCACGCTCGACACAGCCCGCCAGGCTCTCAAGGCCCACGGCAGCGTCAAGATCGACATCATCCTTCAGCCCCTCGCCTATCGGCGGAAAAAGCTGCTGGTCGCCGATATGGACAGCACCATTATCGAGCAGGAATGCATTGACGAGCTGGCAGATGCGCTGGGTCTACGCCCTGCAATCTCTGAGATTACAGAGCGCGCCATGCGCGGCGAACTGGAATTTGAACCAGCGCTCAGAGAACGGGTTGGCCTCCTAAAGGGTCTCGCGGAGACCGAATTGAAGCGGGTCTATGAAACCCAGATCACCGAGACACCGGGAGGCCGCACACTTTGCGCCACCATGCGCAAGCACGGCGGCACCTGTGCGCTGGTCTCCGGGGGCTTCACCTTCTTCACAGAACGGGTCGCCAAAGCGGTTGGCTTTACGTCAAACCAAGCCAACACACTGCTGGTGGCAGATGGCAGCCTAACCGGTGAGGTATCAGACCCAATTTTGGGACGCGAGGCGAAGGTGTCTGCGCTGAAAAGCCTGACATCAGAACTCAGCATTGATCCTCAAGAGACGATGGCGGTCGGTGATGGGGCGAATGATCTGGGCATGATCGGAGAAGCGGGCCTCGGCGTCGCCTTCCACGCAAAACCCGTCGTCGCCGCAGCCGCACCAGCGCAAGTCAATCATGGTGACCTGACAGCACTTCTCTACATCCAGGGATATCGGTCAGACGAGATCACCGACCTCGCCTGACGGAGGATATTTATTCCGCTTCTTTGATCCGGACAGCGACAAACCGAAGGTCGCCATTGCTCGCGAGCAGAAGAAGAACGGATTTGCGTCCTGAGGCTTTTTCCTCTTCCACCCGGTCCTTTACATCAGACGGGTTGCGAACATCGTTCTGGGCAACCTCAACAATGACATCGCCGCGACGAATGCCCTTTTCTGCTGCAGCACTACCGGGGTCCACAAAAGTGACCACAACACCTTCAACATCTTCAGGCACGCTATACTGACTGCGCATCGCAGACGTCAGGCTTGAAAGACCAAGGCCCAGCACTTCCGCTGTTCCCTTCTCATCTTCCTTACCATCGCTTCCGCCACTGGCATCCGCTGTCTCTGTCTCATCAAGACGTTCGATTTTGACGCTCAGCTGCTTCTCGCTGCCGTCACGGATAACAACAACATCAACACTGCTGCCAATAGATGTCTCAGCGACGAGCTTGGGCAGATCACGCATCTCTGGAACGGGCTTGCCATCGAACTTGATGATCACATCACCAGGTTCGATACCGCCATCTTGCGCCGGACCTTCAGGATTAACCCCGGCGACCAGAGCGCCTTGTGGCTCGTCCATGCCGAGGCCTTCTGCAATCTCTTCATTCACAGACTGAATGCGCACACCAAGCCAACCACGACGGGTTTCCCCATATTCGCGCAACTGCTCAATGACAGACACCGCAGTGTCTGAAGGAACGGAAAACCCAATACCAATCGAACCGCCGGACGGTGAGATAATCGCGGTGTTCACCCCAACCACTTCGCCATCCATGTTGAACAGCGGCCCACCGGAATTGCCCCGGTTGATCGACGCATCTGTTTGAATGAAATCATCATAAGGGCCCGCATTAATGTCACGGTTGATCGCGGAAATAATCCCGGCTGTCACTGTGCCACCCAGGCCAAACGGATTGCCGATGGCCATGACCCAGTCACCAACGCGGGCTTCACCTGATTTTCCGAAAGAGACGAAAGGCAACGCGCTGGCAGGCTCAACCTTCAAAACCGCAAGGTCTGTTTTGGGGTCTCTGCCGATCAGTTCGGCATCAAGGGACTCGCCGTCCGCAAAGATGACTTTGATTTCATCTGCTTCTGCGATCACATGATTGTTCGTGATGACATAACCAGATGGATCAATCACAAAACCAGAACCCAAGGACTGAACACGGCGCGGGGCGCCTTCTCTGCCCTGGCGTTCCAGAAAATCTTCAAAAAAGTCTTCGAAGGGCGACCCTTCGGGCAGACCAGGAACCTGCTGGCGGGTATTCCGACCGCTCACTGTCTGGGACGTTGAAATATTCACAACGGCGGGAGACAAGCGCTCTGCGAGATCGGCAAAACTATCCGGAGCGCCCCGCGCAAAGCTTGGACCACCCGCCAAGGGTTGCAGCACCAATGCCAAGGCAAGGGCCAATACAGCCCCCGTCACTGTCGGAGTCCAAGATTTCCGGACGGTTTTTGCCATTGTCGTCATTGTGTTGTCAGCCCTCACAAGCATTTCATCTAACTCCTCATCCACCCTGCTGCACTTAGCAAGCGACGGTGTAGTATTCATATTCTGGCTGAACATGGCCTAAAGCCTGTTCAATCAGAGTTAACAAGGACGATTCTCCCCAGAATAAGGCGTTTTTGACACCCGGGGATAAGTCAGTCGGCATTTTCATGGACATTGTGGACGAATTGAGGCGCAGGCGAACCGAAAACTCACGCCCGTACCGCCCAAACGATCACAACCCCGAGAGCCAGGGCAATGAGCCCTGAGCGCCGGAGCGTATCGTCGGGCACAGATTGAGCCATCGACATCATGCGTTTCAGGCCGCCTGGAAAGGTCGCATAGACGAGCCCTTCCAGAACCAGCACCAAACCGATTGCAGTGATCAAATCAGACATAAACGGCTCCGTTTCGTCCAAACGGAGCGATGGGCTTAACGCCCACCCCGTCCGCTGGAGTCACCGAAATACCGGAAGAAATCACTTTCAGGAGACATGACCATCGTTGTCGTGTCGCCATTAAGGCCTTCTTCGTACGCAAGCATGGAACGATAGAAAGAGAAAAACTCCGGATCTTTGCCATAGGCATCAGCAAAAATCTTATTTCTCTTGGCATCGCCCTCACCGCGAATGGTATCGGACTCCCGTTGCGCCTCAGCAACCAACACAGTCACATCACGATCCGCACGCGACGTAATCCGTTGCGCGGTTTCCGCACCCTGCGCACGAAGCTCTTGAGCTTCACGCTCGCGCTCTGTCTGCATTCGACGGTAAACGGCCTGACTGTTTGCTTCTGGCAAATCAGCGCGACGGATACGCACATCCACCACTTCAACTCCGAGATTGGAACTTGCAGTGTTGAACTCCTCTTTGATGCGCACCATCAAGCCACTCCGGTCATCGCGTACCAGTGTCTCGAGGCTCTCTTCACCCAACACATTTCTGAGTGAAGACACGAAGATGGGATTGAGACGTCGTTCCGCCAGGGCAATATCCCGCACCGACTGGAAAAACTTCAAGGGATCAACAATCTTGTAGCGGGCAAAAGCATCAACCACGAGACGCTTCTGGTCACCGGCAATAATCTCTGCTTCCGGGGAATCGAGATTGAGAATGCGCTTGTCGAAATAGACAACATTCTGCCACGGCCATTTGAAGTTTAAGCCCGGCTCTGTAACAGCAACCCGTGGGTCACCAAACTGCAGAACCAGCGCTTGTTCGGTCATGCGAACTGTGAAAAACGAGAAGTAGGCCATAATGACAGCAAACAGTGCCACCACAGTAATTGAAATTCCAACTGTCCGGTTCATTAGCGGTTCTCCTCATTGCGTGCACCCGCGCCAGGCGTCAATTGATTGAGCGGCAGATAAGGCACTGCCCCACCTGCACCCTGGTCCATGAGGACTTTGTTCATATCGCCCAACACGCGTTCCATGGTCTCCAGGAACATTCGTTCCCGGGTCACATCTTTCGCAACTTTGTATTCGTTGTAGATCGACAAGAAGCGCTGCGATTCACCCTGCGCCTGGGCAACCGTCTGCTCGCGATAAGCACTTGCCGCCTGGATGAGTTTCTCTGCATCCCCACGAGCCTTTGGAACAACGGTGTTCGCATAAGCTTCCGCTTCATTGCGAAGACGTTCCTGGTCAGCCCGCGCGGCCTGTACATCCCGGAACGCATCGATCACGGCAGAAGGTGGATCTACCTTCTGAAGTTTCACTTCCGTCACAATGATACCAGCACCATATGCGTCAAGAATTTCCTGCATACGCTCCTGGACAGTCACCTGAGCCTGCAACCGACCTGATGTTTGAAGCACCTGGAAAGTCGCCTGCCCGACCACTTCACGCATCACACTTTCAGCAACAGCCTTCACCGTCTGTCGGGGATCTTCAACATTGAAGAGATAGTCCGCTGCATCCCCAATCCGCCACAAAACGGAGAAGTTGATGTCGACGATGTTTTCATCGCCCGTCAGCATCAGGCCCTCTTTGCCAAGTGCTGGAGATGTTCGTGCACCCCGGTTGGCAAATTGCGCTGAGGCATTCCCACCAACATCCACCGTGTTCACCACGGTCACCTGAGGTGTCAGAACTGTCTCAATCGGATAAGGCAGTTTGAACTGCAATCCGGGAGGCTGCGAGTAGGTGTATTTGCCAAAGCGCAGCACCACACCCTCTTCATCCGTGTTCACCCTGTAGACGGAGCTATAGGCAAGAAAACCCAAAACCAGCAAGGCAAGAATAATCCATACCCCACGGCCACCAGCGCCAGCTCCGGCTGAACCGCCACCGCCGCCTCCACCAGGGATAAAGTCACGCAAACGCTCCTGGCCCTTCCGGATCAGCTCTTCAAGATCAGGGGGTTGCTGGCCACCGCCGCCGCCACCTGAAGGGGGCTGACCCCAGGGGCCTCGACCGCCGCCATTACCGCCGTTGCCGCCGCCTTGCCAACCGCCTTTGCCGTCACCGTTCTGATTGCTCCAGGGCATGGAATTCCTTTGTTCGTAAATTTCACCGCCGCCGCGCTCGCTTGAATTAGCGATTCCGCCGCTATTCTTTATCACACGATAGCCGCTCGATTGTCGCAATACACGGCTCATCATTAGTAATTCGACTGCCTCGGCGTTATATGACACTCACATGGCTGACGCAACGCGCGCCACCTGTTCTAAATTGGGTCGAAAGGGCACATTCGCTACCCTTTCCGCTGAAAGAAATTTATTGGAGAGCCCGTAAATGGCCACCCTCGACAAATCAGACATCCTCAACGCCCTTGCAAGCGTCAAAGACCCTGATCAGGGCATGGATGTCATCTCCGCAGATATGGTTCAAGGCTTGGTCATCAAAGACGGTCATGTGCTTTTCTCGCTGGAAGTTGACCCCAGTCGCGGTCCAGCTTTGGAGCCGGTTCGCAAAGCCTGTGAGGACGCGGTCTACAAGATTCCCGGCGTGCTCTCTGTGACCGCGGTGCTCACCGCCCATAGCGGAGAGCAGCCCGCTGCGGCCAAACCAGCGCCAAAGACCGCAAGCGCACAAGAACTCTCCATACCCGGCGTGAAGAAAATCATCGCCGTCGCCAGTGGCAAGGGGGGCGTCGGAAAATCCACCGTTGCCATCAATCTCGCCATAGCACTCGGCAATCAGGGCTTGAAAGTCGGTCTGCTGGACGCAGACATATACGGCCCCTCGGTGCCACGTATGATGGGCATCTCAGAAAAACCCGCAACGACCGACGGCAAGAAACTCATCCCTCACGAAAAATACGGCATCAAGACCATGTCCATCGGCTACATGGTGGATGAAGACACAGCCATGATCTGGCGTGGGCCGATGGTTCAATCAGCCCTCATGCAGATGATGAATGATGTGGTCTGGGATGAGCTTGATGTCCTCGTGGTGGACATGCCCCCAGGGACAGGCGACGCTCAACTCACGATGGCGCAAAAAGTCCCCCTCGCTGGTTCCGTCATTGTCTCCACGCCCCAGGAGATCGCCCTCGCCGACGTCCGGCGCGGCATCGCCATGTTTGAAAAGACCCACGTGCCCGTCATAGGCATTGTGGAAAACATGGCCTATTTCGTGAGCCCGGGTTCGGGCGAAAAAACCTTCATCTTTGGTGAAGGCGGCGCTCGGCGCACCGCTGAAGCGCTCGGTGTGCCTTTCCTGGGCGAAATCCCCCTCTATCCAGCTATCCGCGAAGGGCTCGACGAAGGCAGACCCATCACCGCCACTGCGCCGGAAAGTGAAGAAGCCGCGCCCTTCGCGAGCCTCGCTCAAAAGGTAGCTGCCTATCTCTCTGGAGCGACATCAGAACGCGCTGCCCCGAAAATCGTTATCGAATAATGAGAAACGGCCGGACTTTTCAGCCCGGCCGCCTCGTCATAACAATTCAGTCACCTCAACGCCCGGCAACCAATGTTGCCTTCTCCGCTGTGCCATCCGGCGCGGTCAGGTCCCAACTGTCTCCAATGTTCCGGGAGACAGCATCGACGCAATAAGGCGGCGTATCAGCCCCGGTAGCAAAGCAGGCGTTGGCACCGTCAACAGCCCACGTCCCCTCAGCGGATGTTCCGTCCGGAAGCACCTGACTGTAAGACCCGTCATCATTGATATGCACCGACCGCGTACCCGCCGGGTTCTCAATACTCACTGTGTTGCCGTAGAAGTTCGCGAACGGGTCCGCAAATGCAGCTCCCGTCATTGCAAACATGGCCACCATCAAACTGATCAATAATCGCATCTTTTCCTCCCAAGGTTATTGATGCTCGCACCCCGTTTAACCAAGTGATGCTGACACAGGCCTTGCCGGATTGGAAAGCGAAAACCATCCGCCTACGTATTGAGATAGTTGAGCGGCAAGCCTGCTCTGGGCCACGTGCATTTCACCAAACGACCCGACGATGAAAGCGTCAGGTATGCTGTCTTAAGCCCCTCGCCGCCGAAGCAAATATTGGTCGTGATGAAATCATCCGTCGGGAAATGCTCAATCTCGCCGCTGGGTGAAATCGACGTAATACCGCCATTGAAGATGGTAGCGACACACACATTGCCTTCTGCATCGACGGCCAGACTGTCGAAATAGTTGAGACCTGTTGGATTGCCGATCATGCGTCCATGGTTGGGGGGTCCTGCAGATTTAATCGCACCCGGCTTCTCAATATCAAAACCCCAAAGGCGGCCGGCTTCCGTGCTCGCCACATAGACAACTTTCTCATCAGGCGAAAGCCCCACTCCATTTGGCGTTTCAATCGGAAACACCACTTGCGTAATCGAGGAACCATCGGGCTGCGCATAATAGAGCGCGCCCAGATCCTTCACCCGACCGTGTGTTTTGCCGAGATCGGTGAACCAGAACCCGCCTTCTTTATCGAAGACAATGTCGTTGGGGCCGTTAAGCGGAAGGCCATCACACTCCCGGTACAGCTCCGTAACTTTACCGGTTTCAAGATCGACCCTTTCAATGCGACCACCGGAATAATTGTCAGGCTTACCGCCCGGAACAGTCAGTCCATCCAGGTCGTGCCACTCAAAGCCACCATTATTGCAAATGTAGACAGCCCCATCAGGCCCAATAGCGGCACCATTTGGCCCACCGCCAAGATCAGCGACCACCTCCGTGGCCCCATCAGGCTGCACCCGTGTCAGCGTGCCCCGCTTGATTTCCACAAGCAGTACGCTCCCATCTGGCATTGCGATGGGTCCTTCGGGAAACTCAAGCCCGCTGGCAATCTCTTCCATCTGCATCACACAACTCCCTATCCATTTTTTATTTTGATGAAGAGAGGGTCTGTCAGCAGAGAAGTAACGTCAACTCAATAGAGCACAACCGAGCGAATAGACTCGCCAGCATGCATCAGGTCAAAGCCCTTATTAATGTCTTCAAGCGGCATCGTGTGGGTGATGAGATCATCGATATTGATTTTGCCGTCCATGTACCAATCGACGATTGACGGTACGTCCGTGCGCCCACGGGCGCCGCCAAAGGCCGTGCCGCGCCAGCTGCGCCCCGTCACCAATTGGAATGGCCGCGTAGAGATTTCCTGCCCCGCACCGGCAACGCCAATGATGATGCTTTCGCCCCAGCCCTTGTGAGCACACTCCAGCGCCTGACGCATCGTATTGACGTTCCCAATGCACTCAAACGAATAGTCTGCACCACCGCCGGTCAGCTCAACCAGGTGCCCAACAATATCACCCTTAATTTCTTTTGGATTAACGAAGTCCGTCATACCAAAATGTTCACCCAGCGCCTTGCGGTCATTATTGAGATCAACACCAACAATCTGCTTCGCGCCCACCATGCGCGCCCCCTGGATCACATTGAGTCCAATGCCCCCAAGACCAAAGACAACAACCGTTGAGCCGGGTTCGACTTTCGCCGTGTTCACGACAGCGCCGACCCCCGTCGTCACGCCACAGCCGATATAACAAACCTTATCAAACGGCGCGTCCTTCCGAATTTTCGCGAGCGCAATTTCCGGCACGACGGAATAATTCGCGAAGGTTGAGCAGCCCATATAATGCAGCACAGGCTTGCCCTTATAGGAAAAGCGGCTGGATCCGTCCGGCATCAAGCCCTGCCCCTGGGTCTCCCGAATGGACTGGCACAAATTGGTTTTGGGGTTGAGGCAATAGTCGCACTCACGACACTCAGGCGTGTAAAGCGGGATCACATGATCCCCGACAGCAAGCGATGTCACACCCGCGCCAACTTCCACAACAACGCCTGCGCCCTCATGTCCCAAAATAGCAGGAAAAAGACCCTCAGGGTCATCGCCCGAAAGCGTGAAGGCATCTGTGTGGCAAATGCCGGTCGCCTTCATCTCAACCAGCACCTCGCCTGCGCGGGGACCTTCTAGCTGCACTGTTTCAATCTCAAGAGGCTTGCCAGCCTCAAAGGCCACTGCCGCACGCACATCCATCATGTTACTCCGTCTTCTTGCTATCGTTCAAAGCGCCCCGTCGAGCTTTGCCAACCAATCATCAATGCGCTTTTTATTTACGCCAAGATCGGAATGCCCGACTTTCGAGCGACTATAGATTGCCAGCGTAGATGTCCCATTCCCCAGATCAATCGCTTCAAAAGTGATCGTGTCCGGAAACCGCATCAGGGCTGAACGCTGGACAAATTCCCGCTGACCATCATCTGCTTGTTTGCGTGTCACCCGCGGTTCCGCCAGTGCTACGTCCGCAAACGTATCTTCGAGCTTTTGCGGATCAGCAGAATAGGTCTTCGCTATCGCGTGAGGCTTGGCGTTTTGGCAAAGCCCTTCAGGTGCAATGAGAAACTGATTGGGCTTGCGCGTCAGTTGGAATGTCTTGAAATCCATGGCAGGTCTCCTTTGCGCCGAGGCTACACCCGTTCCAGCACAAGAAGCGAATAGTCTGCACTGTCCCGCTCATCACGCGGCTGGCGGACATTGCGCACCTCACGCCATTCCGTGCGGTCCAGGTCGGGGAACGATGTATCCCCTTCCGGCGAGGCGTGAACTTCCGTGAGGTAGATCCGTGTTGCCTTGTTCAAAGTCGCCGCATAAATCTCCGCACCGCCCAGGATCATGATCTCATCAACCCCTAGCTCGCCGCAGAGTGCCTCTGCCCTTGCCAGCGCCTCCTCCACACTCGTGAAGACCTCAGCGCCGGGCGCGTCATAATTAGGGTCTCGCGTCACCACGAGATTAGGTCGCCCTGGCAATGGCCTGCGCGGAAAGCTCTCCCACGTCTTGCGGCCCATAATGATGGGCTTTCCCATCGTCATGCGTTTGAGATATTGCAGATCACCCGACAGACGCCAGGGCATGGCATTCTCTTTGCCAATCACACCATTCTCGGCGATGGCCACAAAATGACAGATATGCATGAGCCTTAAACCGCCACAGGTGCGGAGATGTGCGGGTGCGGGTCGTACCCCACCAGCTCAAAATCATCATAAGTAAAGTCGAACAGGCTCTTCACGTCCGGATTGATTTTCATCACCGGCAGAGGCCGCGACTCCCGCGAGAGTTGCAGGTCGGTTTGTTCCAGATGATTGGAATAAAGGTGCGCATCGCCAAACGTGTGGATGAACTCGCCCGCCTCAAGCCCCGTCACCTGCGCCATCATCTGCAACAAAAGCGCATAAGACGCGATGTTGAAGGGCACGCCAAGGAACACATCAGCAGAGCGCTGATAAAGCTGACAGGAGAGCTTGCCGTCAGCCACGTAAAACTGAAACAGACAATGGCAGGGCGGCAGGGCCATCTGATCCACGTCCGCCACATTCCAGGCCGACACAATGAGACGCCGGGAGTCCGGATTATTCTCGATCTGATGGATCAGGTTTTTGATCTGATCAATCGTGCCTCCATCCGGCGTCGGCCAACTGCGCCACTGATGTCCGTAAACAGGACCCAGGTCGCCCTTCTCATCCGCCCACTCATCCCAGATGCTCACCCCATTGGCTTTCAGGTAGGCCACATTCGTGTCGCCCGCGATGAACCAGAGCAGCTCATGAACGATGGATTTCAGGTGCAGCTTTTTAGTCGTGACCATGGGAAAGCCGTCAGCCAGATCAAAACGCATCTGGTGTCCAAACACGGAACGTGTGCCCGTGCCCGTCCGGTCGGTCTTTTCAGCGCCAGTGTCACGTATCCGGCGCATGAGGTCATGATATTGCTGCATGAGGGTCTTTTCCTAATTCGAAGGCCCATCTTATCAAGCTCCTCGATTCGCGCCACTTGATAGAGCGCGCTGCCTTCGGTCTAATTGACCCTAGGCCCCTCCGGGGGATTTAGGGCATCTTGGGGAGGAAGCTCATGCGCCTGCAGGACAATTTCGAATATTACGCCCGCATCCACCCGGATGCCTTTTTTGCGCGCTGCGGCAATAGAAGCTTCACCTATGCCGAGGCCAATGCAGAAGCCAACCGGTTGGCCAATCTCCTGATTTCTCAAGGACTTGAGGCCGGAGACCGTTTTGCCTACCTCTCCAAAAACTCCCTGGAAATGTCGATCCTCTATCACGCGGCGGGAAAGGCGGGGGCCGTCCCGGTCCCCTTGAACTACCGCTTGGCCCCTGCGGAATGGACCTACATCATCAATGATGCCGGGGCGAAACTGCTCTTTGCTCATAAAGACCTTGCGACTGCTGTGGACACAGTGCGGGGCGATCTGAAGACTGTCGACACCTGCTACGCCATCGACACGCCCCCTCCCCAAGGTTGGGAGGACTATGCCGCCGCTATAAGGTCGGAGGGCACCGAAAACATTCCAGACCGAGGCGTCACCTCCCAGAGTGCGCTTTACCAGATGTACACATCGGGCACGACGGGCCGCCCGAAGGGGGCGATCCTCACCCACGGCAATATTCTCGCCAATCTGGAGCAGATGCGGAACGTGATCTCTGCCCGCATGACGCTGGGTGACAAAATTCTGGTCGCCGCGCCCATGTACCACGCCGCGGGAACCATGGTCGCGTTGCACGGCCTTCATTCAGGCGCAGGCGTGGTCATCCATGAAGATTTTGTGCCCGGCGACGTGGTCGACGCGCTCGCCAATGACGGCATCACAACAACGGTGCTCGTCCCGGCCATGATCCAAGCCTGCCTTGTCATGGTTCCAGACGTCAAAGAACGGGACTATTCATCCCTCAAAGCCATGGTCTATGGCGCCTCGCCCATCGCAGAAGAAACACTTCGCAGCGCCATGGAAACATTCGAGTGTAACTTCTATCAGGCATTCGGCATGACGGAGACGACATCGTCAGTCGTCTATCTGAATGCAGAGGACCATGTCCGCGCCTTGAAAGAAAAGCCGGAGCTCCTGCTTGCAGCCGGTCGCGCCATTCCTGGAACCCACATCCGCATTGTCGATGAAAACGACGAGGATGTCCCCTTAGGCGAGGTTGGCGAAATCATCTGCCGTGGTCCGCAGATCATGCAGGGTTATTGGAATATGGAAGAGGCAACAGTCGAAGCCCTGCGCGATGGCTGGATGCACACAGGCGATGCCGCCAGCATGGACGAAGAAGGCTATGTCTACATCCAGGACCGGATCAAAGACATGATCGTCTCCGGCGGCGAGAACGTCTATCCCCGCGAAGTAGAGAATGCCATCTTCGAACACCCGGCAGTTGCCGACGCGGCTGTGTTCGGCATCCCCGGCGCGAAGTTTGGCGAAGACGTTATGGCAACCATCGTTCTCAAAGACGGAGAAAGCCTCACCGAGGAAGAAGTCATTGACTTCTGCCGCACCAAGCTTGGCGGCTATAAGGTTCCCCGCAAAGTTTCCTTTATGGACGAACTGCCCCGCAATGCCAGCGGTAAGGTTCTGAAGAAAGACCTGCGAGAACCTTATTGGGAAGGACACACCCGCAGGGTTTCGTGAATGGCAGCCACGCGGTTTGACCAGCTCGAAAACAAAACTTGAGTTGTGGTTAGACTCACATTCCAATGGCCGTGGGGTACGTGTAAATCTAGGGGAGTTGAGATGCTCAACAAACTTTCAGCAGAAGCGTTCGGAACATTTTGGTTGGTTTTAGGAGGATGTGGCAGCGCTGTGCTGGCAGCCGCCTTTCCAGAAGTGGGCATTGGTTTGCTTGGCGTATCACTCGCCTTCGGTCTCACCGTCCTGACCATGGCCTATGCCGTTGGCGGCATTTCGGGAGGTCATTTCAATCCAGCCGTTTCGGTGGGACTTGCTGTCGCCGGTAAATTCGAGTGGAAGGATGTCGGCCCCTATGCGGTCGCGCAAATCGTTGGCGGCACCCTGGGTGCCCTCGTCCTCTATCTCATTCTCACCGGCAAAGCTGACTTCACGTCGACAGGCGGCTTTGCCTCAAATGGATACGGAGCGAATTCACCCGGTGGCTTTTCCATGACATCGGCATTGATCGCTGAAGTCGTGATGACCGCCTTTTTCCTCATCATCATTTTGGGATCAACAAGCAAACTAGCGCCGGAAAATTTTGCACCCATCGCAATTGGTCTGGCCCTCACACTGATCCATTTAATTTCCATTCCGGTCACCAACACCTCCGTTAACCCTGCCCGGTCGACGGCGGTGGCTTTCTTTGCCGACAATGGCGCCATGAGCCAGCTATGGCTCTTCTGGGTCGCCCCCCTCATCGGCGCAGCGATTGGTGCGCTGATCTGGAAAACGCTGCTTTCTAAGGAAGATTAGGCGGCATCAAGCCAAAAAAGGCCGGGCAGGCCCGCGACACCCTGCCCGGCACGTACACCTTTAATTCACGGCTTTAAGGCCCTATATTAGTCCTGTCGGGAAACCGACTATGGCGATAAACGGATTTCGTAATAAACCATTCGGACCCGGGGGCGGTACCCGGCGCCTCCACCAAAAGCTCAAGACCTGATCATCAGGGAACTTGGGCTTTTCATGGGGGCGAAATAGGATCGACGAGGGTGTAAAGGATCTTCTTTTGCTCGGCATGGTTCCGCCGTTATCGGGCCGTTTGATAGTTGCAAATGACAACTACGCTGAGGCACGTCTGGCTGCGTAAGCGGTTCGACTGTTTCGAATCTAGTCCTGTGAGTTAGCGCTTACAGGCGGGGTTCGGAGGCACCTGGCAACAGAAGCCTCCACTTTTCTCCTTAGAGGGATCCCCACAGATATTATGTCCAGCCCACAAGAGATTACCCCCCGCGACCCGGGATTTGCCTTTGCAGATGATCTGCCGATCTACTGGCATTCAGGCGATCCTGCCATCTCTCATTTCTATAATGGCCTCTCTCTGACCTTCCCGGAAGGGGAACGCTTTTTTGTGGAGAGTGTCCGCAATTTCGCAGACCAGATTACCGATCCAAAGCTAAAAGAAGATGTGCGTGGTTTCGCAGGCCAGGAAGCGATCCATTCCCGCGAGCACGTTGTGTACAATCAGTATCTAGCCGCACAGGGACTGGAGCCCGAGAAAATCGAGCGACTGGTCACTTTCGGATTGAAGCTCGCGCGCAAACTACCAAAAAAGACCCAGCTCGCAATAACCTGTGCGTTGGAGCACTACACTGCTTTGTTTGCGGAAGTCATTCTCGAAAACCCACAGGCAATGAAAGAGGCTCACCCGCAGTTCGCAAATCTCTGGCACTGGCACGCGTTGGAAGAGTCTGAGCATAAAGCAGTTGCCTTCGACGTATTCAAGACCGTTGATCCCGGTTTTCGCGGGTATCTGCGCCGAACCGTCGCAATGACCATTACGACAATCGACTTCAATCTGTCTGCGCTCGGCAATCAGATGTACCTTATGAAGAAATCTGGCGAACTGACCAACTGGCGCTCTTGGGGTCGGGCTTTCAAGCATCTTTGGGGACGCGGCGGCGTATGGCGTCATGTCATGGCGGGCGTCTTTTCCTACTACCGGCCATCCTTCCATCCCAATGACCGGGATACAGCCGCCCTCGTTGAGAAATGGCGTGCCTGGTACGCGAACGGCATCCAAACCGGTTGAGCCCGTGCGATCTTGTGCTTAGGGTGCCCCAACACAAAAAACGCTGGGGAAAGATCATGATGAAGCGCATTGCAATCGGTTTAGCTGTTTTATTCGCAATCGCCTTTGCGGTGGTCTACTTCCTCGTTCCCGGCATGATTGAAGCCGGTGTCAACATCGTCGAAGACCATGAGCCCTACGATATCTCTGACGATACGCAAGCACTGCATGACCGACTAATTGTCGCCGACCTGCATTCAGACACCCTGTTATGGGAGCGCAATCCCCTCTCCAGAGGTTCAACGGGACATGTTGATGTTCCTCGGCTGCAAGAAGGAAATGTCGCTTTCCAAATTTTCTCTGTCGTAACCAAAGCACCCGCCGGGCAAAACTACGAGAGCAATACAGGCGACAGCGATCAGATTACTCTTCTGACCCAAGCACAACTCTGGCCACCCCGCACCTGGGGCAGCCTCTATGAGCGCGCGCACTATCAAGGCGAGCGATTGCTTGCCGCCGAAGCCAGCGACCCTTCCGCGCTCAAGGTCGTCAAAACCAGCGCTGACCTTGAAAGCGTTCTCTCCGCTCGCGCCGATGGCAGTTCTATTGTAGGCGGGCTGCTGGCAACGGAAGGCAGCCACGCGCTCGACGGCGATCTCGCAAATATTGAGAACCTGCACGCGCTCGGATATCGCATGATGGGCCTGCATCACTTTTTCGATAATAAGCTTGGCGGCTCCCTCCATGGTGTCAGCCAGGCGGGCCTGACGGACTTCGGCAAAAACGCCGTTCGCGAGATGGAGCGCTTGGGGATTATCGTCGATGTTGCCCATTCCTCACCGGCAGTGGTTCGTGATGTGTTGGCGATGACAACCCGGCCCTTTGTGGTCTCGCATACTGGTATCAAGGGTGCCTGCCACTCCCGGCGCAACCTTGAAGATGGTCTGATGAAAGAAATCGCCGCAAAAGGTGGCCTTATCGGCGTCGGTTACTGGGAAGGCGCGGTCTGCGACCATTCGCCCTCAGGGGTCGTAAAGTCGTTGCGCTATGCGATTGATCTCGTCGGAGTGGATCACGTTGCACTCGGTTCTGACTATGACGGCAGCACCAGCGTTCAGTTTGACACATCAGAAATTGCCGTCCTGACCGAAGAGATGAGATCTCGTGGATTCACAGACATCGAAATCCAGAAGGTCATGGGCGGAAACATCATTCGACTGATGCGGGATCTGCTGCCCACAAACTGAACCCATCCATCGTACCGCTGAACAATGCAGGTCACGGCGCTGGACGCCCCCTCGAATCGCTGCTTCAATGGTCCCAACCAATCAGGAGACCCAAATGGCCGAAGACCAGATGCGATATGACATGCTGACGCAGAAAGCTCTGCTCGCAGTCGTTCGCGATGCGCTTGTGATCGCAGCAACGGAAGGCCTGCCCGGTGAACACCACTTTTATGTCTCCTTCAAAACCGAGGCGCCCGGTGTCGACATCTCTGATCGTCTTAAAAGCCAATACCCGGAAGAAATGACGATTGTGCTCCAGCATCAGTTCTGGGACCTGAAAGTCGGCGACGACGGCTTCTCAGTCGGTCTGTCGTTTGACAAAACACCGGAACGCTTGATCGTGCCTTATTCAGCACTGGTCGGCTTCTTCGACCCGAGCGTTCAATTCGGCTTGCAGTTTGTGCCTGAAGGCGACGCAGCGGCCGCAGATGACCCAACCGAAGCTCCAGCAGACATATTCGAGACAACCGGCCCTGCCCTAGCGTCAACCTCTGAGCCAGGCGATGAAGATCATAGTGGCGAAGTTGTCAGCCTGGATGCCTTCCGAAAAGACCGGTAACGCTCTAAGTCTGCCCCACCCTCCGCCCAATCCCCGATTTGGCGTGCCCTCAAAGGCATGCTAAATGAGCCCGCGCGGCTAGTCCGCGCCAAAGACCCACAGTGACCAATTGCCTGCCAGCCGGAGAGCCAGATATGAGCCAGACACGCACAGAAACCGATACCTTTGGTCCCATTGAAGTCCCATCGGACAAGTATTGGGGTGCTCAGGCACAAAGATCCCTCGGCAATTTCAAAATCGGCTGGGAAAAACAGCCCATGTCCGTTGTCCGTGCGCTGGGTATCGTCAAGCGCGCCTGCGCCGAAGCAAACATGTCGCTTGGAAATCTGGACGAGACCGTCGGCAAAGCGATGATTGAAGCTGCCCAGGAAGTCATCGATGGCAAGCTCAACGAGCATTTCCCTCTGGTCGTTTGGCAAACCGGGTCCGGCACCCAGTCCAACATGAATTCCAATGAAGTGATTTCAAACCGGGCAATTGAGATCCTGGGGGGCACGATGGGCACCAAAGACCCGGTGCATCCAAACGATCACGTCAATATGAGCCAGTCGTCAAACGACACCTACCCCACCGCGATGCATATTGCCTGTGCGGAGCGGATCGTTCATGGATTGGTCCCCGCTCTTAAACATTTGCACACGGCCCTCGTCGCCAAACAAAAATCCTTCGACCACATCATCAAGATCGGCCGGACGCACACACAGGACGCGACCCCGCTCACACTGGGCCAGGAATTTTCCGGATATGCAGCACAGGTAGCATCTGCCATTGAGCGCATTGAACTCACGCTCCCCGGCCTGTTGCAATTGGCACAGGGCGGCACAGCCGTCGGCACGGGCCTCAACGCACCGATTGGCTTTGCCGAAAAAGTAGCCGACAATGTCGCCACCATTACAGGTCTGCCCTTCATCACAGCCCACAACAAGTTCGAAAGCCTCGCCGCTCATGACGCCATGGTCTTTGCGCACGGCGCGATCAACGCAGCTGGGGCGGCTCTCTTCAAAATAGCCAACGACATTCGATTTCTTGGCTCAGGTCCGCGCTCCGGCCTTGGTGAACTAGCCCTCCCGGAAAATGAGCCGGGCTCTTCCATTATGCCCGGCAAAGTAAACCCCACTCAGTGTGAAGCTCTTACGCAGGTCTGTGCCCATGTGGCAGGCAACAATGCAGCGCTGACCTTTGCCGGCAGCCAGGGCCACTTCGAGCTCAATGTCTACAACCCGATGATGGCCTACAACTTCCTGCAATCGGTTCAGCTGCTGGGCGACGCCGCCGTGAGTTTCACTGACAATTGCGTCGTTGGCATCGAAGCCCGTGAGGACAATATCAAAGCAGCCCTTGAGCGTTCTCTGATGCTGGTGACAGCCCTCGCACCGACCATCGGTTATGATAATGCCGCGAAGATCGCGAAGACGGCCCACAAAAACGGGACAACCCTTCGCGAAGAAGCCGTTGGGGGCGGGTATGTGTCGGAAGAAGAGTTCGACGCCGTTGTGCGCCCTGAAGACATGATTGGCCCAAAGTGATGCGGCCGGAAACATGTCCGCACAAGTAAAGCGATCCATGACCATCTCCGGTCACCGCACGTCGATCACCTTGGAGCAGCCCTTTTGGGATGCGCTCAAAGAGATCGCCTGCCACGACAAACTTTCAGTCACTGAACTCGTTCGCCAGATCGACTCAGGTAGAGAGGGATCGGGATCTCTGACCAGCGCCGTGCGCGTTTTCATTCTCAACAGGGTGAGCACTGCGCGAACGGGCGAAGGTCCAATTGTCTAGTTAAGTGGCCGCTGCGCGGGTGTTGGAACGCCAGACGTCTCTGCCAATGCCTCGGGAACGGGCGCACCAACCACCCCCTCGAGCGGCACGTCCAGTCCAGTCTGCTCATCAGGAACAATGATGAGGTCACGCAATGCGTCCGGCAGCTCATCAATACCCGACTCTTCAATATCGCGAACCAAAAGCGCCTGCGAAACAGCTTGTTGGATCGCTAGCGTATCGCTCCGACGTTCCAGGCCTCTGAACGGTCCGGACAAAACCATCGTCAGACCCGGCAAAGCGGGCTCTCCTGCAAGGTTTACTTCTGTCTCAATATCTGCTTCCAGCCGCACAAGATCTACAAACGCCGTAACCTTCACATCCAAAGCGCCAGCGATGCCAACTTGCGCCGGTGCGAAACGCACAGTGCCCTCAGCGAGGGAAAACGAACCATCAATCTTCTCATATGCAGTGCGTCCTTTGGACAATGTGGCTTCCACCACACTGTCAAAATCATCAATCATCGCCAGAGCATCCAACCCAGTCCGAAATGCTGGAAGATCAAAACCGCCCAACTGTCCTTTGGTAAGAGCCAGCGACCCTTTGCCCGTCAGCGTGGAGACAAGTCCCAACAGACTGCGACCCTGCCCTTCTAGCTGCAGACTGACGATCGCTTCACCACCGGCAAGTGTTTCTCCAAACATCATCTTGCTGGTGTTCTCGACCGACAGATCTTCCAACGCGAGTGTCAGCCCGACACCTGGAATACCCTCTCCACCTTCGAAGCGAGCGCCCATGGTCAAACGTCCACCGGCAAAGTCCGCTGTCACTGGCGTAAAGGACAACACGCCATCAGTGAGGGAGCCTTTTGCCGCCACATCCTCAAAAACAAGCCCCGCAACACTGACCTGCGATGCAGTGAGGGAGAGAGAGCCGTCTGCCTGCGATAGTCCTTGCCACGCGAGCGGCGCTGCAGACCAGGGCTCGTCGTCTTCCGAGGCAAAAAGCGGGTCGAGCACAATGTTCCCAAGATCAACGGATGCTTCAATAGACGGCTTAGGGCCCGATTGGTTCATGACGCCGGTGCCAGAAATCCGCAAAGCACCCGCAATCGCTTCGACATCAATCAGAACCAGACGATCACTCTGCCATTCCAATCCGCCACCTGCGACCACAGCCCCATCACGCGCATTGGCTGAGACAAGATCAATCAGACCGCTTTGCCATCCCCCAATTGAGGTAACAAGATCGATGGACGCCGCCGACCCCTCGAATTGGCCCACAAATTTGGGAGCCTCAAAAACATCCTGTGTTTTACCCGTAAGAGAACCGGTAAAATCGCCCGCCTCAAGTCGCGCACTCGTGTCGACAGAACCATCGCGCGGTCCAGACAGCTGCAAACGAAAGGCGCCAGCTCCCTCGACTGGCGCGGTCGCCACAGCGCCCAATGAAGAAAGCAAGTCCTGCGCTGAGGGGTTGTCCAGAGAGAACAATAGATCGAGTTGATCAGCTGACGTGTCAGACAGCCCGCGCTTTTGGTTGAACACGAGAGCAGCAACAGATCCATCAAGTTCACCTGACGCCTCAACAGAAATCACATGCAGACCATCAACTTCCTCGCCGCGCAAAACATAAGAAAGAACGCCCTCGTCAAAGGAAGGAGCATCAGCAGACAGGAAGAGTTTCGCGAGTGATGACGCCAAGCCGCCATTAATCGTTCCCTCAAGGCCGCCGGTGGCAAAAGCCCCGATGTTGGATACTGTTCCAACAGCTGAAACTTCATCTTTTCCGTCAATCGTCGATTTGAAACGATCAACGGACAACACACCCTCCGTAACCGACGCCGTAACCTCAAAATTTGTGAGCTCGGAATCTGGCAAGCGTACGGTTTCAAAATCAAGAACCACATTTGCGTCAAACGTCGAAGGGTCAAACAGGGAGGCATAAGTTTCGATGTCAAAAAAGGCTGCAAAGCCCGTGGCATCCAACGTGGGCCCACTTAATTCAATGCCGAGCGCCGGGCGTGACCGATATGCGTACGAAAGCCCTCCAGTGACAGGCACATTACCTTCTATACTCTCTCCAAAAAGGGCTGAGAAAGAATAGGCCTGAAACAAGGACGGCTGAAGGGCAAGCTCTGTTTGAATACGGAGCGGTCCAGAGGATCGACCGGAGATTCCGTTGCCAGCAATTCCATGGGGCGTATCCACATCTTCTACCGATCTGAAAATTTCCCCCGCCCAATTGGTGAAGACCCCAACTGCTCCAATCGTCGCGTCCAAAGAACCGTCAAATCGAGGCGTGCCTTGCACACTGCTGATCGTGCCCTTGACCTCGGCAGACGTATCACCGGGCAGATCTGCGGTGAGCGACTCAATCAACAAGTCACCGCCTTGCACACGTAAATTCGCTTGAGCATTGGTGGCATGCGCAGCCCCGAAGCTCAAATCCGTGACACTCAGATCAAACTGCCCCGACAATTGGTCGGGGATCTGAATAAGATCAACCGGGACATCCGCGCTCTCAAAGCTGATCAAAACAGCATCAAGAGCTAACCGCGTCCCCACAAGGCTCGCAGTCACCGTTGGTTCCTTTTGCAAACCAATTTCTGCCTGCCCTTTCAACAAGGCGCCCGCCACAGAAAGCTCAATATCGCGCAGCAGAACCACCTCGCTACTTCCAACCAGTCCCGCATTCATTTGAAGAAACGAAGACGGCTTCTCCTCCTGGTCCAACATCCCCAGTCGAAATTCGAAAGTGCCATCAAGACGCGCCGAATTTGTTGCATCGGTGGAGAGACCGGAGAAAGACGCATCCCACCCCAGGTCGGATGCGGCAAGATCAATATTCACAGGAAACGCCCGGTCTCCTCCAAATGCCCCAACACCCAGTGACAGGGCATACGGCTGGTCCTCAAATTCAAATGTTCCATCGAACTTCAACGGCCCAACCAATGATGTTGCCTTGAGCTCCCCGGCAACATTTTTCAGGTGAACAACGTCACTCGAGATATCGTCGCGATAGACGACCTCCCCATTCTCAAATAGAACCGACTCGAGACTGATCGCTTCAGGATCTATGAACGCTCCCAGATCGAGCGCTCCGTTCTCCACCCAGTTATTTTTGCCATCGACGTTGCGCGTTATGTTTGCCGCAAAGTCCAGCGCTCGAACACGCACCACATCAATTTCGGCCCGAAGCAAAGGGGCGAGAGAAACCTCTCCCTCGAGTGTCCCAATTTTCGCGAGCGAGATGTCTGCATCGCCTGCCCCGATTTCGAGATCCTGCAGGCTGAACCGCGGCGCAGGCAAAATGACGAAATTAATGTCACCAGTGATCGTCACCGGTAGCCCCACACCTTCCGAGATTTGTGCTTCAATCTCAGCGCGGAAACTGTTCCAGTCGACAATGCTTGGTCCAACAAGTGCCGCGAAGAGCAGCAGAACAACAAAACCTGCTATGTAAGAAAGTACTGAATTCACTAATGCCCGCTTCCGCGCTCCCGCAGACACCCTCGTTTTTTGGAGTGCCCTACTTGCTTTATTGTCGCTCTCATCGACACTGTCTGTAAGACAATGCCCAAAGCTTGATTGGTAGACAAACTATGGATTCTAAAGGAAAAAATATAGTCGATTTCGGCGAAGCCCGGAAAAATCTGAAGAAGAAAAAGAAGGCCGATCAGCGCTCAACCAAAGAACAGCAAGCCGCCGAAAACAGGGTAAAGTTTGGACGGACAAAAGCTGAAAAGAACCGCGCCAAACAGAGTAAAGATCGCGAAAATCAGCTCCACGAAGCCACCAAACTGGAACCTACATCTCCTCCTTCATCACAGGATCCCACCGAATGAATACACCATCGCCACGTGTTTCTGGACCATTTTCAGGATTAAAAGTGATCGACCTGACCCGCGTCCTCGCCGGACCCTATTGCACCATGCTGCTGGCAGACTTTGGCGCGGACGTCATAAAGGTTGAAATGCCCGAACGCGGCGATGACGCGCGCCACATAGGCCCCTTTATGGAAGAGAAGTCGACATATTTCATGTCCCTGAACAGGGGAAAACGCTCAATCGCGCTCAATCTCAAAGATGAGGCCGACAAGGCAACGTTCGAGACGCTTCTGGAAACCGCAGACGTGGTCGTTGAAAACTACCGCCCAGGGACTTTCGAGAAGCTCGGTTATGATTGGGAAACGCTCCACAAACGCTTCCCTTCCCTCATTCTTGCCTCCGCGAGCGGGTTTGGTCAGACCGGGCCTTACAGCAAGAAACCCGCCTACGATATGGTTGTTCAGGCCATGGGGGGCATCATGAGCCTCACCGGCCATGAGGGAAATCCGCCAACGCGCGTGGGGTCCTCCATCGGGGACATCGGTGCTGGGCTTTTCACCACCATCGGTATTGCCTCTGCTCTCTACCACCGGGAAAAGACCGGCGAAGCAACCCGGATCGACGTCTCGATGTTGGATTGCCAGGTCGCCATCCTCGAAAATGGCATCGCGCGCTACCTCGCAACCGGCCAGATACCAGGACCATTAGGGTCAAGGCATCCCTCCATCGCACCATTCCAGGCCTTCGCAACAGCCGATCGGCATATCGTGATCGCGGCGGGAAATGACATTCTCTTCGCCCGCATGGCCAAAGCCATCGGGGCACTGGATTTGATTGACGATGATCGGTTCGCCGACAATGAGCTGAGGCGCCACAATGTAGACGCCCTGTCCGAAGCCATGGAGACAGCTCTCAAAACTGAGCCTGCAGAACACTGGCTCAAAATTCTGGATGCTGCCGGCATTCCATCTGGACCGATCAATAATGTCGAACAGGTGTTGCAAGACCCTCAGGTGATCGCCCGGAACATGGTCATTGAGACACACGATCCCGACATTGGCACCGTCAGAATGCCGGGGAACCCGATCAAACTCTCAGCCTTCCCCGACCCGACAGAAAGACCGCCCGCCCCCGCACTGGATGGTGACCGCAGCGATATTTTGTCGGAGATGGTGCCCTCAGATACTTGATCAGTGGCTCCAACCGCCCATTTGACACCACATGACTGACCAGTCAGTGTCTGCCATCAAAGCAGGAAGTCGACATGGATCTGAAACTCGTTGAAACGGTGCCAGACGCTACGGAATTTGGAACAATCCGGCGAGATAATAAGCGTCCTCTGCAGATAATAAACGCCGCCGTAGAGCTCTTCCGGGACCGAGGATTTGAGGCAACACGCCTCGAAGACGTAGCGGACAAAGCAGGTGTGTCGAAGGCAACCATCTACCTCTATTTCGAGAGCAAGGAAGACCTGTTTTTCGCCCTGATCCGCGAAAAAGTCGTGCCCATGCTTGAAGAAACGATTGCCCAGGCTGATGCGTTTAAAGGACCGGCCTCCGAATTCTTGCGGATGAGGGCGCAAGGCATGGGGCGAATATTCGCCCACTCAGAGCAAGGAGCTATCTTGAAGCTTGTTGTGTCAGAAGCGCGACGGTTCCCTGATCTTGCGGACTATTATCGATCAGAAGTCCCCGAGCGAGGGCTGGCAAACCTTTCTAAAGTGATCCGCCGAGGTATTGATGAAGGAGAGTTTCGCGAATGCGACACAGAGGCAGCCGCTGCCGCCTTCATGTTTCCCCTGCTCATGACAGGCATCTGGATGAATTCCGTAGGACCCAGCGACATCATCCGCCCTAACGACACAATCGATTTCCATTGCGAGAACTTCATCCGAGGGCTGCGCGTCTAGCCCTTCACATTCCCGTGCGTTCAGCGCCGCCACCTTGACCGACTTGCCCCACCCTGTTCTGATCAGCCTTGAGACTTGCAAATCGCAAGCCTTTGCTAAAACAAACTGGGGGAAGAAAATGGCACTGGATTTTGAGCTCACACGACGCGGCATTCTAACAGCAGGCGCAGCCGCCGGAGCAGCATCCGCGCTCCCCGCTCAAGCCAACGAAAAGCCCATCAGCGCAGACCCCCTCCCCTCGAAAAGAGCCAAGGCGCTTGACCTCGAAATGTCCTACGTCGAAATGGGCGAAGGTGATCCCATTCTGTTTTTGCATGGCAATCCAACATCCTCTTACCTCTGGCGCAATATCATGCCCTATGCAGCTCCCTTCGGACGCTGCATCGCCCCCGACCTGATCGGTATGGGCGGCTCAGACAAACGGCCACTCGTCGAAGGTGATGATCCGGATGCGCGCTACAGCTTCTATGAACACCAAAAATATCTGGATGCACTTCTGGAGAACTTGGGCGTCGCAGAAAATGTCACCCTTGTGATCCACGATTGGGGATCTGCTCTTGGGTTCGATTGGGCCCGCCGGAACGAAGACAAAGTAAAAGGCATCTGTTTCATGGAAGGGTTCACACGCCCCTTTTCATATTCAGAAATGGATTGGTTCCCCTGGGTGATGTTCAAGTCCTTCAAATCCGGCCTGGGCGAGTGGATGGTTCTGGAACAAAACATGTTTGTGGAACAAGTCCTGCCAGCCTCCGTCTTGAGAGAACTCACCCAGGAAGAACTCGGGCATTATCAGGCACCTTATCTGAATGCCGGGGAAGACAGACGTCCAACCCTGACATGGCCCCGTGAAGTGCCTTTTGACGGTGAACCTGCAGAAACCCATGAGATGGTCGTACGCCTCTCAGAATGGCTGAAATCCAACGACCTGCCAAAGCTCTTCGTCAATGCAGAGCCCGGTGCCCTGATACAGGGCGAGGTGAGAGATTTCGTGCGGACCTGGAAAAACCAGGAAGAGATCACCGTTCGTGGCATTCACTTCATTCAGGAAGACAGCCCCCATGAGATTGGGGCCGCCCTAGAGAAATGGATTCCGAAAGTGAACGCCTAGCCTAAAGAGTGATGATCTTGCCAGGGTTGAGGATGTTGTGCGGATCAAGTGCGCGCTTGATGGTGCGCATCATGCCGACGCCCTGACCGATCTCTTCTTCAAGAAACTCCATCTTGCCAAGCCCAATGCCATGTTCACCGGTGCATGTTCCTTCAAGCGCCAGAGCACGCCGAACCATGCGATCATGCAACCGACGCGCCTCAGCCATATCGCGGAGATCGTCTGGATCGATCAACATGATGGTATGGAAATTCCCGTCGCCCACATGCCCAACGATCGGAGCAGTAAGGAAAGACGCTTCAAGATCCGCCTTTGTCTCCCGAAGGCAGCGGGCAAGGTTTGAAATCGGCACACAGACATCTGTCGTCATACCCTTTTTGCCGGGCTCCAATGCCAGAGACGCATAGTAGGCATTGTGACGGGCCTCCCAAAGCCGGGTGCGCTCTTCTGCTTCCGTGGTCCAGGTAAAATCGCCCCCACCATGTTCACCAGCAATCGCAGCAAACCGTGTCGATTGTTCCTCAACGCTCGCCGCGGTTCCGTGAAATTCCAGGAACAACATGGGGCAGATGGGCAAGCTCAGGTTTGAATAGGCGTTACACGCCGCAACCTGCACCTCGTCCAGCACTTCGATCCGCGCAATGGGGAGCCCCGTTTGAATCGTCTCAATAACCGCATCGATCGCCCCATCGAGACTATCGAACGGACACACGCCTCCCGCAATCGCTTCCGGAATACCCTGCAGCCGCAAACTAAGTTCCGTAATGATACCCAGCGTGCCTTCAGAACCGACTAGCAACCTGGTCAAATCATATCCGGCAGCAGATTTCCGCGCCCGCCCACCCGTCGTAACAATTTCGCCGGTAGCAAGAACCACAGTGACGCTCAAGACGGTCTCTCGCATCGTGCCATAGCGCACCGCATTCGTGCCAGACGCTCTGGTCGCAGCCATGCCGCCAAGGCTTGCATCTGCACCAGGGTCGATGGGAAAAAAGAGGCCCGTATCCCGCAAATAGGTATTGAGTTGTTTCCGTGTGACCCCCGCCTCAACGCGGCAATCAAGATCCTCTGCATGAACCTTCAGGACATTGTTCATGAGCGACAGATCAACGGTGATCCCGCCATTGACCGCGCTAACCTGTCCTTCAAGGGATGTCCCGGTCCCAAACGCGATAACCGGCACCCGTGAGGCAGCACAAATACGCACGATCTCCGCAACTTCAGCGGTCGAGGCCGCAAAAACAACCGCGTCGGGAGCATGGGTTTCATGCCAACTTTCATCATGCCCATGCGCATCACGAACTGCGTCGCTTGTCTGCAGCCGCTCCCCCAGAAGGTCCCGCAGTGCAGAAACGACCTTCGCAACACGGTCATCGTCCCCATTTGTAACAATCATCTTGTTCATGACCTCATATTAACACGAAATAGGGCAAGGTTCATGGGTGCTCAGGGCTTTGGCTTGGGTCCCCGGTCGCGCTATGATCCAGATATGCCGAGATCAAAAGCCCCCAAGAGGAACCCAGAAGAAATTGTCAGGAGCGTGCCATGACCAGTCCCTTTTCCCAGCCTTTTGAGGCACCTATCCGAAAAGTGGAAAGTGGCTGGATTGACCTGAATGGCCACATGAACATGGCCTATTACAACCTGCTCTTTGATGAAAGCTTGGATACCCTGTTCAATGAACTGGGGATTGGCTGGGAATACACCAAGCAGGGTGAGGGTTCCTGCTTTACCGCTGAAATCCACGTCACATATCTCGACGAGTTGAGCGAAGGCGACCCCGTGCGGGTGACCTATCAGCTTCTTGATTGGGATGAAAAACGATTGCACCTGTTCGGGCACATGTATCATGCCCAAGAGGGGTATCTCGCAGCGACATCCGAACAGATGGCCATCCATGTTGACATGAAAACAAGACGGGCCTCCCCCATGCCCGCAAGCGTTCAGGAAAAAGCAGCCGTGATCATGGCTGACCACAAATCAATAGAACGCCCGACACAAGCTGGCAATGCCATCGGCATTCGTCGCAAAAAGGAACAGACCGCCTGATGCATCATATGTTCACAATCATCGCTGTCAGTCTTCTGGGGTTCCCCTCAGCTGCGCTCGCCTTTGCGGACTGTTCAGCAGTCCCGGCACCTGGGGTCAATTGGTCAAGATGCTTCTTTGAAGAATCGAACTTCACAGACAGCGACTTAACAAATGCGGTGCTGGTGGACACCAGGTTCCAGCGGGCAGACCTGTCGCGCACCGTGTTCGATGGCGCCGATATGCGAGACGCAAAGCTCGTTGACACAGATCTTGTCGGCGCCAGCTTTATTGGCGCAAATTTGCGCAAAGCAGATATGACCAAAGCAAACCTTGAAGGCGCGGACCTCTCTCAGGCCAATTTGCGCCGGACGCGTCTTTTCCGTGCGAACCTACGGGGCGCAAACTTTACCGGCGCCAGGCTTGACCAGACGGACTTTCTCAATGCTGATCTAACAGGCGCCATATGGACTGACGGCACGCGCGTCTGCGCAGAAGGGTCGATTGGCCGCTGCAAATGAAGCGTTTCCTTTCAAACATCATGAAACTTCTCGCCAAAATATTTGAGGCGGTGATCGATCGACCGATTGAAGAGAATTGGCGCGAATTTTGGGAATCCCGCAATCTCACAGGCTGGGTGCTGGCCGCGATATTGGGCATCGCGGCTGCGTACGCAACAATCTTGTTTCGCCTCGCCATTGCCGGCGTTCAATGGGTGTGGATTGGCACATTTGATGAAGGAACGGCGAGCGCCGCTGCATCAGTTCCCTGGTGGATGCTGCTGGCCGGCCCCCTGGGCGCAGGCGTCATTGTCGGTCTGGGCCTTAAATATTTGATGCCCCTGAACAGAACCGAAAGCGTGTCCGACGTCATTGAAGCAGCTGCACTCAAAGCCGGACGCATGCCGCTCAAAACAGGCATCTATTCCGCAATTCTAACAGCGATATCGGTAGGTGGTGGTGCAAGTGCTGGACGGGAAGGTCCGGCAGTACATCTGGGCGCAACCCTTTCTGCCTACGCCGCGGAGCGTTTTAAGTTCAATCCTGAATGGGGCCGGATACTACTGGCCTGTGGCGTTGCAGGAGCAGTGACTGCGTCCTTTAACGCCCCCATCGCTGGCGTGCTTTTCGCCCATGAAATCATCCTGGGCCATTACGCGCTGCGCGCCTTTGTGCCGGTTTCCATTGCCTCCGTCGCGGCAACGTCCATCGCACGACTTCACCTGGGCAACTTCCCGGCCTTCAGTTTGCCGGACTATTCCATCGCGTCCTACTTCGAATTTCCAGCGTTCGCTCTGCTCGGTATTGTCGCCGCGTTGGTTGCGATCGGCTTCATGGCGTCTGTAATCTATGCCGACAAGGTTGCCCGCGCGGTTGAAATGCCTATCTGGCTGCGACCCGTATTGGGGGGCCTGGTCGTCGGACTTATCGCCCTCATGGTGCCGGAAGTTCTCGGTGTGGGTTATGAGGCCACCGATAATGCCTTGAAGCAGAGCTATACCCTCTCTTTCCTCATCGCACTCCTGATCGCAAAAACAGTCGCAACAGCCGTCACACTTGCGAGCCGCTTTGGCGGCGGTGTCTTCTCACCCTCGCTCTATCTTGGCGCCATGGCAGGTGGTGCCTTTGGCATTGTGGCCGCTTACATTTTCCCCGGCATGGCGTCCGCACATGGGCTCTATGCCATCGTCGGCATGGGAGCCGTCGCTGCAGCCGTATTGGGCGCACCACTGTCGACAACACTGATCGTGTTCGAGCTTACCGGCGACTATGAAGTCACCGTCGCCCTTCTGCTTGCCAACGCCATTGCCACAGCTCTCACCCAGGCCACGATTGGCAAGAGCTTCTTCCATTGGCAACTGGAACAGCGGGAAGTCCACCTGCAAGAAGGCCCCCACCGGCGCGTGATGATGAACATCCATGTCCGAGATGTCATGACCCGGTTCAACGAGGCCCATCCCTATTCAGAAGACGCCCCCAGACTGCTCAATGCCACGACTGAATCTGTTCGCATCTATCCTTATGATCGGCTCAATCAGGCGCTGGACCTGATGGACGCGCATGATCTTGAGCATTTGCCTGTATGCGAGCCCGGCAAGAGTGATTTGGCCGTTGGCCGCATCACCCGCGTTGCAGCTCTCAAAGCACTCGCAGACGGGCTCATTGCTGCGTCCCGAGAAGAACACCACTAAAATAAGTATTTCTCTTTGAATGAAATCGGGCTGGACCTAGTCCCACTGCCCCTAAATGCTTATCTTGAGCCCATCATGTCAGATTCGGACCCATTTGATCTGGGAGATATCCCGGAAGAGGAGACGGCCCGCTCATTGAGCGCCCAGGCCATGGGGGGCATGCGTCCGCCTTATCTCCGCGGTTTGAACGAAGCACAGCAAGAAGCCATCGAGGCACTGGACGGTCCTGTGCTTGTGCTTGCAGGCGCTGGCACAGGCAAGACCCGCGTCCTGACCACCCGCCTCGCTCACGCGCTGTCTACGCAAAAGGCTTGGCCGGGTCAGATCCTCGCCGTGACCTTCACCAACAAAGCCGCCAAGGAAATGCAGCACCGCATCGGGGCCCTTATTGGCGGTGTAGTAGAAGGCATGCCGTGGCTCGGCACTTTCCACTCTATTGGCGCAAAGATCCTGCGACGGCACGCAGAACTGGTCGGTCTGCGCTCCGACTTCACCATCCTTGATATGGATGATCAGAACCGTCTGCTGAAACAATTGATTAAGGCGGACGGCATTGATGAGAAACGGTGGCCAGCCCGGCAGCTCGCCTCTCACATTGACGGCTGGAAGAACCGCGGACTAACGCCTGACAAGGTTCCAGCCGGCGACGCAGAACATTTCGGCAATGGCAAAGGCGTAAGCCTTTACGCTGCTTACCAGGCACGCCTCAAAATTCTGAATGCCGCAGACTTCGGCGATCTGCTTCTGGAGTGCCTACGCCTCTTCCAGGAAAACCCGGAAGTTCTGGCCGAATATCAAGAGCGCTTCAAATACATGCTGGTGGACGAATACCAGGACACCAATGTCGCCCAATATTTGTGGCTCCGGCTGCTGGCCCAAAAGCATAAGAACATTTGCTGCGTCGGCGATGATGACCAGTCGATCTACGGCTGGCGCGGTGCCGAAGTCGACAACATCCTGCGGTTTGAAAAGGACTTCCCGGGTGCCAAAGTTGTGCGCCTTGAACAAAACTATCGCTCGACACCCCACATTCTGGGCGCAGCCTCTGGCCTGATCGCAGCAAATGAAAGCAGGCTGGGCAAAACGCTCTGGACCGAAATGAATGAGGGTGAAAAAGTCACTCTTCGTGGTCTCTGGGATGGGGAAGAAGAAGCCCGCGTCATTGGTGAAGACATCGAACAGCTGCAGCGTGACGGACATCAGTTACGAGAGACCGCCATCCTCGTGCGCGCGTCTTTCCAGATGCGCGAATTTGAAGACCGCTTCATTAATCTGGGGCTTCCCTATCGCGTTGTGGGTGGCCCTCGCTTCTATGAACGGATGGAAGTGCGCGACGCCAATGCTTATCTCAGACTGGTAGCTCAGCCGGATGATGATCTGGCGTTCGAGCGCATTATGAATAAACCAAAGCGGGGTCTTGGCGACAAAGCGCTTCAAACACTCCATCTGTTGGCAAGGCAACAAGGCATATCGCTCACGAGAGCTGCCCGCCTGATCACAGAAACAGAAGAATTGCGCCAGCCCGCCCGCCGCAATCTCAAAGCCTTCATCGAGATGGTGGACCGCTGGCGCGCCCTTGTGCCCGGCATGGGACACATTGAACTGGCAGAAACCATCCTGGATGAAAGCGGCTATACGGAGATGTGGCAGAACGACCGCTCAGCCGACGCACCGGGCCGTCTCGACAACCTGAAAGAGCTTGTCCGCTCCATGGAGCATTTCGACAATCTTGCGGGCTATCTCGAACATATTTCCCTCGTCATGGAGATCGAGCAGGCAGACACTGCCGACAAGGTCAATCTGATGACGCTTCACTCCGCCAAGGGCTTGGAGTTTGACACGGTCTTTTTGCCCGGATGGGAAGAGGGTCTGTTCCCGCACCAGAGGTCACTCGACGAGACCGGGTTGGCAGGCCTCGAAGAAGAGCGCCGCCTTGCCTATGTCGGCATCACCCGCGCAAAAAAGAGCGCGCGCATTTCATTCGCCTCCAATCGACGCATCCACAACCTCTGGCAATCATCCCTCCCCTCCCGCTTTGTGGACGAACTTCCCAAAGACCATGTGGATGTGGTTGAAGGGGACACGAATTTTGGCGGCTACGGCGCTTTTTCCCAGAGCCGTTTCGATCACGAGTTTTCACAGAGCAATTATGGCGGGCCTGGCTGGCAACGCGCCCAAGCCAATGCTCGCTCAGGCGCGATGAAAACCCGCACACCCGACCTGGAAGGTCACGCCGAACTGGTCGCAACCTCAGATCCCGCGGCATCCAGCTACAATGTCGGCGAACGCATCTTTCACCAGAAATTCGGGTACGGAAACGTCTCTGAAATTGACGGCAATAAACTCACAGTCGATTTCGAGCATTCAGGCCGCAAGAAAGTTATCGACACGTTTGTGGAACGTCATGCCTGACACAAGAGAAGTCAGGACCATTACGTGACCCCGTCCTCCACCAAAGTCTGGAAAACCTCTTTCATCGCCGGGAAGGCGCACGCAGACGCGTTTGCCACCTGCCTGCAAGACGCTTTCTATCCAGACGCCCACGCTGTCGCAACGGCTGAAACCAAACCGGTAAGAACCGCCGAACCCAATGGAGAAATTCTCTGGATGGTGGAGGCCTATTACGAAATTGAGCCGGAAAAGGCGCGGATCGAGCAGGCAATCGCCCCCTTGGCCCAGGAATTAGGCCTCCCCCTGCCCGACGTGACCGTAGAAGCCCTGCCCGACATAAACTGGGTGGCCAAGTCCCTCGAAGGCTTGCCCCCGATTGAGACCGACCGTTTTTTTGTGCATGGAACGCATGACACATACAAACTGCCTGCAGCCCGAATTTCTCTCCTCGTCGATGCGGGAGAAGCATTTGGCACCGGACACCATGGCACGACCCTTGGATGCCTGCGTTTCATCGAGCAGGAGTGCAAACGCCGCACGCCGGTCAACGCTCTGGATCTCGGCTGTGGCACCGGCCTGCTTGCAATCGCAACGGCAAAACTGACGGGACGGCTTGTGCTCGCAAGCGACATAGACCCCATCGCAACCCGGGTTACTCGTGACAATGCCCGGGCGAACAAGGTTCACCCTTTGATAAAAGCCGTCACAGCCAAGGGCTTCGAGCATCCTGACCTGAAATCCGGTGGTCCCTATGACCTTATTATTGCAAACATTCTGGCACGCCCCCTGGCCCAGCTGGCGCCCGATATTGAAGGTCATCTGGCCCGCAAGGGTGCCCTTATTCTTTCAGGCATCCTCCACGAGCAGGAGCAAATGGTCCTCTCGGCCTATCGAGCACAAGGCCTCACTCTCTCAGACAGGCTGCGGATCGATGAATGGGTCACGCTTCGCCTTCACGGATGACACTGGCCGCCACCAATCTTTGATCTCTCAAGGTCTATCAAGCTTGGCGGCAGCTTGGTAAGATTGCGCCATGTTTCAGACTTATGACGATGTCGCCGACCCGACTTTGGGTGCCGGCCGGGCGGAAAAACTCCGCGCAGAGCTCAAGGCCCGCGGCCTTGATGGGTTCATCATTCCCCGCGCGGACGAGCATCAGGGCGAGTACGTTCCGCCTCATGCAGAGCGGTTGCGCTGGTTGACGGGTTTTTCAGGGTCGGCAGGTCTCGCGATCGTGCTTCAGGACAAAGCCGCGATCTTCATCGACGGGCGCTACACCCTGCAAGTGCGCTATCAAACGGACATTGACGTCTTCGAACCTCAATCGATCATGAGCATGTCCCCCGCACAATGGGTGGAAGAAAATCTCATCGCCGGTGCAAAGCTTGCCTATGACCCGTGGCTCCACACGGTAGATGCCGTGGAGCGTCTGAAAGACGCAGCAGAAAAAGCCGATGCAGAGCTTGTCCCGGTTGAGACCAACCTGATTGATGTGATCTGGAGCGACCAGCCAGAAAAACCAAAAGCCCCGATCCAAGCCCATGACCTGACCTATGCGGGAACGCCCGCTGCGGAAAAACTGCAGCTGATTACAAACGAACTGCAAATGTCGGACGCCGATGCCGCCATCATCACCATGCCCGACAGCATTGCCTGGCTCTTTAACATTCGTGGCGGCGATGTCGCCCATTCCCCGGTCCCTCTGTCATTCGCAATTGTCTACGAAGAAGGCCATGCGGAACTTTTCGTCCATGACGAAAAAATCCCGGCAGAAACCCGCGCGCACCTGGGCAACGTCGTTACCCTGCTGCCACCTGAGGAACTGGGGCCAACCCTCGACAAGCTGGGCACCTGGGGTCGCGAAGTCCGGATTGACGCCACAACCTGTAGCGATTGGATAGGAACACGCCTCACAAAGTCGGGCGCGACGATCAAGCGAGGCGTGGACCTGTGTGAGCTTCCCAAAGCGCGCAAAAACGACACCGAGGTTGCAGGGACAAAAGCCGCCCACATTCGAGATGGCCAAGCGCTGAGCCGGTTCCTCGCCTGGCTCAACCGCGAAACACCGGGTGGCAAGGTAACTGAGATCTCGGCCTCCAAGCAGCTGGAACAGTTCCGACAAGAGACCGGCGAGCTAAAAGAAGTGAGCTTCGATACCATCTCTGGTGCCGGACCAAACGGAGCGATCGTTCACTACCGTGTCACCACGGATACAGACCGGCTCTTGGGTCAAGGAGAACTCTACCTGGTCGACTCTGGCGCGCAGTACCTGGATGGAACAACAGATGTCACTAGGACAGTTGCCATCGGAACGCCGTCCCAGGAAATGAAGGATCGCTTTACCCGCGTCCTCAAAGGCCACATCGGCCTCGCGGCAGCACGCTTCCCCAAGGGAACATCCGGCGCGCAACTCGACGCACTTGCGCGCATGGCACTCTGGCAGGCGGGCCTCGACTTCGATCATGGGACCGGCCACGGCGTTGGCTCTTATCTCTCTGTGCATGAAGGGCCACAACGCATCTCGAAGGCGGGACATGTTCCCCTCGATCCCGGCATGATCGTCTCAAACGAGCCGGGCTACTACAAAGCCGACGCTTTCGGCATCCGCATTGAAAACCTTCTAGTTGTCACCCCTCCCGCCCCCATTTCAGGCGGCGAACGCGATATGATGGGCTTTGAAACCGTGACCCTTGCGCCCATTGATCTCGCTCTGATTGAGATCGGTCTTCTGACAGATGGTGAGAAGGCCTGGCTCAACAGCTACCATGCCGATGTCAGAGAAAAAGTGAGCCCCGCACTCGATGCAGAAGAGAAAGCATGGTTGGAGACCGCGACACGCGCGATCTAGCGGGTCACGCTAAGCATCCGCGACAAGCGCCAGCCATTCGTCTTCGGTCAAAGTTTCAACGCCCAGCTCGGCCGCCTTTTTGAGCTTGGACCCAGCACCCGGCCCCGCAACCAGCAGATCTGTTTTCTTTGAGACAGAGCCAGACACTTTTGCCCCCAGCCCCTCAGCGCGCGCCTTCGCCTCCGACCGGGTCATCTTCTCTAACGAGCCTGTAAAGACGACCGTCTTGCCCGCAACAGGTGAGCCTGTATCTTGTGCCTCCAGCGGAGACGGATCGAGACCGGCATCTTTCAAAGCCATGATCGCATCCACATTATGCGCTTCCTGAAAAAAGCCCATCAACGCATCGGCAACCGTCTCTCCAATCCCATCAATCGCAATGAGATCCTGATAGGCTTCAGTGTCCACCCCCGTCATAGACGTCATCGCCGCAAGAAACGCATCCAGATCATGATAGGTCCGTGCCAGAACCCGCGCCGTCGTCTCCCCGATATGGCGAATACCCAGTCCAAAGAGCAGCCGATCAAAATCCACCCTGCGTCGCTCATTAATCGCTGCAAACAGGTTTTTGACAGACGTTGCCCCCCATCCTTCACGATCTTTGAGCTTCTTGAATTCAGCGCCGTCCCGCACTTCCAGCGTAAAAATGTCGGCGGGGTTTTTGATCAATCCATCTTTGTAAAACGCCTCAATCTGCTTATTGCCAAGGCCGTCAATATCCAGAGCATTGCGGGAGACAAAATGTTTCAAGCGCTCAATACCCTGCGCGGGGCAAATGAGGCCGCCCGTACAGCGGCGCACAACATCTTCTTTGCCGGTCTTCTCATTCAGCTCCCGAACCGCATGGCTGCCGCACTCAGGACAGAGCGTTGGATAGACGAACGCCTTAGCGTCTTTCGGCCGTTTCTCCAGAATGACACTGACCACCTGAGGGATCACATCACCGGCCCGCTGCACAATGACCGTATCACCAATCCGCACATCCTTACGGGCAAGCTCTTCTTCATTGTGAAGCGTTGCGTTTGAGACAACAACACCGCCAACAGTCACCGGCTGCAATCGCGCAACAGGCGTGAGGGAACCAGTTCGCCCAACCTGAATATCAATGCCCTCGAGGATCGTAGACGCTTGCTCCGCCGGAAACTTGTGGGCAATGGCCCAGCGTGGGCTGCGCGAGACAAAACCCAGTCGCTCCTGCCAGTCCAGGCGGTCAACCTTGTAGACCACACCGTCAATATCATAGCCAAGTGTCGCCCGCTGTTCCTCAATAGACCGATATGTCTCAAGCAGGTCTTCGACACTTGTGCACCGCGCCATCAGCGGATTGATCGCAAAACCCCAGTCTTTAAAGGCAGACACCACACCATATTGCGTATTCGACGGCAACGCACTGACGGCGCCCCACGCATAGGCGAAAAACCGCAGAGGCCGAGCTGCCGTAATCCGCGAGTCCAATTGCCGAAGCGATCCCGCCGCCGCATTGCGCGGGTTCGCAAAGGGTTCTTTGCCTGCCGCCACCTGCCGTTCATTCAACCGGGCAAAGTCAGCGTGGCTCATATAGACTTCGCCACGCACCTCAATCACATCCGGCACATCTTTGCCGCCAAGAGTGAGCGGAATGTCTTTGATCGTCCGCACATTAGCCGTGATGTCTTCGCCAACCCGGCCATCCCCGCGTGTCGCCGCCTGAATAAGCGCGCCTTGTTCGTAGCGAATAGCTGCCGAAAGGCCGTCAATTTTTGGTTCTGCCGTTATCGCCAGCTCTTCTTCAATGTTAAGGAACCGACGAACGCGCTGGCAGAAATCGACAACGTCCTCATCCGAAAACGCATTGCCAAGAGAGAGCATCGCCACTTCATGTTCAATCTTCGAAAACTTGTCTGCAGGAGTGGCGCCCACCCTGAGCGACGGACTATCGGATCGCACCAAACCCGGAAACGCTGTTTCAATCTCAAGATTATGGGCACGAAGCCCGTCATACTCAGCGTCACTGACGGTTGGACTGTCTTCTTGATGATACCGCCGGTCATGCTCTGCGATCTCGCGTGCCAGCGTTTCCAGCTCAACCCTGGCCTCATCTTCGCTAAGCGAAGACACATCTTTCATTTTTTTCACAGCCATCAGTGCGTGCCTTCAATCAGCTGATCAGCTGCGGCCCGCGCCTCCTCCGTGACCGTTGCCCCGGAAAGCATGCGAGCAATCTCCTCACGACGGGATCCATCATCCAATGGCTCAACCCGCGTCACCAGAGCATCCGATTTCCGAGCCTTCCCATTAGCACTTTTGCTGATCAGGAAGTGTTTCCCTGCACGCGCAGCCACCTGCGGTGAGTGGGTCACAACCAGCACCTGAAGTGATTTCGCCAACTCAGCGAGACGCGTTCCCACAGCTTCCGCAACAGCGCCACCAACACCCGCATCAACTTCGTCAAATATGAGCGTGGTCGCAGAACTTGTGGACGCGAGCGAGACTTTCAGGGCCAGAACAAACCTGGACAATTCACCACCAGAGGCGATTTTGATAAGAGGTCCAAGCGGTACACCGGGATTGGTCGAGATCAAAAATGCAACCTTGTCGATCCCGTCAGGACCAGCATTTTCGAGATCGACCTGCATAACTTGAGTATGAAACGTGGCCTTATCGAGTTTGAGCGGGACGAGTTCTTTCGCGACCGACTTGTCGAGACGCATTGCGGCTTTCAAGCGACCATCAGAGAGCGCACCAGCCGCTGCTGCATAGGCAGTCTCCGCATCAGTCAGCGCCTTCTCCAGCTCAGCTGTCCGTGTTTCCCCCGCCTCAATCCCATCAAGCTCGGCCCGCATGTTTTCCGCCAATTGCGGTAAAGCTTCCACAGAGACATCATATTTTCGGGCAGCGGCCCGCAACGCAAAGAGCCGTGTCTCTGCACCATCAAGCCTGTTGGGATCAAACTCTAACGTCCGCACTGCATCTGCGAGCTGAGAGCGCGCATCGGCCGCTTCGTTCAATGTGCGATCAAGCGCCGCGATAACCCCATCCAGCCGACCGCCCGCTTGTTCCTGCGCACGTTCCAAGCGTCGAAGCGCCAGATTAATGCGGGCCTCCAGACCCTTGTCACCCGATAGAGCTTTCTCAGCTTCCACCACATCATCTGCAATCTTCTCAGAATGCATCATCAGCGTGCGCTCGGCAGCCAGGTCTTCCTCTTCCCCCTCATGTGGGGAGAGCTCTTCAAGCTCGGCAACGGCGTGGGCAAGAAAATCTTGATCAGCAGCCGCTTTTGCAAGCGCTGCACGATGGTTTGCAAGCTTCGTTCTCGCATCCGCCAGACCAATCCACGCTTCACGGACAATACCAAGCGGACGCTCAAGTGCGCCGAAGCTGTCGAGAAGCGTCCGGTGCCCCGCCTCATCAAGCAAACCGCGTTCATCATGCTGGCCATGAATTTCGATCAGCAAATCACCCAGAGCCCGCAAAAGCCCGACACTTACCAACTGGTCATTTACGAATGCTTTGGTCCTGCCATCCTTCGTCTGAACGCGGCGAAGAATAATGCCCTCATCTGCGTCAATCTCGTTTTGCGCGAGAAGATCAAAGGCTGGATGTTTAGGGTCGAGATCAAATACCGCCGTGACAGAACCCTTGTCTGCCCCTTGCGCAACAAGACCGCCATCCGCGCGCCCGCCGGTTGCAAGGCCCAACGCATCCAGCAAAATGGATTTACCAGCGCCTGTCTCACCCGTAAGCGTGCAAAGACCACGATCAAGCGACAGGTCGAGCTTGTCGATCAGCACAATGTCACGAATTGAAAGCGCAGAGAGCATAAGCGCTCCTAGAAGACGGACTTCCAGGCCTTACTAATCCAGGAATCCTGATTTTCTTTGGGTTCCAGATCGTTTCCAGCCAACAATCCATAGCTGTCTTCATACCAATCGCTGCCTGGAAAGTTATATCCCAAAACAGCAGCAGCAGTTTGTGCTTCGGTAACGACCCCCAAGGAGAGATAGGCTTCCGTCAACCGGTGAAGAGCTTCAGGTACATGGGTCGTTGTCTGATACGTCACAACGACAGCGCGAAATCGATTAATTGCAGCAACATAAGATTGTTGGTTCAGATAGTAGCGCCCAATTTCCATCTCTTTCCCGGCAAGGTGATCGACGGTCAGGTCAATCTTAAGCGTCGCGTCTCTCGCGTACTCAGATTCAGGATACCGACGAACGACTTCGGCTAAAGTCGCCAAAGAGTTTCGCGTCATGCCCTGGTCACGCCCAACATCAGAAATCTGTTCGTAATAGCTAATGCCAGTCAAGTAGTAGGCATAGGCCGCATCTTTGTTACCTGGATGAAGAGCCAAGAAGCGCTGAGCACTCAAAATGGCAGAGTCATAGTCATTCGTCTTATAGTAGGAATATGCCGACATCAGCATGGCCCGACGCGCCCATTGTGAGTAAGGGTGTTGGCGTTCTACTTCATCAAACTCTGCCGCAGCTTGGCGAAATTTGCCCTCTTCAATATAGGCCAGTGCCTTATTGTAGATCTGCTCGACAGGACGTTCATCATAGACAATTTCAGCGTCATCGGATGAGCAGGCACCCAGCGCAAGGCCAGCGCCCAAGATCAAGGCAAAGGGCGCTACCCGAAGCCGCTTCAAACCCGCAGATGCCAACATCGCCACACCGCCTCTACCCATAAAATCACCGCTCCTGCGCCATCATTACACCCGAAGGACACCTTCGAGAGGTTGGTATTATACCCATCCTTGTGCTCGTACCATAGAGGGCTGACAGCGGATCAGGCACTAAAAAACCGGCCTGGGCGGACCCTAAGCCGGTCAATTTTCTGCAATCAGGCTGGAAATAGCTCTAGCTGGTCAATCCGCAGATACCGCCAGGCGGGTGTTTTCAACCGGCGTACCTGCTGGAGTAGGACGGGTCGTATATTCCCAAGCGTCGGGGTTTGCAAAAAGGGCGTGAAGCACCTGATTATTAAACGCATGTCCTGCCCGACTGGCTTGGTAGCACCCCAAAATTGGCGCTCCGGCCAAGGACAGATCACCAACCGCATCAAGCGTCTTGTGGCGAACGAATTCATCTGGAGACCGCAAACCATCTTCATTCAGCACTTCATCGCCATCCAGAACAACAGCGTTATCCAATGTCGCACCTTTTGCGAGCCCCAACGCACGGAGTGTTTCGACATCTTTCAGGAAGCCAAATGTGCGTGAAGAAGACAATTCCCGCCGGAAACTGTCCGCAGAAATATCGAGTGCCAAGTCCTGCTTGCCGATAACCTGATTGTCAAAATCAATGCTCAGCTCAATCCGAAGCCCGTCTTCACAAGGGTTCAATGTCCCGGTGCGTAACCCATCTTCAACCGAAATCGGCTCCAGCACTCGGATAAACCGACGCGGCGCGTCAAGAGTTTGCTGCCCTACTTGGTCAAGCAACGCAATGAATGCATCAGAACTGCCATCCATAACCGGCACTTCTTCTGCATCAACCTCAATGAGAAGATTATCAATTTCCAGGGCTGAGACAGCCGCCATCAGATGCTCGATGGTCGCAACTTGAGTGCCCGCTGCATTTCCAATTGTCGTACACATCGTCGCATCAGTTACGGCATCATAACGGGCTGGGATATCGGTCACAGCGCGATCAATCGTATCCAGGTCGGTACGGCGAAAAACAATACCGGTATTTGCTTTGGCAGGCTTCAACACGAGGTGAACAGTCGTTCCCTTGTGGAGCCCGATACCATTCATCTTTACAGGCAGCGCAATGGTGGATTGACGAAGAACATCAGCACCCATGGCACAATCTTCGTTCGAATGAGCCAGGTGCAACTTGCTGTAGGTAGACCCACCTCTGGCATTTATTGGCTCAGAGTATGTGTCCTGGTCAGTATTCCGCACTGTCCGTCCCCTTAAACCACCGATACGCTCGAATGCGCCGACGGTGTGCCCGTATTTGGTGGGCGGTTGTTTCATCATCTTCCGGTACCTCCCCCGAGGCCGTCAGATCAGCCGCCCAAAACGATTGATGCAGAGCTGCTAGAACCTATTTCTAGCAAGAGACGCGAACGCTTCTCAAATAACTCTTTCTTACAGTTTGTTACGTATAAGAAAAATCCATAACCTACTGAAAAACAACAATAAAAAGGGCCCAGCGCAAAGCCCGCCAGGCCCCATTGTTTCTACTGTCAGGCAGATGCGTTAGTTGGCTTGTCGTCGCAGGAAGGTTGGGATCTCCAATTGATCTTCTTCAAACGATGACGAAACCATCCCGTCCTCAGGTTTTGGCGCAGCTGCTGGCTCCCTCTGGGCAGGCGGAGCCACAGGCTGAGACTCCAAAGTCGACGTTTGCTGCGGAGCCGGTTGTCGGACCGGTTGCGCAGGTTGGACAGATTCCCGCGGGACGACAGGAGCTTGGCGCGCCTCCGGCACAGGCTTCGTGCGCCCCGTCAATCTCTCAAATAAGGAGGGACCTCGGACGGGTGCCCCTGGGCGCGCAACAGGCTCAGGGCGTGCGCCAAGAAACGATGGCAGTTCACTCGACCGCGCCTCAACACGGTTGAGCCCCGCCGGGATGAAGGGCCGGTTCGGCTCAGGCTCAGCTGACAGCATCTGCTGAGCAGGTTCAGCTTCCACGGCAGGCTCCGGCTTGTGGATAATCACCTCGGCCTCATAGCTCACAGGATCGAAATCTGCAGGAAGAGGCGCTTCCAAAGCAAGTTCTGCCTCACTGGATACCGCTACCGGCTCCACCACATCAACCGGCTCAGCCTGTGCAACAACTTCAGCTGCTGCTGACTCAACCGCTGCCTCTTCAACTGACATACGACGGCCAGGACGAAGCATCGTGATCTTCTCGGTTTCTGGACGCGGCAGTTCAGCCTGGTCCACATCAATACCCGTGGCCACAACGGAGACGCGCATCTTGCCATCCAGGGATGAGTCGAACGTCGAGCCGACAATAATATTGGCTTCAGGGTCAACTTCGGAGCGGATGCGATTAGCAGCTTCATCCACTTCATAAAGAGTGAGATCCATGCCACCTGTGATGTTGATCAGGACACCACGGGCACCCTTCATGGATACTTCATCAAGCAACGGATTGGAGATCGCCGCTTCTGCGGCTTCAACAGCACGCTTCTCGCCTTCCGCCTCACCTGTCCCCATCATCGCTTTGCCCATTTCGTTCATCACAGTGCGAACGTCAGCAAAGTCGAGATTGATCAGGCCAGGCTTGACCATGAGATCTGTAATGCCTGCGACCCCGGAATGCAGAACCTCATCGGCCATGGAGAACGCTTCTGCGAAGGTTGTCCTCTCATTGGCAATACGGAACAGGTTTTGGTTTGGAATAATGATGAGCGTATCAACGAACTTGGAAAGCTCTGTGATGCCCTCCTCAGCAAGACGGGCCCGCCGCGCACCTTCAAACTGGAATGGCTTTGTGACCACACCGACAGTCAAAATGCCTTTTTCCCGCGCCGTTCGCGCAATGACCGGTGCCGCGCCTGTGCCAGTACCGCCGCCCATACCGGCTGTAATAAACACCATATGGCTGTCTTCAAGGCTCTCGGAAATTTCACCAAGCGCCTCTTCAGCTGCAGCACAGCCAACTTCTGGTCGCGATCCTGCACCAAGGCCCTGCGTAATCGCCTCGCCGAGCTGAATTCGATGCTCAGCAGACGCCATCGTCAGAGATTGTGCGTCCGTATTGGCCACCACAAACTCCACGCCCTCAAGGCCGGAGTCGATCATGTTGTTGACCGCATTGCCGCCAGCACCGCCAACGCCAAAAACAGTAATACGCGGTTTCAGTTCAGTTGCCTGTGGAACCGTCAGATTGATGCTCATGTAAGCCTCCTAGAAGCATATCGTGGGTCGTAATCGAGGTCGAAGAAACAGGCTTACTCCTGGCCCATTTCTGTTGGAGCGGAATGCTCCGATTGGAACGCTGGTCAATTGCCGCATCTTCCAGCACTCCGATGATCGACCTCGCCGTTAAAGCCGGCTCAAACAACACCTTGCATTCGTGTGCGTTGCTAAACCCGATCATCAAAAATTTTCCTTCAACCACCGACCAACGCGCCGCCATTGCCCAGTGTTTTCAGGAGTGTCCAAAGTTGGATCCGAATTAATTGCGAGCGGAGCCAACTGAGAATATGAAGCGAGGCCTGCGGCGGCAGCAAATGCCGGACCGCCAGTTGCCTCAGCCAAGCCCATGTATCGGACAGGTTGTCCGACCCTGACTTGTTTATTGAGAATACGTGCCGTGTGCTCGCGCGCACCGCTGAGTTGCGCCCCTCCACCCGTGAGCACAACCCGCTGGCCTGCAACGCGCTCAAACCCACTCTTCACAAGACGGTCTCGCACAAGCTCAAGCGTTTCTTCCAGTCGGGGCTGAATAATGCCTGTCAAAATTGAACGCGGAATATGGTTTGCAGAGTCGCGATCTGTTTCGCCCACTTGCGGAACGTCAATCAGTTCACGCTCGTCCGAGGGGCTCGCAAGAGCCGACCCATAAAGTGTCTTCATCCGTTCTGCATGGGCAATCGGCGTCGAAAGCCCCCGGGCAATATCATTGGTAATGTGCTGGCCGCCAACCGGCACCGCATCGCAGAAGACCATCTGACCTTCAAAGAAGACAGCGAGAGACGTGGTGCCGCCCCCCATGTCGATCACGGTGACGCCCAGATCCATTTCATCTTCAACAAGAGCGGCAAGCCCGCTTGCGTAAGGGGCGGCAACCATTCCAGCGACATCAAGGTGACACCGCTGAATGCACAGCTCAAGGTTCCGGATCGGCCCATGCTGGACGCTGACCATGTGCAGTTCGACGCCGGCTTTTTCGCCAAACATGCCGCGCGGATCGCGAATGCCGCGATTGTCATCGACTGAATAATTGATTGGGATCGCATGCAAAACGTCCCGGCCTTCTGGCATATATTTGCTCTGACCAAAGGCCACCAGACGGTTCAGATCATCATCTTGCACTTCGCGCGACGGGATTGGCGCTTGCACGCCAATGGTCTGACTTTTCGGATCACCACACGCAACAGTTACCAAGACATCGCGCACTGTTGCGCCAGCCATACGCTCCGCAGCGTCAACAGCAACCCGGATCGCCTCTTCGGCTGCGTCCATGTCAACAATGGCCCCGCCGCGCACACCGCGGGACACCTGGTGACCAATCCCAATGATCCGCATCGGCGACAAGCCGTTGGCCAACTTGCCCGGCTCAACCTTCGCGATAAAACAGACAATCTTGCTGGAGCCCACATCGAGCGCCGCAATAATGCCAGGCCGCCCTGCACTGATGGGCTTGCCCTGTATCCCTTTTGCGCCGAGACCCATATTCATGTGTCACCGCCCTGGTTGGGACGGTCCCAACCTTGCGTCACCACTTCACGGCGCGCAGCGGCATCCGGGCTCAAACGAACCGTAAACCTGTCTGGCAGACGAATATCAAACGCCTCAATATCCCGGGCAAGAACACGCTGCGTTTCGTCAATGGCAACCAACTCTTCGAGCGCCTCTCTCACCCCAATTTCGGGAAGAAGCACATCAACACCATTTTCCAACCGCAAATTCCAACGACGGTCGCCAACGCGAACATAAGCGCGAACCCGTGTTTGCAGCTCAGGCCAGGAGGCAACAAGCTTTGTAAACGCCTCAGCTTCCCGCGCCGCGCCATGACCAACAACCAGTGGCAGATGTCCATAGCCATCAACACCGTCTTCGGTAATCGGACGCCCTAGCTTGTCGATCACCGCCAGCCGTCCGCCGCGCTGCCACACAGCAAAGGGGCGACGCTCAACCAATTCAACATGAAGGCGATCAGGAAGAATGCGCGTAACGGTCGCGTCTGCGATCCAATCAAGGCGCAACAGATTTTCACGCGCCCGATTGATATCAACACCGAAGATCGACTGCCCTTGCTTCACCTGAAGCGCTGCGAGAACGTCCGCGCGTGTCGTCCTGTCACGACCGGCGACGGTAACCTCATCAACACCAAAGCCAACCCAGGCAATAGTCGCTCCCACTTTATCAAGCGCGTAGGTGCCCGCCGCAGAAACATGCCCACCAACAGCAAGACCATAGAGAACAGCGGCGGCGACAAAGCCAGCACTTGCAACACCAACCAGTGCTTTGGGCAAACGCCCTTCGCGAATAGCGGTAATCATCAGAGAAAAGCGACTTGGGGGCCGTTGGCCGCGACGTCCAAAAGATTTGCTGGATTTCGAACGGCGATTGCCCGGCGCCACGGCGCTGGAACGGCGCGTAGACTTAGCCCCACGCGCAGAACCGGACGCAGAACGGCGTGGTGCAGCTTTACGCACAGGCCCTTTCCGTTCTTTTACCGATCGCATGACGCGTCCTCCACCATCCAACGGACAAGCGCGCCATATGACATTCCTTCATACGCCGCGAGTTCGGGAACCAGCGACGTCGGCGTCATGCCGGGCTGCGTATTGACCTCTAACAGAACGAGCTCCCCCTTCGTGTCATCGAAACGGAAATCCGACCTGGTTACCCCTCTGCAACCAAGCGAATCATGTGCCGCATGTGTCACGTCCTGAACACGTTTATTTATATCCGAACTGATTCGGGCAGGCACTATGTGATCAGACCCACCACTCGAATATTTTGCGTCATAGTCATAGAAAGCAGTGTTTGCTGTGATCTCTGTGACATTTAAGACTCGGTTTCCGATCACCGCACAGGTGAGTTCCAAGCCAGGGATGTACCGCTCTGCCATCACGACATCACCGAGGTCCCATTTTGCAGATGCAAGTTCTGCAGGTGGACGGTTTTCCCCTTCACGAACGATGAAAACACCGACGCTTGAGCCTTGATTGTAAGGCTTGATGACGTAAGGCGTATCCATCACATGACCGCGCGCAGCTTCTTCCCGGCTTACCAGTTTGCTTTCCGCAACCGGCAGTCCCGCATTCCGAAAAACGATCTTGGATTGCTCTTTGTCCATCGCCACCGCCGACGCGCGAACGCCAGAATGCGTGTAGGGAATCCCAAGAACCTCCAGAAGCCCCTGCACACAGCCATCCTCGCCCCAACGACCGTGCAAAGCGTTGAATACAGCGTCCGGTTTGACCTTCAAAAGTTGCTCGCCCAGGTCCCGTCCGGCATCTATCTCCGTGACCTCAAACCCTTCTCCGCGCAGGGCTTCAGCGCAACCCCGGCCCGAGACAAGGCTGACGTCGCGTTCTGGCGACCAGCCACCCTTAATCACAGCGATATGCTTGAACTCACTCATGACAAAACCTCGTCCAGGGCTACACCTATACGTCTAATTTCCCAATTGAGAGTGACGCCGCTTGTCTCTTTGACCCGGGCACGCACATCCTCGCCCAGCGCCTCAATGTCGCTGGCTGTCGCATCACCTGTATTGATCAGAAAGTTGCAATGCTTTTCGCTGACCTGAGCGCCACCGCGCATGAGACCACGACATCCCGCAGCATCAATCAGCTGCCAGCTCTTGTGTCCCTCTGGATTTTTGAAAGTCGATCCACCTGTACGGGTTCGGATTGGCTGGCTCGTCTCGCGACGTTCTGTAATCTCATTCATGCGACGCTCAATCTCAGCCCGCTCACCTGCCACGCCCTGAAAGACGGCACCGGTAAAATACACATCGGAAGGGGCACTCGAATGTCGGTAGCTATAACCCATATCAGCAAGCGAATAGCTGACCTGCTCACCAGCACGCGTTACGCCTTCTGCCTCAATCAACACATCCTTGGTTTCTTTTTCATAGGCGCCGCCATTCATGCGCAGCGCGCCACCGATCGAGCCTGGAATGCCCCGGAAAAACTCCAGCCCCGCGATCTCAGCTTCCATCGCCGAACGCGCAACAGCCATATCAAGAGCGGCAGTCCCCGCGCGCACGCGGTGACCATCCAGAACCTCAATGCTCATGAAGGGTTTCCCCAGACGAATAACAACACCGGGGACCCCCCCGTCGCGAACCAGAAGGTTGGACCCAACACCCACAATCGTTACGGGGACATCCGCCGGGCAATCTTTAAGAAAGTCTGCCAGATCCTGGACATCAGCCGGGCGAAACAACACTTCCGCAGGTCCGCCCGCCCGAAACCAGGTAAGCGGTGCCATGGGCGCATCAGGGATCAACTCGCCCCGCGCATCCGGCAATCGATCAATGAGGTGTGACGCGACCATGCTCATCCGCCGTTCCCAAGTTTCGTCAGATCGTCTGGAAGCGCATTGGCCCATTGGGTGATACTGCCTGCCCCAAGACACACAACCATGTCTCCGGGCCCAGCCATATCTGCAATAACTTTTGGAAGCGCATCTGAGCTCTCAAGCGCAATCGCATGCTTGTGACCCCGCTCATGAAGCCCCTGCACCATCGTATCGCGGTTGATCCCATCAATGGGAGCCTCCCCCGCTTCATAGACCGGTGACACGATGACCGTGTCCGCATCGTTGAAGCAGGAGCAGAACTCGTCGAAGAGATCGCGAAGCCGCGTATACCGGTGAGGCTGGACAACGGCGATGATACGGCCCTGGCTCGCAGAACGCGCAGCCTGAAGCACAGCGGTAATTTCTACGGGATGGTGCGCATAGTCATCATAGATCTCCACGCCATTCCAGGCACCCACATGGGAGAAGCGACGCTTCACACCGCCAAAACCGGCAAGACCTTTGGTGATGGCTTCCGCCGACAATCCCATCCGATGAGCGACAGCGACAGCTGCCAGCGCATTCAGCATATTGTGATGTCCCGGCATAGCGAGGCGCAGACCGTCGATGCTCGTCATATCTCCTGATTTTCGATCGGTCAGTGTGACGTCGAACACGGTCACCGCGCCATCCATGCGCACATTCGACGCGCGCACATCTGCTTGCGGGCTGGTGCCATAGGTAACAAGCGTCCGGTCACTCACCCGCCCCATCAACGCCTGCACTTCAGGATGATCGATACACAGGACGGCGAGCCCATAGAATGGCACATTCTCGATGAACCGAACGAAGGCGTCCCGAACACCGTCAAAGCTTCCGTAATGGTCCAAATGTTCCGGATCAATATTTGTGACAACAGCGATAGTCGACGGCAGCTTGGTGAACGTGCCGTCACTCTCATCAGCCTCAACAACCATCCATTCACCCGCGCCAAGCCGCGCATTGGTGCCATAGGCATTGATGATGCCACCATTAATCACTGTCGGATCAATGTCGCCCGCATCCAGAAGTGCGGCAACGAGCGATGTCGTCGTGGTCTTCCCATGTGTCCCGCCAATGGCGACACAAGACTTCAAGCGCATCAGCTCTGCCAACATCTCCGCGCGACGCACAACGGGCAGAAGTCGAGCACGCGCTTCAACAAGCTCAGGATTATCCGCTTTGATCGCCGACGACACGACCAGCACCTGGGCATCGCCAAGATTCTCGGCCACCTGCCCGACCATTACCTTGATGCCCAGACCTCGAAGGCGTTTGACATTGGCGCTGTCCGCCGCATCCGAGCCTTGCACCTTGTAGCCAAGATTGTGCATGACCTCCGCAATGCCGCTCATACCAATGCCGCCAATGCCGACAAAATGGATCGTGCCCATATCAAGGGGTGCGGGTCTCATTCGCTTTTCTCCTGGGGTGCATTCGTTCCCTCAGGAGCCGAAAGAGTTTGAGTGTCAGATGGTGGTGCAATGCTCGCGACGGTTTTGCGCGCAATGCGCTCAACAAGGTCCGCGAGGGACTGAACCGCGTGAGGTTTACCCTCCGCTTTTGCCGCACCGGCCATGGCCGCAAGCTGTACAGGGTCAGAAAACAACGCGCGCAATTTCTGCGCAAGGGCGTCGGGCGTGAACGCTTCTTGCTCAATCATCACAGCAGCGCCCGCGTTCGACAGGATTTCGGCATTCGCCTTCTGATCCTGATCAAGGGAATGCGGCAGCGGCACCAAAATAGAGGGACGGCCAATCACACCCAGTTCACTCACAGTCGATGCCCCTGCGCGTCCAATCACGAAGTGAGACCGGGCAATCTCCTGCGGCATGTCATCAAAGAATGCAGAAAGCCGCGCAGATATACCTGCGTCAGCATACGCCCGCTTGACGCGCTCAATATCTTCTTCCCGACATTGTTGCGCGAGCTGCAGCCGGCCGCGCAGATCAGCTGGAAGCGCCGCAAGTGCGTCCGGCACAATATCACTCATAACCCGCGCGCCCTGACTTCCGCCAAAAACCAGCAACCGAATGGGACCATCCCCGATCGGTGTAAATGGAACATTGGCCTGGGCCAGGACAGAGTCCCGCACCGGGTTTCCTGTTACATGCAGTTTTGAACCATCTCTCGGCTTGAGGTATTTGGGCGCTGGAAAAGTAGACGCGATCGCGTGCACAAACGGTGCGACAGCCTTATTGACCCGACCGAGAACCGCGTTCTGCTCATGCACAATGGTGGGAATACGCCGGAGGATAGCCGCAAGCATAGGCGGCATCGTCGGGTAGCCCCCAAAGCCCACAACCACAGACGGTTTCGCGCGCGCCATGACTGCAAGAGACTGGCTTGTCCCGCTCACGATCTTGGCAAGCGCAGCAAACAACCCGGCAAGCCCACGCCCGGAGAAAGTTGCTGCCGGGACCGAAAAAATATCTGCACCCGGGAAGAGACGATCGAAATGCTGCACGCGCTCATCGGTAATGAGAACAATCGAATGGCCACGACGTTGTAGTTCCTGGGCAAGCGCTTGCCCCGGGAACAAATGCCCGCCAGTGCCACCAGCAGCAATCATGACAGGCCCCGAAAGCGTGTTTGTTACTCCGCTCATGCGTAGGCCCTCCACTCTGCAGGCCTTGCACCGGCGTGAACCCGGCGGCGCGTCAATGAAAGCAGCATGCCGGTCGCCAGAGCTAAAGCAAGAAGTGACGACCCGCCGTAGGAGATAAAGGGAAGCGTCATGCCTTTTGCAGGCATCAGGTTCAGATTGACTGCAAGATTGATCAAAGCTTGCGCCCCAATCAGCAGGGTCAGCCCAGAGACCGCCAATTGTACAAACAGGTCCGTCTCATCAAGTGCCCGGACAAGCGTGCGAATGACGATGAAAGAAAAGAGCCCGATAATGAGCAGTCCTGCGAGCACGCCGAACTCCTCAGCGGCAACCGCAAAGATGAAGTCCGTGTGAGCATCGGGCAAAATACGCTTCACCGCCCCTTCGCCGGGCCCACGGCCAAAGAAGCCACCCGCCTGCACCGCTTCCATCGCTCTGTCGATCTGATACGTGTCGCCAGAGGCAGGGTCCATGAAACGGTCAACCCGGCTCGCCACATGTGGCACGAGTTGATAGGCAGCAATAGCGCCACCAATACCAACAGCCCCCAGACCAATGATCCAGAACCAGGAAATCCCGACCATGAACAAGAGGCCGCCAAATACCAGGGTCACAAGCGTCGCTTGTCCAAAGTCCGGCTGCAGAATTAGAAGGCCGATAAAGAGAGCGTAGATCAGAAATGCCAGCGTCATGCCGGGCACCGCCTTGCTGCGCGCACCCTCTGAGAACATCCAGGCCACAAGAACAACAAAAGCAGGCTTCACAAACTCTGACGGCTGCAGCGAAAAACGCCCGAGCGGCAGCCAGCGCGTTGCCCCTTTGATTTCCGGACCGATGAGCAGGGTCCCGAGCATCAAAACCAAACCACCAAAGAAGACACAGACAGCCAGGCGCCGCACCTGGCGGGTGGTAAAAAACGAAACCCCAAAAATCACAATCAATGCAGGAACCAGAAAGACGGCTTGACGGTATACAAAGTGGAACGAATCCAAAGACAATCGATTTGCCACAGCCGGGCTGGCTGCAAGCGTCAGGATGACCCCAAGAGCCACCAAAGCCAAAATGGCAACAACGGTCCACCGGTCAATGGTCCACCACCACTCCGAAAGAGCCGACCGGTTCGCACGGGAAAGACGGATCATGCTGCCTCTCCTCCATTGCCAACAGTCTTCAAGGCTGCGTGAACCATGTCGCGAAACGCATCGCCTCGAACTTCGAAATTCTTGAACTGATCAAAGGAGGCACAGGCTGGCGACAAAAGCACAACAGCACGACGCCCCTCCCGGGTAGCGTGCATTGCATCACGCACCGCAGCCGCAACAGCAGCATCAAGCCCGCCTAGATTGGCAAATTCCACAGCACCATCAAGCGTCTCTCCAAAGGCTTCCGCCGCTTCACCAATCAGATAGGCCTTTTCAATGTGTGGGAAGAGAGATGACATGGCTTCAATGCCACCTTCCTTGGGCACACCACCGGCAATCCAATAAATATGCTGATACGCCCCAAGAGCTTTCGCAGCAGCTTCCGCATTGGTTGCCTTGCTGTCATTCACAAACAAGACACCATCATTGTCAGCGACGATCTCCATCCGATGCGCCAACCCAGGAAAAGATCGGAATGATTGGAGAATACGCTCAGGCGCAAACCCAAGCGCACGGCCTACTGCAAAGGCGGATGCCGCATTCTGCCAATTGTGAGCGCCCGGCAATGTCTTCAGTGTTTTGAAATCACCGACCCGTTCCGTATTCCCCGATCTGGCGTCATAAAGCACACCATCGAGAACACAGATGCCCTTGCTGAGAGATTTTCTGATCGAGACTGGAACCAGGGTGGCAACGCCCCTGCCGCAAACCGATGAGCAGATCTCTGAGGTCGGCTCATCATCGACACCGATAATTGCTGTATCAGAATTCTCCTGATGCCTGAAAAGCCGCGCCTTCACGTCTGCATAATGTTCAACCGTCCCATGTCTGTCGATATGGTCAGGTGTGATGTTCAGCAGGATCGCGATATCTGGCCGGAACGTTGGCGCAAGGTCTATCTGATAGGATGAAACTTCGATCACATAAACCGTATCGGACCGGGGCGCGTCCAGATCAAACACCGCCTTACCGATGTTCCCACCAACTTCCGCACGACGACCGTTCGCCGTGACCATATGCCCAATCAATGCGGTGGTCGTCGACTTCCCATTCGTGCCGGTAATCGCCACGATTTTGGCATCTGGATTGAGGTTTCGCACTTCATGATGAAAGAGCTCAACATCTCCCAAGACCGGAACGCCGGCAGCTTGGGCCAGGCGAACAACCTCATGCGGCTCTGGGTGCGTCAAAGGAATACCCGGCGCCAAGACCAGCGCCGCATATCCCCCAAGACCCTCGGCGCGCGGGTCGGTGAGCATCAATCCTGCGCCCTTGGCCTTTGTGCGCTGTTCCTCACCATCATCCCAGACAGTTACCTGCGCTCCGCCATCCACCAGCGCACGCGAAACGGCAAACCCGGATGCTCCGAGGCCAAAAACCGCGACCTTTCGGTCTTTATATGCGCGCGCAGCGATCACTCTTAGGCTACCTCAACTTCAAGGTGGCGAGGCCAATCATGGCCAACACCCCTGAAATGATCCAGAAACGAATAACGATGGTTGGCTCTGCCCAACCTTTCTTCTCAAAATGATGATGTAGCGGCGCCATCCGGAACACACGTTTGCCGGTGAGCTTGAAACTCGCTACCTGAACGATCACCGACACGGCCTCCAGAACAAAAAGGCCGCCAATAATGACGAGCACCAGTTCGTGTTTTGCAACAACGGCTATCGAGCCCAAGGCACCCCCGAGCGCGAGCGACCCTGTGTCGCCCATAAAGACGGATGCTGGAGGTGCGTTATACCAAAGGAAACCAAGGCCTGCGCCAAGCAGCGCCCCACAGAACACCGCAAGCTCTCCGGTGCCAGGAACAAAGTGGATTTGCAGATAGTCTGAGAAGACCGCGTTCCCCACGAGGTAAGAGATAAACCCGAAACTGGCTGCGGCGATCATCACAGGCACAATCGCCAGACCATCAAGCCCATCGGTCAGGTTGACCGCGTTCGACGCACCGACAATGACCAACACCCCAAAGATAAAGAAAAAGCTCCCAAGCGGGATCAAAACGTCTTTCAAAAAGGGAACAGCAACCGATGTCGCCAGTTTTTCCGGTGCGACCTGCAGCAATGCGTAGACAGCAAGTCCGGCAATGATTGCCTCCAGCACAAGCTTGATCCGCCCCGGAACACCATCACTAGAGGCTTTGGAAACCTTCAAATAATCGTCGGCGAACCCAACAGCGCCAAACCCGAGGGTGACGAGAAGAACAATCCAAACATAAGGGTTACTGAGATCAGCCCAGAGAAGAACAGAGGGGACCATCCCAAGCAAAATAAGGAAACCGCCCATGGTCGGCGTTCCCTTTTTTGTGAGCAAATGCCCCTCAGGCCCATCCTCGCGAATTGGCTGCCCCTGCGACTGCCGCGCCCGCAACGCCCGAATGACCGCTGGACCAAAGAGAAATGAAATCAGGAGCGCTGTGACTGTAGCACCCCCTGTCCGAAAGGTGATGTACCGAAAGACATTCAGTCCCGGCACCTGCTCTGCATATTGCACTAAAAATTCAAACAGCATTTCTCAGTCCCCTGCGCCAACGGGCGCGTTCTTTTCGTTGTGAAGCGCCAACAGTCCCTCCACGATCAACCCCATGCGCGACCCAAGCGATCCCTTAATCATCACAACATCGCCATCCCTCACCTCTAACGCGAGTTGATCAAGCAAAGCTTGCGAGTCAACCGTGTAGCCCGCGCGAGCCTCAACCGGAAGATCGTCATAAAGTGACTGGGTTAGAGGACCGCAGGCATAGACAGAGTCGATTTTCGCATCCCTCAGAGGCCCGGACAGCCCACGATGCAGAGAGACTTCGTCCGCCCCGAGTTCAAGCATGTCGCCCAGCACAGCTATCCGCCGTCCCGACCGCTGAACCTCCGCTGCGCCCAGCGTCGCAATGGCAGCGCGCATGGATGCAGGGTTAGCATTGTAGCTTTCATCAACCACCAAGAACTGACGGTCCTCGGCCTGCACCAGATGACGCTCTCCGCGTCCCTTTGGTGCGCTCAAAGACGCCAGAGCCAAGCCAGCAAGCGCAAGATCTGCTCCGAGCGCATAGACCGCTGAAAGAATAGCCAGTGAATTCATCACATGATGTTCGCCGGGAACACCGAGCTTGTACGTAATGGCCTCGCCACAAATCGATGCAGAGACACAGGAACAGTTTGGGTGAAGCGCAATCTTCTCCAACCGGGCATCTGCCTTTTCAGATTTACCGAAGGCGATGACCCGCCCAGCACCGCCGGCCATAGCCCTGGATTGCAGTCGGTCAAAATGTGGATTATCCGCATTCAAAATCGCAGTGCCGCCGGGTTTCAGACCGTCGAAAATCTCTGCCTTGGCATCTGCAATCGCTTCAACACTGGCGAAGTGAGCCAAGTGAACAGGCTCAACCGTCGTGACAATCGCAACATCTGGCTGAACCATCTTGCTCAATGGTGTGATTTCACCTGAATGGTTCATGCCGATTTCAAAGATGCCCCAATCTGTATCGGCTGGCATACGCGCAAGCGTCAGAGGAACACCCCAATGATTATTGTAGGACGCAACAGAACCATGGGCACGGCCCTGCGCTTCAAGAATGGTCCGCAGCGCATCCTTCGTGCTCGTTTTGCCAACACTGCCGGTCACCGCAACAATTTTTGCGTCCGTCCGCGCCCGCGCCGCGCGCCCAAGTGCCTGCAAGCCTTCTAATGTGTCACCAACACAGAGGAGCCCCTCATCCGAGACACCCTCACAGGCTTGAGAGACCATCGCCGCCGCGGCACCATTCGCAAGGGCATCTTTCACATGCGCATGGCCATCAGAATGATCACCAACGAGCGCCACAAACAGATCGCCCAGATCGAGGGTTCGCGTATCGATGGAGACACCAACCGCTGACCAGTCGCTTTTCACCACACCTTGGGTGGCTTGCGCTGCATCCCTTGATGTCCACAATGCGTTACTCATGCACTCAAATCCCTTGAACCGACTGCCGCTGCAACGGCTTTGTGATCAGAGAAGGGAAGAACCTGATCTCCCACAATCTGACCGGTTTCATGCCCCTTACCCGCAACGACCAGACAATCTCCCTCTTCGAGCAAAGCCACAGCTTCCAAAATAGCCTCAGCGCGATCCCCCACCTCCCGCAGGCCGGGTGCGCCGCGAAGTACATCCTGACGGATGGTTGCCGCATCTTCCGAACGAGGATTGTCATCAGTCACGATGGTGATATCGGCGGATTGCGACGCAATTTTGCCCATTTGGGGGCGCTTGCCTTTATCCCGGTCACCACCACATCCAAACACCACGATAAGCTTGCCCGACACATGGGGGCGTACCGCATGAAGCGCCGTTTCCAGTGCATCTGGCGTGTGTGCATAATCAATAAAAATTGTCGCGCCATTGGAAAGGTGTGCAACCTCCTCCAGGCGCCCTTTTGCCCCTTTGAGGTTTTCAAGCGCACGAAAGGTTTGCGCGGGGTCGCCGCCACATCCAATGACCAAACCTGCAGCCACCAATGCGTTGGACGCCTGAAACTGTCCGACGAGCGGCAGCATAATTTCGTAATGCTCGCCATCATGAACAAGCTGAAGAACCTGCCCGCGCGGCGCAGGTTGAATACCTGCCAGACAAATGTCGCGGCCTTTACGACCGACTGCGATAATCCGGTGCCCCCGCGCCCAGGAAATCGCTTCAAACTCCTGTGCAAAATCGGCATCCACATTGATGACGGCCACGCCACCGGGGCCCATCACTTCGCCAAACAAACGAAGTTTCGCATAGAGATAGTCATCAAAATTTGCGTGGTAATCGAGATGGTCCCGCGTCAGGTTTGTAAAGGCACATGCACTTACTCTGACCCCATCAAGACGGTACTGAGCCAGACCATGGCTTGAGGCCTCAAGCGCCAGGTGCGTTACTTTATCTTCCGTGAGCTGGGCAAGCTCAGAATGCAGGCGAACCGGATCAGGTGTTGTGTGCTCAAGGGGGCGAATGCCCGATGGCCCAAAAACACCCACAGTGCCTAGACTGGCTGCACGCAGACCCAGAGATGTCCAGATCTCACGCACGAAAGTCGCAACCGATGTCTTGCCATTCGTTCCTGTAACAGCGGCCACCGTATCTGGCTGAGCGCCATAGAATTGGGCAGCAAAGTTTGCAAGCCTGCGCCGAGGGTTTTGATCGGCAATAAGCGGAACAGAGTTTTCCAGCGTCACATCCAGACCGCAGAGAATGGCAGCCGCCCCGGCCTCAATAGCTGCTGAGATAAACCGAGCGCCGTCAGATTGAACGCCCGGCAACGCCGCAAACAGGAAACCCGGCTTCACCTCACGACTGTCAGCAGTCAAACCCGCAATATTGATCGACCCGGTCTTTTCAGGAAGCGTTTCTTTCGGACCTACAAGTGTTTGAAGTTCCATACGAGTTATTCCGCCGTCTCAAACGAAGCAGACTGCACCGGAGAGGCCCAGTTCTGAACAGGACGAAGCCCTAGGATCGGCGCGATCCGTCGCACAACTCGCGACGTGACGGGCGCAGCATTCCATCCCGCCGTAGAATACCCATAGGTGTCTTCCGTCGGTTGTGGTTCATCGAACATAATCAGCATCGCGTATTTCGGGTCATTCGCTGGAAAAGCGCTCAAAAACGAGGTGAGCAATGCATGGCGTGCATATCCGCCGGCGCGCGCCTTCTCGGCCGTACCTGTTTTACCCATCACGGGATAACCCGGCACATCCGCACTCCGGCCAGTACCGCGCTCCACAACCAACCGCAACAAAGCGCGCATCGCATCGCTCGTGTCGGCAGTCATTACACGCGCCCGCTCCACTGCCTGTTGCCGACGAAGAAAGGTCGGCTTTACAGCAAAGCCACCGTTTACCAGTATCGCATTGGCGGTCACAATCTGAAGAGGCGTCACCGACAGACCATGTCCATATGAAATCGTCATGGCCGAGACATCTGTCCACGACGCCGGCAGCAACGGACTGCCAGACTCCGGAAGCTCAATATCGGCGCGGGCCAGCAATCCCAGGCGCCCAAGGAAGCTCCGATGCTCCTCCCGTCCAAGCTCAAGCACCATCTTGGCGGTACCAATATTGGATGAGTGCATGAAGATTTCCGGCACAGTCAGGAAACGCTTTTGCGCATGATAGTCATTGATCGTGAACCGGGAAATACGAATGGGCTCACGCGCGTCATACTGCGTGGAAAGTTGGATACGCCCGGAATCGAGCGCTGCCGCGACGCTGAACGCCTTGAATGTTGACCCCATTTCATAAACACCGAGGGTCGCCGCGTTAAAGCGCGCCCGATCAGGGGTCGATGATGGATCATTCGGATCAAAGTCCGGCAGGGACGCTGTTGCGATAACCTCGCCGGTATGAATATCGATCACGACACCAGCAGCGCCCAATGCAGCGAATTCCACCATCGCCGTATGCAGCTCCGTCTGGAGAGCGTGTTGAACGCGCAGATCGAGAGAGAGAACCAGAGGATCGCCGGTCACTTCCTCTGACTGGTCAATATAGTACTCAATGCCTGACGTGCCGCGATTATCGATGTCCACACCACCCAACACGTGAGAGGCAACACGACCATTGGGGTAAACCCGCTTTTGTTCCCTCTGAAAACCAAGCCCAGGCTGTCCCAAATTGTGAACGGCAACCTGCTCGCGCGGGGTCATGTCGCGCTTAAGCCAGACAAACGCCCGCTCACTGGACAGTTTTTCTTCCAACGATTCTTGATCAAGCTCAGGCAGCGCAAGCGCCAGCAAACGAGCTGTCTCGGCAGGATCCATAACCTTGCGAGAGTCCGCATACAAAGAGGCGGTAATAATGTCCGTTGCCATCACTTCGCCATTGCGGTCCACAATATCGCGGCGTTGCACCGGGCCTGTGTTCGTAGGCACAGCAGCAATCTGTGCATCGCCGCCGCCCGGCGCCATGCCCAGCGTCACGAGCCGCCCGGACACAATTGTGAAAGCCACCGCAAACATGGCAACCGTCAACATGATGCGACGTCGGCCACTATCGTGCCGCATTGTTTCAGGCGTCTTCTTTCCACCAGGTGTTGCCAATCGCGGACGGGCAATCAGATCATGGCCCAACCGAGGTGAGAGGGTATTTGACTGGCCCTGTTTTGAGCGACCAACCATCAGCGAACCTCCGAACCAGCTTGGGGGGCCGCACCGGCATAACCACCAAGCGCGCGACGCCCGGCCGGTCCAAAAAGATCGTCCTCACGAGGAGGCATCGGGAGATCATCAAAGGTCGCAATCTGAGCAGCGGTCAGCGGTGATAAATCCAGATGTCGCTCCGCCAGTGACTGCAACCGTTCAGGTTGCGTGAGGTAGCTCCACTCTGCCCGCAAAATGCGCACAGCGTCCTGCTCGTTCAATATTTCCTGAGCGAGCGCTGCTTTGGTCTGCTCCTGATCTTCCACTTTGTACTTCAAATTGTAGAGACCAATGGAAACCGCCACCACCAGAACAACGGACAGGACATTGAGAAGACGGATCATGAGAGATCTCCCTGCAAAGCAGCAAAACGCTTCATACCGAGCGCATCTAGATCAAGAGGAAAAACAGGGGCCGTGGTTCGCGCCGCGCCGCGCAACCGCGCAGACCGAGAACGAGGATTGATCTCAATTTCAGATTTGGACGCCTTGAGAGCGCCGCGGATAACCTGATCAAAGGAGGCGGAGGGACCATCGGCCGCTTCTGGCTGGTGACGAGACGGACGCCCGCCCTTGCCTGTCCGCGCCGTCAGAAACCGCTTCACGATCCGGTCTTCAAGAGAATGGAAAGCAACCACAGCAAGTCGGCCACCAACGTTAAGCAGGCTTTCTGCCGCCGCCAGACCCCGCGCCAGTTCGCCCAGCTCATCATTGATGAAAATACGAAGAGCCTGGAACGTGCGGGTTGCCGGATGAACCTTCTCAGCCCGCGCCCGCGCACCCATCACGTCTGAAATGACATGGGCAAGATCGCCAGTGGTATCGAATGGCTTCTCTTCCCGGCGCTGAACAATAGCTTTTGCAATCACCCGCGACCGTTTCTCTTCACCATAAACATAGATGATGGAGGCAAGGTCAGCCTCTTCGAAATTGTTGACAATGTCAGCGGCAGACACACCGTCCCCACCCATCCGCATATCGAGCGGTCCATCACTTTGAAAAGAAAACCCACGCTCGGCCTGGTCAATCTGCATAGACGACACACCAACATCGAGCGTTACGCCATCAACACCCGCAAGGTCCCGTGCAGAGAGAACCGGCGCCACCAATGCAGCCATGTCGCCAAAGCATCCCTGCAAAAGGGTCAGCCTGCCCTCAAACTCCCGCTCCATCTCCCGCCCTCGATCAATCGCCGTTGGGTCACGGTCGACAGCTAGAACGGAGCAGTTTGCGGCAGCCAGAATGGCGCGGGTATAGCCGCCAGCGCCAAACGTACCATCCACATAAAGAGCACCATCTTTAGGCGCGAGCACATCCAGCACTTCAGCCAACATCACCGGAAAATGGGGAGACGTTACCGGTGCCTGCGTCACGAAGAACCTCCCCCAAAATCAGAAGGACGGCCTGGAGGGGCGTGGGGACTTTTCAAAAGCGATCCGTGGCCACTTGCCTCTGCCATCGCCTCAGCAAGATAGCCCTCATAGGCTTGCGGTTCCCACAACTGGAACTTGTTGCCCAGGCCGACAAACGTCACCTGATCAGAAATACCCGCTTTCGCCGTCAGCATTTCCGGCAGGCTCACACGGCCATCCGCATCAAACATCAGTTCCGCAGATTGAGCCTTGAGCATGTTCGCAAGCACGTTGCGCTCACGAGAAAACGGGTCGAGCCGGCTCAGCATCGTATCAATCTCAGCTTCGAGATCGGGGCCACCGCCCTCGATGCACGGGTCGATGAGCGAGGGAAAACAGATAATGCCAGCAAATTCCTGGGCAGCCGTCACCGACCGGAACTTAGCCGGAACGGAGATGCGCCCTTTTGCATCAATCTTGTTTGTGAATGTGCCCCGGAACGACAACATGTCCCGCTAACCCCCCGTACCCGACAATTACCAAATGCGATTACTTGATCTCGCCAATCTCATACATCCCGTGAAAGCGGTCCGACCCTCCCAACATGGGCCGCATCTGGGCCGGTCCGCCTCATACCCGGGACTATATGGGATACCATGGGATTGTATGGGGGTCAACGGGATTGACCAGTTAAACTCTGGGTTTGAGCGGGTTCTTGACTGTCGTCAGGGGCGATAAGGGAAGCCAAAACTTGAGAACAAATAAAGAACATTTGGATTTACTTGTAGCGCTGGTACGACATCTTGTTCAGACCGTCGAAATGGCACTACCTGTAGGGCACACAGGTGGAAGCAGATAAAGAAGTAAGGTCAGATGGCCTATAAGCCGGGTTCTGTATCCCGGAACCCGAAGGCTCCGGCCGATGACCATTCATCTGGGACGCCCGTCGCCGAACGCCTCATGCAACCAACCCGGATAGCGGTCCGGAAACAGACCTGGCAACGCGAAGCTGCCCACCATCCCTATTCGGTTTTGCTCCCGGTGGGGTTTACCCTGCCCATCCCGTTGCCGGGATGGCGGTGCGCTCTTACCGCACCCTTTCACCCTTACCCAGGTCGAAACCTGGGCGGTTTGCTTTCTGTGGCACTTTCCCTGAGGTCGCCCTCGCCGGGAGTTACCCGGCACCGTGCTTCCGTGGAGCCCGGACTTTCCTCTGCAGCAAGCTACAGCGGCCATCCAGCCATCTGACCATCTGTAGGCATACGCTGGAAGGCAAAGCTTGTCGATAGGACGAGCGGAATATTGGGCTATCGCGCATCCCGCAAAAGCCGAAGCGTGCCGACAGTCGACAGATCGGCGGCCCCATCCACCCGCGCCGGGCGGAAGTGTCTCTGAAAAGCAGCAACAACAGATGCTGTGATCTCACCATAGCGCCCGTCAACGGCAATCCCATATCCATAGTCCGCCAGCTGGAACTGCAGCTCGGTGACCAAATCACCCCGATCCCCCAAACTGAGGATGGGTCCCTCTAACGGCTCGACAGAGGGGACCCAGTGCCCAACGCCTGCGTCTGCCAAGGCCCCCCATGGAAATTTTTCACCTGGATCAGCTTTCCGCCCCGGCGCCACATCTGAATGCGCAAGCACACGGGGGCCAGAAATCCGGTGACGCTGAACAATGTCTGCAGAAAGCGCCGTCACTGCGTCGATCTGAATATCGGGAAAATCAGGATAGCCCAGCTCATGTCCGGGATTGACGATCTCAATGCCAATAGAACGGCTATTAATGTCCGTGTTGCCAGCCCAGCTTGCCACCCCCGCATGCCAGGCCCGCCGGGCTTCATCAACCATCGACACAATGCGCCCGTCTTCAAACACCAGGTAGTGCGCGCTCACCTGAGCTTCTGGATCGCACAGCCGGGCCAGCGCCCCTTCGCCCGTCTCCATGCCCGTATAATGCAGAAGCAACATGTCCGCAGCCCCCCCCTGCCGCTCATTGTGATTGGGAGAAGGCTGAGTTTGGATTTTATCTTGGATTGACATCAATGAACGGCTCTTCTTTTCGGGCCTGGCGAATATTGACGATCAAGACGCCCACCAGAGAAACCAGACCGCCAATCATCATTCTGACCGTCAACTCATCACCAAGCAATGTCACGCCGAAAAAGACGGTGAACAAGGGTGCCAACAATGTAAGCGGGGCTGTTTGTGAAACCTCGTAGCGCTGCAGAAGGTAATAGATGCCCGCATGACCGACGAGACTGGAGGCAAACGCAACATAGAAGATGCCTGACCAGGCGAGCAGACTTGCGCTCTCGATAATCTCAAGCTGGTTGCTCTCAAAAGCAAAGGAAGCGCCGAGCAGGAAGGGGGCAGCAATAACAGCGACCCAGGCCTGCAATTCGAACACACCGACATCCTTGATCTGTCGCTGGAAAATTGTCCCAACCGAGCCAACAAATGCCGAGGCGGCAATCAGCAAAATCCCCGTGAGAAAACTGAAAACCGCTGGATCGAAACTCATGATCATCACACCAGCAAAGGCGAGTGAGATGCCGAGCCAACGCCGCCAAAAAATCTGTTCCTTCAAAAACAAAACAGACATCACGGCAGAGATCGGCACCCCCAACTGAGTGACAATGGCGACCACTGAAGCGTCTGCTGCAGCAAGTCCGAGGAAGAAAAACCCGAAGCCCAGCGGACCCGCGCAAATGGCGATGATGATGACGTCACGCATCCGCCCTTTGATAATGCGCAGGAACGGGAAAAGTACCAGCACGATGAGAGCAAAACGAATACCCGCAAAGAGGAAGGGAGGAAAATGCTCCAGGCTTACCTTGCCCGCCACCAGCGCAAACCCCCAGATGAGGTTGATCAGCACCATGAAAGCTGTGTGTTCACGGGTCATAGGAAATCACTCGCTCAACAAAAAAAGGGGATCAGCCAACCGCCAGTTTGCTGTTTTGTGGCAAGAGGGGCGGACTTCTTGTCTTATTATCGTGTCCATCCGGTCCTCTTATTCTCAGCAGCTACAGGCTTCGGTCTTTTGAAATTCGCTCATAAGCGGTGTTGATCGATTTGAGCTTCTCTTCGGCGAGATGCAAAAATTCCTCTGGCACACCACGAGAGACCAGCATGTCTGGATGGTTTTCGCGGACCAGGCTCATATAGGCTTTCCGAAGGTCTTCATCGGAGACATCCCCCGTGACCCCCAAAATCACGAAGGGGTCCTCCCCCTCCGGTCCCAAATGGCTGGCCTTAATCCGACTATATTCAAGTTCAGAAAAGCCGAAAATAGTTGCAACCTGCTGCAGAAACTCCAGCTCGCCCCCATGGATAACATTGTCGGCTTTCGCAATGTGAAAGAGCCCATCAAGAACATCTTCCAGCACACCGGGCTTGTCTTTGTAAATCCCAGCGACCTGGGAGGCATAGGCCTCAAAGCCGGCGACATCTTGCTGAGCGATCGCATATATGCGCGAGACATTGGCCTTCTCCGCATCGGGAACTTGAAGAATTTCTTCAAATGCCCGCACTTCAGCCGGGTCAACCACCCCATCAGCCTTCGCCATCTTCGCAGAAAGCCCGATCAGCGCGACCGTGAAGACCACTTGATCGTCCCGCAAATTACGGTCGACCGCAAAATGGCCCGCAACAGCACCAGCCAGGGCTCCAAGTGGACCCCCGATGGCAAGACCCGCAGCGGCCCCAGCTAATTTTCCCCAGATCGACATGGCGCGCACCATAAAGCCAAATTCAGCGGGATGCGACCTCATTTCTAGGGCCCACGACATGTTTTCTCAGACGCCAACCTGTGGCAGGGTTTGCTCCGCATCTCGCGAGGTCTGCCGCCCTATCTATAGGTATTTCTCGATTCCACAGCTCTCCCATCATTTTGTATCTTCCAATGCCCGTGGGAATAGATCTGCAGCAATTTCGTATCAAAAACTGTCTCATAATCGAGGCTGGTGGACGTTGACCCATGAACCTTTAGCGTAACACCTGAGTAGGAAGCTGCCGCTAGATGTACACGCTTCTCCACAAGATTCTCATAATCCGTGTCTGGCTGAGGGAATGGCAGAGGTAGGTCTCGGTCGCTATCCAACGGCAGAGTGATACGCCGCACAAGACCAGCCTGAGAGCCATCAATCTCTGGTTCATGCTCTAGGTCCAACATCACACGACCATCCGCCACCCCCGCGAACCGAACACGAAAAACGCCATCAATGTATGTAGAGCCCCTGGACGACAACCACTCGGGGTAAGCGTCCAATGGCGTATCAGTAACCTCAACCCTAATACTGCGAGGCAGCGGAACGGCGTTGATACGAAGGCTCTCATTGAATTCTTTCAGACCAAATATTTTTGAAGGTGCGCCAGTTTCATTGTCGCGATGAATACAAGAAAATGATGGGTAGTCAGAGAAGAGAGTATCGCGCTGTCCGGTTTTCTCCCTAGAGCAATACATTCGAGGGCCATACCCGACATACACAAGCTCGGCACCGGCGGCAAAATTGTGGCACCAGCCGGAATCGCAGACGTCCCTCACCTCATTGACAACTGTCAAAACCTGCGTTGTGAGAGACCGTCGGTCTTCGTGAATAATATCGCCTACTTGAGCTGTTCTTCGCTCGCCTGCCTTCAGCGCCAGTTCGGTAGATATGTTTACCGGCGCAGGCGCCGTCGGTGCACTTTCGCTAGCATGCGCAACCGCAACGCCAAAAACAAAAAGCAATGACGCAGCTATTAAAGTAAAGTAATTCATGCCTATCCACCCAAATGTAACGGTGCTTTCACTAGAGCATACTGCCGCTACAATTTGGAAGAAGAAACAAGCTAGACGAGATCACGCGGTATCACCTAGATGAAAAACCATAAACTTTGGGACTTCTGGATCGACCGCGGCGGCACGTTTACCGACATTGTCGCACGCACACCAGCGGGCGACCTGATGGCCCACAAGCTCCTGTCTGAAAATCCAGAACACTACAAAGACGCGGCCCTTCAGGGCATCCGGGATCTGCTCCAGATTGCACCAGAAGACCCGCTACCGAGCGACCGGATCGGCACCGTCAAAATGGGAACGACGGTCGCAACCAATGCACTCTTGGAGCGTAAGGGCGATCGTGTCTTGTTTTTAACGACACGGGGCTTCGCCGATGCACTCAAGATTGGCTACCAGAACAGACCCCACCTCTTCAAACTCAAGATTGAAAAACCCTCAATGCTCTTTGAAGAGGTTGCCGAAGTCACTGAACGCGTATCGGCAGAGGGAGAAATTTGGCACCCCATTGACCTGGACGAAACCCGGCAGGCACTGACACGTGCCTATGAAAAGGGCATACGCGCCGTCGCCATCTGCTTCATGCATGGCTACAGGTTTCATGAGCACGAGACACAAGCAGCTGACATCGCTCGAGAACTTGGCTTCACGCAAATCTCTGTGAGCCATGACGTCAGCCCCTTGATGAAATTTATTGGCCGCGGCGACACCACAGTCGTTGATGCCTATCTCTCCCCAATTCTCCGCCGTTATGTCGATCAGGTCGCTGCGGCACTCGGCACCGGCAGCGCACAAAGCAAGACCAAGCTGTTCTTTATGCAAAGCTCCGGCGGGCTCACCGACGCTTCTCTCTTTCAAGGGAAAGACGCCGTTCTCTCGGGTCCGGCAGGCGGTGTCGTCGGCGCCGTGGAAACAGCAGCACTGGCAGGGTTCCACAAAATCATCGGCTTCGATATGGGCGGCACCTCGACGGACGTCTGTCACTATGACGGAACCCTCGAACGCACCTTCGAAACTGAGGTCGCAGGCGTGCGCTTGCGCGCGCCCATGATGCAAATTCACACGGTTGCTGCAGGTGGCGGCTCCATTCTTGCTTTTGATGGCGCCCGTTTGCGGGCAGGACCGACAAGCGCAGGTGCGAACCCTGGCCCGGCGAGCTATCGCAAAGGCGGCCCGCTGACGGTGACAGATGCAAATGTTGCCCTTGGCAAAGTCATCCCCGACTTTTTCCCAAATGTTTTTGGACCAAATGCCGACGAGCCGCTCAACGCTGAAGCCGCCCGGAAGGGTTTTGCGCAGCAAGCCAATGAAATCAGCGGAAGGGCGCCTGAAGAGATTGCCGACGGGTATATCGCCATTGCTGTCGAAAACATGGCGCAGGCGATTAAGAAAATCTCTGTTCAGCGTGGATACGACGTCACCGACTATGCCCTCGCCTGCTTTGGTGGCGCTGGGGGTCAGCATGCCTGCCTGGTTGCAGATGCATTGGGAATGAAGAGCATCTATTTCCATCCCTTCTCCGGCGTTCTGTCCGCTTATGGAATGGGACTTGCTGATATTCGTGCAACCCGAGAAGAAACCGTTGAGAAACTCTTCGACCCTGCGCTCATGGAGAGCCTGAAGCCTGTTACCGACAGACTGACAAGCGCAACCCGCATCGAACTCACCCATCAGGGGCTCAACGATACACAGATAAGCACGGTCACCCGCCTGCATCTGCGCTATCAGGGAACAGACACGGCGCTTATTCTCGATTGTGACACCACATCTGTCCGGCAGTCTTTTGAGAAAATGCACCAACTTCAGTTTGGTTTCTTTGATGCGGGCCGCGCGATCATTCTCGAGGCCATCTCAGTTGAGGCAATTGGGAAAGACGCCCGCGCAGAGGAAGCGCTCGCCGCTCTCCCCCTTAGAGAAGGTCCTGCAAAACCGGAACGCACCGCCCGCTTTTTCTCTCAAGGCACGTGGCATGAAGCAAATGTTTACCTGCGGAAAGAGTTGCGGCCAGGGGACAATTTCACAGGCCCTACCCTCATCATCGAACCCAATGCAACGATTATTGTGGAAGCGGGATGGTCAGCTAAGGTCACGCCTCTCAATCACATTGTCCTGACGCGCACGGCCCCAAGAGCAGCACGCCACGCCATCGGCACCCAGGTTGATCCTGTGATGCTGGAGATCTTCAACAATCTCTTTATGTCCGTTGCCGAACAGATGGGCTTCACGCTTCAAAAAACAGCACACTCCGTGAACATCAAAGAGCGCCTGGATTTTTCCTGCGCAGTCTTTGATTGCGACGGCGGGCTTGTCTCCAACGCCCCTCATATGCCGGTGCATCTGGGTTCCATGGGAGCAAGCGTCAAAACGGTGATCGAACAGAATGCCGAAATGACCCCAGGCGATGTTTTCGTTTTGAATGCACCCTATAATGGCGGCACCCACCTCCCCGATATCACGGTGGTGGCACCTGTCTATGATGAGACCAATTCAACACGCTTATTCTATGTCGCGGCCCGCGGCCACCATGCGGACATTGGCGGTATCGCGCCCGGCTCCATGCCCGCCTCCTCCAAGACGGTTACGGAGGAAGGCGTTCTGATCGATAATTTCAAGCTGATGGATCAAGGCAGATTCCAGGAGGACGACCTACGCGCCCTGCTGACTGACGCCCCCTACCCGGCGCGCAACCCGGATCAGAACATTGCAGACCTAAGAGCCAAGGTTGCTGCCTGCGAAAAAGGCGCCCAGGAGCTTCGCAAGATGGTGGCGCAATATGGGCTTGAGGTGGTGAACGCCTATATGGGCCATGTGCAGGACAATGCAGAAGAAAGTGTCCGCCGCATCATTGATGGACTAAGTGACAGTGCTTACGAACAACATATGGATGATGGCTCTGTTATCAGAGTTGCGATCAACGTCGACAAAGACACCCGCTCCGCGACAATCGACTTCACAGGCACAAGTGCTGTTCGCCCCAACAATCTGAATGCCCCCTCTGCTGTCTGTCGCGCGGCTGTCCTCTATGTGTTTCGCTGCATGGTCGATGATGACATTCCCCTGAATGACGGATGTTTAAAACCTCTCACGCTCATCATTCCAGAGGGGTCGATGCTCAACCCGTCTTACCCGGCAGCGGTTGTCGGAGGCAACGTCGAAACCAGCCAGGCGGTAACGGACGCGCTCTTCGGGGCACTGGGCGCGATGGCTGCCGCACAAGGCACCATGAACAATCTGACTTTCGGCAACGACACCCACCAATATTACGAAACCATCTGTGGGGGCGCAGGCGCTGGATCAAATTTTGACGGTGCAGACGCTGTCCACACGCATATGACAAACTCCCGGCTCACCGATCCAGAAATATTGGAATGGCGGTTCCCGGTAGTGCTGGATGATTTTTCTATCCGTCAGGACTCCGGCGGTGCGGGACAACATCGCGGTGGCGAGGGCGTGCATAGAGCCATCCGTTTCCGCGAAGCCATGCATGTCTCCATTCTCTCAACGCACCGGAAGATTGCACCCAGCGGCCTTGCGGGCGGTGGTGACGCGGCCCTCGGACACAATTCGATCCGCCGCGCTGACGGCACCCTTGAGGATCTCGACAGCCTGGCTGAATGTGACGTGCAAGCAGGCGACACCATCATCATCGAAACACCCGGCGGTGGCGGCTACGGCAACGGCGCACCATAAGCCTCAAGCGGCAGATCAAGCCCGTTACAAAGGTAAGCGACCGTGTGATAGAAGCCGGCGAGCATGATGAGTTCCAGAAGCGGCAACTCCTCAAACTCCGCCCTCAACTCTGTCCAGAAATCATCCTCAATGCGCGATGTTGCGTGCAGCGTATCCATGAGCCGGACGATCAATCTTTCGCGCACACTCCACGGGCCCTGCTCAGGCGTCTTGGTGGCAAGCGCCTCAACTTCCTCATCGCTCAGAGCCACCTTGTCCTTAAAAAGCGTAACGTGCACACCCCACTCATAAGCACAGCCGGTTTGCGCGCAGGTGCGATCAATCGCCAGTTCGCGCTCCCGGAGGGACAAGTGTCCCTTATCCAGCAACCCCGCCCCCATGAAGCGGGAGAAGAGCCGCTGATCATTGGCCAAGGTCCTGAACAGAACCAAAGGATCAACCCCAGGTGGCATCAGCCGATCAAACTGGGTCTGTATCGGTTCATCATAAGGGGCTGTCGCAGGCGCAATACGGGGGGATGCTGTCATTTCCATTCTCCTGGTTTCGTGCTACGTATTTAATAGCATCACAATCATATAATGCTACTGTTTTCGTAGCGCAAGGAGTTTTCTTGGCGAAGAGCCCAAAAACACCCAAACCAGGCCAGCCCGTCCGCGGCTCCACAACCGGCAAACCCATCATGGCCCTGCTGGATTTACTGGGACAACGGTGGGCGCTGCGCATCCTTTGGGAACTGCGTGACACCACCCTCACCTTCCGCGCGCTTCAGGAAGCCTGCGACGGTGTGAGCCCCAGCGTCCTCAACAGCCGTCTCAAATCCTTGAAAGAAGCCCGCTTCGTGGAAACCACAGCGGAGGGGTATGCGCTCACCCCGCTGGGAACAGAACTGCAGGAGAAATTTGGCAGCCTCTATCAATGGTCGGAGACATGGGCGGCAAAGCTTAAGCAGGAGCCGTAACCCTTGCATTTACGCCGCTCCGGGAAGATAGTCCGCGCCCCAAACCTGGAGGCTTCCCATGACAGACTTCACGCCGACATATGAAATGACTCCGGGCAGCCCGCCAGCCGAAATTGAGATTGACGAGACGCTGGTGCGCAGGCTGCTGCAAAGCCAGCATCCAGACCTGGCTGAATTGCCGATCACGCAATTAGAGCCGGGTTTTGACAATGAAATGTTCCGCCTGGGAGAGGCCTATTCAGTACGGCTGCCACGGCGTGCAGCCTCTGTTCCTTGCATCGAAAACGAGCAACGCTGGCTGCCCTCTCTGGCAGACCGGCTTCCTCTGCCCATATCCGCCCCTGTTCGCGTCGGACATGCAGATGAAGGCTATCCCTGGCCCTGGAGCATCGTGCCCTGGATTGAGGGCAAAGCAGCCGACCTCGACTATCCTGCGGCGGATCAGGCGGGCGTTCTGGCAGGCTTCCTGAAAGCGCTCCATCAGCCAGCACCTGATGATGCCCCGGTCAATCGTGTGCGCGGCATTCCTCTCTCTATCCGGGCGGAGAACAACGAAGAGCGCATGACCCGCCTCCTGGAAGACACGGACTCTATCAACCCGCAAGTTTATCAGGCTTGGGCCGAAGGATTGGCTGCACCGGAAGAAAACGCTCCCACCTGGCTGCATGGGGACATGCACGCCCGCAACGTGCTGGTGAACGAGGGCCGCATCGCCGCCATCATCGATTGGGGCGACATCACAAGCGGGGACCGGGCAACCGACCTTGCCGCCATCTGGATGTTGATGGAGCAACAGGACGCGCGGAGAGAGGCTATACGCGCATATGATGAGGAGGACCCGGCTCTTTGGGCCCGCGCCAAGGCCTGGGCAGTGATCTTCGGCGTGATCCTTCTCGACACGGGGCTGGTAGACAATCGACGCCATGCAGAAATGGGCCGCTGTATCCTTGAGCGACTGACCGAAGATATGAGCTGACCCTAATCGCGCTGGCCGGATAGAGCCAATCCGCCCACCCTATCTCTGCCTGGCCATAGAAATGCGCCGCCAGACCCCCTATCTTCAGCGCTCCTGAAGAGTAAGACGGAGAGAGACATGGCACAGCAGTTTCCAGAACTGGCAGCTCCGCTGATCAAGTTCATCGAGAAGCAGAAGATCTTCTTCGTAGCGACGGCGGCAAAAGACGGCCGGGTCAATCTCTCCCCAAAGGGGCACGACTGCCTGAAAGTTACCGGACCAAACGAGATCGTCTGGATGAACCTGACAGGCTCGGGCAATGAAACCGCAGCCCACCTCAACGACACAAACCGCATGACCATCATGTGGTGCGCCTATGACGGCCCGCCGCGCATCCTGCGTGTCTATGGCCAGGCCGAGACCGTCCACCCCCGTGATGCAGCGTGGGCGGCATGTGAAAACCTCATCCCGTCAGAAGCCGGCTCGCGGCAATATTACAAAATGAAAATCGACCTGGTGCAGACCAGCTGTGGCTATGCGGTCCCGCTCTTTGAATATGAAGGTGAGCGCAACGTGCTGCGCGATTGGGCGGACAAAAAAGGCCGCAACGGCGTGGAAGACTATTGGGACGAGAAAAACCAGACCAGCATCGATGGTTTTCCTACGGGCGTGTTGGGGTGAAAAGTCCTCACTAGACTTGCTTGATCGCCAAGAATGCAGTGAAGTCTGAACATTCAGAAATCCAACCTGAGCGTCCAACTTGCCATGTCATACCTTATCGATGAATCTGAGCTACCTGATGGAAGCTTCGAAAAAGCAACCATGTTGCAAAACATGTTGGTTGACCGAGCGACGGGGGGCATCCTCAATGAAAAAATGTATCAACAATTGCGAAGTGAATTTATGGCAGATCCAGCCACAAAAGCACTTTTACCCGGATATGTAAGGACTTGTCGAAGTGACGGTACACTTTGGAACCACTTCAAGAAAGTGTCAGGTCAATACCAACCACGTCGCGAATATATTTGGGAATCCTTCGGCCCGTTGCTCGATGACCTTGAATCCAGCGCAGGCACACCTGCTGACAGCGGAATCTCGGAGACAATATCTGCAATTGACAGCGAAAGTGTGCATACCTACTGGACAAAAGCTCTTGAGCGCAGAAAAACCGACCCCGCTGGCGCGATTACGGCAGCACGGACCCTCCTGGAGTCCGTTTGCAAGCACATCCTATCTGAAGAGAATATAGAGATATCACCATCAGCGGATCTGCCAAAACTGTACCACCACACTGCTAGTGTGCTTAACCTCGCCCCATCTCAACATACTGAGGAAGCGTTCAAAAAAATTCTCGGAAATTGCCAACAGGTGGTCAATAACTTGGCTACGCTGCGCAATCAGCTCGGCGACTCTCACGCAACAGTATCCAAGCCCGCTCAGAGACACGCGGCGCTGGCAGTCAACCTCTCTGGATCGATGGCAACATTCTTAATAGAGACATGGAATGCAGGTAACAGTGAAACCAAATGAAGAAAACGAACTGGCGAACAAATTACCCGAACAAAAAGTACAATTTTCTCTGTCACCTTACGTTCTGAGCGCTGACCAAAGTGAGCACTCCGCATAATCCGCATTAGTAGCTGAGTGCGTAGCAGCACTGGGGCGAGTGCTAGCCCACCTCGCAAATCCCAATCTAAAATCTACCGCCCAGGTGAATAGTTGAGCACAGGTGCCAACCAGCGTTCCGCTTCATTGACACTCATGCCCTTACGCGCTGCATAATCATCCACCTGATCCTTCTCCACGCGCCCGACACCAAAATAATAGCTGTCAGGGTGAGAGAAATAGAGACCGGAGACTGATGAGCCTGGCCACATGGCACAGCTCTCTGTCAACGTGATGCCCGTGCGCTGCTCAGCTTCCAGCAGCCGGAAGAGCGTGCGCTTCTCCGTATGGTCGGGCTGAGCGGGATAGCCGGGTGCGGGACGAATGCCGTCATATTTCTCCGCAATCACATCTGCATTGCTGAGGTTGCTTTCATCCGCATAGCCCCAGAACTCGCGGCGCACACGCGCATGAAGATATTCCGCAAAGGCTTCGGCAAACCGGTCCGCCAGCGCCTGCATCAGAATCTTCGAATAATCATCATTGTCGGCATCAAACCGCGCGACATGCTTTTCTTCGCCATGGCCTGCGGTCACGGCAAACCCGCCCACATAGTCATGGATACCAGGCTCTGCCACAAAGTCAGCCAGTGCAACGTGAGCCCGGTCATTCTTGCGCGCCATCTGCTGGCGAAGCGTATGGAACATGCCAAGACGGTGCTCGCGCGTATCGTCGGAATAGAGCTCAATATCATCTTCCGCGATCCGGTTGGCTGGCCAGAAACCAACCACGCCTTTGGGCGAAAGCCATTTCTCGCTGACCATCTGAGCCATCAGCTTTTGCGCATCGGCAAAAAGCTGCGTCGCCGCCTCGCCCATCTTGTCGTCCGTCAGAATACGCGGGTATTGCCCCTTCATCTCCCAGGTCGCAAAAAACGGCGTCCAGTCAATGTAAGGAACCAGGTCTTCCAGCGTCACATCATCAATGGTCTTGAGACCGAGAAATGTTGGCTTGGGTGGTTCATATTCAGCAAAGTCGATCGCAAAATGATTAGCCCGCGCGTCGGCAATCTTCAAACGCTCACCTTTGTTCTGCCCGCGCGCATGGGCTTCGGCCATCTGCGTATATTCTTCGGCAATGCCGGTCTTATATTGATCCGCCTGGGTGTCAGACAAAAGCGAGTTGGCCACCCCCACCGCGCGGCTGGCATCAGGTACATAGACCGCCTGGCCTTTATCGTAATTCGGATGAATTTTCACCGCCGTGTGGACACGGCTGGTGGTCGCTCCGCCAATCAGGAGTGGCAGCTGAAAGTCCTGCCGCTCCATCTCCGCCGCGACGTGACACATTTCGTCCAGGCTCGGCGTGATGAGACCGGAAAGGCCAATAATGTCGGCCTTCACTTCTTTCGCCGTCTCCAGAATCTTGGCGGCCGGCACCATGACCCCAAGATCAATCACCTTGTAATTGTTACATTGAAGCACAACCCCGACAATGTTTTTGCCAATGTCGTGGACGTCGCCCTTCACCGTGGCCATTAAGATGGTGCCGTTAGACGAGTCTTCGGTGATCCCGAGCTCTTCCTTTTCTTTTTCCATATAAGGCATCAAGTAAGCAACAGCCTGCTTCATCACGCGCGCTGATTTCACAACCTGTGGCAAAAACATTTTGCCCGCGCCAAAAAGGTCGCCCACCACATTCATGCCGTCCATCAACGGCCCTTCAATCACATGCAAAGGACGGTCGGCTTCCAACCGGGCTTCTTCCGTATCTTCTTCAATGAATGCGGTAATGCCATTGACCAAAGCGTGGCGCAGACGGTCTTTCACCGGCACTTCGCGCCAGGACAGGTCTTCGACACGTTTTTTCGCGCCCTCGCCTCTATATGTCTCGGCGACATCAAGCAGGCGTTCGGTCGCATCCTCGCGGCGATTGAGGATCACGTCTTCGCAAGCGTCCCGCAGATCAATTGGAATATCTTCATAGATCGCAAGCTGACCGGCATTAACGATCCCCATATCCATGCCCGCCTTAATGGCGTGATAGAGAAACACCGAATGCATGGCTTCGCGCACAGCATTATTGCCGCGGAACGAGAACGAGACGTTGGAGACGCCGCCCGAGACATGGCAGTGCGGTAGGTTCTCTTTGATCCGGCGCGTGCCCTCAATAAAGGCAACGCCATAATCATTATGTTCTTCAATACCGGTCGCAACCGCGAAGATGTTGGGGTCGAAAATAATATCCTCAGGCGGCAGCCCCACAACTTCCGTCAGAAGCTTGTAGGAACGCTCACAAATTTCAAACTTCCGGTCCGCCGTGTCGGCTTGGCCATCCGTGTCGAAGGCCATCACCACAACAGCCGCGCCATAGGCTTTCACCTTGCGGGCTTGTTCCAGGAACGGCTCTTCGCCTTCTTTGAGCGAAATCGAATTAACAATCGCTTTCCCTTGCACACATTTCAGGCCCGCCTCGATCACGGTCCACTTGGACGAGTCGATCATCACAGGCACGCGCGAAATATCTGGCTCGGACGCAATGAGATGCATGAAGCGCACCATGGCCGCTTCAGAATCCAACATGCCCTCATCCATATTCACATCAATGATTTGGGCACCATTCTCCACCTGCTGAAGCGCAACAGCGAGAGCGGCCTCATAGTCATCTTCGAGAATGAGTTTCTTGAACTTGGCCGAACCCGTCACATTCGTTCGTTCGCCCACATTGATAAACGTGGCGGTCTGATCAGACATTTATTGACTTCCTATCCGTGCACGAAGGGCTCAAGCCCTGACAAACGCATGCGGGTTTCTATCTTGGGAATCTCGCGAGGGGCAACATTTGAAACAGCCGCGACAATTGCAGCGATATGTTCCGGCGTCGAGCCACAGCACCCGCCAACAATGTTCACGAGGCCGCTTTCAGCAAACTCGCCGACAAGCGCAGCCATTTCTTCAGCAGACTGGTCATATTCACCAAACTCATTCGGCAGACCGGCATTTGGATGTGCCGACACATCCACATCTGAGATCCGCGAGAGCGTATCTATATATTGACGCAGTTGCTCTGCCCCCAAAGCACAATTGAGGCCAATCGAAAATGGTTTCACATGTCGAACCGAATACCAGAAGGCTTCAACAGTCTGCCCCGACAACAAGCGCCCGGACGCATCCGTGATGGTTCCAGAAATCATCACAGGCAAATCAACACCGGTTTCGGCAAATACATTCTGGATGGCGACAAGAGCCGCCTTCGCATTCAACGTGTCGAAAATGGTCTCGACCATGATGGTGTCCGACCCGCCTTCGATAAGCCCGCGCGTTGCATCCGCATAGGCATCTTCCAGCGCATCAAAGGTGATGTTCCGGAACCCGGGATCATTGACGTCAGGCGACAGCGACGCTGTGCGCGGTGTCGGTCCAAGCGTGCCCACAACATAGCGCTGGCGACCATCTTCGCTTTCTGCAATGTCAGCCGCCTCACGCGCAATTTTTGCGCTCGCCACATTCATCTCATACGCCAAATGTTCAAGCTCATAGTCACCCTGCGCAACACTGTTTGACCCAAACGTGTTCGTCTCCGCGAAGTCAGCGCCCGCACGATAATAGTTCAGGTGGATTTCCCGGATCACATCTGGCCGGGTGAGGGACAAAAGTTCATTATCCCCTTTCACGTCCACATGATGGTCTTTGAGAATATCACCGCGATAGTCAGCTTCTTCCAGACCATAGCCCTGGATGAGGGAACCCATCGCACCATCGAGCACCAGAATACGTTCTTTCACTGAACGGTAGAGCTCCGCAACGCGCTCATCTCTTTTTTTATCTGTGGTCATAAGGCAGTCCTCCTTCAAGAAACCGCGAGGGGCTTGTAGCCCAGGATATGGCAGATCGCATAGGTGAGATCCGCCTGATTAAGTGTGTAGAGATGAAAGTCGTGAAAACCGAGACGTTGAAGATCGTGAACCTGCTCTGTCGCGACAGTTGCCGCAATCAGCTTGCGGGTCGGGAGATCATCATCCAATCCGTCATAATAAGCTGCCAGCCAGTCAGGCACGGTTGCCCCGCACCGCTCAGCCATGCGCACCACACCCTTGAAATTCGTCGTTGGCATGATCCCTGGAATGATCGGGATGTCGATGCCCGCCTTTTGAATGCGTTCCAGCAGACGTTCATAATGTTCTGTCTCAAACGCAAACTGCGCGATCGCCCGCGTCGCCCCTTGATCAATCTTCGCTTTCAACAAATCAATGTCGTGATCAAAGCTCACACTTTCTGGATGGCGTTCCGGGTAGATACTCACCGTGACGTCAAAGTCACCGATTTTTTTGATCCCGCGAACAAGATCTGCAGTGGACTCATAGCCATTGTCATGTGGCTGATAAGCCCCTTCCATATCGGGCATATCTCCCCGAATGGCGACGATATGTCGAACGCCCGCATCCCAATAGCCTTGAATGACGCCATCAACTTCTGCTTTGGATGCTCCAACACAGGTCAGGTGTGCCGCAGGTTTCAGATCCGTCTCATTCACCATCCGCTTTACGGTAGAATGCGTCCGTTCGCGCGTACTGCCGCCTGCCCCATAGGTGACGGAGACAAATGCGGGTCGAAGGGGTTCCAGACGTTCAATCGCCTGCCACAACTTCACTTCAGCCTCTGGTGTCCGTGGCGGTGAAAATTCAAACGAAACACGCACATCATCGCGTCCCCTAAACCGCTCGCCCAATGAGCTCATGCCACATCTCCCTTTTTTCTTTTACCGGTCTCAGCCGGTTTTTCTGCTGCCCAGATCAAAACGGTAAGCTTCGCGTCATCACCATCGGGGGGAAGCGCTGTTTCCGTGACAACATTCAGCCCGGCGCTTCGGCACCATTCTGAAATTTCATTTTCCGCAAAGCCCAGCCGACGGTGAGCCTGTTCATCACGCAGGAAGTCGAGATCGTGTGGCGCAAAATCAGCAATGAGAAGCCGCCCACCCGGAGCAAGCACACGGGCAGCTTCCTGGATCGAGGCCGCCGGGTCATCCAGATAATGCAGAACCTGATGGAGCGTCACGAGATCGAACTCACCATCTACAAAGGTCAAATCGAAAATATCCCCTTGCCTTACGTGAGCGTGGGCAAGGCCTGCATCATCCAGCCGCGTCCGCGCGAACGCCAGCATTTCAGGACTAAGGTCGACACCCTCCGCCCGTTCCGCCTTATCAGCGAAAATCTCCAACATCCGTCCTGTCCCTGTTCCCAGGTCCAGAATCGCATTTATCTGGGAGGCTGGCACGAGCGCTGAAAGCGCCTCTTCGACCTTTACCTCTGGAACATAAAGCGCGCGGATAAGATCCCATTCGTCCGCATTCTCTCGGAAGAAAGCAGCAGCGCGGTCCGCCCTCGCCTCCTTAACCGCCTTCAGCCGCTCCAGGTCGCGCGTGACAACCGGATCATCCTCAGGCAGCGCCTGAACCAGAAACTGAACGAGATCGCCGCCAACAGCCTGGTTTGCAAGCCGATAGAAAACCCAGCTCCCTTCCCGAAACCGGTCAAGAAGCCCTGCTTCACAAAGAAGCTTCAAATGTCGGCTCACCCGTGGCTGGCTTTGTCTCAATATCTGGGTAAGTTCGCTGACTGTCAGTTCATTGCGAGCAAGCAGCATCAACAAACGAAGCCGAGTTGGCTCGCCCGCTGCACGCAATCCTGTCAGCAATGTTTCCACAGACCACCTCAATCCCAAGTGCATCACCCGGATTCTGGGGCGGAGCAACCATTGAAAATGACATATACATATCTTTATATCCAAACTCAAAAGAAAAGGTGAACTTCCTCCCGACTGAGCTCACTCGATTGCCCATATCTCACCAGTTCCAGAGGTATTTTGGCAACATGGTGCTGATTTCATACACCGACTCTGGAGGCAGGCTGGTTAACCGCGCTCACGACGTGCTAGCAAAGACGTGTCTTTATTGTAGTGAGTCCCACCCCATATAGCCTTAACTCCGCCTTCAGATAGGCAAAATTGGGCGATATTCACGGCGGGTTAATGCGGTTGATGGTAGCAACATCAGACCTGTTGAGTGTGGCTTGGCGCGCGTATGAAGCAATTTCAAAATGCGTCGACATTGATGATGTAGGAACAAAAATGAACAGCGAATTTGGTCGAAATTCCCTCCGTGCGACTATCGCAATCCTGGGATTGGGACTTGTTTTGTCCGGGTGCGCCACACGTCCTGACGGCGCAAATGCTGCGGCTGTTGCCGCCTATGAAGAAGCAAATGACCCTATAGAGCCATTGAACCGCTACTTTTTTGAACTCAACAATTTCCTGGACATCATTGTCCTGCGTCCAGCCGCAGAGATTTATGACGGTGTCCTGCCCGGATTTGCAAAAAACGGGGTTCGCAGCTTCCTCGACAATCTTCGCAGCCCCGTGATTCTTGCCAATGACCTCCTTCAGGGTGAATGGGATCGCGCAGGCGATACGACGGCACGCTTCGGAATTAACACAACGGCCGGTGTTCTGGGGCTCCGCGATCCAGCAACAGGCTGGGGTTATGAACGTCATGGCGAAGATTTCGGTCAGACACTTGCCGTATATGGTGTCGGCGAAGGCCCCTATTTCTATGCGCCGCTTCTTGGACCCGCCCCCCCTCGCGATTTGGCGGGTTTTGGCGTTGACAGGTTCTTCGACCCGCTCACATACATTTTGTGGGATGAGGCATACACCATTCCGGTCACGCGCTTCGTGTTGAACGGCGTCGATTTGCGGGCGCGAAACCTCAATACGCTGGACGAAATTGAACGCACGTCCATCGATTATTATGCCGCGGTCCGCTCGCTCTACAGACAAAGCCGGGCGGATGAAATTCAAAACGGCGTAACCGATGTCGATGCACTGCCCGATATCTCAAATATCAACTTTACGTCTGACGAGTAGCCGACGCATTCGGCCCTCAACAAATCTGCTGACATGAGGAGTGCTAACGATATGATCTGGAAGCTCTGGCCAACAGGCTCCTCCACGAGGCGCGGCTTCATTGCAGCAGCCATCGCCCTGATCAGCGTCGCGATGATTGCCCCCCCTGCTTCTGCCGCACGAGATGAAGAGGCGGAAATTTTCGTTGGCAACATTGCATCCCAAGCCATTGAGATACTCGGCCGGGAAGGCTTCACGGCAGAAGAGCTCGAGACAGCATTCCGGGCGTTGTTTGTGGGCAACATGGATATCCCGAGGATTGGTATCTTCGCATTGGGCCAATACGCACGAACACCAACTGCAGAACAAAAGACCGAATACCTAAAGCTCGTCGAAGAATTCATCGTCAAAGTCTATGCGACCCGTCTGTCTGACTATACCGACCAGAAATTTGCCATTCTGTCTTCACAGCCCAAGGGCAACAAAGGCAAAGAAGTCATCGTGGCAAGCCAGATTGAGTTCGCAACAGGTCGTGCACCGGTACCTGTCGAGTGGTGGCTGCTCAAAACCGATGACGGTTTTAAAGTGTTCGACGTCAAAGTCTTAGGCATCTGGATGGCACAAGAGCAACGCTCGTCATTCATCTCCGTTATCCGCAATCATAACGGTAAGTTTTCTGCGCTACTGACGCATATCGAAGACCAGATCAATCAGACGACGGCAGACACTGATGTCAAACTCACAGAAGCCGAGACAGAAATGACAGCTGAGGCAACACCTTAAGCGGCCATGTTCTTTGCGCCCGACGGAGACAAGGCGGCCATTTGGCCGCCTTTCTTCGTTTTAGGCGTTGCGTGAGAACCGCTTGTACTTGAGACGGTGAGGCACTTCAGCCGCCGCGCCCAGCCGACGCTTTCGGTCTTCCTCATAATCAGCGTAATTGCCTTCAAACCACTCAACATGGCTATCACCTTCAAAAGCGAGCATATGTGTCGCAATACGGTCCAGGAACCAGCGGTCATGACTAATCACGACGGCACAGCCCGCAAAGGCGATCAGCGCATCTTCCAGCGCGCGCAGCGTATCAACATCTAGGTCGTTGGTGGGCTCATCGAGCAGGAGAAGGTTTGCACCTGACTTCAACATCTTGGCAAGGTGCACCCGATTGCGTTCCCCGCCCGACAATTGACCAACTTTCTTTTGCTGGTCGCCGCCCTTGAAATTAAAGGCGCCGACATACGCACGGCTCGGCACGGTCTGCTTGCCCAACTCAATCACGTCAGTGCCCCCGGAGATCTCTTCCCAGACATTCTTGTCAGGATCGAGCGCATCTCGGCTCTGATCAACATACCCAAGTGTCACTGTATCGCCGATACGAATTGCGCCTTCATCTGGCGTTTCAGACCCCGTCAACATTTTGAAGAGTGTGGATTTACCGGCACCGTTGGCCCCAATGACCCCGACGATCCCGCCTGGAGGAAGTTGGAAACTGAGATCATCGATCAGCAGCCGATCACCAAAACCCTTATTGAGGTGATCTGCCTCGATAACGACACCGCCCAGACGCTCCGCCACAGGAATAACAATCTGTGCTTTGCCGTTCTGCTCTTTACCCGCAGCCTCCAGGAGCTCGTCATAAGCCCGGATACGTGCCTTGCTCTTCGCTTGGCGCGCCTTAGGAGATTGCTTGATCCATTCCAGTTCCCGCGACAGCGTGCGCTCCTGAGACGCCTCGTCCCGCCCTTCTTGCTCCAACCGTTTGTGTTTCTGTTCAAGCCAGGAGGAGTAATTCCCCTCATAGGGAATGCCCCGTCCACGGTCGAGTTCCAGGATCCATCCTGTCACCTGATCAAGAAAGTAGCGATCATGGGTAACCAGAACAATCGTGCCGGCATAATTCGAAAGGTAATTTTGCAGCCACGCGACCGACTCTGCATCCAGATGGTTTGTCGGTTCGTCGAGCAGCAATATGTCTGGAGCAGCAAGCAATAGCTGACACAAAGCAACCCGGCGGCGCTCCCCGCCAGAGAGCTTGCTCACATCCGCATCCCCCTCAGGGCATCGAAGGGCATCCATGGCCATTTCGATCTGGCTGTCCAGGTCCCAGAGGTTTTGCGCATCGATGATGTCCTGAAGCTGCGCCATCTCTTCCGCAGTTTCGTCGGAATAGTTCATCGCCACTTCATTATAGCGGTCAAGAAGCGCGCGCTGTTCCGCGACACCGTTCATGACATTGCCCAGAACGTCTTTCGCAGGATCAAGCTCCGGCTCTTGCGCCAGATAGCCCACTTTCGCGCCCTCAGCTGACCAGGCCTCGCCTGTGAACTCTTTATCAACGCCAGCCATGACCTTCAGCAAAGTCGACTTACCCGCACCGTTAACCCCTACCACGCCGATTTTTGCGCCAGGCAGAAAGGAAAGACGGATATCGCTAAAGACCTGCTTACCGCCTGGATAGGTCTTTGAGAGCCCATCCATGACATAGACGTATTGATAGGACGCCATTTTTTCACCTCATAAACGAATTTTGTGGCCCACTCATAAACGATTAACCAGATCGCGACAACGCGTGTCTGCTGCCTTCCTGTTAGGCACTGCTTAACAAGAACAGTCCTAATGTTAGATCGGTCCAGGATGGGGAAAAATCGGGGTAGTGATGTGTTTGACATCATAAAGGATAAAATCAGAAGGCCCTTTGAGGGAGCCGGAGATGACACTCCAGACTCCGACCTGATCATCAATTCCTACGAAAATGCGGCCCTCATCGCGAGCGCTTTTCAACATGGGATCTATGGAATCGCACTTTGGGATGAAGAGTTCAATCTCATTGCCGCAAACAATCAGTATTCTGATCTCCACAAGATACCAAAAACGCTTATGACGCCGGGAACAAATCTGCTCACCCTGATGCAAGATTTGAAAAGCCGTGGTGTCCTGACCTCAAGCACCGATCCCACGGCGCTCAATGCCCATATTGCCAATATACTTGCGACAACAGGCCAGCTCACAGCCGCCATCGAACTGACAGGCGGCACCTTCCTGGAAATTTCTGCGGAACGCATGTCAAACGGATGCACCGTGGCCTTCCTTCGAAATGCGACCCGCGAAAAAATTCTCGCCAGGGAAGCCCAAGAAAAAGAAACAAAAACAGAAATATACGCGGACGCGATAGCCAAGTTCGCCTTGACCGCCGTGGGTGAGAAAACGGCAACGGTTCCCACATTGCTAAACCACGTCACCGAAACGGTCGCGACACTCCTACCCGTCGATTGGTGCGTGGTCTGGACGAGAAGCGAAACGCCAAATGAAACAGCTGCAACCAGCGCCTATCAAAGTGCCACTCGATCACACATAGAGCTTGAGAATATGGCCCTGTCTGATTTTCCTGAGTATTTGGCAATCCTTCAAACATCAAAAATAGTTGCAATTGATGATTTGGACAAACACGCCTTTGGACAGATACACGGCAGCAAAGCCCCGCTTGACGAGCATGCATATGCCCTGATTGATATCCCCTTCAAGAAAGACGGACGGATAGTTGGCGTCTTAAACTGTGTTGATACGCAAGGCGCCAGAAGTTGGAGCGCAGCAGACAAAATATTTGTCGCTGCAGCAGCGTCTCACATTAGCAGTCTGTTGAGCTCCCCAGAGCCAGGCCATTTGTGGCATCTACCATCCGGTGAAATATATCGCGGTGGCCAGGCCGCCGAGTAGAACCACCCACGCCGAGAAGTTTGTAAGAAGTGCTTTTTGGGACGCCTTCTTCTCATTCCACGTGCGAGGTGAAATCCGTTTTGCGACAAACACAATCTGAGCGGCAAGATTGATACAAACGATATTGATCGCAAGCAGAATGGCGGCACCCCCCGCAGACTTCATATCGCCACTCCCAAGCATCAGGCCCACGATCACCGCCGGGGGCATAATCGCCACGGCAACCATCACACCGACCAAGGCACTCGACAGGCCCGTCGTCAGGGAGAACACCGCAGCAGCACCTGCAGCAAGCGCCAGGGCGATCGCGTCATAGCCTGCAAATGTTCGTGAGGTAATCTCATCGGAAAGGAACGGCCCACCCAACAGCTTTCCAAGCATCATGGAAAAAAAGATTGCGAGCCCAAGGCCGACAATATTTGTAAGCATCGCGCGCCGCATGAGGTCTTGCTTCCCCAGAGCGACACCAAAGGCAAAGGCCAGGTTCGGACCGAGCAGCGGCGCAATCACCATCGCGCCGATAAGGGCGGCCACATTGTCACCGATCAACCCCACCGCCGCCACAATGGCTGACAACACCACCAACACCAGAAAATCACTATCAAGCTCTGCCCCTTTCGCAACAGCCTGTAGAATTTCCTCCCGCGGTGCGGTGCGTCCCCGAAACGAAAACCGGGGTGCCTCAGGATCAACAACAGGCTTTATCTGGTCGGGAGCCACGACCGCTTCAACCGGCAGTATAGTCAACCGCCAGTGCGCGTCTTTTCCCATCGACCGGTGCGTCGCATCAATGATTGCCTGCACAGCATCCGTTTCGCAGACGATCCGCACAAGACAGCGATCCTCTTCCCCAAGCTCCGCATAGACGTCTTCACCGCCATACTGCTCCCCGACCGCGGCAAGCGTCGGCGCATAGCCACTGGGCGCGGTAATCTCAACTTGGCGTTTTGGCACGACGGTCCTCCGATTCTGATCCCGCACAGTCTACCAGACGCAAGCTTCGCGCGCGCCATGTCCAGGACCTCAACGACCGGGCTTATGGCTTGCAAGTAGGCGGGTCCGCCCGGCGCGTCCCGTTGGCAGGAAAACACATCGCCAAAAAGCTGGCTCTGCCAGTTCGCCGCCATGCCGACCGCGTTGAGCTCAAAAGCCAGCTGGGCGGCAGCGGTGGGGCCGCAGGTTTCTCAAATTTTGGCAGTTCGCCACGCTCTTTTCGTGGGTCTTTTCGCAGACTGCATACACAATTCAGATACCCAGACGTGTTCGCAAGATGGCCATACCAGTCTGTTTCAGTCAGCGAAGATCAACGTTTTCAGCGACGACAACTTTCTCGAGACCACTCGACGACCAAGGACGACACCCTTCAGGTAACCCAGCACACTAGCTATACAACAGCGTCGGCGGTGAGGGAATTTGGTGGGCCCGGCAGGACTCGAACCTGCGACCAAACCGTTATGAGCGGTTCGCTCTAACCAACTGAGCTACAGGCCCTCCGGATGTGGGTATATCAGAACAAACGCCCTTGCCAAACCCCAGGCCACAACACAAGTCCAGCCAAACATGATCTGCCCCAATTTGGACCCAATCAGCGGCCAAGCTATTATGGCGCATGAAAGACCCAGCTCAGGAGTGAGATGAATGCCCCAATCAACCGCCCGGACGACAGCCCAGATGATGGTGGTCAAACCGGCCCCCTTTTCCCACGTGCTGGCCTTTGGCAGCGCCGTCCTGATGGCGCTTGCCCTGTTTGTGACGACAGCTCAGGCTGAGGACATTCAGCGCACCATCACCGTCACAGGCCAGGGACAAGTTTCCGTAAAGCCTGATATAGCCGTTGTGGAATCAGGCGTGGTCACTCAGGCAAAAACCGCCGCCGAGGCGCTCGCCGCCAACACAGAGGCCATGCAGGCCGTCTTTGAGGCCCTGAAAGGTGCCGGCATTGAAGACCGCGACATGCGCACCTCGCAATTCTCCGTCAATGCCATGCACACCCGGCCTGAGCGGGGCGAAACCGCTCGCATCAGCGGATATCAGGTCTCCAACCTTCTCTCCATCACCCTGCGTGACCTGGACCGGGTCGGCGAAGTTCTCGACAAGCTCGTCACAACCGGCTCCAACGAACTGCGCGGCATTCGCTTCCAGGTTGAAAAACCTGGGCCCCTGATGGATGGCGCCCGCGAAGATGCTGTTAAAGACGCACTGCGCAAAGCCAAAATCTACGTCGCTGCGGCGGGTGTTGCTTTAGGCCCTGTGCTCACCATCAACGAACATGGCGGCGGCGGCGGGCCTCAGCCCATGATGTTTGCCCGCGCAATGTCGATGGAAGCGGCGGACGTGCCAATTGCAGCGGGCGAGCAGACGCTCTCCTCCAGCGTGACACTGGTCATCGCTCTTCAATAAAGCACTGCACTCGATCAATAGTGAACAAAAGCGGCCTCGGGATGGCCGCTTTTTTTTGTGCTGGACGCAACACTATTATCCACGTTCATCTGAAGCACAGTAGGCTCAAACTCGGCAGCTTCGGCCGCATCCATCTGCCCGAACGCACAGATGATCACCAGATCACCGGGCTCTGCCCGTCTGGCCGCCGCACCATTGATCCCGATGGTGCGCGATCCGCGCGCTGCCTCAATCGCATAAGTCGTGAAACGCTCGCCATTATTAATGTTGAGCACATCCACCTGTTCGTGCGGCAGGATGCCGGATTGTTCCAGCAGGTCCAGATCGATTGAGATCGACCCTTCATAATGAAGATCGGTCATTGTCACCGAGGCACGGTGGATCTTGGCCTTCAGCATGGTGAGGTTCATGAGTTCCATCCTCTTTCGACAATACAAGGCCCTTCCCATCGGCCCCACTTAAGAAGACCCGGGTCGCTCTTGCAAAACAAACGAATTAATTGTCCAGGAAGCTCCGAAGTTTCCGCGACCGGCTTGGGTGCTTCAGTTTCCTGAGCGCCTTCGCTTCAATCTGACGGATACGCTCACGGGTCACAGAGAACTGCTGCCCCACTTCTTCCAACGTATGGTCGGTATTCATGCCGATGCCAAAGCGCATCCGCAAAACACGTTCCTCACGGGGGGTGAGCGATGCCAGAACCCGCGTTGTCGTTTCCCGCAGGTTCGACTGAATGGCTGCATCAATCGGCAGGATCGCGTTCTTGTCTTCGATGAAGTCGCCCAGATGGCTGTCTTCTTCATCCCCAATCGGGGTTTCGAGCGAGATTGGCTCTTTGGCGATTTTCAGAACCTTGCGCACTTTCTCAAGTGGCATACCAAGTTTCACCGAAAGCTCTTCCGGTGTCGGCTCACGACCGATTTCATGCAGCATCTGACGCGATGTCCGCACGAGCTTGTTGATCGTCTCGATCATATGAACCGGAATACGGATTGTGCGTGCCTGGTCAGCGATCGAACGGGTGATCGCCTGACGGATCCACCAGGTGGCATAGGTCGAGAACTTGTACCCACGGCGATATTCAAACTTATCAACTGCCTTCATCAGGCCGATATTGCCTTCCTGAATAAGGTCGAGGAACTGCAAGCCACGGTTTGTGTATTTCTTCGCGATGGAAATAACCAGACGCAGGTTGGCTTCAACCATTTCCTTCTTCGCGATGCGCGCTTCGCGCTCACCCTTCTGCACCGTGTGAACGATGCGGCGGTATTCGGAAATGTCGAGACCTGTTTCCTGAGCAAGCTCCTGGATCTCGTCACGAATGTTCTTGATGGTGTCTTTGTCGTTCTTCGTGAAGTCCGCCCAGCCCTTGCCTTTGAGACGGCCAACGCGGCGCGCCCAATTTGGGTCAAGCTCGTTCTGATAATATTGCTGCAGGAAGTCTTCCCGCGCGACACCATGAGCTTCACCCGCCCGCATCAAGCGGCCCTCAAGGCCCATCAAGCGTTTGTTGATCTGGTAAAGCTGGTCAACAAGGCTGTCGATACGATTATTGTTGAGCGCGAGGCTCTTCACTTCCTGGATGACGTCTTCTTTGAGCTTCTTGTAGCGACGCTCTTGCGACGTCGAAAGCTCTTCGGTCTGCAAAGCCAGTTCGTGCTTCTGGTCCTGCAAACGGCGCAGCTTTTTATAGTCACCGGCAATCGCATCAAAGATCTCAAGGACTTTCGGCTTAAGCTCAGCCTCCATCGCGGCAAGCGAGAGATTGTTCTCTGCCTCTTCGTCCTCTTCCTCTTCTTCCGGCTCTTCTTCGATTACCTTGCCTTCGGCTTTCGCGCGTTCCTTGTCGAGCGCCGCCTGGCTTTTGTCGACCTTCTTGGCATCCGGGCCCGCATAGGTCGCATCCAAATCGATAATATCGCGAAGAAGAATTTTGCCTTCGTTCAGCTCATCACGCCAAATAATGATGGCCTGGAAGCTCAGAGGGCTCTCACAAAGACCTGCGATCATCGTCTCGCGACCGGCCTCAATGCGTTTGGCGATGGCAATTTCGCCTTCGCGCGACAAAAGCTCCACAGACCCCATTTCACGCAGATACATGCGGACAGGATCGTCTGTGCGTTCCAGCGTGGTGGTGCTTGAGCTCGCGGCCTTGGTAACAGAGCTCGCTCCCGGGTCAGCTTCAATAACAAGTGTGCCTTCAGCCGGTTCTTTTTTCTCGTCTTTGTCGTCGCTTTCAGCGTCGTCATTCTCGATGACGGTGATGCCCATTTCTGAAAGCATCGACATCGTGTCTTCGATCTGTTCGGAGCTGAACTCTTCCGATGGCAGAACTTTATTCAGTTCGTCATAGGTCACAAAGCCGCGTGTCTTCGCCGCCTTGATCAGTTTCTTGACGCCAGCATCGGACATGTCGAGCAACGGGCCGTCCCGTTCTTCGCTTGCCGCTTCTACTGGTTCTGCTTCTGCCGTCTTCGTCGCCATTCAAAAACTCTCCGCCTGACCTGCCAGATCAATCTTAAGGGTCTCAATGTGAGACAAAAAAACCGCCACATCCCCTAATGCGCGGGCCCTTCAGTCTCTTGATGCAAACACCGCACCGGCTTCATGCCTAATGTGCAGTGTTCCCTAATGTCTCGATCGCAAGTCGGTTAGTTTCCTTGCCAATCACAATTTCGAAAGCCCACTCAACTCAGCTTTTAAGGCCGTCAGTCGCGTGAAATTTTCGTCCGTCAATTCTTCTGCCAAAGCTCGTTCCGCTGCATTGAGCTCCATCAGCAAATCCGATGCCCGTTGATGCCATTGAAGCAAGTGACGCCATGCGTCTTCAGCTTCCGTTTCGTCCGCATCGGCCCATGCAAATGTCTCGCTCTTCAGCGCCGTCCCGCTCTCCAGCCGGCGAGCGATGTCCGATAATCCCCTCTTGTCCAAGTGGCCCCTCAGTGCTTCCCTGTCAAGGGGCGCATGGACAGCGGCTATATCTATGATTTCATTGCGTATTTTGTCAAGCATCCGGTCTTTTATTTCGAGGGCCGCCATGTCCTCACAATAGGTCTCCAAAAGCCCTGGGTGGTTAAGGAGGGTCAGGATCAGGAGCTGCTCCCGGCGCCCTGCCCCTTCATCCCCGCCCCGCGCGAGGGAACTCTGCTTCAATTGCGGTGTCGATGGCTCGCGAACAGGCGGTCCGCCCTTCGTATTCCCCCAACTATTCCAAGGCTTTTTCGCTTGATATCCGCCATTTTGACGCTCATTTCGCCAATTCGAGCGGCCCTGGTTCGCCTGATGGGGCTTGAGAAACTTATCCAGACGCTCTCTCAAAGCGTCCCGGTAGAAATCCTGGACAGTGGGATCTGCAATCTCCCGAATAACGGCAGAGATTCGCGCCTTTAGCTGCGCTTTCCGCTCAGGTGTGTCCCAGGTTGAGACCTCAACCTCCTTGTCCCAGACAATTTCCGAGAGAGGTCGGGCAGCGTTCAGCACCTCTGCCATCGCTTCTGGACCACCAGATCGCACCAGATCATCGGGGTCCTGGCCCTCCGGCAGCAGGGCAAACCGCAGAGAATGTCCCGGTTTCAGGAGAGGCAACACGCGCTCAACGGCCCGGTAAGCCGCCCGAAGCCCTGCTTTGTCCCCGTCAAAACAGAGCACCGGCTCCGGCGCCAAACGCCACAAGAGCCCAATTTGCTCCTCAGTGAGCGCAGTCCCGAGCGGCGCCACAGCATTCTCGATGCCTGCCTGACCCAGAGCCACCACATCCATATAGCCCTCCACCACAGCCACAGTGCCGCCGTCATAGGAGGGTTTGCGCGCCCGGGCGAGGTTGTAAAGGAGATGTCCTTTATGAAAGAGCGGTGTCTCCGGCGAGTTCATATATTTGGCTTTGGCATTTGGATCGAGCGCCCGCCCGCCAAACGCAATCACCCGCCCCCGTGCATCTTCGATGGGAAACATGACCCTGTTTCGAAAGCGGTCATAGGGCTCCCGGATGTCCTCACCAGAGATCAGAAGACCGCCTTCCACCAGTTGGGGGATCTTAAAGCCCAACCCCATCATGTAGGATTTGATGCCGGAGCGGTCATCTGGCGCAAAGCCAATCCCAAAGCGCGCTATGGTCTCATCTGACAGACCACGGCGCACAAGATACGCCCGTGCCTCGGCCCCTTTGCCTCGGCCCAGACTTTCCCGGAAATAGTCTTGAGCAGCCGCCATCACATCAATGAGGTCGGTGCGTTTTTCCTCCCGCGCCGCAGCCCCCGCATCGCGTTGAGGCATTTCCATGCCCGCTTCTCCCGCAAGACGCTCAACGGCCTCCAGGAATGAGAGGTTCTCCGTCTTCTCCAGGAACTTGATCGCATCCCCATGCTCGCCGGTAGAGAAACAATGGTAGAACTGCTTATCGTCATTCACCGTAAAGCTCGGCGTCTTCTCATTATTAAAGGGGGAGAGACCAACAAATTCCCGACCCCGTCTTGTGAGTTTCACCTTCCGGCCGACCACATCCGACACGCGGGTGCGGTTTTTCAGCTCTTCCAGGAATGATTTCGGAAAACTCATCGGGGCTCCAAAGTGGGACTATCGCCATCTTGGGGCCAAACTGCCCCAAAAGACGAGTTTATGCCATCGCGCCATCCCACGCACCAATCAGAAAGGAGAACATCCTGGATTTTGACCCAGGGCAATGTTTCATGTTTTTTTTGAGCTATTATGGGCATTATAGCCACCCGCATATGAAAAGCAGGGTGGCCTCCAGCAAGGAAGAAATGCCAATGAGCCCTCTCGCCCTTGTCCTCATCGTGATCGGCCTGCTCATCGCTGTCTCGCGGACCCCCTTCTTGTTCGCCCCGGAACGGGTACGGGCATACTACTTAAGCCTTATGGAAACCGACGGGCGGATGCGCAGCCTCGGTGTTCTTGTCTTGAGCCTTGCCGCAGTCATGATCTGGGCGGCGGGCACCCAGACAATTCTGGCAGCCACCATCATCTATTGGCTCGGCGTGTTGATGCTCGTAATCGCAGCATCCTGCATCATCCTCCCCAGCAAAATGCGAAATTTGGCGACGTCAGTATGGCGCAGATTTAGCACGCCGGTTCTGCGCGGCATCGGACTTTTTTCATTTGTCGCGGGCCTCGCAATCGCTGCCTATGGGCTAAGCCTTTAAGGCACAACATCACCATGGAACGGGTTTCAGTTGCCATCGCAGACGGCTCCGCTAAAGCCAGCCATGCCAGTGAGGCCGCGTTGATTGATCACCTCATTCAACTTATCGATAGCCTAAGACGATAAGTCTTATCCGATCGCAGCGTCCACAGCCCGCTCCATGAGCGCGCCGCCTATCCAGGAAACCAGTGGGATAGCCAGGTAGAAAGCCAAGCGCCCGATGGTTGAGAAATCAATGGGCCATTCCCGCGCCGCCTGAATGCGGGCCTCCAGCGCTAAAAGTCCCCCCATTTTCGCAAGAGCTGCGTCATCATCAGAGGCTGCCTTCAGTTTGGTCCAGCATCGCTCAATAACCAGTTGCACCTCTCGCAGCTGTCGTTCTTTTTCCCGGACGATTTTTCGATGCCATCCAAAAAGAGGAACAAGCAGGTTCAGCACGGCCACGCTGCCAATGCCCATAAAGAAGGGCAGCAGCACAACGCGATCGATCCCACTACTGAGAAAAAACAGAGACCCAATTGTCGCGCCAATAACCCAGGTAAAGGCGCCGCGCATCGCAGCCTTGGTCACAGGCCGGAGTTTCCCCGGATCAAAAATGTCAGGCGCGGCAACCTCAAGGCGCAAGCGTGACCAGAGCCGCCCCTCATCAATCGTCAAATAGAAATATTTTACGATCAGGGAAAAGGCAAACGGTGACACCACGAAAAACCACACCGCTGCGACCTGCATCGAGTCAGGCGGAAGATATTCGTAGCGCCCCTCAAGTCCCAGCAATTCCATCACGCCGGGCAAAGCAGGAACAAGTCCCGCCAAACCGAAAAAATAGCCGACAACCCCAACGATGCGCGCGGTAGAACGCCCCTTGCGCATGTGTGCGTCCCATAGAGATAGAAGCTCCTCGCGTTCGATCCCCAACATGGCGGCAGCTTCCGCACTCTCATTACGCTGCGCAACCAGATTGTAGGAAACAACGGTGACAGCATATCCGCCAAGCAGCGAAAAGATGGTTGCCGCCCAGCCATAAGGGTCGAGACCAAACAGCAGCGCAGGAGCATCTGCCGCAGCATCTGGACCCGGCCCTCCCGGTATCTGATCCAAACCGGTCTCGGAGTAAACGCCCGTGCCCCACGCGAACACCCAATAGCTCACCCACAGGAGGGCTGCGATCACGAAAGAAGCGGGCCAGGGTCGCCGCCCCAAAAACCACACAACCCATTGATCCCATGCATACAGCTGATCGCGCGTCAGCGCCGTCTCACGTTGGTTCAAAGCTGCATCCCCTCATCATCGCCCAAAAACTTGCTGACAACCCTACGGCAATTCTATGCCGATTGCTCCCCACACGCATATCTCGATAGGCTGGAGACAGGGGAGAGCAAAATGACATCCATACCGACCGAAGAAACCATAGACGCGGCCTGGCTAACAGAACGCCTCAAAGAAGCAGGACACAAGGTAACCGTCACCGGCTTCACCGCAAATCGCATCGGCACCGGCCAGATCGGCAAGTGCATCAGATACGCACTTGAGCTTGCCGGTGACACGGCCGGTGTGCCGACAAGCCTCGTCGGTAAGTTTCCTTCGGACGATGACATCAGCCGTGCCACCGGCGTGATGCTCAAAAATTTCATCAAGGAAGTTTCTTTCTACCAACAGCTTCAACAGCGGCTCACCATCGCGACACCCAAATGCTATTTCGCAGACATTGACGGCGAAGGCCCGGACTTCGCACTTCTGTTGGAAGATCTGACCCCTGCCGTTCAAGGCGATCAGCTTGCCGGGTGCTCTGTGGATGTCGCCCGCGCGGCCGTGCTGGAACTCGTCGGCCTTCATGCCCCAAGCTGGAACGACGAGACCTTGCGCGGCAAAGACTGGCTGGGCGAACCCGATGCAGAAAGCACGGAACTCAACCGCTCCCTCTATCAAGGGAACATTGACGGCTTTGCAGAGCGCTATGGCCCCAAGTTGAAAGAAGATGAATTAGCCATCATCCGCAAAGTGGCGGGCACAGCCCCCCCTATGGGCGACACACTGCCAGCCCCCTTCTCTCTCGTTCACATTGACTATCGGTTGGACAATCTGCTGATCAACGAAGCGTCCTCACCACCCCAAATCACGGCGGTCGACTGGCAAAGCATTTCACTGGGAAGCCCGCTTGCAGATGTCGCCTATTTCCTGGGCGCAGGGCTTCGGTCAAAGACACGCAGACAGGTCGAGGAAGAAATCGTCCGCGCTTATCATTCAGCACTGCTGGACGCAGGCATCAAAGACTATGGGTGGGAGGCCTGTTGGACAGACTATCGCAAAGGCGTGTTTTCAGGCTTCTTTGTCACCGTCATCGCCTCCATGATTGTGGAACGCACAGAGCGCGGAGACGAAATGTTCCTCACCATGGCCCGACGGCACGCACGGCACGCGCTCGACCTCGGTTCAGACGAATTTCTTGCGTGAATCTATCAACGTGACGCGTCAGCCACCGAGCTTGCCCTTCACGACAGCCCCGGCCTTGCCGAAATCCATCTGGCCCGCATAGCGCTTTTTAAGCTCACCCATGCAGCGGCCCATATCTTTCAGGCTTTCCGCACCAAGCTCGCTCACCACAGCAGCAGCGGCAGCCTCAACTTCTTCATCCGACAGTTGGGCCGGCATGAAGCCTTTGATGATTTCAATCTCTTCGCGTTCCTGGGTCGCAAGTTCCGCCCGACCCGCATTTTCATAGGTCACAGCTGATTCTTCGCGCTGTTTGATCATCTTGGCGAGGATCGCGAGAATGTCGTCATCAGAGACGAGCGTGTCTGCGCCATCAGTCCGCGCAGCAATATCCCGGTCCTTAATCGCAGCTTGCATCAGGCGAATAGTGCCCATGCGGCGCTTATCCTGGGCCTTCAGAGCCACTTTCAAAGCTGCCTTGATTTCTTCGCGCATGTGTCTTCTGCCTCATGGACATGTGATCGGGAGGCGCGGAGTTAGCACACGAGTCCGCACCCGGCTAGCACAAAGCGAAGACGCTACTCCAATCACTTGCCAGACGCAATGTCGCAGCCTCTCCATAACCCATTGTTTTTAAATGGATTTTTTTGTGTGTGACTTCTGGGCGACTCGCTTGACGCGCGGCGCGCCTTCCCTTAGTTTCCGCGCAATTTAGCGGGTCTCTGCGCCCTGCGCCCTCCCCGAGGAGTTGAAGAAATGAGTGTGTCGACACTGTCCGCCACGGAACCAAGCTTGTCTGGTTCCGGGAGGGAGTCGGCCCCGTTTCGGCGCGTCCAGAGCTCGTCTGATGTGACACACAGCCTTCAAATGCCAGGAGCAGCCTCATGAGCGCGCGCACCCCAACAGCTCTTCTCGTCTTAAAAGACGGCACCGTGCTGGAAGGCGTGGGGCTTGGCGCCACCGGCGAAGCCCAGGGCGAGGTCTGTTTCAACACCTCGATCACGGGCTATCAGGAAATCCTGACGGACCCGTCCTACGCGGGCCAGATCATCACCTTCACCTTTCCCCATGTCGGCAATGTGGGCACGAATGAGGAGGACATCGAAACCTCCAACCTCGCTGCCAGCTCGGGCGTGCGCGGCGCGGTTCTGCGGGCCAACATCACCAACCCGTCCAACTATCGCTCGACCCAGCATTTCGATGCCTGGTTGAAGGCACGCGGCATCATCGCCATTGGCGGTGTGGACACGCGGGCCCTCACGTCCCGCATCCGCGATGAAGGCATGATTGACGCAACCATCGTCCATGCCCCCGATGGAAAGTTCGACCGGGACGCCCTGCTGGCAAAAGCAAAGGCATTCCCCGGCCTTGAGGGGGCTGACCTCGCCAAGGAAGTCACCACCGGCCAGACCTACACCTGGGACGAGACACGGTGGGAGTGGGACGAAGGCTACGGGGTGAGCCACGAGCCAAAACATCATGTCGTCGCTCTGGACTTTGGCGTAAAGCGCAACATTCTGCGCTGTCTCGCCAGTAGCGGCTGCAAAGTCACCATCGTCCCCGCCTCGACAAAGGCAGAAGACGTGCTCGCCCTGAACCCGGACGGAATTTTCCTGTCTAATGGTCCGGGCGACCCGGCTGCGACCGGCACCTACGCTGTGCCTGAAATCAAAAAACTGGTGGCAAGCGGCAAGCCGGTCTTCGGCATTTGCCTCGGCCATCAGATGCTCGCCCTGGCACTCGGCGCCACCACGGAAAAAATGCATCAAGGCCACCACGGTGCCAACCATCCGGTGAAAGATCACACAACCGACAAGGTTGAGATCACCTCGATGAACCATGGCTTCACCGTGGATCGCGCAAGCCTGCCAGACAGCGTGGAAGAGACCCACGTCTCTCTCTTTGATGGCACCAATTGCGGCATCCGCCTTAAAGGCAAGCCCGTCTTCTCTGTCCAGTACCACCCGGAAGCAAGCCCCGGCCCGCAGGACAGCCACTATCTTTTCGACCGCTTTGTAAAGCTCATCGCCGAGGCGAAACGCTAATGAACATTGCATCTCACAAAAATACCCTCGCCCCTTCGGGGAGAGGGGAGGACCCGCTGACGTCAGTCAGTGGGAGGGTGAGGGGCAGCCATCGCTCACTTCAATTCCGCCAGAATTGCGGTAAGAACACCATCCATATTGCTGATGATGTCATTGTTCCAAAAGCGAAGAGTTCGATAGCCTTGACTCGCAAAGAATGCGTCACGCCTCAAATCATCAGCCGTCCGGTCCGCATGCTGTCCGCCATCCGCCTCAACAACCAGACCAAACTCAACACAAAGAAAATCGGCAATGTAAGGACCCACCGGCACCTGTCGACGGAACTTCGCATTGCTCAATTGCCGATTTCGCAGGCGCGACCAAAGCAACGCCTCCGCATGGGTTTGGTTTCGCCTCAGAGAACGAGCACGTGCCGTGTTTTTTCGTTTCATACCCCCTCACCCCATCCCTCTCCCCTGTGGGGAGAGGGTGTTCATCGCCAGAACAATGAGGATAACAGGTCTTGATCCATGCCTAAACGTACTGACATTGAGTCCATCCTGATCATCGGCGCCGGTCCTATCGTGATCGGTCAGGCCTGCGAGTTCGACTATTCGGGCACGCAAGCCTGTAAGGCGCTGAAAGCTGAGGGCTACCGGATCATTCTGGTGAACTCCAATCCGGCCACCATCATGACCGACCCGGATCTGGCGGACGCCACCTATGTGGAGCCCATCACTCCGGAAGTGGTTGCCAAGATCATTGAGAAAGAGCGCCCCGACGCGCTCCTGCCCACCATGGGCGGTCAGACGGCGCTGAACACGTCGCTCGCACTTGCCGACAATGGCACGCTCAACAAGTTTGGCGTGGAGCTGATCGGCGCGAACCGCGAAGCCATTTCCAAAGCTGAAGACCGCAAGCTCTTCCGCGAAGCCATGGACCGGATCGGGCTGGAAAACCCCCGCGCCTCCATCGTGGCCGCACCTGAGATCAAAAACGACAAGGGTGAGATCACCGGCTATGACCGCGCCATGGGCGTTGCCCAGGCGATGAAGGTACTGGACGAAGTTGGCCTGCCCGCCATCATCCGCCCGGCCTTTACCCTTGGCGGCACTGGCGGCGGCGTGGCCTATAACCGCGAAGAATATGAGCACATCATCCGCACCGGGCTTGATGCGTCCCCTGTCGCGCAGGTGCTGGTGGACGAGAGCCTGCTCGGCTGGAAAGAATTTGAGATGGAAGTGGTTCGCGACACCGCGGACAACTGTATTATTATCTGTTCCATCGAAAACATAGACCCGATGGGCATCCATACCGGCGACAGCATGACCGTTGCCCCTGCCCTCACGCTCACTGATAAAGAATATCAGATGATGCGGAATGCCAGCATCGCGGTGCTGCGCGAAATTGGTGTCGAGACCGGCGGCTCCAATGTGCAGTTCGCGGTGAACCCCGCCGATGGTCGCCTCGTTGTGATCGAGATGAACCCGCGCGTCTCCCGCTCGTCTGCTCTGGCGTCAAAAGCAACCGGCTTCCCGATTGCAAAGGTCGCAGCACGGCTGGCCGTTGGCTACACCCTTGATGAGTTGATGAACGACATTACCGGCGTTACCCCTGCCGCGTTCGAACCAACCATCGACTATGTCGTCACCAAGATCCCGCGCTTTACGTTCGAAAAATTCCCGGGCGCAGAACCACTCCTCACCACCGCCATGAAATCGGTCGGTGAAGCCATGTCCATTGGCCGCACCTTTGCTGAAAGCCTGCAAAAGGCCCTGCGCTCTATGGAGACGGGCCTTAACGGTCTTGATCCGGTCGAATTTGAAGGTCTTGGCGAAGGTGATGACAAAAACGCCATCCGCAAAGCGCTCGGCACACCAACGCCTTTCCGCATTCTCTACATTGCCCAGGCCATGCGCCTTGGCATGGATCACGACCAGATCCAGGCGGCATGCTCTTTCGATCCCTGGTTCCTGGAACAGCTCCAAGCCATTGTCGATGCAGAACGTGAAGTAGAAAAAAACGGCATCCCGACCGATCCGCATGACCTGCGTGATCTCAAGGCGCTTGGCTTCTCTGACACCCGCCTTGCGGAACTGGGCAATGTAACCGAAGCGGAAATGCGCAAAACCCGCCTTGAGCTTGGTGTGAAGCCCGTCTTCAAACGCATCGACACCTGTGCAGCTGAATTCAAATCGCAAACCCCTTACATGTACTCAACATACGAGACAGATTTTGCAGGCAACGCAGCATGTGAAGCCGAAGTTTCCAGCGCCAAGAAGGCCATCATTCTGGGTGGCGGCCCCAACCGTATCGGCCAGGGCATTGAGTTTGACTATTGCTGTTGTCATGCGGCCTTCGCGCTCAGCGATGTCGGCATTGAAAGCATCATGGTGAACTGCAACCCGGAAACGGTTTCCACCGACCCGGACACGTCTGACCGGCTTTATTTTGAACCGCTCACCAAAGAAGACGTGCTCACCATCATTCAAAAAGAACAGGAAGACGGTGAGCTTCTGGGTGTGATCGTGCAGTTCGGCGGCCAAACACCGCTGAAGCTTGCAAACGATCTGGAAGAAGCAGGCATTCCCATCCTCGGCACATCGCCAGACGCCATTGATCTGGCAGAAGACCGGGACCGGTTCAAAGCCCTGCTTGATGATCTGGGTCTCAAACAACCGCCAAACGGCATTGCCCGCACCCCGGCAGAAGCCGAAGAGATTGCCGAGCGCATCGGCTACCCGGTCGTTATTCGCCCCTCTTATGTATTGGGCGGGCGTGGCATGGAGATCGTGCGCGATAGAGCGCACCTCAATCGCTACATCAAGGAAGCCGTGATTGTTTCCGGTGACAGCCCGGTTCTCATCGACTGGTATCTGAAAGACGCCATCGAGGTCGATGTGGACGCGCTCTGCGACGGTAAAGACGTCTTCATCTGCGGCATCATGGAACATATTGAAGAAGCCGGTGTGCACTCAGGCGACAGCGCCTGTTCCCTGCCCCCTTATTCTTTGTCTGCAGAAACGATTGCCGAGATTGAACGTCAGACCAAGGCCATGGCCCTGGCGCTGAATGTTGGCGGCCTCATGAACGTGCAATATGCCATTCAGAACGGCGTCATCTTTGTGCTCGAAGTAAATCCACGCGCCTCGCGCACAGTGCCTTTCGTTGCCAAAGTGGTTGGCAAGTCCATCGCCAAAATCGCCGCGCGCATCATGGCAGGAGAGAGCCTTGCCTCTTTCAATCTTCAGCCAAACAGCTTCGACCATATCGCCGTCAAGGAAGCCGTCTTCCCCTTCGCCCGCTTCCCGGGCGTTGATACGGTGCTCGGCCCTGAAATGCGTTCTACCGGTGAAGTGATCGGTCTCGACACCAGCTTCGGCGCGGCATTTGCCAAAAGCCAGATCGGCGGCGGCACAGATGTCCCCACCTCGGGGACGGTCTTCATCTCGGTGAAAGAATCCGACAAGGACAAGATTGTCGGCACAGCTCGGAAGCTCGCCTCAATGGGCTTCAAAATCATCGCCACCAGCGGCACCGCCCGCACGCTCTCAGCCGCGGGGCTTGAGGTGGAAATGGTAAACAAGGTGCTCGAAGGCCGTCCTCACATTGTGGACGCGCTGAAAAACGGTGAAGTGGACCTCGTGTTCAACACAACCGCAGGTGCCCAGGCGCTGGCTGACAGTAAATCGATCCGCCAAACAGCGCTCATGAGTAAGGTGCCCTACTACACCACAGTCGCCGGTGCCCGCGCCGCCGCAGAGGGGATCGAAGCCATCCGCAACGACCAACTTAATGTGGCCCCACTCCAATCCTATCAAACAAGGCCTGCTGCTGCTGAATAGGGTGCGGATTTCGCAATTGACGTGAAGCACGTGCCTATCCGAATATATGTCACGGCCTGCCCCCGTTCTGGCGAGGCGGCCCCCGATAAGAAAGATTATCTGAGATATGGAAAAAGTGCCGATGACTTCCGGCAGCCATGCGGTTCTGGAAGCTGAGTTAAAAAAACGGAAAAACACGGATCGCCTGAGCATTATCGCGGCGATTGCGGAAGCACGCGCCCATGGCGATCTTTCAGAGAACGCGGAATATCACGCAGCGAAAGATGCTCAAGGCCATAACGAAGCCCGTATCAATGACCTTGAAGACAAGCTTGCCCGCGCAGAGGTGATCGACCCCTCAAGTCTTTCTGGAGATACAGTCAAGTTTGGGGCCACGGTAACCGTGGTGGACGAAGACACAGAAGACGAAAAGACCTATCAAATCGTCGGCGACGACGAATCTGATGTGTCCTTGGGAAAAATCTCCGTCTCCTCCCCCATCGCCCGCGCCATGATCAGCAAGGAAGTGGGCGACAGCGTCGAAGTAAACACCCCAGGCGGCGGCAAATCCTACGAGATTCTTTCCATCGTCTACAAATAGAGCTTTTCACACCTATCTATTGGTCAGAGCCGTGGGGTCACCTGCGGCTCTTCCCTTATGGAGTTTTGAATGTCCGACACAACCGCACATAATCCAGCAGACAGCTTCACCGTTCCAGGAGACGCAGATAACCCCAACTCGCTTCACATGCTGGGATGGGAGCTGCTGGATTGGGATGCAGACGCTCAGAAAATCAAAGTCGGTTTTCAAACCCGCAAAGAGTTCCGCAATCCCGCTGGCATCATCCAAGGCGGCATCATCGCCGCGATGATCGATGATGCGTTTGGCCCTATGTGCATTATGGCCTCTGGACGGACGAAAATCCCGCTCACCCTCGATCTCAACATCAGCTACATGGCGGCAGGCCACCACGGAAAGTTTGTCTGCGAAGCCCGCATCATCCGCCAGGGAAAATCGATCTCATTCGTGGAAGGTGAACTGTTTAACGCAGCAGGTGAGCTTGTCGCGCGCGCCACCTCAACCGTGCGTCTGATACCCATGCCACCTCGGTAAAGTTTCTCCAAAAAACGACATAGCGTATTGCAAGTATCCGACGCATTTCGGATGCTCCATCATGTCGCAAGATACGGATATCGGCGTGCTTTTCCTCCACGCGCTCCCCCTGGGTGGATCAATGTGGGCGAGCCAAATGAGTATCCTCCCAGGGCACACATATGCACCAACACTCTACGCCTTCGGCAACACACTCACTGAGTGGGCAACCAAAGCCCTCAGCCTCGTCAAACAAGATCGCGTAATCGTTGTTGGGTGCTCGGTAGGAGGGTCCTGTGCACTGGAGGTTGCAAAGCTCGCTCCCCAACGTGTTTTAGCCCTTGTTCTCATCGGCACCAAGCCCAAACACCGACCTGACCCTGAGCTTCGGGACGACGCATTGGCCATGATTGCACACAAAGGGACGTCGGCTGCCTGGGACCAATATTGGGCACCCCTGTTTTCAGACAGAACAGACCCCAACATTGTCCAGACGGCGAAGACAGCGGCCCTTCTTCATTCTTCTACAGACATTTCCAGAGGCGTTGCTGTTTTCCACAGCCGGGAAAGCAGCGATTTGTTTGCCTCCCAATGCAACATTCCTATCACCGTGGTAACCGGCGAAGACGACAGTGCCCCGGGCTTGGAACTGAGTTCGCACGTGGCCGCCTCAGCTCAGCAAGGCAAACTTCATGTCATCCCCTCCTGCGGCCACTACGTTCCCTTGGAACAGCCAGACGCCCTTCGGGAGATTCTCACCGCTGTCATCGCAGAAAACATCTCCAACCCGGACATCCCCGGTTAGGCGTCTGCCAGCAACTTCTGCAATTGGTCAATGGCCGCATCCCCCTTCGAAAGGTCGGTGGGAAACAGGATGAGCTGGCCATCCAGGGCCCCCATGATCAAAACTGCCAGCGCCCTCTTATCTGACGCCGGGACGTCAATCATGCCGCCCAACCAGCCAATCCAACCCTCTGCCATCTCGCTGACGATAGCGCCAAAAAACGGATCACCCCGGCTCGCCCGGCTGGAGAGGTCCAACCACAAGCGAAGCTGCTGCGCATAAGCGTCATCCTTCAGCATCCCCCAGATCAGAGCCACGGCGCGCGCAGGACTTAAGGGCGTCGTCCCGAAGACACCATCTAGTTTTTCGGTAAAGCCAGCACCAATCTCCGTGAGAACCGCAGCAAGAATCTCTTCCTTATTCTCAAAATAGTAGAGCAGCATCCGGTCGCTCGTATCTGCAACCTCTGCAAGCCGACGCAAACCGGTGTCCCCAAGCCCCGTTCCCAGGAAATGAGCGGCCAATTTTTCCACAATTTCTGCGCGTTTTATCTCTTTTTTACTCAAACCTCAGGCCTCCGAACTTTTTTTGTAGCACTTACTACAAAAACTTGATATGTAGCAGGTGCTACATTTTTTAGTATCTGTCCACACCCAACCTGAAAAGGCATATGAATGACCCACTTCTGGAACAGCTGGACAATGTGCTGGTGTGGCACTTTAGGGCTCTTCGGCATCATTCTAGCCGGAGGAGCACTGCCAGCGACTGACGGACTTGCGCAACTTTACTTCCACCTTATGAACCATCCAGAAGAGATCGACTTCACCCCCCACTTGCGCGTTAGCCTCGCTGTTCTGGGCGGCGTATGTGTTGGCTGGAGCATGACCCTGTTCGCCACTTTCCAAGCCGCGAACGCTCTCAGCGGCACCGCCGCTATACCCACTTGGCGGCTCCTATCAGCTGGATTGGTGAGTTGGTATGTCCTCGACAGCGTCCTGTCCATCGCAACCGGTTTCTGGCTGAATGCAGTCGTCAACACAATCTTCTTCGTAGCACTCCTCAGTCCGATTGTAAGCGCAGGCGTACTCAGAGATCGGACGCAGCACTGAAAACTCCCCGCCTATTCGAGAAAGAAAACGCCATGACCAACATGACCAAAGCAAACTACAATCGCCAGATAGCCCTCATGATGGTGATTTCCGTCATCGCCTGGATTGCGTTCGCAAGTTTCTACCGAATATTTTGGCCCGGCTCTTCTGCCCCCGGAGACAATCTCACCCTCTTCGCGATTTGGTTCGTTCCAGGCTCCATCATTTTTGTTGGCCTGCTCTTCCTCATCTATCGCATGTTTCAGACACCCCCTGCCTGGCGCGCAAATATTGCCCTCGCACTAACCGCACCAGCACTTGTCTGCGATGTTCTGACCATCAACTTTTTTGAGACCTGGTTTCCAAACGGAGGCGGTGCAGATGATCGGATCTATGCCGCCTTTATCGTCGGCGTTGTCGGCATATTCCAACTCACAGGTCTCTTCTCAACCACACCACAAGAAACCGCATAGACAAACGGCAAATCCCATCAGCCCCAACCCGTTCATTCAAAGGAAAAATAGATATGACCGCATTCCGCATTTTCTTAGGTGCTTTTTTCGCAGTGCTTTTTGTCTATACGGCCATTGTCGGCATCAATCACGGCTGGAACATCATGCCGATCTTCTTCGGCGACATGGCCGCGATGACATGGCCGGGTCAGTTCAATCTGGACTTTTTCGGCTTTCTGCTCTTGTCCGGCCTTTGGTTGTCCTGGAGACATGAATTCACACCCGCAGGCCTTGCCCTCGGTGTCTTAGGTATTTTCGGCGGGATCGGTTTTCTGGCCCCTTACCTCATCTTCGCCAGTCTGCAGGCAAACGGTGATCCGAAAGTCCTGTTCCTCGGACAGGCAAGAGCAAACCGTTAATCAATCAGTCAGATCATCCAGTGGCACGCCGGGTGCATGCTTGGAGCGCCGGATTGTGAGAGATGTGCGCACATTTGCCACATTAGGGGCAGGCGTCAGTTTCTCTGTGAGGAAGCTCTGGAAACTCGCAAGGTCCGGCGCAACGCATTTTAAGATGAAGTCGATCTCCCCATTGAGCATGTGGCACTCACGCACTTGAGGCCAGCCCGCCACAAGCTGTTCGAACGCCTGTAGGTCGGCTTCCGCCTGAGAGTGGAGGCCGACCATCGCAAAGACAGTCACATCAAACCCCAGCCCGTGACCGTCCAGTTCAGCGTGATAACCGTTGATATAGCCGGCCTTTTCCAAGGCCCGCACCCGCCGCAAACAAGGCGGTGGGGAAATACCCACCCGCTTTGCCAGCTCAACATTGGTGATCCGACCATTTTCCTGGAGCTCTCTCAGAATATGCATGTCGATATCGTCAAGCTTTGCGCGCTTCATAAACACTCCATCATTGAGGACGCCCTGCCAAAATGCTGAGAGACAGGCGATAGAACATGTTCTATTACTCCTTTTAAGCACCCTTTTCAGTAACAAAATTACCCGACCGCGCACGATCATGACCGTTTCAGAGACCTCGCCCTCTCCACATCTACCGCCTGGCAGCCGCTGTTGGGTGGTGACGAATGGCATGGCAGGGTTTGAAATGCAGGCTGTCGGCGTTGCAGAGGCATTGGGACTGGTCCCAGAACTCAAACGCGTCACCCCGCCTGCGCCCTACAAATGGCTGGCACCCTGGGGGCCAGCAGCACCCAATGCGGAAATCGCGCCGCCCTGGCCCGACATCATTCTCGCAAGTGGCCGTCAGGCCATTCCCTACGCGCGCAAGATCAAACGCGCATCGGGGGGAAAAACCTTTGTGGCCATTCTGCAAAACCCCAAAATAGACCCTGCCAAAGTAGATCTGGTCTGGGCACCCGAACATGACCGCCTAAGCGGGCCCAATGTCGTGAGCACCCTCACCGCCCCCAACCGCATTACACCAGAAAGCCTGGCGAAAGCTGCCAGTCAGCTGCACCAGCGCTATGCTGCCCTGCCTGCCAGGAAAATCGCGGTTGTCCTAGGCGGACCCAACAAGGTCTACCGTTTCTCAAGCGAGGACATGCGCCACCTCGCCAGGTCCCTAAAAGCCCTGGCAGAGGCCGAAAATGCAGGCCTCATCATCACCACATCACGGCGCACCAGCGCAGCGGCAACAGGGGCGCTGCGGGAAGAACTGGGCGCTGTGCCTCACAATATTTACGATGCGGTCCATGACCCAGCTGAGGAAAACCCCTATCCCGGCATGTTGGGCCTCGCCGAGGCCATCATCGTGACTTGTGATTCTCACAATATGGTGGGAGAAGCCACGGTGACCGGAAAGCCGGTATATGTTGTCGAGCTCGAGGGGGGATCGCCCAAGTTCCGCCGTTTTCTGGACGCCCTCTACGTTAACAATGTCGCGCGACAATTTGACGGCTTGCTTGAAACATGGTCCTACGCACCCTTAAATGCTACGCAGGAAATCGCGGCTGCCATAGCCGCAGCGTATAGTTGCAAATAAAAGGTGATGGACGCCTCATGAGTTTGATCGACCTCGCAGCGCTCCGCGCCGCGCCATTAAAAACAGACCCGTATGACTTTCTTGTCGTTCCAAATTTTGTGGCCGGCGAAAGCCTCGATAGGGTTATCCGCGACTACCCAAACGTCGTCACGGCAGGGTCCGTCCCCCCGTCGGAACTGGATATTCACGGCGACTTCGATGCACTCATGAAAGAGATGAACGGTCCCGAGTTTGAAGCGGCGATCGAGGAAAAGTTCACCCTCGATCTCTCAGACCGTCCCACCATGTTTACCGTGCGTGGCCATTGCCGCGAGACAGACGGGAAGATCCACCCCGACAGCGAAACCAAAATCATCACAGTCCTGCTCTATCTCAACAGAGCTGATGAGTGGGGACATGAAGGAGGCAAGCTCCGCATTCTTCGAAGCCCGACCGACCTTGAAGATTATGTCGATGAAGTTCCGCCCTATGGAGGCACCCTCCTTGTCTTCCGGCGTGCGGATAATTCATGGCATGGCCACGAACCCTTCAAAGGTCCCCGCCGAGCGGTTCAGATGAACTGGGTGACAGATCAGCGGGTTGTGATGGCAGAACAGAGACGCCACAAACTGTCCTCAACGGTCAAAAAGCTAAACCCCTTTTCATCGGCTTGAACCAGATCAAAGCAGCGGCACCTGCGACCCGCTACACACCCAACAGACAAAACGCAGACGAGACTGAAAGACTTTCATGACGCTCAATATCGAGACCTTCACAAATGCAGATCTGTCCCAGGGCTGGCGTCCTGGCAACAATGCCGGTGGCGCGTCGCTCTTCAAAGCATTGGGACATCCGCTAGCGGCCCCCAAAGGTCATGCGATTATCGAGCAGCTAAAAGGTCTGGGCTCTATTGCCATCTACGACCCGAACGGCGTCGTCGGAAATTTCCATTCCTACTATGATCTCTCCAAAGTGGAGATTGAAGGCTATTACGTTCAACGTGTTGAGGATCTGGGTCAGCCTTTCCTCGGCAACGAAGCCCGCCCCGTTTCAACCTGTGCCGCCAACAAAGCTGACGCCGTTCTTGTCTTGCTGTTTGACGCACAAAAAATCCTGGGGCCGATCGCGCACTGTTTCCCAAAAGACGTCCCCATCGTCACCCTTGACGATATGCGCATCCCCGACACGATGTTGACCAACCCCCGCAACTATCTCGACCCCATGAACTTCGCGACCAATTTTGCTTTTCTGCGCGATCACAAAGGCCTGAACGGATCTGACGGGCTCCACACCCGCGTTGCCTCAGCAAACTATTGGGCGACCCATGGCGCACGAGATCCCAAACTGTGGCTCTGCCTGTTCGATGAACAGGGCAATGAGCTGGCATCCTGGGAAGAAGACCTGCCCGACGCTGCCTGCCCCTTTACCGTAGACAGCCAGATTGTCCGCAAAAAGTTTGGTCTGGATGATTATCAGGGCTCACTCTTCATTCACGCCATCCGCATTGCGGGGCACGATGTCGTCAAATATGCAATGGATGTGTATGGCGACAATGGCAAGGCGCTGACCTGCACCCATGATGCAAATGCCTGGCCGGCAGATTTTTACGCCGGCATGCCAGCCGGTGATGAAGATGAAGAACTCACAATGATCGTGCAGAACTCGCATCCCATGCCCATTCCACCAAAGTCCGTGGGCTTCAATATTGTTGGTGCGCAAGACATTGCCTGGCATGAAGAAGAAATCCCCCCTTTCGGCACCAAAACCCTGAACGTCAGCACCATGCTGCCGCAGGCGCAGTTTCCAGATCAGATCGAAACAGTTGCAGGGCGCTATTTTGTCCGCCCCCGCTATGAAGTGATCCGCACCAAAACCGGCCAACGCCGCATTGCCCACGCAAATGTTGAGCGCACGGACCTGGAACCCAATCCTGAAATTGAGGGCCTCCAGGCCATCATGGGCAAAGGCTACATCATGCCCCTGCCTGTCCTGCCAACAGACCTCTTTAATTCGACCGTGTTGCCAACCCCCATGGCCCGTTCCGAACAAGAGATGCCGCTGCGGATTGAACTCATGGACGCAGACGGCTCAACCGTCGCCTCAAAATATCTGGGACGCATTCCCCGCCGAGACCATATGGCAATCGATATAGACGCCTGGTTGAAAGAAGAAAGCGCCAGGCTTCCCTCTGGACACGGACATGTGGAATTTCTCTACGACTTCCGCGACGGCGGAGATGCCAATGGCTGGCTCCACGCCCTGGGTCGCTACGAGCAAAAATCATCCGGTCATCGCGCAGAAACAATCTTCGGGGCCCATATCTACAACACCGCAACCATCTACAAGGACGAGCCACAATCCTACATCGGCAAGCCACCTGGATTGACAACCCGGCTCTTCTTGCGGCTCGGGGATGAAGGAAAAGATACGCTCTGTCATCTTGTCTATCCCGCATCCACGCCCTGGCATCCAAAATCTGACACGAAACTCATCCTGCATAATGCAGATGGCCAAGCCGTGGCCGAACACACGATTGAGATCGCGTGTGGTGGGTCGCATTTCTGGCGCTATCACGATGTCTTCTCTGAAGAAGAACGCGCAAAGGTCGCCGTAGAGGGTAACGATCTGGGTTACGTGATTGTTCGCGACACCACCTGCCGTCTGTTTGGTTTCCACGGTCTCATCAATGGCGACACCAGTTTCTGCCTTGATCATATGTTCGGGTTCTAGAAATACCCCCATCATCATAATTGACTTCCGGACGGCTTCTGGCCACGGTATGCGCTTCACGTGTCAGCCGGAAGCCCGCTATGCGCCTGTTTTTCAAAATCGTCTTCGGATTGTTCGCTCTTGCTCTTCTCGTCATTGCGGTCTTTCTGGTCCCTCCTCACGTTCAAACGCAAGGCGTGGAACCTGACCTGCCCGACGAGCAGACCCTACGTGACCTGATGTCCATAGAAGACGGACCCGTTGCAGTTCACTACATCCTCAACGCAAGCCAGAACGTACGCGGGCGCCCACTTGGACATTCCTCATTCATCGTCGAATGGGCCAACGGTAATCTCTTCATGATCGATGCCGGCATGGATGCAGAGGGAGCCACCGCGTTTGCGGAACTGATGAAGAGCATAGGCGGTGGTGGCGAAAGTGCATTCTTCGGGACAGTCGCCGATCAGCTGGGCAGTCATGCCGCGCGGGTCAAAGGCATCGGCTTCACCCACCTTCATATTGACCACACCCAGGGCATAACCTCTTTCTGCGAAGCACGCGGTACCGGTGCAGATCTTCTCCAGACTGATTTTCAACGCGACCTGCACAATTTCAACACCACTGAAGGGGCCGAGCTTGTTGCAGGGTCTTGCCTGTCGCGGGGCACCCTGGAAGGAACAGTGCTTCTAACGAATGAAGCCTTCCCGGGTCTTGGCATGGTGGCGCTTGGCGGCCATACACCGGGCTCAACTCTCTTCGTCGTTGGTCTTAAAAACCGCCTCTGGCTCTTTTCAGGCGATATCACCAACACCAAAGAAGACATACTTACCAACACAGGGAAAGGCTTTGTCTATTCCGGCCTTCTTGTGCCAGAGAATACAGGCCGCACCCGAAAACTGCGGCTCTGGCTTCGAAGCCTCAACGTAAAAGACGACATTGATGTGGTTGTTTCCCACGACTTGGGAGCCCTGCAGGCAACAGGTATGCCAAAGTTCGGCGAATGACCCGCATACCACAGCAAGGGCATATGCGCTGACAACGTGCCATCAACTTAGACGAGATGCATCACTGCCCAACAATCACTTTTTCGCCCCGTTGATACCGATCGAGTTCATCAGGGTCGAACCCCTGATCATTGTCGATAAAGTCATCCCTCATAAAATCTTTCTCAGGATCGACGCTGGTGGCCTTGGTGATCATCATCCGACACAGCCGGTCGAGAAACGTCTTATTGCGTGAGCTCCGCGCTGCCATCCAGATTTGCAGGCGCGCAGAGCGTTGTTTCTTTCGAATATCCTTCTGCTCTCTGGTCATTCCGCCGGCTCCATATGCTGCGCACCAGCAGCCGGTTCGGCAGAAACCTGAGCGACAAAGGGCACAACCCGACAAGGAATGCCCTTGAGATGCGGAATACCCTGCTCAAGATCAAGATAGTCTGGATCGTCACGGCAAAGCTGCGCATCGCTATAGTCCCAGGCGCCGCTCAAAGAGCCATTACCCTGTTCCATTTCTGGTTTCCACCAGCCATGAGGAACCCGCACCAGATCATCCGGCATCGCGTCCTTGACAGCCAGGATCCCCTTAACACGCCCGAGCTGGTTTTCGACGCTCACCCAATCGCCCTCCGCAACACCCGCTGCCTTTGCAGTCTTTTCATTCAGATAGATTTGTGGCTCCGGGCAGCGAGCGCGCATTTCAGGGATATGACGATGCCCCGTCTGGAAGAAGGGATCTTCACGCACACCTGTAAACATCTTCAGCGGATAATCTTTGTCATGCGGCGGATCCTCTCTGAAGTAAGGCAACGGATCAAACCCAAGCTCTTCAAGCAAGGAGGATTTGAGTTCAACCTTCCCGCTGGGTGTCGCAAACCCAGTCTTCTCATAGGTCTTATAGGCCGGCTTCTTGAAATGGACTTCCGTCTCTGAGATCAGCTCCGCAAAACTCTTGCCCGTACCTGCGACCCGGTAATCGTAAAAGTCTTCAATCGTCTCCCACGGGACAACTTCCGGCATGTCCATCGCGCCCGCAACCTGCTTCCAGAACTCGAACGTGCTCTTACATTCGCCGGGCGGGTCCATGGCTTTTTCAGAAAAGCGGATGGTCGACATCCAGCCAAACATGTCGTGGAGCCAAGGGCGTTCGAGCCAACTGTCCGCTGGCAGAATATAGTCCGCCAATTGCGCCGACGGGGTCATGAACTGCTCATGGGAGACGATCAGATCCTGGTTCATCATCGCTTTGTGGATGAGCGGCATGTTGGCGTAGCTCATGAGCGGATTGTTGCCCAGGAAGAAGAACGCTTTGACAGGATACTCCCCTTCCCCAGCCATGGCGCGGAACGTCTCCGACGGCGTTGCCATATGGCAGCCTGTCACGAGGTTGGCATATTCCTGACCATAGACGCGTTTGGTGGGCTCCCGGAACGCCAGTTGACCACGATAGGTGAAGGCCGGATGATCCTTGGAACCAAGCTGCTTCATCTTCTGCTCATCAGAGAGCACATGGTGCATCTCAATCGTGGATTCATTGACGATATCAGGATTAAAACCCTGCAGCAGTTCACCGCCAGGCACATCCACATAGCCACAGATTGAGCGCAGGATCGTCTGCAGCCGAATACCCGACGTGCTGTTCCGCTGCATATCCGTGATGGGTGTCCACGGAATAATAGACGGACCACTTGTTGCATAGACCCGCGCGGCTTCTGCAATCATTTCAGGGTCACACCCGGTAAGCTTGGCAACCCGGTCCAGCGGAAACTCGTTGACCCGCTCTTTTAGCTCTTCAAAACCAATGGTCCAATTCGCAACAAACTCTTTGTCATAAAGCTCTTCATCAATAATCACTTTGAGCCAGCCAAACATCATCGCCGCGTCACTGCCTGCTTTCAGCGGCAGCCATATGTCGGCACGTTCTGCGCTGGAACTGCGCCGTGGGTCCATAACGATGAGCTTCGCGCCGCGCGCCTGGGCAGAGCGGATATAGTTGTAAAGCGGCGTCCAACTATGACGCCGTGGATTGTGTCCCATGAGCACGATGCAATTAGTGCTGCTAAAGTCGCCGAACGGGAACCAGCCATAGGTGAAGCGATTAACCGCCGCCGTGTTGCCCGCACACAAAGCCACACCACTGATCCAGTTGGGCGAGCCCACATGATTCATGATCCGGCGACCCAGCCCGTGGTCAGTCGACGTATTCCACTGGCTCGTCGACACCGCCCAGGCTTCGGGCCCGTGTTCGGCAATGATTTTTTTGAGACGGCCGCCAATGTCGCCCATCGCCTCTTCCCAGGTGACCTGCTCAAACTTGCCGGACCCGCGCTCGCCGACACGTTTCAGCGGATAAAGAATACGGTTCGGATGCGCGAGCCCCTTCGGCGCGATGATCCCCTTCATGCAGATATTATCTTTGAAGATGGGATTGTCCGACGAGCGGATTTTCGTCACCCGCCCTTTTTGAACCTCACCGACGACGCTGCAGGCAATATCGCACGCTGCGCAAATCATCCGTTTGGTCGTAACGCCTTCCCGAGTTGGACGCTCTTCATATTTTGCATCGACAATCTCTTGGGGGTCGAAGGGAACCGGTGCTGGCATTTTTTCCTCCCTGGTTCGGAAACGCCATTTACATACATACGTGAATGTATGTAAAGTACGATAAAGAATGGCGACATAGAGTTCAAGAACCAAATGACAGCAACTTCCACACACGCCCGCACTCAGTCAGACCGCTCCACCGAAATGCGGCAAAAGCTGATCGCATCGACCATCCAGTCGCTCATCGACAAAGGATATGCCCGCACAACAGCCGTCGAAGTGTGCGCGCGGGCTGGCGTCACCCGCGGTGCCCTCTTCCATCACTTTGAGAGCCTGCCGGCGCTGATCGCGGTCGCCTTGAGTGACACGTATGACCGTCTGTTGCTTGAGTCGCATCCAAGCGAGGCAGACACGACCATTGAACAATGGATCACCTGGGCCTGGTCGCGCGTCAGCCAGCGGGAATTCAAAGCGGTGATTGAAATTTGGCTCGCCTCGCGCAATGACCCGGAATCCACGGCAGACATCCAACCAGCCATCGAGCGATACAAAGCGATATTCACGCCCTCCAAAAACAACGCGCTCTTCAGACGCTTTGGATCAGACAAAAAGGCAGGAACCTTTTATCGCCTGGCAGCAGAGACCATGTTTGGCCTGGCTCTTGGGCGCGCCACCAACCCGAACGGCGCAGCACTCGACCACGAGGAAATCGTCCTCGGCCAGCTCTGCGTCTATGCTCGGGAGATTGACGCCGAATGACCGACATTGCAGGGCTGATTTACGCTGGTGGTGAAAGCAGCCGCTTTGGTGCTGACAAAACGACGGCTCTGCTCCAGGGCCAGCGTCTCATTGATCATGTCGCGGAAAGATTTAGACCACAGGTAAACATGCTCGCTGTTGCCGGCCCCGCGACCGTAAGCGGCGCACAATGCCTGGATGATGGAGTCCATGCCGGAAAAGGCCCGTTGGCGGGACTGTTGGCGGGCCTCAAATGGGCATCGAGCCTGCCCGAGATCACCTGGCTTGCAACTGCGCCCTGCGACGTTCCGCTCTTACCGACAAACCTCATCGCCCTTCTCACCAAAAACCTCACAGACACACCCACAGTGCCGAACGTTGAGGGACGTTGGCAGCCAGGAGGCGCCCTCTGGCCAATTTCCGCCTTGCCCTTCATCGAAAACACACTCGTCTCAGGTGACGACCTATCTCTCCACGCAGCGTTAAAGCACCTTCAGGCAGAAACAATCGAAACCCCATCTGACGCACTGGACGGTTCATTCACCAATATCAACACCCGGGATGAGCTGATCCAACTTGAACAAAGGCTCCCTCAATCACATGGCTGAGATGGACAAGGTCGTCGGCATTATCGGTTGGCAGAACAGCGGCAAAACCACACTGGTGGTTAAGCTGGTAAAGCACCTCACCAGCCTGGGCTACAAAGTCTCAACGGTGAAACATGCGCACCACGCCTTCGACATAGACAAACCGGGCAAGGACAGCTTCAAACACCGCGAAGCAGGGGCCAGAGAAGTAATGATCGCCTCTGACACACGTTGGGCCCTCATGCGGGAGATGCATAACGAGACACAACCAGCACTGCCTGACCTTGTCGCGCGCATGGGTGAAGCCGACATCATCCTGGCAGAGGGCTTTAAGACCGGCCACCACCCGAAGATCGAAGTCTGGCGGAACCCGGAGACAGAACTTCTGGCCCCCAAAGATTCACAGATTATCGCCGTCATCGCTCCAAAAGAAATTAGATTGCCTGCATGCCCCTGTCCGACCATTGCCCCGGACGACTTAAAGAGGTCCACCTCACTTATTCTCAAGTCCTGTGGCATCACGTCTGAGGCATAGTGACACGTTCCGGGAATAAGCCCCGAAATCCGCCTAGCAACGCTTGAAATCAGATTGGAATAAGTCTAACTAGCACCTCAGATGCTAGCTTTATTCAACCTGGGAGTTTCCTTATGAGTGTTTTGGTCGGTAGACCTGCCCCCGATTTCACCGCCGCCGCCGTACTGGCAGATGGTGACATTGTCGATGACTTCAATTTGCAAGAACATTTGAAGGGCCATTATGGCGTTGTGTTCTTCTATCCTCTCGACTTCACCTTTGTCTGCCCCTCGGAAATTCTGGCTTTCTCAAACCGCGTACCAGCTTTTGAAGAGCGCAATACCAAGGTAATCGCGGTCTCTGTCGACAGCCAATACAGCCACTTTGCATGGCGCAACACAGCCCCGAATGATGGCGGGCTCGGCCCCGTCCAGTTTCCCATGGTGGCTGACATCACCAAGCAGATCGCCCGCGACTATGACGTCTTGATCCAGGAAGACGGCGTCGCCCTTCGCGGCACGTTCCTGATCGATAAAGAGGGAATTGTCCGGCATCAGCTTGTAAATGACCTGCCCATTGGCCGGAATGTGGACGAAGCCATCCGCACCCTTGATGCGCTCCAGTTCCATGAAGAACATGGCGATGTCTGCCCAGCAGGCTGGAATAAGGGCGATGAAGGCATGACCGCAGACGCCGACGGCGTCGCTAAGTATCTGGGCAAGCACGCAGAAGCGCTCTAGCAGATCACACGCGCGCGACTGACCCTTTTGACCCCGGGCGGGAGACCCTATATTGAAGGCCCGCCCGGGTATTATAAAGAAGGTATTCCCGCCGATTCCCCGGCGACAAAATCAATCGAGTACGTACTATGTCGAACCACCATCATTCCAAAGTGACCATCATTGGCTCCGGCCCGGCAGGCTATACGGCTGCAATTTATGCCGCCCGCGCAATGCTGGAACCCACCATCATTCAGGGCATTCAGCCCGGTGGTCAGCTCACCATCACCACCGAAGTGGAAAACTATCCAGGCTTCGCTGAAGAAATTCAGGGACCGTGGCTGATGGAGCAGATGGAAGGTCAGGCACGCCATGTCGGCACGAACATCGTCGCAGACACGATCATGGAAGTGGATCTGAAAGCCACACCCATCCGCATGGTCGGCGACAGCGGTGACATTTACACAACCGATGCCCTCATCATCTCGACAGGTGCTCAGGCAAAATGGCTGGGTCTCCCGTCTGAAGAAAAATTCCAGGGCTTTGGCGTTTCAGCCTGCGCCACCTGCGATGGTTTCTTCTATCGCGGCAAAGAAGTGATCGTTGTGGGCGGTGGCAACACGGCAGTTGAAGAAGCCCTCTTCCTCACCAACTTTGCCAGCAAGGTCACCGTCGTGCATCGCCGCAACGCATTTCGGAGCGAGAAAATCCTTCAGGACCGTCTCTCCAAAAATCCAAAAATCGAAGTTGTTTGGGACACTGTCATTGACGAGATTATTGGCGACACAGACCCGCTCGGCGTGACAGGCGCAAAAGTGCGCAACATCAAGACCGGCGAAGAAAGCACCATCAGCGCAGACGGTGTGTTCATCGCCATTGGGCATGCGCCCTCGACAGAACTGTTCGTCGACCAGCTGGAAACCAAGCAGGGCGGGTATCTGATAACAGCGCCAGACTCCACCGCGACTTCTATTCCAGGGGTCTATGCAGCCGGCGATGTGACAGATGATATTTACCGTCAGGCGGTGACCGCAGCGGGCATGGGCTGCATGGCTGCTCTTGAGGCGGAGAAATATCTGGCGGCAGAAGCGGCTGAATAAGTCCCTGCCTTTGCGGTCAGCGACCTGGCCTCACACGATATCGACGGAATAGACCCAGGCGGTATAAAGCGCATAAAGGGAGACAAACGCAATACCCTCAAGTCGACCGATGGAAGCCCGGCGCCAGATCATCGGTGCCAGAACGACCGCCACCCCCAGCATGATCCAGATATCAATGTCGGCAATCCGCCCGGCCACCGGCATCGGCGTAATGATCGCGGTTGTTCCCAAAATCCCCAAAGCGTTAAAAAGATTGCTGCCCATAATATTGCCCATCACCACATCGGCGTGACGTCGATAGGCAGCAACAATCACCGTCGCGAGTTCTGGCAGAGACGTGCCGATAGCAACAATCGTCAGCCCGATAATGGCATCAGAAACGCCCAGCACTTTGGCAATTGATGTCGCCCCTTCAACCAGCGCATAAGCACCACCGGCGAGGAACACCAGCCCTGCCAGACTGAACAGCAGCGCAGTCGAAAACGCCATTCTTGGCACACTGACATCGCGTTCAACCCGTTGAAGAAGCTCTTCGCCTTTCTTCTGGTTACGGCGCTCCACAAAAAAGGCATAGGTGAGATAGGCAATCAGCGCTGCAACCATTCCCACACCTGCTGACCGCCCGATCACGCCGTTAAACGACAGCGCGACCAAGACGATACTGGCGATCAGCACAGCCAGCGCGTCGCGTTTGATCTCGCGGCCACCACAGGACACAGGGGCCAAGATCGCCGCCAACCCCAGAATAAGGAGAATGTTGGCAATGTTCGAACCCACCACATTGCCCAGCGCAATGTTGGGTGCACCGCCTAAAGCAGCTGTCACAGAAACCATAAGCTCTGGAAGCGAGGTTCCAAAACCCACAATCACCATGCTGACAAGAAGGGTAGACAGCTTCAGTCGCCTGGCTATAGCAATGCTGCCGCGAAGAATTGCTTCGCCACCAAGAAAAAGAAACACCAAGCCAACAACGAGAAGAAATATGTCCATGTACGCCACCTTTGCCCCAAGATTAGGGCGAAAGGCAGAGCGCTACAATGATGAATATCTCAGGCAGGAGCCTGCCAGAGCCCCTGATCAGAACGTCGCGTTATGGTTCACGCCCTGAAGGCGGTTCCATGTGTTGATCATCACAATGATCAGCGTGAGATAGTCAATTTCTTCCTGAGAAAAATGTGACGTCAATTCACCATGCAACGCCTCAAGATCTGCGCCACTGCCCTGCACCGTCATCGCTTCTGCCCACGCAAGCGCTGCCTTCTCTGCACCTGAAAAGAGATCAGTATTGCGCCAGACAACAAGATGATCCAGGCGGGCCTCTGTCTCATTGTCCTCCCGCGCTTCGCCCGTGTGCATATTCACACAATAAGCACAGCCATTAATCTGCGAGACACGCAGCTTCACAAGATGCCTTAAGAGCGGATCGACAGGACAGGTCGCAAACATTTCTTCGATACGGCCGAATGCCGCTATTGCTTCAGGAACTGTCTTCGTAAGGGTAACGCGGGCTGTACGGGACATCACATAACTCCGTTTTTAGATCAAATAGGGCCGTTTGGGGATATGACGAGGGAGCGCCACCGTCTGTGACACCAAAAACCAAATTTTATGGGTGGTGGCGAGCGTAGCAACCCTGCGCTAGGCTCAGGGAGCATAATTTTCGGGGGACACAGGCCATGCTGCGGATCTTGCTCATCACACTTGTCATACTCACCACGCTGGGTGCCGCGGCCCTTCACTACCGGTTTGAGCTTGCCGTGGCGATGCTCTCGTCAGACAGCCCGCCGCCTCTTCATGAGAAAGTCGCCCTCGCCGCGACCGAACGCTGGTTTGACGACTATTATACAATCGACCGCATTGATGCGCGCACCCACGTCATCGGGGAACCCCGCGCCAGCGGCCCCGTCTTCTCCTATCTCATCGAAGGTCGCGACCGTGCCATCCTGTTTGATATTGGATATCCGTCCGCCAACATCCTGCCTGTCGTCAAAAGCCTCACAGACAAGCCCATACTCGCCATGCCCTCCCACCTTCACTACGACCATGTGGGAAATCTGGAACGCTTTGACGACATTGCCCTCCTGGACACGCCGCAAAGACGCGCACAGATGAAGGGCGATATATTTTCCCCGACCCACGCGCAATATCTGGGGTCAGCGGAGGGCCACGAAATCCCTCGTTGGAAAATTACAAAATGGCTTTCAGAAAACGAAGTGATTGATCTGGGAGACCGCACCGTAAAAATCGTCTTCACACCCGGGCACACCGACGAGTCCATATCCTTGTGGGATGAGACAAACGGTCAGTTCTTCACCGGGGACTATATCTATGAGGGACCGCTTTATGCGTTCCTGCCCAATTCATCTCTGACGGACTATCTCAAAGTCGCTGAAAATCTGCTGCTGATGCTTCCCCGCGAAACCAGGCTCTACACCGCGCACCGCATGAACATGACCGGCACGCCCGTTCTGGAAATGAGAGACATTGTCGCGCTCCGCGATACGCTGGAAGCCGTTCGCGACGGAGAAGTCTCTGGTTCGGGCTTCTTCCCCACCCGCTATTTGGTCAATGAACGCATCGACCTGGACGCAGACATTCCCTGGTATCAAGGCTGGCAAGACTAGGTCGCTAATAGCCAAGCAGATCCGGAAGCTGATTCATATCCTCAAAGACTGTCGCACCCGCTCCCGCCAGCGCATCCCGGTCTGTCAGCGGGTCACCCGCATAGCCCAGAACCCGCATACCTGCAGCAATGCCTCCTAGGACGCCCGGCAGACTGTCTTCAATCACCACGCAATCTTCAGACGCGTGACCCATGGTCTTCGCAGCATGGAGAAAGAGATCAGGCGCAGGCTTGCCCCGCCCCACCATATCAGCACTGAAAAGGAGATCTTCAAGCAAAGGTAAAAGCCCGGAGCAGCCAAGGGTCGCGTGCATTTTTTCAATCTGGCCAGAAGACGCAACGCAATGAGGGATGCCTTCACTGCGGAGCCACCTTATCTGTGCCTCGACACCGGGAACCGCTTCCGTCCCAAGCGCCAGGATTTTGATCGACTCTGACCGCACCATTAGATGCCAATCGTCGGGTAGCGTCCGACCAGCCAGTTCTTGAACTTCCGCCTGCACGGTCTTCATGGATTTACCCAAAAAACGCTTACGGCATTGCGCATAGGTCATGGGAGCCCCCGCCTCAGTCACAAGGCGCGAGAGGAGCTGATTGGAGGCATGTTCGGTATCAACAAGCACACCATCGCAATCGAAAATAATAAGAGAAGATTTTGTCATGGGCGGCACTCTAGACAAAGAGCGCCCGACCGCCAGTCACTTAATGTGACCTAATTTTACGAACCTCACCGATAGAGCAGCTGGTTATTTCCTGCATAGAGGTGCGCCACTTCTTCGGCATATCCATTAAAGAGCTGCGTGGGCACACGGCCTCCTGTGCCAAGCAATTCTTCGCTCGCCTGGCTCCAGCGGGGATGGGGCACTTCAGGATTTACATTCGCCCAGAAGCCATACTCCGCCGCATTGATCTCTTCCCAAAAACTCACAGGACGTTCTTTGGTGAATGTAAAACGCACAATCGATTTGATCGATTTAAAGCCATACTTCCACGGCACCGCCAGGCGCAGCGGCGCACCAAACTGCTTTGGCAGCGGTTTGCCATAGACGCCGGTGACCAGGAAGGCGAGATCGTTGGTGGCTTCGTCCAGGGTGAGACCTTCAACATAAGGCCAGGGATACCAGAACTGCTTCTGTCCCGTCGCAACCTCAGGGTTCATAAAAGTTTCCATCCGCACGTAGCGCACGCCCGACTTCAGATCCGCGAGTTTCACCAACTCTGAAAAAGGAAAACCTGTCCACGGAACCGCCATCGCCCAGGCTTCCACGCACCGGTGCCGATAGAGCCGCTCTTCCAGAGGCATGGCTTTGATCAACTCATCACAGTCGAGGGTAAGAGGTTCAGCCACATCGCCATCAATGACCACCTGCCAGGGCCGGATTTCCAGATCCTGAGCCGCACTGGAAATGCGCTTATGGCTGCCAAATTCATAGAAATTATTGTACCGGGACGACACGTCTTCGCGCGTGATGTCCCGGGTCAGCGTGAAGTCAGGGTTCCGGGGAGCGGGATAGCGCGACGCATTGGGATCAAGGGAGAGAGCACCTCCCGTATCCGCTTCCGCCCCATCTTCGCAGGCGGCAAGCAGGCCAGTCCCCACACCCGCAGCAAGCAGACCACTGGTTTTCAAGAATTGTCGACGATTGAAGAAAATATGCTCAGAGGTTGCCTCATTCTCAGACATTTCCCAACGGCGGGTCTTCTTAATGAGCATTTCTCTCTCCTGGTTCGACAAACTTAGAATTAGCCCAAAACGCAAAAGGGGCAAGTCACCTTAAAGCGACCTGCCCCACTTTTTGCTCTCGATTACGTGAGCTGAATTAACTCTCCAACATGGAGCGCAGCATCCAGGCCGTTTTCTCTGACGCCTGCATGCGCTGAGTCAGCAGGTCCGCCGTTGGTTCGTCGCTTGCCTCTTCCGCCAGGGGAAAGACAGCGCGCGCCGTGCGGGCAACCGCTTCATGACCCTTCACCAGGTTCACAAGCATGGCTTCAGCCTTTGGCACACCATCATCTTCCTCAATACTCGTGAGGTCGGCATAAGCGCCGTAGCTGCCCGGCGCATATTCTCCCAGTGAGCGAATGCGTTCTGCAATCTCATCAACCGCCATCCAAAGCTCATTGTACTGAACCTCGAACATGGTGTGCAGCGTGTTGAACATCGGACCCGTTACATTCCAGTGATAATTGTGGGTCTTCAGGTAAAGCGTGTAGGTGTCGGCCAGAACGCGGGTCAAACCCTCTGCTATTTTTGCTCGTTCTGCTTCAGGAATTCCTATGTCGATTTGCATGATATGCCTCCTTCGTTGAGCGAAATATAGGCAGTTTTCCATCCTCCTACAAGGTAGTTTAGAATTACTTTAAAGAAGAAAATGGGGCCACCCACTTGGGGAACCGAGACGCTTTAGATAGACTATACCCAACTTCTAGGGGTGCGCACTTACAGGGGAAGCGGAATGACCATTAAATTTCTCGATCAGGACCCTCTCATTATCAGCAGACGTAAGCTGGTGCAGGGTTTGGCGGCAGGGTCCATTGTCGCTGTAGCCGGGTGTGCCCGCAATCAGGCGATTGGACGCGATCAATTGCTTCTTGTGTCCGAAGGGCAGATTGCCCAGATGGCGTCGGCCTCCTGGACACAGCTGAAAAAACAAACAAAAATTTCCAACGACCGGGGCCTCAACAGACGCCTCAACACGGTGGGCAACAAGATCGTGCAGACGGCCGGTCTGCAAAACCAGCCCTGGGAATTCACCGTCTTTGACGATGATCAGGCAAATGCCTTTGTCCTTCCCGGCGGCAAGGTGGGTTTCTACACCGGCATCTTCAAACGCATGAAAAATGACCACCACCTGGCCACCGTTATGGGCCACGAAGTAGGTCACGTTACCGGCAAGCATGCCGCAGAACGCTACAGCCAGCATATGGCTGCGGGCCTCGCAACAACCGCTGCCGCTGTCGCCCTGGAAGCGGGCGATGTGCAAGGCGGTGCGCAGATTGCCGGCGTTCTGGGTCTTGGTGTTCAGTTCGGGATTCTTCTGCCCTACTCCCGCCGTCATGAGCTGGAAGCCGATCGTCTGGGCGTGAACTACATGCACCGCGCAGGCTATGACGCACGGCAGGCGGTTGCCTTCTGGGACAATATGTCGTCTCAGCGGTCGGGCTCCTCCCCACCGGAATTCATGTCGACCCACCCGTCTGACGCGACACGCAAAAACGCCATCCGTCAGGAATTGGTGCGACTGGGCCTGGGCTGAGGAACTGCGGCGCCTAGGGGCATACCTAAGCCGCCATTTTAAACTCAGTGTCATCCCCGGGCTTGTCTCGGGGATCCAGGGCTAAACAGACAACATCTATTTTGTCGCTCCTGGATTGCCGGAACAAGTCCGGCAATGACGCAGAGTTTTGCATTTTCTACTTCACATCATCGGGATGTAAACAACCGGACCACCAAGCTTGACGTAGGCGTCAATCGTTGCCGCGATGAACAGCGCTGCTGCCCAGTTGAGCGCAACCACAAAGCCAAACCACCGCAGCGCTGAGGTCAGCCCCGCCAGATGGTCGACCGGGTGGTCATGATCGCCCAGAGCGGCGAACAGCCACGCAACACCGGAAATTTCCAGCGCCGGAACAACAACCAACAGATACTCAAAAACATCCGCTGCAGGCTCGACGCCAAGACGGTGTATGAGGAACAGGAACAATGCCGCACCCACGGCAACGGTCCGCGCGTGCGCTAAGTTGAACAAAATTTCTCTCTCTAGTTCGATCTTCATTTTCTTCTTACCCTCCCGACCTCGGCCCGAGCGAAAGCGGTCGCTCCCGAGGTGCGGGAAACTCCTATGCAGTCATCGTGATTGATACAGCCCAGAAGGTGACCACCAAGAAGGCGAACAGAACCCCTCACCGCAACGCTAGAGTCGCAGAGCCGATGCGCGAAGAGACGCGCGTTACATCACTGAAAAGCCAAAGCGGAAAACGTGAGGCAGGACGTTAAGCGTACGAACCAACAGACACGTCAATCGCAGGGTTTTTCAGCGTTTTGGTATGGAAACAAACCATCTGATTATCCTTCGATTGTTATCGGGTCACCTTTTGGGGCCATACATACAAAAAGCCCCAACAGGATCTGGTGGGGCTTGGAAAGTGACTTCGGATAAGCACGTATGTGCTTAGTCGCAAAGGAGCCCGCCCCAGGGCTCCGATTGCCAGCCCATCAAGGGGCGCCGATATGTTGTTGTCACTACCATGTGCGTGTGAGTACACCGGCATGTACGTAACGTCAACAACATCTCTTGCGGTTTTTGTGTTTCATCCGCCCCAAGACAAACTTGGGTGCAATGTGTGGTTCAAGAGTCACAGGGTGTGAAGAGAGACTGAAAGTGAAGAGACACAACACACAAGACCGCGACACACATAGAAGATGTCATCACCCGACTTGTTCGGGTGATCCAGGAGCGAAGCAGCAGAAGCCTGAATTAGAAACCCTGGATTGCCGGAACAAGTCCGGCAATGACAAAAGAGGTAAAAAGGGCCTCACTAAAATACCCTTGCAACACTCACCCCTACCCATCACCCTCTTCTCAAAGAAACAAAGACCACCGGAGGAACGCAACATGGCAACAAACGCAAACTGTTGGGGCGATAAAACGGAATATGATTTCAACGACCTCACCGCAAAGCTCAATCAATATTTACGGCTGCGCACCAACCCGGTTGCCATGAAACGCTTCGCCACAGAGGCGGACCTCGACGCCATCCCAAAACTACGCCGTCCCCGCGAGGGCGAACTCATGGCAACGGACCAGATTGTCGGCCAGTCCCGCTGGATCGGCTACACCATTGGCGTCACCATGAAAAACCTGATGGGCCAGCAATGCGGCGCCGTTGTCGGCCTCACCGCCCGCGATGAAGAATTTCTCGATGGCAAGCGCTTCCACGGCGTCTGGTATGGGGATCTGGAAGGCAGCGCCGAGCATCAGCGGGAAATGTCCTGCGCGCCCCACGGCGACTATGAGGCGCTCGTCACCTCGCCGCTCATCTCAGGGCGCATCGACAATCCCGACATTTGCCTCATCTATGGCACACCCGGTCAGATGATTACGCTGATGAACGGTCTGCAATATAAGAACTACAAGAAATACACTTTCACCTGTGTGGGGGAGAGTTCCTGTGCGGATAGTTGGGGCAATGCGCTTAAAACCGGCGAGCCCTCCATGTCCATCCCCTGTTATGCGGAGCGCAAGTTCGGCGGCGTGCAGGATGATGAGATGCTGATGGCCCTGCCACCCAAATTCCTGCCGCAGATTGTCGATGGCCTCGCAGCTTTGTCGAAGAACGGTCTGCGCTACCCCATCCCCAACCACGGGATCGACAAAAGCCCGATGGCCAGCATCAACCAGAGTTATGGGTGACTCAAGCTTCCTGTAAGCATTGATCTACGCCGGCAACAGAGCCGCCCGCAGCCCAGATAAATCACCAATTTCATCGTGTCCCGGGACAAGCTATGGTATACACAAGCGTGCATCTGTCTGTCGGTCGCTATCGAGCTTGCGCATTTACGACCTTGAGTGAACTGAGTGAGGAAACATGATCAAAGCTCTTGGAGTATTGCCAATACTAGTTCTCCTCACTGTGCCAGCTTTCGGAGCAGACCGAGAGTTAGAGACGATATTATGTGAAGACCAAGGGCTGGCGGATACCGTCGAAACACTGCCTAACCCGGCAGACGAATGGATCACCGTTGTTTGCACGCCAGTGGGTCAGGCGCTTATGCCGAATTTGGACAATGAATACGTCTGGCTCGAACGCAAAAGTGGCACAGCATTCATCGTGCGATCGTTTCCAGATGGAAGCACGCCTCCAACGGTACCCGGCAAACAGCCTAGTGAAGTGCTTCGCTTTGTAACTTTCGCTGGTGGGCAAATGACCGAACAGCGGTCGGGGATGGCGATGAATCTGTTGGAGGCTGCGCTTGAGGGCGATCCCTTGCCTGAAATTGACAGCGTGTTTCAGCTGGATGCCTACAGCACCTGGCAAGGCATGATAACAAATCTGTTTATCTATCGGATAGGCGGGACGCCAAGGATCATGGTGGCCTGCAGAGCCAGGTGTCAGACCTCTGCAGTGATCGATGTCACCACTTTCGATGAGCTAACAGCGACCATCGAGAACTCAAACAGATAGGCCTGCCCCGGCGGAGCGCGTCGCCAGAGGCGATTGCGCGTGAGCCCTAAGTGAGGCTCGCGCAGAACCGCTGAATGCGTTCGCACGCTTCCGTCAGTGCTTCCGTGGACGTCGCATAGGAAATCCGGAAGAAGGGCGACAGGCCGAACGCCGCGCCATGCACCACGGACACGCCCTCTGCTTCGATCAGCGCAATCGCGAAGTCTTCATCGCTCTCAATGACCTTGCCGTCCGGTGTCTTCTTGCCGATCAGCCCTTCGCAGGACGGATAGACATAGAAAGCGCCTTCAGGTGTGGGGCATTTAAGGCCGCTCGCCTGATTGAGCATGGACACCACAAGGTCGCGGCGCTCTTTAAAGACCGCCGCCCGCTCTGGAATGAAGTCCTGCGTGCCATTGAGCGCTTCCACTGCCGCCCACTGGCTGATGCTCGTGGGGTTCGACGTGGACTGGCTCTGCACCTTGGTCATCGCCTTGATAAGCTCGACGGGCCCCGCGCAATAGCCGATCCGCCAGCCGGTCATGGCATAGGCTTTGGACACACCGTTCATGGTGAGCGTGCGGTCATAGAGTTTCGGCTCGACCTGTGCAGGCGTCACAAACTTGAAATCGTCATAGACGAGATGCTCATACATATCGTCGGTCAGCACCCAGACATGCTCATGGCGCAGCAACACATCCGTCAGCGCCTTCAACTCGTCATGACTGTAGGCCGCGCCCGACGGGTTGGACGGTGAGTTGAAGAAGAACCATTTTGTCTTCGGCGTGATGGCCGCTTCCAGGTCCGCCGCCGTCAGCTTGAAATTGTTTTCGATGGTCGCAGCCACAGGCACAGGGGTGCCCCCCGCCAGCGCCACAATGTCGGGATAGCTCACCCAATAGGGCGCGGGAATGATCACCTCATCGCCCGGGTTGAGTGTCGCGATCATCGCGTTGAACAGGATCGGCTTGCCGCCCGGCGCGACAAAAGCCTGCGCGGGCTCATAAGAGAGGCCGTTCTCGCGCTTGAACTTGTCGCAGATCGCCTGCTTCAGCTCAGGGATGCCATCCACAGCGGTATATTTTGTCTCACCTCGGCGGATCGCCTCAATTGCGGCTTCTTTAATGTTGTCGGGCGTATCGAAATCCGGCTCGCCAGCGCCCAGACCAATCACATCAACCCCTTGCGCTTTCAGGTCGCGTGCCTTCTGGGTCGCAGCGATGGTTGCCGACGGCTGAATGCGGGAAAGCGTGTCTGAAATAAAGGCCATGGAAGTCTCCACTGAGAGAGGAAATTACGTGGCAGTTCTAAGCCTCGTGAGGCCTCCGCGCAACCGCGATAAGGAGATTTAGACCTGTTTCATGGCAGCCGCGCCCGCGATGACAAGCCCGCCAATAATAAGGATCAGCATGTCTCTTTCCTATTTGTGGAACATGGGTCCCGCAAGATCAGGCCGTCCGGCATCGCTCACCGCTGGCTCATGTTGGCGCGGCACGCCAAACGCGGTGTTGACGGGAACGATCCCGGCCCAGACGGGCCAGTCCAGGTCTTCGGGTTCTTCATTAGGGGCATCGCCAGTGCTGACCTTCGCTGTGACTTGATCGAGCATCAGCCGCACCACATGGGTGGCCTTAATCTCTTTGTCGTTCATGGGCCGCAAATGGGCTGAGCGCCCAGGCTCCAGCCGATCAATCATGAAGTCCAGCGCCGCAAGTTTGTCATCGCCGGTCACGATCTCTGCTGGCCCGTGCACCGCGACAGAGCGGAACTTCATCGAGTGATGGAAGCCAGAGCGCGCATACACAATCGAGTCGATGAGCGTCACCGTCGCGCACATCTCCGCACCGCGCTTTGCCGCCAAAGCCAAGCCACTTTTGGAGGACGCGTGAAACAACAGCTCGTCGCCGCGCCGCGCATAGAAAATCGGGATCACATGTGGCTCGCCTGCCCCGCCCACATACCCGATATGCGCCACGAGCCCCGCATCCAGAATCCCGTGAACGGTTGCAGTGTCGTAATGCGCCCGGTCCGGTGTCCGCCGCGCCCGATAAGGCTTCTTTGTTGCGTAAGCGTCAGACATCGAGCGTCCTTTTGGGTCGCGGAAGAAGCTCGCCGCCACAGTTCGGACAGACCCGGTCCATGTCATCTGAGCAGGGCACACAGAAGGTGCATTCAAAGCTGCAAATGCAGGCCGCGCCCGTTTTAGGCGTTGGCCCCTCGCATTTTTCGCAGTTTTCCTTCATTTCCAGCATGTTGGCCCTTTCTCTTGTCTGGCGAATTGGCCCTACCATGCCGAAAGATTGGCTCCTAATTCAGACCCAATTCGTGATTATATTGAGGGCCAATAAATTTGGACCTGAGGAGAGAACCTATGGGGCAATCCATCGCGCTGGTTGAACCGATCAATCTCGACCGTAATGGCGAGCGACCGCTGCAATGGCAACTCTATGAGAGCCTGCGGCTCGCCATTCTGGATGGTCGCCTCACGGCAGGTCAGCGCCTGCCCTCCAGCCGGGCGATGGCAAACGATTTGGAGCTGGGACGGAACACGGTGGTCGCGGCTTATGAGCAACTCGCCGCAGAAGGCTATGTGCTCTCGCGCACCGGGGCCGGAACCGAAGTGGCGGCCCTTCCTCCGGAGACAGTTCTCGAAGTCGGGCGCAGTGAAACCCAGAACCGCAAGCAGGACCCGCGCCGTCACCTCTCCAATCGCGGCGAGATCACCATCGCCATCAAGCGCGCCAGCCCCCGCTATGAGAAATTGGCCGCCCTGCCTTTTCAGCATGGCCTGCCTGCGATGGATTCTTTTCCCCGAGACACCTGGGCGCGACTACTGGCAAGACGCGCCCGCCAGCCCCAGTCCAGGCTCTATGACTATCAGTTCGGTCCGGGCTTCCCGGCCCTGCGCGAGGCGATTGCTGCTTATCTCGGTGCTGCCCGGGGCGTGGTCTGCGGACCAGACAATGTCATCGTGACCGCAGGCGCACAGGCTGCCCTCGACCTCGCCGCCCGCATGACCCTTGATCCGGGCGATCCGGTCTGGATTGAAGACCCGGGCTATCTCGGTGCCCGTGGCGCTCTTCAAAGCGCCGGGGCCAATCTCATTCCCGTACCCGTCGATGGGGAAGGCATGAACCCGGACGCCCTGCCCGAAGGCACGAGAGACCCGAAGCTCATCTATGTCTCGCCCTCCTATCAGTTCCCATTGGGCGTCACCATGAGCCTCAACCGGCGGCTGGCCCTGCTGGAGCGCGCAAAGGAAACCGGCGCCTGGATTCTCGAAGACGATTATGACAGCGAATATCGCTATACCGGCCGTCCCCTTGCAGCCCTCCAGGGTCTCGATGGCACCGGCGGTGTCATCTATATGGGCACATTTGCCAAGACACTCTTCCCGGCATTGCGTGTGGGCTATCTCGTTGTGCCCGACAGCCTCATTGATGCCTTCACCAATGCCATCCGCATGACGGGTCAGAGCCCTGCCCCCGCCATCCAGGCAGCCCTGGCCGACTTTATGGATGACGGACATTTCACCGCCCACATCCGCCGCATGCGCACGCTCTATGCAAGCCGCCAACAACATCTGATCGACGCATTGAAGCGGGAGACCGGCGACATGTTCATCGTGCCGAAACTGGAAGGCGGCATGCAGCTCGCGGCCTATCTCAGCGACGATGCCGACGATGTGAAGGCTGCGGAAGCGGTGAACGCGGCGCGCGTGTTCACCACACCACTGTCAGGCTACCACCTCAAAGAGGCACCCAAGCGCGGTCTCTATCTCGGGTATGCAGGCGTGCTTGAGAGCGACATTGACCGCGCCGCGAAAAAGCTGGGTCGCGCCATGAGTGAAGCAGGGTTTTAAGCTCAGGAAAAATTTTCTATGCGTCTCTACAACATGGCCGACAGCGGCAATTGTTACAAAATCCGTCTCTGCGCTGCACAGGTTGGCCAACCATTGGAAATAGTGCCCGTCGACATTCTAAAAGGCGAAAGCCGGACAGAGGAATTTCTGGCAAAAAACCCCAACGGCCGCGTTCCCACCCTGGAATTGGATGACGGCACCTTTCTGCCGGAATCAAATGCGGCAATCTTCTATCTCGCGGAAGGCTCGCCGCTCTTGTCAGACGACAGGCTCATCCGCGCACAAACCCTGCAATGGATGTTCTTTGAACAATATAGCCACGAGCCTTACATCGCTGTTGCGCGTTTCTGGAAGAGCATTCAGCCGGGCGGTGAAGAAGAAAAGAAACACATGTTTCCTGAATGGCATGACCGAGGTTATCAGGCGCTCGACGTTATGGAGCGCCACCTGTCGGAGAACCATTTCTTTGCGGGCAAGGCCTGCTCCATCGCCGACATTGCGCTTTATGCCTATACCCATGTCGCGGGCGAGGGCGGCTTCTCTCTTGAGGCCTACCCCCATGTGCGGACCTGGATTGACAAAGTTTCATCTCAATCAGGTCACATTCCCATGATGTAAAGCTGTCTTCTGGTGTGAAGGGGACAATCGATTGCATCCGGTCTCAAAAAGTCTGAGCGCTTTCCTGTTCGCGTTGTCAGGAATGCATGCCATCCCCGCTTTCGCTGAAGAACAGGGCATTCTGGAAACCGTCCAGGCAATCGAGACCCAGCTTGGTGGCAGAGTGGGCATCGCCATTTACGACACCGGCTCAGAGAAGAGTTGGGAGCATAGGGCGGACGAGCGCTTCCCTCTTTCCAGCACATTCAAACCCTTTGCCTGCGCAGCTGTGCTCACTCGCGTTGAGAAAGACGAGGAGCGGTTGCATCGGGTGGTTGAAATCGCCAAAACCGATCTGGTTTCCTACTCCCCCGTGACAGAGAAGCGCGTCAACACCGTCGGCATGACGATTGCGGAACTGTGCGAAGCCACGGTCACGCTGAGCGACAACACCGCAGGCAACCTCATTCTGGAGAGCATCGGTGGTCCCGCCGCCTTCACAGACTATATGCGGTCATTGGGTGACAGGACGACACGGCTGGACCGGCGGGAACCAGATCTCAATGAAGGCACCCCCGGGGACAGGCGCGACACCACCACGCCCCGAGCCGTCGCCAGAGCTCTCCAACGCCTCCTGCTCGACGAGTCACTTACCGCGAACTCACGGGAACAGCTCACCACCTGGATGGAAAACGACAAGGTGGCGGACGCTCTCCTCCGCGCCTCGCTTCCCGCAGATTGGCGCATCGCGGACAAATCAGGTGCAGGTGGGAATGGCGCACGCTCCATCATCGCGGTGATGTGGCCACCTGCGGGGTCGCCCATCATTGCAGCGATCTACGTGGCCGAAAATGATGCGAGCTTCGCCGACAGGAATGCGGCGATTGCAGAAATCGGTGCCGCCCTCGTCGAAGCCATTCAGCAACCAGCAGACGAGTCGGCCTCGCCCATCACATTCTCGCCTTAAAATGACCCCGGCCCCGGCACAAAGCGACTGACATGTCGCCCCATTGCATCCCTAGAACGTCAGTCTACCGACTAGAGCGTTTCCAGGTGAAGGGACACACATCACCGTCCGGAAACGCGTCAATAGAAACGCTGCCGACAGGGGATTTCAAATGGCTGCTCTCACACTCAACACCGACCGGCGACTCGTCCGGCTCCTCTCCCTCCTCCCTCTCATGCTTGTCTGTCTGGTTTTGAGTATCGTCGGCGCCCGCGCCGACACTTCCCCCGGCGTTTCGTATGTAAGTCCCAATGACATGCAGCGCGGCGCGCTCCTGCTGAAAGGCAAAGAGCCCGGTAAATATGTTGAGGTCCCGGCCCTTGCAACAGATGTCGACATTCAGGTGACAGGACCTACCGGTCGCACCCGGGTCACCCAGCGTTTCGAGAACCCTGGTGATGGGTGGGTTGAAGGTGTCTATGTCTTTCCGCTGCCAGAAGACGCCGCCGTCGACACACTGAGAATGGTGATTGGCGACAAGGTCATTGAGGGCGAAATCAAACCCAAGGTTGAGGCGCGGCGTATCTATGAAGAAGCCCGCGATGCAGGCCAACGCGCAAGCCTTGTTGAGCAGGAACGCCCCAACCTCTTCACCAATTCAGTCGCAAATATCGGTCCCGGCGAAACAGTCATCATTCAAATCGAATATCAGGAGACCATTCGCCAGTCGAACAACACCTTCTCGCTTCGCTTCCCGATGGTTGTTGCCCCCCGTTACACCCCCCAGCCAACAATCGTGCATACCGTCGACATTGACAATCGCAACGGCTGGGGCGTGATTGACCCCGTGCCCGACAGAGACCGGATCACCCCGCCGGTTCAACATCCTGATGAGGGCCCGACCAATCCCCTGACCCTGACGCTCTCGCTTGACGCCGGTTTCCCGATTGATCGCATCGTCAGCCACCATCACGATGTCCGCATCGAACGCGGGACCCGAAACGCGACACTGACCCTGAAAGAAGGCGACGTGCCTGCCGACCGGGACTTCGAACTCACCTGGACGCCAGAAGAAGGCGCAGAGCCGACAGCCGCCCTCTTCCGCGAGACATGGAAAGGCGATGATTATGTCCTCCTCATGGTGACCCCGCCCTATGGCGAAGAAGCAGACACAGCGCCCGCGCGGGAAGTCATCTTCGTCATCGATAATTCCGGGTCTATGGCCGGCGAGAGCATGCCCCAGGCCAAGGAGAGCCTTCTCAAAGCACTGGACCGCCTGAAGCCCACCGACACGTTCAACGTGGTGCGTTTTGACGACACCCATGAAGTCCTGTTCGACACCTCCATTCGCGCGGACCGGGAAAACCTGAACGTCGCCCGCCGTTTCGTGCGCTCGTTGGAAGCCGACGGTGGCACAGAGATGCTGCCTGCCCTTCAGGCCGCCCTCCACGACCCCCTGAACGACACCTCCCGTCTGCGTCAGGTGATTTTCCTGACCGACGGGGCCATCGGCAACGAACAGCAATTATTCCAGGCCATCGTCGACAAGGCCGGGCGCTCCCGCCTCTTCCCCGTCGGCATTGGCTCAGCCCCCAACAGCTATTTCATGACCCGAGCCGCCGAAATGGGCCGGGGCGCCTTCACACACATCGGATCAGAAGCACAGATTGCAGATCGCATGAAAGAACTCTTCCTGAAGCTGGAAAACCCGGCCATGACGGACCTGCGCCTTGTCTGGCCTGATGGGGTGGAGGCAGAAGCCTGGCCAACACCCCTGCCAGATCTGTACCGGGGAGAGCCCATTGTTCTGTCAGCCAAGCTTGCCGAAGACACAGAAGGCACACTGCGTCTTACGGGCAAGACCGGCGAAGATGTCTGGGCCATCGACATGCAAATCTCCAAGGACGCACCAGAGCGTTCCGGTGTCTCACAACTCTGGGCACGGCGCAAAATCGCCTCGCTCGAAGCAGCCCGCACCATGGGCGGCGACTGGGATGCCTTCGACAAAGAGATTACCCAGGTTGCCATGTCCCATCATTTGGTCAGCCGCCTCACAAGCCTGGTTGCCGTCGACAAAACCCCTGCACGGCCTGCTGGTGAAGAGCTGACCCGGACCGATGTGCCCCTCAACCTGCCCGCAGGCTGGGAGTTCGATAAAGTCTTCGGTAAACAAGAAGCGGCGCCGCCCGTGATGCAACGAGCAAGCTCCGGCGCCATGCGCGCCATGCTGGCCGCTGCACCTGCGCCAATGGTGATGGCGGATGCAAGCAACACCAATGCAAACCAGGGCATTGCCCTTCCACAAACCGCGAGCGGTGCCCCTGCGCTGATCGCGCAAGGCGTGGTGATGCTCACCCTGGCTTTGTCTCTCTTGCTTGCCTGGTTCCTGTGGATGAAGCAGAGCACCAATAGCTCACTATTTGAGCGGAGGCGGTGATGCGTATCACACCAGCTCTTCTGCTTGCCGCCGCCTTGGGCCTCACGGTCCTTGGCGGTTGGCATGCGGGCCAAGGTCTCTACATGAACGCGAAGGCGGAGCTTGCTCAGACCCTGCTCGAGAACGCATGGGACGAAAGCAAACAGACAGGCAGCCCCGTAAAAGCCTGGGAGTGGGCCGACACCTGGCCAGTCGCACGGGTAAGCGCCCCACGCGTTAAAGGCTCCGCAATTGTGCTGGCAGGGGCCAGTGGCGAAGCGCTTGCATTTGGTCCAGGTCTTCTATCGACCAGTGCTGAACCCGGTGCACAAGGCACCAGTGTCATCGCCGCGCACAGAGACACGCATTTTGAATTCCTGAAAGATATGCAGATCGGCGACGCTGTTGAGCTGGAAGCACAAGACGGTGCGCTTCACACCTATATTGTGGACGACCTGAAAGTCGTGCGCGCGGACGCCTCCGGGATCAACCCCGCGGAGCCAGGCAAACGCCTTGCTCTCGTCACCTGCTTTCCCTTCAACACAACAGAGCAAGGACCGCTGAGATACGTGGTGTTTGCAACGGCGGAAGAAGACTTGATCTAACCGGCAGAGGCCAGGTCCGGCCCCTCGTCCAGACACACAATCACGGAGGTGTTTTCATCACCTCGCGGCGCGCTGGGGACCCGGCAAACATGCGAGCCGTCATCAAATTCGATGATCAGTCAAATGCGCCCAAACGCCGCTTACATCGAACGGCTCATTGTTTTGCGTATTAGTTTCACGCATAATTTCATGATGAAATCATTATTTAAACCAAAGGCTTACGCAAAGTTACACCCAAATCTCTCCTAAGTTGAACAGTTCTTGCTTGCAATAGGTTCGGCTTCCATGGGAAGAATATGGTGTAAAAATGGGGCATCCCTAAAAGGGAAAGTTCACTCGATTGCATGGGTTTTTGTGAGGAGTTCTTAATATGGGATTAGAAAGTTATCGGCGGCGCGTCAGTGAATCGAAGAGAAAATCGATCATGGAAGCAGCCGGTGCCGAGTTTCAGGGAAACGGCTTTACACACGCGGCGATGGCGGAAATTGCACGGAAAGCCGACGTTTCAACCGCCACTCTCTATAAGCATTTTGGATCGAAAGAAGAGCTTTTCAGCTCCATCGTCGAGGCCTCCTATACAGGAATTGGCATGCAGCAGAGCGCTGCCAGCGATGCAAAAACAGCAAAAGAAGCCCTGACCATCGCAGCGAATGACTACCTGAACCAGCAATTTGGCACAGGCCTCAATGCACTCATGCGCGCAATCATCTCCGAGGCATCAGGTGTGCCCCAGGTAGGCAAGGACTTTTTGAAACGCGGCGTAAATGGTCGCAACAAGGACTTTGTCACGTTTCTGGACCAGCTCGTTGAGCGCAAGCTCCTAAAGCCACACAATACGAAAATGTCGTCACTGCAAATTGTCGGCATGATCAAAGAAAATTTTGTCTGGCCAACAATGTTCGATCCAGGTTTCAAAATGCCTTCCAACAAGGATGCCATTATTGAAGAAGCGATCGACACATACCTGGCGCATTACGGCGCCTAACATCGCCTATTTGCTCACAACAAACATGTAGCGATTGACGCTGAAGAAGAAGGCGCCCAGCTCTGCAAGACGGAGCTGGTCGTCATACCACCTTTGAACATCGTCTTGTGAAAGACCATGCTTCTCCGCATTGCCCCGCACGAAAGACCGGATAGCGCGCATAATCCCCGCAGCGTATGAATGCGGCTGGAACCCGACACTCAACATCGGAACAATCTCCACGCGCTGAACTTGAAGGTCAGCACGCTTGAGCCGACGCGCCAAGGTTGCCGGAAGGTGGGGGTCAGCAAGGTGATCATCCCAACAGGTGAGCACACGGCGCATCAGATCGGCGTCGCTGGCGTGCCAGACAATAGAGTCCCAATCCGTATCGAGGATAACGGCCCGTCCCCGCGGTTTTAAAACCCGATGCAATTCGCGCAATGCTTTATCGACATCTTCCACATATTCATAGACTTGGGTTGAGACCACTGCGTCAAAACTTGCGTCGGACGCCGACAGCTTCGTTGCGTCACAGCTCAAAAACTCCGCCTGGGGAAGAGCAGCGCATCTGGTGCGCGCCATCGTCACCATCGCCTCACTCACATCCACGCCGACAACATGGCCCTCGGGACCAACCATCTTGGCGGCATCTTCCGCCAGCAGGCCGGGGCCTGATCCAATATCCAGAACACGCTCATAAGGCTGCAGGTTAAGAGCATTCAGGACAATCACCCGCTGCCCGACAACATCGGGTGTCTGATACATTGCCTCTACGGCTTTCGCAGCACCGGCATCAAAATCAATCTTGCCACTCATCACACATCCGCCTTTACCACCCGCGCATGGGTCTGTTCGATGAAAGCGGTAACGCCAGCGTCCACCGCCATATCATCAAGGACATAACGCCCTCCCCCATCAAAGGTGACAATAATCTGGCCCGCTCCAACCCTCTTCTGCAAATAGGACTGAGCGAGTTGAACGTCACGGACCAAAGCCAAATGACCCCTCATTTCCTCAGGATGGCGCCCGCCTGTTGAGAGACGAATCTCGTCATTCTCCACAAAAATCTCAGCACCCCGTCCGCGAAAAAAGGCCCAGAGGTAAAGTGCGGGCACAGCCAGCGCCTCCACCGCAAGCGCCAACAGCCGAAGTGTTTCGAGAGGGGGCTCGCGACGGTCAGCCCAAAACAGGATCCCCGCCCACAATATGGAAATACTGAGTGCTGGAAGATAGATCGACCAATGTCGTTCAGACCGCATCGTACCGCCTCACCTTTCACCACATCCACTTTGCAACATAACTGGAGTGTCCCAGATGTGTTCCCCTTTGTTAAGGGGCCGCACCCAAATAGCGTGTTTACGGACCGGGGCACATTCAGATACACCGGGCATATGACCCGTTTGCGTGCTGACATTCTGCTGCTTCTAACGGCGCTCATTTGGGGCGCAGCCTTCGTTGGTCAATCGACAGCAATGGAGCATCTGGGGCCCTTCTTCTTTACAGGCACGCGTTTTCTCCTGGCTGCCCTTGTTGTCCTTCCCTTTGCCTTGGCGGAGAGCGCAAAAGGCCCGCCTCTGCGCCGCGATCACACATTTCTGATGGCAACCGTAGGGCTGGTCTTCTTTATCGCCAGCATGACCCAGCAAGCGGGACTTCTGGCGACCACCGTGACAAATGCAGGCTTCCTCACCGCACTCTATGTGGTTCTTGTCCCTGTCATCGCCTTCATCGCCCTCAAGCACCGCTTGCCCTGGATCATTTGGCCCGCAGCGGCCCTCTCCCTGACAGGAACCTGGTTCCTCGGGGGCGGCATCCAGGGTCTCAACTGGGGTGACGGCATTATGATCCTAAGCGCCCTTTTCTGGGCACTACAGGTCTTGCTCATCAGCTCTCTGGCAAGCAGGTCGGGCCGGCCCATCACGCTGGCAGCAGTCCAGTTTGCGGTAACCGCTGCCCTGGCCCTCGCTCTGGGTTTCGTCTTCGAGCCTGTCTCCCTCAAGGGCATATTCAGCGCGTGGCGAGAATTGCTCTTCACCGGCATTATCTCCGGTGGCCTTGGCTTCACATTGCAAGCCGTGGGACAGCGCTATACGCCCGCCTCAGACGCGGCGATCATCATGTCCTCTGAGGCATTGTTCGCAGCCCTCTTCGGCGCCCTCCTGCTCGGAGAACGATTGCCGCTCTTGGGATGGATCGGCTGTGCCTGCATCTTGACCGCTGTCATCGGTGTGCAATTGGCCCCCTTGCTCGCCGCATCCTGGCAACGCCGCAAAATCTCCTAAAAAGCGCGACCAGTTTGCCGTAAGCCCGCACATGTCTGCCCGACTACCGACAAGGCAACCCGCGCAAATTACGCTTGCACATAATTGGCTGCAATGACACTATAAAGACATATCCTGCCATTTTGTCTTGGAGCCCCCCCCATGGCCAAACGATCAAAAGCTGCTCAGCCGCGCCACATCGTCATTTACACCTATGAGAACGGCATGATGCTTGATGTGGTTGGGCCTGCGGATGTCTTCGCCACCGCGGCTCAAATTGTCGCCGCCACAGAAAGCGCGGCAGCCCCCTACACCATTGAAGTAATCGCCAACAAAGCAGGGCCCGTGACCATGTCAAACGGTCTCCAAATGGTGGCAGCCAAAAGCTTTCGAGATGTGAAGGGTCCGATCGACACCCTCCTTTTCGCAGGCGGCACAGAAAGGGGGCTTCGCGAGGCTGAAAAAGACCCGGCACTCCTGCCGTGGATCAAGCGCAAGGCGGACACCGTGAAGCGTCTTGGAAGCGTGTGTTCCGGCGCCTTCTTTTTGGCACGGGCGGGACTGCTGGATGGACACCGCGCAACAACCCACTGGGTGGCGTGCGAGCAGCTTGCCGCCGAGCATCCGAAAATCGACGTCGTGGAGGATGCCATTTATGTGAAAAGCGGAGAGACATATACCTCCGCAGGTGTCTCTGCGGGCATCGACCTGTCGCTCGCCCTTGTGGAAGAAGATCTGGGGCGCGAGGTCGCCATGAAGGTCGCCCGTCATCTCGTGCTCTTCCTGCGTCGTCCCGGAGGACAATCGCAATTCTCCGCTCAACTCGCCGCACAAAGCACAAAAACCGAAAAATTCGACGCCCTGCTCTCTCACATCGCCGACCATCCGGAGGACGACCTGAGTATCCCCGCCCTTGCAGACCAGGTCGCCATGAGCCCGCGAAACTTTGCCCGCCTCTTCAGGGAACAAGTGGGCGAAACCCCGGCCAAATATGTAGAGCGCGCGCGGCTTGATGCCGCCCGGCGACGCCTTGAGGAAGACGATGACAAAATCGACTTTGTTGCCGCCGCAACCGGGTTTGGCACCGCCGAAACCCTGCGCCGCACCATGAAGCGCCACATGGCAACCACCCCGGAGGCCTACCGCGCAAGCTTTGGCGGGTGAAGGGTGCAACGCTCTCTCTCCCTAAAATCACCGTTAACTAATTTGGCTCCGCCCGTTAACCATGGCAGTCTATCCAGGCTGAAGGGTCTGCACTGGGGTGGTCATGCCAGGAAATATAAACAAGACGGTCGCAAGGGGGCTCGCTGTTGCAGGCGCGCTGGCATTCAGTACCCACATTGTCAACGCGGGCGAGAACACAGCTTGTTTCTACAACAGCCCCGACTTTGACGGAGCCGCCTATTGCACTTCCGTTGGCACCCGAAAAGGCCTTGTCGACCATCTGTTTGGCAAACGCTTCCGCTCTGTGCAGCTCACAGGCACCGCCATTGTCCACATTTGCGAATATTCCGGTTTCGGGGGTCGCTGCATGATCGTGGAGAAAAGTCAGAGCAATCTGGACGCCCTGTATGTAAGCAGTGTGGAATCCTATGAAGTGCTGACAGTGGAAAGTTCCGGCACCCGTTTCTTCAATCATGTGGGCTATGCCGACAGCGGCGTCCATCACGCGGGCGACTGAACCGTCGAGGTGGCACCGCCACCCCGACGTCTGGTGTGTCACCTAAGCCTTCTGAGAAACAAACCACACATTCATGGGGTCGTGTGGCAGCACATGCCGCTCTGAGTTGGAGAAGCCGGCAATCTTCAGCATCTCCAACGCGGTTTCCCAGCCCCACATCGTGCCAAGCCCGGCACCGCCCTGCCCGAGCGACACTGGCATACAGTGACAGCAGGAAACCGAATAGAGAAACGGGGCCATTGCAAAGTCGTGATTGTTTTCAAGCACCGCTGAGCCGCCAATATCCTGCATCAGATAGGCGCCACCAGGCCTCAAACACCCATAAAGACTAGTGACCAGCGCTTGTGGGTCTTTTTGATCATGCACCGCATCAAAGGAGGTCACAAAATCAAACGCATCTTTAGCGTCATACCCGGTCAGGTCTTTGACTTCAAACCGCAGGTTGGTGAGACCCTTGGATTGTGCAAGGTCGTTCGCCGTGGCAATGGCATCCGCGCACAAGTCATACCCGACAAAGCGGCTCGCCGAATAATACTCCGCGAGCGCCACAAGCGCTTTCCCTTCCCCGCAGCCAGCATCCATCACGTCAATGCCATCGCGCAAACGACCATTGAGGCCCGGTACCATCGGCACGATGACATCAAACATTTGAGCAACCACCGTCTGCCCGCTGTCTTCTGCCATCACCTTGTGGAAACAGGGATAGTCTTCATACTTCGTACCTTCGCCCGTCTTAAAACAGTCGAGCAAACGCTTTTCACTCGCCCCAATCATCGACACGAGCTGGGCGGTCGACGCGAAATTGCCCATCGGTGCCCCCCGTGTCAGCGCGGCCGCATGCTCCGGTGGCAGGTGATAGAGAGCCCCCTTGGGTTCGTAGTGAACAATGCGACCGGTCACCATCGCGGCAAGCCATTCACGCACATAGCGCTCTGAAAGCGTCGCTGCTTTTGCAATCTCGTCAGACGTTGAGGGCGGCAGGTCCGCCATGTGATCAAATAAAGATGTTTGATGGCCAAAGGACAGCATCACAGCCAGTGCACCGGCATTGAGAATACCCGCCATATCTCCGGCAAAACTTTCAGCCGCTGCGGCATCAAACTGGGGAGTGGGGTCGGCATGTACGTTCATAAGAAGCTCCAAAAAGGGGGGATAGAAAGGCCGCATCGGCCCGTCCTGAAATTTGGCCGCATATTGTTCAGATTGCCCCTTGCCCATAAGAGCGGTTTCATCCAAAAAAGAGGCAAATCTGCCACGAGATGCCATTGCGTAAGGGTCCATCATGACAAAACCAATCCACATCAGCCTGCTCGCCGTGGCCGAAAGCGGCAGCTCCGCCCTCTATGGATTGCACGATGTGCTCAGCAGCGTCGGCCAGGCATGGCCGATGGTGACGGGATCGCCGGGGCCAACCACACCCGGTTTTAAGGTCGAGATTATCGCGAAGACCAAAGACATGATGCGCTGCATCAACGGCGCGCCAATCCTGCCCGACAATACTTTGGCTGAGACCCCCATTCCCGATGTACTCATCATCCCGTCTCTTGATTTCATCCCAGCCCCCGATGCGGATCTCAGTACACGTTGGACCTCAGAAATTGAGTGGATCAAATCGCTCAAAAGCGAGCACACCCTCATCTGTACCGTGTGCACCGGCACCACCATGCTTGCAGAAACGGGCCTGCTGGACGGCGAAGAAGCAACCACCCACTGGTCCATGATCGACTTCTGCCGTCTGCGCTATCCCGCTATGCGCCTCACGCCCGCACGCGTCCTGATACCGACCGGCGAAGGGCACCGGTTCATCACCGCAGGCGGCGCCACCTCATGGCACGAGCTGGCGCTCTATCTCATCAACCGTTTTTGCGGCGAACAGGCCGCCATCCAGACCGCCAAAGTATTCGTGCTTGGCGACCATTCCTGCGGGCAACTCCCTTATGCCGCCGCAACGCGTCCCCGCATCCATGATGACGCGGAAATTGCCCGCTGCCAGGAATGGATTGCCGATCACTACACCCGCCCCTCCCCGGTCGCCCAGATGGTGGCCCTATCAAAACTGCCCGACCGCACCTTCACCAGGCGCTTCCGCAGCGCCACCGGGCTCACCCCGGTCGTTTATGTGCAAACCCTGCGCATCGAGGAAGCCAAACAATGGCTGGAAACATCTGACACGTCCTCCGGCGATATCGCCCATGAAGTGGGCTATGAGGACCCGGCCTCCTTCCGCCGTCTGTTCAAGCGCTATACAGGGCTCACTCCCAGCGCCTATCGCCAGCGGTTCCGCACCATCGGCCAGCTGGGTGCCTCCTGACACTTCCTGACAGGTGAGACGCCCTGCCCCCTTTGAAACCGGATGATTCCGCGCCATATTGGGCTGATGAGCACCAAGACAGATCAGCCGGGATTCTCTGAAGCCCCGGGCGCCTCCTTTGTCCCAGAAGGTGGTGTTCCAGAACAACCGGTAACGCAGCCCGTCATCGAGCGCGCGCCCAATGGCGACCCGCTGGAAGACTTCACGCCTCACAGGCCCGCGCGGCCGGAAAAGTCGGAAGGCGGCATTGCCTTCAAGCTGGTCTCGGAGTTTGAGCCCAAGGGCGACCAGCCCACCGCGATCAAGGAACTGGTGGAACAGGTCAATGAGGGCGAGCGCGATCAGGTGCTGCTTGGCGTCACGGGCTCCGGCAAGACCTTCACCATGGCGAAGGTGATTGAACAGACCCAGCGCCCCGCCATCATTCTGGCCCCCAACAAGACGCTGGCGGCACAGCTTTACGGGGAGTTCAAAAACTTCTTCCCCGACAATGCGGTCGAATATTTCGTGTCCTATTACGACTATTACCAGCCCGAAGCCTATGTCGCCCGCACCGACACCTATATCGAAAAAGAAAGCTCCATCAACGAGCAGATCGACCGCATGCGCCACTCGGCCACCCGCGCCCTGCTGGAGCGCGACGATGTCATCATCGTGGCGTCGGTCTCGTGCATTTATGGTATCGGCTCCGTGGAAACCTATTCCGAGATGACCTTCACCGTGACGGTGGGCGACAAGCTCGACCGCACCCAGCTGATCGCGGACCTCGTGGCGCTGCAATATAAGCGCAACGACAATGCCTTCCAGCGCGGCACGTTTCGCGTGCGCGGCGACACGGTGGAAGTCTTCCCCGCTCACCTGGAAGACCGGGCCTGGCGCGTCAACATGTTTGGCGACGAGGTGGAGGAGATTGTCGAGTTCGATCCCCTGACCGGCCACAAGACAGACCGCCGTCCCTTCATCAAGCTCTACGCCAACTCTCACCACGTAACGCCCGGCCCCACGCTGCAGCAGGCCTCCATCCTGATCAAACAGGAGCTGGACGAACGCCTGATCGAGCTCACCGCCCAGAACAAACTGCTCGAAGCCCAGCGGCTGGAGCAACGCTGCAATTTTGACATTGAGATGATGCTCGCCACCGGCAGCTGCGCGGGCATCGAGAACTATTCCCGCTACCTGACGGGCCGCAAGCCCGGCGAGCCCCCGCCCACGCTGTTTGAATACATCCCGGACAACGCGCTGGTCTTTGCCGATGAAAGCCATGTGAGCGTGCCCCAGATCGGCGGCATGTATCGCGGGGACTATAAGCGCAAATCGACGCTGGCGGAATTCGGCTTCCGCCTGCCCAGCTGCGTGGACAATAGGCCGCTGAAGTTTGAGGAATGGAACGCCATGCGGCCGCAGACGGTCTATGTCTCGGCGACGCCGGGCCCCTGGGAGATGGAGCGCACAGACGGCGTCTTCGTGGAACAGGTGATCCGCCCCACAGGGCTGATCGACCCGCCCACCGAAATTCGCCCGGTGGAAACACAAGTGGATGATCTGATCGACGAGTGCCACCAGGTCGCGGCCAAGGGCCAGCGCATTCTGGTCACCACGCTCACCAAGCGCATGGCCGAAGACCTCACCGAATATATGCATGAGCAAGGCATCCGCGTGCGCTACATGCATTCCGACATTGAGACGCTGGAGCGCATCGAGATCATTCGCGACCTGCGCCTGGGCGCCTTTGACGTGCTGATCGGCATCAACCTGCTGCGCGAGGGCCTGGATATTCCCGAATGCGCTTTGGTGGCGATTTTGGATGCGGACAAGGAAGGCTTTTTGCGCTCCGAAACCTCGCTGGTGCAGACCATTGGCCGCGCGGCGCGCAATGTGGATGGCCGCGTCATTCTCTATGCCGACAAGATCACCGGCTCCATGGAGCGCGCCCTGGCCGAAACCTCACGGCGTCGGGAGCGGCAGGAGGCCTATAATCTGGAGCATGGCATTACGCCGGAAAGCATTCGCAAGAATATCGGCGACATCATGGAGAGCATGTACGAGAAGGACCATGTGAGTGTGAGCACCGGCGACGACACGGTGGAACTGGTGGGGCACAATCTGCGTGCGCACATCAAGGACATGGAAAAGCGCATGAAGGACGCCGCCGCGGATCTGGAGTTCGAGGAAGCCGCGCGCCTGCGCGACGAAATCCACCGCCTGGAACAGACCGAACTCGCCATCGCCGACGATCCCTTTGCCCGCCAAAGCGCCGTCGCCGCGGCAGGCGAAAAGCCCTCTCCCTCCGGGAGAGGGTTGGGTGAGGGCGCGTCCAAAAAAACCCGCCCACTTGCCCGCTCCGCCCAGGGCAAGGCCGGCACCCGCACCTTCAAAAAATCCGGCCAGACAAAGCCGAGAGGGCGTAAGGGGCCTTAGCAGATGATCAAAATCAGTTCAATCCATCTGCAGAATTGGCATTTGTCGAAGTCTCTGGGACATCGCTCAAGTTCGATGCTAAATTGAAACCCTAGAACCACGATGAAGCGATTTGCGACCTCCGCGCAGATACCATGTTAGCAGGTCAGGAAAAGCATGAAATTTGCAGCTAAGAAACTCACCCGTTCCGATCTCACTTTCTTCGAACATCAATTTCGGCTTCAAAATGCCGGCAATCAGAAGTCAATTAATCTGAATGCAAATATCTTCGTGAACATTGCATTTCCATTGGCTCGGAGCACAGCTGGCGGTCACCCAAAAAAGTTTCCAATGCCGCTTGCTATCTACGGACCAGGATTGCGGGCATTGCCGCACACGATGACTAGAAAAGTCATAGCAGCTGGTGGCAGCCAGAAAAACTGGCGCCTGAACGGTGAATTTGTTGCTGATCCCGATTTTGATCCGGAGCGATATCACAACCTACAAGCGGATGACCTTGTGGTCTTTGGTATGGAAGAGGAAGCGGGGCTTCCAACCGCAATGACGCTCGTATTGATTTCGCAGGCAGAGCACGAAGATCACACCGTCATGGAAATGCTGCTTGAAATACTCAACCGCAAAAGCATGTCTATGATCACTGAACAGGAGCTTCTTCTAATCTCCGATAAGTCTCCCGAAAACCATCCGATCCGAGAGCTTCTCGATACCGAGATGGACGAAGCTTTGGAAGACGCGGCACAAGGCTCAGCTGATGGGGTAAAAAGGCTTCTTAGGAGGAGATCGCCAAGAAGAATGTCTGCTGAAGCGCTCAAGGCCGCACAGGAGCGCGCTCAAACGATTGGAAGAGAAGGAGAAGTGTTGATTGATGAACTCCTCACAGGCATGCACGACAAAGGAGAGATTCGGCAATCTACCTGGGTTGCCGAAGATAATGCAATTAACCCTTGGGATTTCGAGTTAGTCGATAATGACGGTACAGTTGTGCGGATAGAGGTGAAGTCCACAAACGGTCCCTTTACGAGAAAGATGCATATCTCACACGCGGAAGTAGAGGCAGCCGCGGATTTGCTAGCACCGAGAACTGATCTGTACAGAGTATTTGAGATAAGCGACGGCAGCGCCTGGTTGCAGGTTGCTCACGACATTAGAGAATTTGCGGAGAAAATTTCGGCAGCAGCTCAAACAATGGGTGAAGGTGTATTGCCCGACGGGTATACAATCGCCCCTAACGCACTCGCGGGATGGACAGATCCAGTACATTTAGCTTTCGACGATCAGGATCAAGACTAGTCAGCTGCAATCACGCCGCCCGCCAACTCAGCACCCTCTGCAACAGTGAGAGCATCCCATATCTTCGCGGCCAGTTGCTTCGCCATCAAAGGTGGAACGGCGTTGCCAATTTGGCGATAAGCAGGATTCATCGTTCCGCAAAATACAAAACCGTCAGGAAATGACTGCAATCGAGCAGCTTCACGCACACTAATCACCCGCGCCTGCTTAGAATTGTAGTGAATATGGCTATAAGTATCCTTGCCAATATGAGCCATCAGAGTTCTAGACGGAAAATCAGCCCTGAGCTTCCACCACCTATTGGGAAATGTCCCAACAGGATAAGGAGGAACCATTTTTCCCTTCAACGCCAGCCTAGCGTCTTCTGACATCGTTTCCCCATCCCTTAACTCGATTTCCCGTACTTTCTCTTCCCACAAGCGAACGGCGGTTGCATGAGCTTTTGGGTATTCTGCTCCATTGGGCATCTCACGGAAGATATCCGTGTCCCGAGGCAGATATCTAATCACATGGTCTTTTAGACCTTCGGAGTTCTCAAACCCTCTCCACTCGCGCATTGATTGCGCGTAGTCAGTCAACTTGGATTTTTTCCTATAGGGAATAAGCTCATCAAACCTACGCGCACCCCGTTTTAGCTTACCCTCGAGATGGAGAGTGATAGGCGGAAGGTCACCTAGCGCATCTTCACATGTAACTGCCGTCGGCAACTCGTCGGTTCCGTGATCAGCTTCGACAAAAAAATCATTGTCTGACTTTTCAATATGGCGGTATGCCACTGAACGCGTCCCATTGTAGCCGGATGGCAACTCAATAAAATGTTTAGCGTCTGGAAACTGTACTTTCCGTCCCATAGACTTGTGGTAAGCGATTAAAAATACACGATCCCTAAGTTGAGGTACTCCATGGAACGCAGAATTTATCAAACTATATCTGACTTCGTATCCTAAATCAGAAAGGACCTCCGCCACTTCATTCATCACGTTGTGCCCACCATAGTTTAAAACATCTGGCACATTCTCCATGAGCAATGCAGCAGGCTGAAGCTCCCTTACGTAGTGAAGATAACGTAAATACAAATTTCCTCTCGGATCAACTTTGAACGCCTGCGGGTGATCAGCAACATCTCTTAGCTTCGCACGTCCAACTCGAGCATATGCTTGGCATGGTGGTCCTCCAACAACGACATCAAATGCCATTGACGCATCCCCAAGCCCAAGGTCATCAATAAGCTCTTGCGGCTCGATCGCTGTTATGTCCCTCGGAAGCGCGTGCTTCTCAAAATCTTGATCCCCCAAATGAGGATGAAAATTTGTCGCGTGGGTTCTCGCAGCTTTTTCATCAATCTCAATCGCCGCTTCAATAGTGAAACCAGCCGCAGTGAAACCCAACGAAATTCCACCGCACCCGGCGAAGAGATCAAGCACACGAGGTTGCCGACCACCTCGGATCTGATCAATCTTTCTCTGAATTGGACTTCTGCGAGGCATCTAAGAATCCTTCAAGGACGAACGTCGACGAACTCAGCGATTCGGCTTCTTAGCAGAATAGCGTCTTTGGTTTCACATTCCCAAATGATCAATACACTCCATCCGTCACTTGTGAGGGCCTCGAAATTCCTACTGTCACGCTCCACCGTTTTCCGGAATTTCTCGGCCCAAAATTCGACACGGCTTTTTGGCATGTAAGCATAACGACAATCATCGTGACGGTGCCAAAAACAACCATGCACCAGTACTATCTTCCGACGTCCATACATCACAACATCTGGAGTCCCGACAAGGTCTCGTCTATTTAGCCTATACCCCACTTTGAGAGCACGAAGAGCGCTTCTAACGGCGAGCTCAGGCTTTGTATTTTTACTTTTTATGGCGGCCATATTAGCGCTACGCCGCTCAGGTCCAATTTTGTCAGTCATTGGGAAACACGGAATATTGAATCCTAAGAGGTTGCTAGACCCTACTCTCCTGCCATTGATTCTGGTATGCTGATCTCACGACAGGCACTCTTCGAGACGCGGTCTACGACCGCTCCTTGAGGCATGAGGCTTCGACCCTTCGAGACGCATTGCTACGCAACGCTCCTCAGGGTGAGGCGAGTTTGAAATGGAAGCCTCATGGTGAGGAGGCACGCTTGCGCCATCTCGAACCAGGGCGGGCTGCACCCATTGTTTCCTCACCCACTATGTCATTACCCGGCTTGTCCGGGTAATCCAGGGTTCCAAGTTTAGGCCTATATGCGTCGCTCCCCTAGCCTTAGGCGACCACCCGAACAAGTCTGGTGGTGACAGCTTGAGAATGGGATAAGCCCGAGGGTGACACTGAGTTTTTGATTGTCTGCTGCGGTACCTAAAAACAAAAGCCGTCACCCCCGGATCCACGGAACAAGTCCGAGGACATGCTTATTCCGGGGGTCGCCCGGATTTTGGGGAGCGGTGGAACTGAAGCCTGCGTTTGCAGCCCCTGGATACCCGGGACAAGCCCGGGCATGACATGTTGGGTTGGAGAGACGCTGAGAACAGCAAGCAAGTCCGGGCATGACGAAAAAAAGCAAAAAAACTTATCCTCCCCCTCCCTGACACCCCATTTAATAAGGCATCTCCCGCCCACGTGAGGGGCGTGTCGACCGTTCAAGCAGGCGGGCGGGGGTGCGGCTTTCGGACGGGAGAGTTGACGGCTTCCGTTCGGAGCAACCTGCAAGAGGACCGGAGAGACCCTCCGGGGCGGGCACTTAAGGCCCGGTCACGGCCCGCGGATGAAAGTCCAACGGTACGGCCCGGGAGAA
>Ga0189291_100059_pt1 | contig 171708 bp, 168 predicted proteins | sample UW1redminimetaG_FD_130331 | JGI IMG/M metagenome (GOLD analysis project Ga0189291, IMG submission 130331) | Marine microbial communities from the Costa Rica Dome - UW179B-red mini metaG | ecosystem: Environmental > Aquatic > Marine > Oceanic > Photic zone | place: Costa Rica: the Eastern...
GATGGCCGGGTTGGCGGGCGGCATAGCCGCCTTGGGGGATCTTTGTGTCAGACATCAGTAGGGCAACCCCACGTAATTTTCGGCCATGGCTTTTTGCGCCGCGTCATTGCTGCGCAGGAAATCAAGTTCGGCTTTTTGCATGCGAAGGTCAAATTCCGATTGGTCCGGGAACCGGTGCATCAGCGATGAGAACCACCAGCTAAACCGCTCGGCCTTCCAGACCCGTGCAAGCGCCTTTTCCGAATATTGGTCAAGGCCCTCAGGGTTCTGGTCCTGATACCAGGCTTTGAGCCCTTGGAAGAGGTAGTGTACATCCGAGGCGGCAGTGTTGAGCCCCTTGGCCCCGGTGGGCGGCACGATATGCGCCGCATCTCCGCACAGGAACAACCGGCCCCAGCGCATCGGCTCCGTCACAAAGGATCGCAGCGGCGCGATGGATTTTTCAATCGACGGGCCAGTGACCAGTTTCTCCGCAACGTCTTCGGGCAGGCGGCGTTTGAGTTCGGTCCAGAACGCCTCGTCCGACCAGTTTTCAACCGTATCGGCCATCGAACATTGGATGTAATAGCGGCTGAGGTTTGCGCTGCGCATGGAACACAAGGCAAAGCCGCGCGGCGAATTGGCGTAGATCAACTCGTGATTGACCGGCGGCGTTTGTGACAGGATGCCGAGCCAGCCAAAAGGATAAACCTTTTCAAATTCTTGCCGAATGTTTTCGGGGATGGTCTGGCGACTGACCCCGTGAAACCCGTCACAGCCCGCCACATAATCGCAGTCGATCTGATGCGATTGCCCGCCCTTTTCAAAACTGACGCTGGGCCGGTCGCTGTCCGCGCCGTTGATCACCACATTGCTGACCTCAAAATGGGTCACCGCATCGATGCCGTCGCGGGCGTCATACAGATCACGGGTCACTTCGGTTTGCCCGTAGACCATGATCGAATGGCCCGCATGGGCGGCGAGATCAACGCGGAACATATCGCCCTCATAGGCGATCAGCGTGCCATCGTGCGGCAGCCCTTCGGCCTGCGCGCGGCTGTCGATCCCGGCCTGTTTCATAAGGTCCAGCATGCCGCGTTCCAGCACGCCTGCGCGGTTACGCGACAGCACATAATCGCGCGTCTTTCGTTCCAAGATCACGGCATCGACGCCGATCCCGTTTAGCAATTGCCCCAGCAAAAGCCCCGATGGACCGCCCCCGATGATGACAACCTGATGGTGCATGACTCTCCCCTTTTGTGGGGGAGCGTATTGTAATCTATTGAAAAGGCCAGTGTTATCTTCGCCGCAGGAGCGGTGAAATTGCCGCAGACAGGGCAAAGACCACAGCCGCCACAGTGACAATGCTCGGCCCTGTAGGGGTATCAAAGGCAAAGGATCCGGCCAATCCGCCCAATGCGGAAAAGCCGCCAATCGCCACGGCGCAGATCGCCATCACCTCCGGCGTGCGGGCAAAGGGTCGCGCGGCGGCGGCGGGGATGACCAGCATAGCTGCGATCAGCAGCGCCCCAACAACCTTGAGTGCGACCGCCACGGTCACGGCAAGCGCCAATGTCAGAACCAGTTTCTCGCGCTTGGGATGTCCGCCCGATGCAACCGCCAAATCGGGGTTCAACGTTGCCGTCAGCAGCGCCTGCCAGCGCCAGACCATCAGGCCGCCGACCAGCGCGGCACCGATCCAGATGATCGCCAGATCCACCTGCCGCACCGCCAGAATATCGCCAAACAGATAGGCCGACAGGTCCACCCGCTGTCCGGGGATCAGCGACACGGCCACAAGGCCAAGCGCCAGCGCCGAATGAGCCAGCACCCCCAGCAGGGCATCGGTGCTGACATTGCGTTCGGTCAGGGAACTGATGATCAGCGCCATCACCAGCGCCACCAGGAGGACGCCGCCAACAACCGGCAGATCTGTCGCCAAGGCCAGCGCCACGCCCAACAGGGCAGCATGGCTGGTGGCATCCCCAAAATAGGCCATCCGCCGCCAGATCACAAAACAGCCCAGAGGCGCGGCGGCCAGCGCAACGCCAAGCCCGGCAAGGGCGGCACGCATTGCAAAATCATCCAACATTCTGGTCCTCACCGCATTGGCTGTGATCATGATCATGATCATGGTCATGGTTGTGATGATGCCGGTAAAGCGCCAAAGCCCCCTGTGTGCCAGTGCCAAAGAGCGCGCGATACTCCGGCGCATCGGCGACGACCTCCGGCGCACCTTCACAGCAGACATGGCCATTGAGGCACAGAACCCGGTCAGAGGCGGCCATCACCACATGCAAGTCATGGCTGACCATCAGGATCGCCACGCCTGTGCGCTGGCGGACGTCTTCGATCTGCCGGTAAAACGCGGCGGCACCCGGCTGGTCCAGCCCCTGTGTCGCCTCGTCAAGGATCAGAACATCAGGCGATCCCAGCAAGGCGCGGGCCAGCAGAACCCTCTGAAACTGCCCGCCGGATAGATCGGTCATTTGCCGCTGTGCCAGTTCCGGCACGCCCGCCTGTGCCAGAGCTTGGGTTGTGACTTCTTGGGATTGGCGCACTGGCAGGCTTAGGAACCGCTGCACCGTCAGTGGCAATGTCCCGTCGATTTGCAGCTTTTGCGGCACATAGCCGATCTTGAGCCCCGGCTTGCGGATCACCGCCCCGCTGGCCGGCTTCAATGCGCCGATCAAGGCCCGCAGCAGGCTGGACTTGCCAGACCCGTTGGGGCCCACAATGGTCACAATCTCGCCCTGTGAGAGTTTGAAATGCACATCGCGCAGCACAGTTGCACTGCCATAACGCAGGGTCAGACCCTTGGTCTCAATCAATGTCACGCCGCATCATCCTGACAATCGGGGCAAAGGCCCTCGGCCTCGACCACGGTGCGTTCTATGGTAAATCCGGCGGCGCGAGCCGCTTCGCCCAGGCGCCCCTGGGCAGGGGCCGTGTCCGTCTCCGCCACCGATTTGCAACTGCGACAGATCAGGAATGCGGGCGCGTGATCGGACCCCAGATGCGCACAGGCGATATAGGCATTTAATGCCTCGATCTTATGGGCGAACCCGGCTTTTACCAGAAAATCCAATGCACGGTAGGCGACGGGCGGCTGTGCACCCAAACCTTCCTCGGCCAGCACGGCAAGCAGATCATAAGCCCCCAGCGCCCGATGCTCGGCCAGCAGAATTTCGAGCGCCCGCCGCCGCACAGGGGTCAGGCGCAGGCCGGTTTCGGCGCAGTGGGCCTCTGCCTTGGCCAAAGTGCCTTTGACGCAGGCGGCGTGATCATGTGCGGCAAAGCCGATAGCGGACATGGGAGGCCTTTCTGAATTTTCCCTATTGATATGTTATAACATCCACGGTAGCAAGCGTGATATTATAACATTACCGGAGACCACCATGCGCCGCCTCAGCCTTTTGTTTTCATTGCTTGCCACGACCTCCTTTGCCGAAGTGCCGCGTGTGGCGACAGATATTGCGCCGGTGCACAGCCTCGTCGCGGCTGTCATGGACGGGGCAGGGGCGCCCGATTTGATAATTGCGCCCGGTGCCTCCCCCCATGGTTATGCCATGCGTCCGTCAGAGGCGCGCAATCTGGCCGCAGCGGACCTGGTGATCTGGGTTGGCCCCGGTCTGACACCGTGGTTGGCGGATCCGCTGGAAAGCCTTGCGGGTGATGCCGTGCATATGAGCCTGATGGATGTGGAGGGCACGCGGGTCTTGCCAGTGCGCGAAGGTGTTGGATTTGAGGACCACCACCATGACCATGGTTCCGAAGATCATCATGACGATCATGATGACCACGCCGATCATGATGAGCACAAAGACCACGAGGAACACGATGGTCATGAAGCCCATGATGATCATGCGGACGACAGTAAACACGCCGATCATGACGACCACGACGACCACCACACGGGTGGCGTCGATCCGCATGCCTGGCTTGATCCGCTGAATGGCGCGGCTTGGGCGGTGGCGATTTCCGACCAATTGTCAAAGATGGATCCGGACAATGCCGCACTCTATCAAAAAAACGCACTCTCCCTGATGCAAAGCCTGCTGGCGCATGAGGCCAAAGCACAGGAGACATTTGCCCCGCTTCAAAACCGCCCCTTTGTCGTGCTCCATGATGCGTTCCAATACGTCGAAGCGCGATATGAACTGCATGCCGTGGCCTCGGTTCATGACACAGAGGCCGCCAACCCCGGCGCGGCGCGTGTCGCTCAATTGCGTGAGCATGTGCAGTCAGAGGGCGTGGTCTGTGCCTTTGCAGAGCCGCAGTTGAACCAAGCTTTGCTGGTTACTGTAACTGAAGGTATGCCCGTAAAAATCGGCACGCTCGATCCCTTGGGTGCAGATGTGCCGCTGGGCCGCTCTCATTATCTGGAAACGTTGAATCAACTCGCCGCAGACATGCGGGAATGTTTGGCAGAGTAGCTCCTTTCAAGCCCGGCATTGGCGGCAGTTTTTGCCGCCGGTGCCATTGGCCGATTTTTCTGATCCTTGTGGCTGACTTTCAGGCCTCCGGTCAGGCTTTGTTGGACCTGCGCTTTCGCGTCTTGCATCTTCAGACACACCCGCGCGGTCGGTCCGTTCAGCGCCGCACCTTGATGTGGTGCCGCGCCAAATAGGGCTTTGACCCTGCGACGCTCCGCCTGTGTCATCCCGCTGATCACCATCTGCCCAAGCAGCAGGCTCTCTGCATAACAGCCGTTGGCGCGGACAATCTCATGGCGCCGGCAGGCAAAATGCACCCATGTGATCTGCGATCTGCCTGTCATGTACCGAATGCCCGCCAGACCGGTCAACGCTTTGGCGGGGACCAATGCGGGCCGTTCAAAAATCTCCATCAGTTGTCCGTTGGCGCCAACGAGGATGCGGTGTTGAGGTGAGACCACCAAATCCCGCTCTGGCAGGTTCGGGCCCAAGGCCCCGGTCTGAATGAGAACCGGCAACCCGCCTTCCCCGAGAGACAAAAGGGTCTGGCCGCTGCAGCGCACCCATTGGATCTGTTGCGCACCATTGTCGGCCGTGATCACATGGTCCCCGGCGCGCAGGTCTTCGACAGGGCATTGCCCGGACGGCGTGTCAATCAGGGTTCCGGGGGCGTAACATGGCACGGTGCCTGCATTCGGATTGGCTTGCGCATAATAGGACGCTCCGCCATCGTCCGACTGCAAGCTGCCGGTCGCGGGGGGCGTGCCGATATCCGTGCTCGACTGGCCGGCTGCCGGACCATTTGTTGCATTCACAACCCGGCCTTCGAAAGAGATGAACTGAACCAAGGTTCCGGTGTCATCCACCAATGCCACACCGTCCTCGCTGCGAATGCCCGGCAGTCCGACAGAGGCATTGTCCAGAACGTAAACGTCCTGATTGCCGATGGTCGCCTGAAGGGAACCCATCCCGTAAGGGCCACTGAGGACACTGCCGAATTCGTCGTAGATATAAAGCGTGAAGCCGGACATGTCGGTACCGATTGGTACGGCGATCTCGACAAACTCATTGCCAATACCGCCCTGCGTGTCGAGCTCGGATATATAGGCGGTCATCGCGCAAACCCCATGTTGAGAGACCAGCCAACGATCAGGGCCGGCCGGAAAGCCTTGCAATGGGATCACCGGAATTTGTGTCTGAAATGCGGAAAGAGGCGGGCGCAGTTAGGTCAAATGGTGGTGTTTTTATTTGCATTTTCTCTTGTTTTGAACGGCCAGTTGGGGGTCTCGGCAATAAAAGAAAAGCCCCGCCAAAACGGCGGGGCATAGGCTTCTGAAATGTCTTGGTTTGAATTCAAACGGCGATCTTGCCGCCGCCCTTTTTTGTAACCACCACCACGGAGGGGCGCGGTGGCATCTTGGGGTCAAAGTCCGGCCAGCGGGTCGCGGGATCTTCAAAGGTTGAGGCCCGTTCAAACCCCTTGAGGTCTTTGGTGCCATCGGTGCCAGGGTGCTGCACGGCAAGGAACAATGTCTCGCCATCATCGGTGAAGTAGGGGCCGCACATTTCGCCGCCCACGGGGCAGCGGAAGAACAGCTTGGACGTGCCGCGCGCCGTGCCTTCGGTTTCCACCGCATACAGCCCGTCGGATTTGCCGGTCTTGCCCCATTTGCTGCCCTGATCGGTAGATACCCAAAGACGGCCGTCGGCATCAATGGCGCAATTGTCGGGCGATCCGAACCAGCCGTTTTCAGAGGTCTCGGGGTTCCACTGTGCGCCAACCTCGGATACCGACGGATCGCCACATTTCACAAGGATGGACCAGGTGCCACGGGTTGCCGCGTGATCACCGCCGTCTTCCTTGATCTCGATGATATGGCCAAAGTCGCTTTTGCTGCGTGGGTTGGCAGCGTTGGTTTCCTTGCGTTTGTTGTTGTTTGTCAACATGATGTAGGCCGTGCCGTCGCCGCGCGGCTGCGCGTCTTCGGGGCGGTCCATCGGTGTCGCGCCCAACAGATCCGCAGCGAGGCGCGTATCGATCAACACATCGCCCTGATCGTTAAACCCGTTTTCAGCCGTGAGCGGCCCCATACCATGGACCAGCGGCATCCATGTGACACTGCCATCCTCGTCAAAGCCGGCCACGTAAAGCGTGCCCTCGCTGAGCAGCTTGGAATTGGCGGCGCGGTCATCCGATACGGATCCGTTCGAGACATATTTGTACTGATAATCAAAGCGGTTATCGTCGCCCATATAGACAACCAGCTTGCCATCGGTGCTGACAGCGGTTTCCGCGCCTTCATGGCGGAAACGGCCCAAAGCGGTGTGTTTGACGGGGGTTGAGGTCGGGTCCATCGGGTCCACTTCGACCACCCAGCCGAATTTATTCGGCATATTGGGTTCCTTGTCGATGTTGTAGCGGTCGTGGAACTTGCCCCAGGCATACCAGCGGCCCGGCACGCCGTAGCGTTTCTTCTGCGCGGCATCTTCATGCGCGCTCAGGTCCGGCTTGCCATCCGCATCCAGAACATCGGTCCAGAAATAGCCGTGAAAGTTTTCCTCGGCCATCAACCACGTACCCCAAGGGGTCATGCCGCCCGCGCAGTTGTTGATCGTGCCGATCACGTTCATACCGGCAGGATCATCATTTGTTTTCATGCGCTTATGACCCGCCGCAGGGCCAGACAGGGTCATTGCGGTGTTCAACGGTGTCACCCGGCGATTCATCTTGCCGTCCTGCACCACGGACCATTGGCCCGCGTCATCCTGCGCAATCTCGACCACGGTGCCACCATGGGCAGCCATCTCGATGTCGATCAATTCGGGCGTCATCCCTTCGAACCCGGCTTTGTCCTGACGGCCCAGACCGGGGAACATCACTTCTTCGTTGGTGTATTCGTGGTTCACACACAGCAGGCCGCGTGTTCCGGCCTCGTTCAGCGGCACAAAGCCGACGTAATCATTGTTGTAGCCAAACTGCTTGAGCTGGGCCTCGGCGGTCTGGTTCATCACGTCAAATTCGGGCGCATTCGCAAGCACCGGATCACCCCAACGCAGCAACACCTGCGCGTCATAGCCTTCGGCGACATGGTGGGTCTCGTCATTGCCTGCCGTCAGCTCTTCGAATTTGTAGCGGCTCTGCGCCTCGGCTGCGGATGCCTCGTTCGGGGCCATCAAGGCCGAGCTGCCAAAAAGCGCGGTGGTGGCCGACACCCCAAGCATCCCGCGCAGAACATCGCGGCGGCCATAGCGGGCGTTGATCACATCGCCGATGGTGCGGCTCAGATTGGGATTTGTCGGGATATCATCAAAGGCCTCAAAGGCTTCGGCCTTGTTGCCGATGCTGGGGTCATTCAGGATGTCTTTGCGCGTCATGGCTTTTCCTATGGCTGCAGGTTGCGTTGCGCCCCTAGTGGCCCGTTTGTGTAATGGATTTATGTAGCTCAGATGTCAGTTTTGTTACCGCTTCAAAATTCGCCTCCAAGCGGCCGATGGCAGCCCGCCCGCGACATTTGACCCCCGCACAGCGCCAGTTGCAAGGCCGCGCAGCCTCGCCAATTGGACGTGGCGGGCAGAGCCCCCCTTGAACCCCCCAAGGGGCGAGACTAATCTCTGGGTAACGGTTTTGCGGGTATGGTCCTGCGGACATCTTAACAGGCAGGCATCAATGACAGATCCATACGAAACATACATGAACACGTTGGTCCCCATGGTGGTGGAGCAAACCAGCCGCGGCGAACGCGCCTATGACATTTTCTCGCGTCTGCTGAAGGAACGGATCATCTTTTTGTCCGGCCCGGTGCATGACGGCATGTCCTCGTTGATCGTGGCGCAGCTTTTGCACCTGGAGGCGGAAAACCCGTCGAAGGAAATTTCCATGTATATCAACAGCCCCGGCGGCGTTGTGACCTCGGGCCTGTCGATCTACGACACCATGCAATACATCAAACCCAAGGTCAGCACGCTGGTGATCGGGCAAGCGGCCTCGATGGGTTCGCTGCTGCTGACGGCGGGCGAGAAAGGCATGCGGTTCTCACTGCCCAACAGCCGTGTGATGGTGCACCAACCCTCTGGCGGCTATCAGGGGCAGGCGACGGATATCATGATCCATGCGCAGGAAACCCAGAAACTGAAAACCCGCCTGAACGAGATCTACGTCAAGCATACGGGCCAGACCCTCAAGAAAGTCGAAGAGGCGCTTGAGCGGGATAACTTCATGTCACCGGAAGACGCCAAAGACTGGGGCCTGATCGACGAGATTGTCGAAAGCCGGGGCAAGGCAGACGATCCGGACGCCCCCACAAAGGGCAAGGATGACAAGTAACACCTGAACCATCCGGCGCTGCGATTTTGCGATTGTAGCGCCGGTGCCTCTGGCCTAGGATCAGGGCCAACCACGCAGTCCCCAACGCAGGGGCAAATAAACACGAAAGACCTGAAAGGGTTGAGATGGCGAATAATTCCGGCGGCGACAGCAAAAACACCCTCTATTGCAGTTTTTGCGGCAAGAGCCAGCACGAGGTGCGCAAGCTGATTGCGGGGCCAACCGTTTTCATCTGCGATGAATGCGTTGAGCTCTGCATGGACATCATCCGGGAGGAAACCAAAGCATCGGGCCTCAAGGCAACCGATGGTGTGCCAACCCCCAAAGACATCTGCGAAGTGCTGGATGATTACGTGATCGGACAGGCAACAGCAAAACGTGTGCTGTCGGTCGCGGTGCACAACCATTACAAGCGCCTCAACCATGCCCAAAAGGGCGGCGATATTGAGTTGGCAAAATCCAACATCCTGCTTATTGGCCCCACCGGCTGCGGCAAAACCTTGCTGGCGCAAACGCTGGCACGGATTTTGGATGTGCCCTTCACCATGGCCGATGCCACCACATTGACCGAAGCCGGTTACGTGGGCGAGGACGTTGAGAACATCATCCTCAAGCTGTTGCAGGCTTCTGAATACAACGTTGAACGTGCGCAGCGCGGCATCGTCTATATTGACGAGGTCGACAAGATCACCCGCAAGTCCGAAAACCCCTCCATCACCCGCGACGTGTCGGGCGAGGGCGTGCAGCAGGCCTTGCTGAAACTGATGGAAGGCACCGTGGCCTCCGTTCCGCCGCAGGGTGGGCGCAAGCATCCGCAGCAGGAATTCCTGCAAGTGGACACCACGAACATCCTGTTCATCTGTGGCGGCGCATTCGCCGGTCTGGACCGGATCATCGCGGCGCGCGGCAAGGGCTCTGCCATGGGTTTTGGCGCGGATGTGCGCGACAATGATGACCGCGGCATCGGCGAGATTTTCACCGAGCTGGAACCGGAAGACCTGCTGAAATTCGGGTTGATCCCGGAATTCGTCGGCCGTTTGCCGGTGCTGGCGACTTTGGAAGATCTCGATGAGGACGCGCTTGTCACCATTCTGACCCAACCCAAGAACGCATTGGTCAAACAATACCAGCGCCTGTTTGAGCTGGAAGACACGCAGCTGACCTTCACCGAAGATGCGCTGTCGGCCATCGCCAAACGTGCCATCGAACGCAAAACCGGTGCGCGGGGCCTGCGCTCCATTCTCGAAGACATTCTGCTGGATACAATGTTCGAATTGCCGGGCCTTGATTCCGTGTCCGAAGTGGTCGTGAACGAGGAGGCCGTGAATTCGGACGCCGCGCCGCTGATGATCCATGGCAAGGAAGCCGAGAAAGAGCCGGCGACGGCGGGCTGATCCGTGATCAGCGGCTAACGATTTGAGGGCGGGCCTATGGGTCCGCCCTTTTTTAATTGAACGTGAGGAATTTCCATGACCATCAAACGCATTCACTCAGGCGGCGAATTTGAACCAAAGGTCGGCTATTGCCGTGCCGTTGTCGCAGGTGGCTTTGTGCATGTGGCGGGCACCGTCGGGCAGGGTGATGATGTGGTGGCACAATGCCGCCATGCCTTGCAGGTGATCAAAGCGGCGCTCACCGAGGCGGGCTGCAGCTTTGCCGATGTGATCCGCGTCACTTACATGCTGCCGGACCGCCATGAATTCGAACCTTGCTGGCCGATCCTCGCCGAGACATTTGGCGCCAACCCACCGGTGGCCACGATGATCGAATGCGGGCTGATCGACCCGAAATACCGGATCGAGATTGAGGTGACGGCGCTTTTGCCGGATTGAATTAGGGTTGGTTGAAAAGCCGTTCCATATCCGGAAGGTCGTGCTTCAACAGCCAATCGTGATGTGACCGGAACAAAGGCATGAGCTGCCCTGCCTCTTTCGAGATAACGTCCATGCCGCGATCATCATAGACATGCAAAATTGTGCCCTTTGAAGGATCAACCAGGTAAGACTTAGTTGATCCTTCAAACGCGGGTGAAATATGCAATTCCGCTGCGACTGATAGCCAGAGAATGTCTGGGATCAAACTTTTAGAGGGCAGTTGTACAACGTCCCAATACTGCCTTTTTTCTGCGGGGCCGTCCATTGTCAGTTTGGGTGCGCCTCGTTGTTCCGGAGCCAACGGAGAGAACATTGCTTTCTTTAGTCCGCAATGTCTCAACACCTTCAGCCGCTTTTTCTTGGGACCATTCTCATCGTCGTTCGCGACAAGTAAAAAGACCTCTTTGGAGGATTTGAAGAGTTGCTGAGCGACCACGCAGGCCCGGCCGTGAGCTTGGCGGAACCGATTGATCGGTAAAGCAGTTGAAATTTCTCCACCCAGATCAAATCTGAGTGCATTTTCATAGTGATAGTACAGGGCATGAGGCAACTCCAGAGTGCCGAAGCACTGCTTCATTCTATCTTTGAATTGAACCACATCCATTTTACGGCTGCCTATTTCGCCGTCTCAGGCGACCTCCTCAAATCCTTTGCCCAGCTCCTTGCTGACCTCTGCCGGCTTCAGAGAGGGCCATCTCTTGGCGGTCTGACCGATGAAACCTGCCGCAGTCAGCTCGTCCTGAACAGCGGGCATGTTCAGTTCTCCCATCCACAGGCGCGGCTTGGCCGGGCCGACAGGTTTCCATGATCGGGCCAGTTGTGTCACCGTCACGGGGGACTTGCCGAGGAACGCGGTCAAATGCCGCTCCAACTGCCGTGTGGCGCCGGAGGGGCGGCGCACCACCATCGCAACCTCCGCTGCCGGATCGGCGACCATGGCCAGCAGATGCAGCGCCGACCCTTCGGCGGCGATCACCTTGCGGGCGGCTTTGTATGTTGCGATCTGGCTTGTGAGATCATGTTTTTCCGGGTGGTAGATCGTGTAACCCTCAGCCTCCAGATAGGCCTCTAGCTGCTTTTCTCCCAGCAGATTACCGCGACCCGAGGGCAGGGCGCTGCGGCTGATATAAAGCTTCTCCGGCCCGTCCGCAGCGATATCTTTGGCAAAATGCCCCTGGATCGCCTCTTGGTAGTTCTGGGTGCCCTCGATCATCGTGCCAAGGCCAAAGCCCTGACCAGGGATCACAAGCTGCTCCACCTGTTCTGGTTTGTCAGCGCAGACAACCGGCACATCGCAGCCCATCAGATCAATGAATACCTTCTGAAAATCAGCGACTTCGCTGCCATTGCGCGGGCGTTTGGGGACATACAGAATACCGTCAATTTCACCCTTCAACGCGGGCAAGGCCCAAAGGCGGCTGGTGCTTTCCACCAGAAAATGCCCGAAATGCATCCACAGGACGCCGCCCCAAAGCCAGCGCCCCTTGCGCAGCGGTAGATCACCCTTCGGCATCGGCGGTTCAACCGTCAGCGCCCGCCCATTGCGCCACAAGGCGCCCGTGGGGCAATAGCGGCCATCCTCATGCAGAACGCCAGCCTCCTGTACAAAATCCTGCGCCGCAGGGGGCACCACAATCGCCTGCGGCACCTCGCGCATCTCGCGGGTCCAGCCGCGATCCGGCTTGGGCGGGCTGAGCTCTTCATCATAAATGCAGGTCCAGACATGGCGCGTGCAATGTTCCGGCACCTGCGCAAATCCGGCTTGCCGCAGGATGCTTTTGCATTCGCGCATGCCGTCCTTGCCATAGGCCTCGGGATGAAATTCGATGACAACCGCACGAATGCCGCTCAGATCGGCGTGGCGCAGAAAATCCAGCTCGCCACCTTCGATGTCCATCAGCAGCACATCAGGGGCAAATTCGGCATGCACACGGGCGTAGTCCGCTGTCGGCACATCGACGCGGGTGGTGGAACGTTTGTCACTGTCGATGAGAGAGGAGCCGAGATAGGAATTGCGGATGTGAAAAGCCATCGTCTGAGGCGCATCCGGCGCAGAGATCAGGACCTCGTTGCGCACCTCGATCACTTTTTCTAGCTTGTTAAGCCGATAAAGCGCGTTGATATGTTCGATCAATCCCGGATTTGCCTCAAAGGATAACACCTTGGAAGGTTTGCCATTTTTCGCGGCAATCGCCCCAACCAGACCAATCCCCGCACCCATCTCAAGAACGTTGTCGCCGGGGCGGATCACATCCAATGCACCGGCAATTTCCTGCCCCTCGTAACGCGCTGCATTGATCCGCTCAGAGCGGGTGGGGGTCATCATCGGGCTGTCGGGCACTTTCACGCCATGACATTCCGCCACATGCAGCGGTTTCGAAGGGGTGCCTGCCATCGGTATTATCTCCGTTTTGGAAACAATACGGCGAATGTTTGCGCGATCCAAAGGGATTTAACCGGCAAATTGACCAAGTTTTATGGCGGGAGTCTTTGCTGCAACACCATAGGTTACTGGACGCCGCCGCGGCCATGGTGCATAACCCGAACAACAAGAGCGGAGACCGTCATGGGCATTCTCAACACAATTTTCCGGGCTCTCACTTGGTGGGATGGCCAGACCTTGAACACACAGCTTTTCACTTGGCGCAAAGGCACCAAAGTGGGCGAGGATGATCAGGGCAATATTTACTACCGCAACCATGACGACAGCAAACGCTGGGTGATCTACAACGGTGACATGGAGGCAAGCCGCGTCAGCCCCGATTGGCATGGCTGGCTGCACCACACCTGGAATGAGACGCCCAGTGACCGCCCATTGGTGCACAAGCCATGGGAAAAGCCCCATGTTGAAAACCTGTCTGGCACCGAAATGGCCTATGCACCTGCAGGGTCGATCCGGCGCCAGAAACCCGCAGACCGGGGCGATTACGAAGCATGGAGCCCAGAGTAACCGGTATTTGCGTTTCCGGCGCGATGCGGTGAGGTGGCTAAAATGTTGAAATACCTAGCAGTATTGACCTGTCTGGCGGCGCCTTTGGCCGCCCAAGAGGTGACAAGTGCCTCTGGCGGTGTCCTGCGGGCGCTCGACAAGGTATCGGGCCAGACCACAGATATTGAAATCGGCGTTGGCAACGCCGTGCGGTTCGGCAATTTGCAGATCGTGATGGCCGACTGCCGCTATCCGGCGGGCAACCCGTCCGGCAATGCTTATGCCGCCTTGGAAATCTCCGAAGCGGGGAAGGCCGGGACGCTTTTTTCCGGCTGGATGATTGCCTCCGCGCCTGCGCTTTCGGCGCTGGAACATGCCCGTTACGACGTTTGGGTCATCCGCTGCACAACCTCATAAAGACTGGCCACCGGCGGCGCATCAAAGCGGGCTTTCACCTCTTTGGCGCGATCAAGGCGGGCGTGATACTCCGCGCGGGTGATCTCTTGCGCACCAAGTGACGCCAGATGATCGGTCAAAAATTGCGCATCAAAAAGCACAAAGCCTGCCTGCCGCAACCGATCCACCAACACAGCCAGCGCCATTTTTGATGCATTGGTGCGCCGCGAAAACATGGATTCGCCGAAGAAGGCGCCGCCCAATGTGACGCCGTAAACCCCGCCCACAAGCGTCTGATCTTCCCATATCTCAATGGAATGGGCGTGACGTTTGAGATGTAACGCGTTGTAAAGGCCAAAGATTTCATCGTTGATCCAGGTATCTGCACGATCTGCGCAGCCCTCAACCACTCCGGCAAAATCTTCATCCACGCTGGCGCGAAACGGCGAGCGACGCATCGCCTTTGCCAGTGACCGGGACAGATGAAACCCGTCCAGCGGCATCACTCCGCGCCGCCGCGGGTCGACCCAGAAAATCTCCGGGTCGTCGCGGTGTTCGGCCATCGGAAAAATCCCGATGGAATAGCCATGCAGCAGCAGTTCCGGCGTCAGCTCGGACATTGCAGATCAGGCATCGCCGAGATTGGTTTCCAGCCAGTGTTCCAGCCAGTGAATGTTGTACCCGCCGGACTGGATGTCCTCTTCCTGCAGCAGCGCATGGAAAAGCGGCACCGTGGTATCAACACCATCGACGATCAGCTCGCCCAAGGCACGTCCAAGACGCGCCAGCGCCTCGGGCCGGTCACGGCCATGCACGATCAGCTTGCCGATCAGGCTGTCGTAATAGGGCGGGATCGAATAGCCATCATAAAGCGCAGAATCCATCCGCACACCCAGACCGCCGGGGGCGTGATATTGGGTGATGCGTCCGGGGCAGGGGCGGAAATCAGGCAGTTTTTCTGCGTTGATGCGCACTTCGATGGCATGGCCATTGATGGTCAGATCATCCTGGCCAAAGGACATATCCATGCCGCTGGCCACGCGGATTTGCTCGCGCACCAGATCAACACCAAAGATCGCTTCGGTCACAGGGTGTTCGACCTGCAAACGGGTGTTCATCTCGATGAAATAAAACTCGCCGTTTTCATAAAGAAACTCGATGGTGCCCGCGCCGATATAGTTGATGTCAGCCATGGCATCGGCGCAAACCTTGCCGATCCGCGCGCGTTCTTCGGCGGAAATGGCGGGGCCGGGTGCCTCTTCAAAGACCTTCTGGTGGCGGCGCTGCAAGGAACAATCGCGTTCGCCCAGATGCACGGCCTTGCCTTTGCCATCACCAAACACCTGAATTTCGATGTGGCGCGGTGTGGTCAGGTATTTTTCGATATACACTTCGTCATTGCCGAAGTTCGACTTGCCCTCGGCCCGCGCGGTCTGGAAGGCTTTTTCCATGTCCGCTGCGGTTTCGGCCACTTTCATGCCCTTGCCGCCGCCGCCTGCCGTGGCTTTGATGATGACCGGATACCCAATTTCTTCGCCCAGTTTTTTCGCTTCTTCGAGGTTGGCCACGCCGCCCTCGGATCCGGGCACACAAGGCACGCCCAGTTTTTTCATCGTGTCCTTCGCAGTGATCTTGTCACCCATGACGCGGATGTGCTCCGCCGTGGGGCCGATAAATGTCAGGTCATGATCTTCGATGATCTGCACAAATCCGGCGTTCTCGGACAGAAAGCCATAGCCGGGGTGGATCGCCTCGGCGCCGGTGATCTCACAGGCGGCGATGATCGCGGGAATGGACAGGTAGGATTGGCTGGATGAAGGCGGACCGATGCAGACAGATTCGTCCGCCATCCGCACATGCATCGCGTCACTGTCGGCGGTGGAATGCACCGCAACCGATTGAATGCCCATTTCGCGGGCCGCACGGATCACGCGCAGGGCGATCTCTCCGCGGTTGGCAACGAGGATCTTGTTGAACATCTGGGCGCCCTTATTCGATGATCACAAGCGGCGCACCAAATTCGACGGCATCGCCATCGCCCACCAGAATGCGCTTGATTGTGCCCGCTTTGGGGGCTGGAATGTGGTTCATCGTTTTCATCGCCTCAACGATCAGCAATGTATCCCCTTCAGAGACACTTGCGCCAACCGTGATAAACGCCGGTGCGCCCGGTTCACCCTGCATATAAACGGTCCCGACCATGGGGGAGGTCACGGCGCCCGGATGGCTGGCCGGATCTGCAGGTTCTTCTGCGGAAGCGGCGGCAGTAGGGGCCGCAGCGGCGGGCGCAGCGGCCATCGGTGCTGCAGCCTGCATCTGTTGCGGTGCCACGATCTGTTGGGGTGGCTTGCGGCTGACCCGCACATTGAGGCTGTCATCCTCGGCGTAATCGCGTTTGACCTGCAGTTCGGTCAGGTCATTTTCGTTCAGCAGCTCGGCCAAGGCCTTGATAAAGGCCACATCAGCGTCATGGGTGTTCTTAGTCATTTTTTTCCTCAACACTTCTTTTGTGCAGGCACCGAAAGTGCCGTGACGTTTTTTCGCTTATATGCCATGGGCCTCCCCATGGAAAGCCGCCAGTTGCAGCCTCAATAAAGGCTTGGCATGGTGGGGTTCAAAGGGGACGTTTTCATGAATCTCGACCATTGGTTGATCCGCACCGCTGCGGCCATGCCGGATTGGCCCGCTGTATTTGAGGGGCGGGACCAGATTTGTGACTATGCGGGACTGAACGCCCGCGCCGGTGCGCTGGCCGCTTGGCTGATCACGCAGGGCGTTGCGCCGGGGGACCGGGTCGCGATCTTTATGAAGAATGTGCCAGATTATCTGGTGGTTCTTTATGGCATCTGGCGCTGCGGCGCGGCGGCGGTGCCCATCAATGCCAAGCTGCACGGCCGTGAGGCGGCGTTCATCATTGAGGATGCCGGTGCCAAGTTGGTATTTGCCAGCCCGGAGTTGTCGCAGGGTCTGAGGGAGGCGGACAGCGCAGCGCAGATTGTCATCATTGCCGAGGAGGATTTCGAGGCTGCCATGGCCGCCCCGCCCATGCTGAACCCGGTGGATCGCACAGCGGATGATCTGGCATGGCTGTTCTATACCTCCGGCACCACGGGCAAGCCTAAGGGCGTGATCATCACCCATGGCATGCTGATGTCGATGGCGCTGTGCTATGAGGCGGATGTCGATCCGGTGCGCGCGGAGGACGCAACCCTTTATGCCGCCCCGATGAGCCATGGTGCAGGGCTTTATGCCCTGATGCATGTGGCCAAGGGGGCCACGCATATCTGCCCGGCGTCTGGCGGGTTTGATCCGGCGGAAATCCTTGATCTGGCCGCGCATTTCGGATCGGTTCACATGTTCGCTGCGCCCACGATGGTCAAGCGGATGACCGATTTCGCCAAGGGCGCAGGCCTGCGCGGGCAGGGGCTGCGCACCGTCGTCTATGCGGGCGGCCCGATGTACAATGCCGATATTATTGAGGCTGTAGACCAATTTGGTCCGGTCTTTGTGCAGATTTACGGGCAAGGGGAATGCCCTATGGGGATCACCGCTTTGTCCCGCGCCGATGTGGCAGACCGCAGCCGCGCTGACTGGCAAAAGCGGCTGGCCTCCGTTGGACGGGCGCAATCGGCAGTCGAGATTCGCATTGGGGATGCAGGCGGGCAACCATTGCCCAGCGGAGCACAAGGTGAGATCATGGTGCGCGGCGCAACGGTCATGCCCGGCTATTGGCAAAACCCCGAGGGCAGCGCCAAAGCCCTGAAAGACGGCTGGCTGATGACCGGTGACATGGGGTTTCTGGACGATCAAGGCTACCTGACCCTCCAGGACCGCAGCAAGGACGTCATCATCACCGGTGGGTCAAACGTCTATCCGCGCGAGGTCGAGGAGGTCTTGCTGACCCATCCAATGATCAGCGAAGCGGCCGTTGTGGGACAACCCCATGCAGAATGGGGCGAAGAGGTGATTGCCTTTGTCGTCGGGGATGCCGATGCCGCGGCGCTGGATGCGCTGTGCCTGAACGAGATTGCGCGGTTCAAACGGCCCAAACGCTATCACCACCTGACGGAGCTGCCCAAAAACAACTATGGCAAAGTGCTCAAGACCGAGTTGCGCAAGATGTTGGAGGGCTGATGGCATGCAGGCAGTGATCCGCAGGCAAACAAAAAAAGCAGCAGGCGGACCTGCTGCTTAGTTGGGGGTAATTTCATGCCTCAGCCAAAGCCAAGATCAGATCGCGAGGTATTCCGCCCGAAGCTCTGCGTTGTTCAGAACCTCTTCGGCTGTGCCGTCAAAAACGATCCCGCCGGTGTCAAGGATCACCGCCCGGTCAGCCAGTTTCAGGGCGCGCACCGCGTTTTGCTCAACCAGGATCGTGGTGATCCCCTGTTCCTTGATCAGGCCCAGTGTCTTTTCAATCTCGTCCACAATCACCGGCGCGAGACCTTCATAGGGTTCATCCAGCAATAGCACTTTGATGTCCCGGGCCAGGGCGCGGGCGATGGCCAACATCTGCTGTTCGCCGCCTGAAAGCGTGACGCCTTCTTGGTTTTTGCGCTCGCCGAGGCGGGGGAAAAGATCATACAGACGATCCAGTGACCAACCCACCGGTGGCGCGATCTGGGCCAGTTTGAGGTTTTCCTCAACCGTCAGGCCTGGGATGATCCGCCGGTCTTCGGGCACCAATGCAAGACCGGCGGCAGAGGCCTGATGGCTGGCCATCTTGTGCAGGGGCTGGTGGTCCAGCCAGATCTCGCCATGCTGCACCTCGGGTTCGCTCAGACGGGCGATGGCCCGCAGGGTGGAGGTCTTGCCCGCGCCGTTGCGGCCCAGCAGGGCAAGGATTTCACCCTCATGGACGTTAAAGGTCACGCCCTGCACGATATAGCTTTCGCCGTAGTAGGCATGCAGATCCCAGACCGACAGAAAGGCGGGTGCGGTGGCTGCGTGATTGGCGTTGCGGTTCAGTGTTGCGGTGTTCATTTTTCTGATCCTTATGCCGCTTGGGTTTCGCCAAGGTAGGCTTCGCGCACCTTGGGATGACCCTTGATCTTGTCAGGTGTGTCTTCCACCAGCGGCGTGCCCTGTGCCAGAACGGTGATCCGTTCGGCCAGTGAGAACACCACATGCATGTCGTGTTCGATGATGGCGATGGTGATGTCGCGCTCTTCCTTGATCCGTTTGAGCAGATCAATGGTGTTGTTGGTATCCGCCCGCGCCATGCCCGCCGTTGGCTCATCCAGCAACAGCAAACGTGGATCCTGCGCCAGACACATCGCAATTTCCAAGCGCCGCTTGTCACCGCGTGACATGGAGGCGGCGTGCATCTCGCGTTTATCGATCATGTTCATATCGACCAGCATTTCTTCGGCCTTGGCAACGATCTCCTGCTCATTGGCGATGGTTTCCAGTGCATGCATCCGGAACGCGCCATCGCGTTTGGCAAAGCAGGGGATCAACATGTTTTCCATCACCGTCAGATCGCCGAAGATCTCGGGAGTCTGGAACACGCGGCTGATGCCCATCTGGTTGATCTCAAAAGGTTTGCGGCCCAGAACCGATTGCCCGTCAAACATCACCGATCCAGTGTCAGGGATCAATTTGCCGACCAAACAGTTCAGCAAGGTGGACTTGCCCGCGCCGTTCGGTCCGATGATTGCATGCACGGTGTTTTCTTCCACGTTGAGGTTCACATCCCCCAGCGCTTGCAACCCGCCAAACCGTTTGCCGACATTCTTGACTTCTAGAATTGCCATTGTTTCGTTCCTTATTCAGCTGCGGGGTTGCGCTGTTTGGCGGCTTTCGCCTCAGCGTCGGCGGATTTTGCGTCCTTGCGGCGGAAGGTGGCCCCGATTTTCTCAGCGCCCTGCACAAGGCCGCCAGGCAGGAAGATCACAACCATCATGAACAGCAGGCCAAGGGTCAGGTGCCAGCCCTTGCCCACGAAGGGGTGGACGATGGTGACCATGAAATCCTCGATGCCATCGGGCAGGAAGGAGAACCAGCTGTGCAACACGTTGTCGTTGATCTTGGCAAAGATGTTCTCAAAGTACTTGATGAAACCCGCGCCCAGAACCGGACCGATCAAGGTGCCTGCGCCGCCGAGGATCGTCATCAGAACCACTTCGCCCGAGGCGGTCCATTGCATCCGCTCCGCGCCCGACAGCGGATCCATGGAGGCCATCAGACCGCCCGCAAGGCCGGCATACATGCCAGAGATCACAAAGACCGCCAGAGTATAGGGCTTGGTGTTCAGACCGGTGTAGTTCATCCGCTGCTGGTTCGATTTCACCGCCCGCAGCATCAGCCCGAAAGGTGAGCGGAAGATACGGATCGCCAGATAGAACATGCAGATCAGCACCAGCGCACAGAAATAGTAACCAAAGTTGAAGTCAAAGCTCCATGCGCCGACGTCCAAGGTATAGGTCGACTGCATCTTTTTGCCAAAGAGGTGCGGAATGTCCGGTTTCGCGGCGCTGTGGAAAAACTGCGGATCGGAGGTATAGACCTGCAGGCCCGTTTCACCGTTGGTGATCGGGGTGCCGACAAAGCGGCCGATCAGATCCGAATAGGCAATCGCAAACAGCATCTGTGCAAAGGCCAGTGTCAGGATCGAAAAGTAGATCCCTGAGCGGCGCAACGAGATATAGCCGATCAGCAGGGCAAAGAAGGCCGAAACAATGACCGACAGGATCATGCCGGGAATGATGTTGTAGCCCAGCAGCTTGAACATCCAGACCGCCGAGTAGGATCCGATCCCCAGAAAGGCCGCATGGCCAAAGCTGAGATAACCGGTCAGACCAAACAGCAGGTTAAAACCGATGGCAAAGATGCCAAAGATCGCAAACCGCTGCATCAGGTCCGGATAGCCTGCATTAAACTGCGCCATGGCAGAACCGGCAGGAAATGGGTTGAGGAGGAAAGGGGCGAACAGCGCCAGGCAGATCACAATGATCAACAACTGGGTGTCGTGTTTTTTGAGTCCGAGCATTGTTTATTCCTCCATCACGCCTTTGCGGCCCATCAGGCCCCGCGGACGTGTCAGCAAGATGATGATAGCAACCACGTAGATGATGATCTGGTCGATACCGGGCAGAATGTTTTTGATTTCGTTCATGGAGGCGAGGCTCTCGAGGATGCCCAGCATAAAACCGGCCAGAACCGCGCCGGGCAGGGAGCCCATGCCGCCGACGACCACAACCACGAAGCTCAGGACGAGAAAATCCATACCCATGTGGTAATTGGGCGAGTTGATCGGCGCGTACATCACACCTGCCAATCCCGCGACCGCCGCCGCGATGCCGAACATGATGGTGAACCGGCGGTCAATGTCGATGCCCAGAAGGCCCACAGTTTCCCGGTCAGCCATGCCTGCGCGCACCACCATACCAAAGGTCGTGAACTGCAAGAAGGCAAAGACAGCACCGATGATCAGCGCAGAAAAGCCAAAGTAGACCAAACGCCAGTAGGGATAAGCGAGCGAGCTGTCGAGCCCCAGCAAGGGGCCAAAGTCAAAGCTGCCAACAAAGGCAGAAGGCGCGGGGGTCGGGATCGGGTTGGCGCCGTAGAAATACTTGATGACCTCCTGCAGCACGATGGCAAGGCCAAAGGTCACGAGGATCTGATCGGCGTGGGGACGTTTGTAGAAGTGTTTGATCAGGCCCCGTTCCATGACAAAGCCGACAAACAGCATTACCGGTATCGCCAGCAGAATCGCCAGCGGCACCGCCCAGTCAATGATGGAAGCGCCCACCTCGGGGCCAAACCAGCTTTCGACATAGGGGGTTTTGATCTTGAGCGGATTGCCGAGAAAGTCCTTCTCGGTTTCCGACAGCGTTTCCGAGCTGAGCGTCAGAATACGCTGGAGGGTAACGGAGCAGAACGCACCAATCATGAAAATCGCACCGTGGGCGAAGTTCACCACCCCCAGCGTGCCGAAAATCAACGTAAGGCCCAGAGCGATCAACGCATAGGCGGATCCCTTATCCAGGCCGTTCAGAAATTGAAGAATGATTGCGTCCATGGTCCCCACCTCTTGCAATGCGTCATTACGCAGGCAGGTCGCGCCCGGCGTAACGGTATGGGACAGGGCGCATCAAACGGAATGCGCCCTGTAGTCGTTGGATTGGGTCGGCTTATGCGCCTGGGTTACACTTGCCCAGCTCGCCACCGGCAAACATTGGGTGATCTGGCGCATACTCAACCTGAGCACGCGGTGTCACTTCAACGATTTCCAGTGTGTCGTATTCGTTGGACGGGTTCTCTTTGCCCTTCATGACCAACACGTCTTTGAAGCACTGGTGGTCTTCGCCGCGGTACAGAACCGGACCGTTGCCCAGACCGTCGAACTCAAAGTCTTCCAGAGCTTCGACAACGCCGCATGGGTTGAAAGTGCCGGCACGTTCGCAGGCATCCGCATAGAGCAGCGTCTGAACATAGCAGGTGTGCGCGGAGTTGGATGGCGGACGGCCATACTTTTCACCGAAGGATTTCACGAAGGCTTTGGAACCTTCATCCTGCAACTGCCAGTTCCAGTTCATGGACCCAATAACGCCTTGCACGTTTTTGCCCGCACCAGCGGCCATCAGCTCGGAATAAAGCGGAACAACGATCTCGAACTTCTTGCCGTTCACTTCTTTGTTCAGCAGGTCGAACTGGATCGCGTTGGTCAGCGAGTTCACCATGTTGCCGCCGTAGTGGTTCAGAACAAGAACGTCCGCACCGGAGTTCAGCACAGGCGCGATGTAGGACGAGAAGTCGGTGGACGCGAGCGGCGTCAGCACGTTGTTCACAGTTTCCCAGCCCATGGCCTCGGTCGCGGCTGCGATCGATTCCTGCTGTGTCCAGCCCCATGTATAGTCAGCCGTCAGGTGATACGCGCGGCGGTCAGAGCCATAAGCGTTTTTCAGCACCGGCGCGAGGGCCGCTGCAGACATGTAACCGTTAAAGAAGTGGCGGAAACCGTTGGCTTTCTTGTCTTTACCTGTTGTGTCGTTTGAGTGGGTCAGACCCGCCATGAAGATAACGCCGGCCTCTTGGCACAGGCCTTGAACAGCAACAGCCACACCGGAGGACGAACCACCGTTGATCATGATTGCGCCGTCTTTTTCGATCATCGCCTTGGCAGAGGCACGCGCCGCGTCAGACTTTGTCTGCGTGTCGCCTGTTACAAACTCGACCTTCTTGCCGAGAATACCGTTCCCTTTCAGCGCTTTGGAGCTGAAAGTGTTCATCATACCGCCGTCGCCTTCACCGTTGAGGTGCTGAACAGCAAGCTCCTGGGCGCGCAACTCGTCCAGACCTTCTTCGGCATAGGGGCCGGTCTGGGGCACGTTAAAGCCCAGGGTTACGGTGCTGCCCGTGGGGGCGTTGGTAAAGCCAGAGTGCCCGTCGGCACGCAGATACGTCGGCAGTGCAAGACCGGCACCAGCTGCTGCGCTGGTTTTGATCAGACCACGACGTGTCAGATTGGAAAATGACATGAATTCCTCCCGAATTATGAAACAGCAAAGGCGCGTCTCCCGCGCACCTTCACACGGCACAAATGTGCAAATTGACTATCGCCTGCTATATGAAAACCAATCAATAACCCCCTTGATAAACACATTAAATTTGTAAATATCTTCGCAGGAACATTTTCGAAGGTGTAAAGAAAATGATATTGCAGCGCAGAAACCCATTGAAAACGCGGGATATTGACCGGAGCCACGGCAATGGCACGTGAGGGGCTGACCGGCAGCCGCATCCGCGAACGCCGCGTGATGGCCGGGCTCAAACAGGCGGATCTGGCCCGCGATATCGGTATCTCGGCCAGCTACCTTAATCTTATCGAACACAACCGCCGCAGAATCGGCGGCAAGCTGCTCCTCAATATCGCGGCGGTTCTGGGGGTCGAGCCGCAAACCCTGACCGAAGGGGCGGAGGCTGCCCTGATCGCCGCCCTGCGCGAGGCTGCGGACGAGGCGGGTTTGACCGGACCAGAGGCCAGCCGAGCCGATGAATTCGCCGGGCGTTTCCCCGGTTGGGCCGATGTGCTGGCCGGAACACGGCGGCGGGTGGCCTCCCTTGAACAGACAGTTGAGGCTTTGACCGACAGGCTCGCCCATGATCCGCATCTGGCTGCGTCCATGCACGAGCTTCTCTCCACCGCTGCCGCGATCCGGTCCACCGCTGCGATCCTTGCGGAAACCAAGACCCTTCAGCCGGAATGGCGCGAACGGTTTCACGCCAATATCAATGAAGACAGCCACCGCCTGTCTGACAGTGCGCAGGCCCTGGTGTCTTATCTTGATGCCGAAGCGGACGCCGCCGATGCTGCCAGCTCGCCACAGGAGGAGGTCGAAGCGTTTCTGTCAGAACATGATTTCAGCTTTGGCAGTCTGGAAACCGGTTCCGCGACCGAGGCCACTATTGCCGAGATTGTAGAGACCGCCGAGATGCTCAGGTCGCAGGCCGCCAAATACATTGCGCGAGGGGTCTTGCAACAATGGGCACGTGATGCAGCGGCCTTGTCACTCAAAGAGCTGCGCAAGGAGATCGAAACCGCAGGAACAGACCCGCTGACGCTGGCGCGGAACCTGCACAAACCTGTCGTGGTTGTTCTGCGCCGTTTGGCCGCCTTGCCGGAGCTGGGCGCGGGGCTTGTGGTCTGCGACCGCTCTGGCACGGTGATTTTCCGCAAATCGGTCGAAGGCTTCACCGTGCCGCGCCACGGGGCCTGTTGTCCGCTTTGGCCGCTGTTTGGCGCATTGGCGCAAACGGGCATGGTGATTTCGGAAACCGTCATGCAACTGGGTCGCGCCCAAGCCAAATTTGAATGTTTTGCCACATCCGAAACCCAATCGGCGCCGTCCTACAATGCGTTGCCACTTGTGCAGGCGGTGATGGTCTTGCTGCCCGCATCCGCCGGCGCGGGGCAGGGGCGGTCGATGGGATCGACCTGCAGGGTTTGCCCGCAAGAGAGCTGCGCCGCCCGCCGAGAGCCGTCAATTCTCAGCAGCGGCGTCTGACTGCGGCCTTTGGGCTTTTGACAGCCCGCTCAAACCGTTGCATGCTCAGGGTCGGCATGGCGCCAGCTGCATCAGACAGAGCCGCCCTGCCACCTTGGGGGAGGAGGACCGCGCGTGAGTAAACATGTCGTGTTGGTTGAGGACGAAACAAACATTGCCGAGGCAATCCGCTTTTTGCTGTCGAATGAGGGCTGGCGGGTCGAAACCTTGGCCAATGGATCAAACGCAGTGGACGTGATCCGAAACACGGGGCCGGATCTTGTGATGCTCGATGTAATGCTGCCCGGCAAAAGCGGGTTTGAAATCCTGCATGATTTGCGGGCCGATCCGGCCTTTGATGCGCTTCCGGTGCTTATGTTGACCGCACGCGGCCAAAGCCGCGACCGCGAGATGGCGGAAAAAGCAGGCGTAAGCCGGTTCATGACCAAACCGTTTTCCAATGCCGAGATGCTGGATGCGGTGCGCGAACTGACCGCACAATGAAAGGGGCCTGAGTGATGCCGCAGCGGCGCATGTTTCTGGAACGGCGCAGCTATCGAATGCGGCGGATGATGGACGCGCTGCGGTTTCTTCCGTTGATTGGCCTGTGCCTGTGGATGGTGCCCCTGCTTTGGCCTTTGCCAGAGGCGGGTGATGCCGATCCGATGCCGATGAGCGTGGCCCTGCGATATCTCTTTGGTGTCTGGCTGGCCTTGGTGGTCATGGCTTGGGCGCTGTGGCGCTACACCCGCGGCGAAGCGGAGGTAGACACGGCACAGGGCAGCTCGGACAGGACGCCCTGATGGTTTCTCTCAACGAATTGGTGCTGGTGTGCCTGACCTATGTTGTCGGACTTTTTGCCATCGCCTTTCTCGCAGAACGCGCCGCATTGCGGGGGCGCGGGGGATGGCTGCTGCGCTCACCGGTGGTCTATACGCTGTCGCTGTCGATCTATTGCACCGCCTGGACGTTTTATGGTGCGGTGGGCTATGCCGCGCGGTCGGGGCTGGAGTATCTGACGATTTACCTCGGCCCGTCTATCGTGATGATTGGCTGGTGGTGGGTGCTGCGCCGTTTGGTGCGCATCGGGCGCAGCCAGCGTGTGACGTCCATCGCGGATCTGATCTCGTCGCGCTATGGCAAGTCGAACACCTTGGCCATTGTTGTGACCGTGATGGCGGTCATCGGCGTGACGCCCTATATTGCCCTGCAATTACAGTCGGTTATCCTGTCTCTGGCAATTTTTGCGACCCCGGACGCGGGGCTTGCCGGGGCCGAGGGTGCGCCGTTTAACAGGGCACAGGCGGCCTTCTGGGTGGCAACGGGGCTGGCGCTGTTTACCGTGCTGTTTGGCACGCGCAATCTCAATGTAAACGAACGCCACCATGGTGTGGTGATCGCGATCGCAGTGGAAGCGGTGGTGAAACTGGTCGCATTGATCGCGGTTGGGGTCTTTGTGGTCTGGGGGCTGGCAGGCGGCGTGGGCGACACGCTTGAGCGTATCGACGCCTCCGCCATTGGTGATTGGGAAGTGCAGGGCAGCCGTTGGGCGGCGTTGATGTTTGTCTCTGCGGCGGCGTTCCTGTGTCTGCCGCGCATGTTTCAGGTCATGGTGGTGGAAAACAACGACGACCGGCATCTGCAAATCGCCTCATGGGCCTTCCCGCTGTATCTGATGTTGATGAGCCTGTTTGTGGTGCCGATTGCGGTTGTGGGCCTTGATTTGCTGCCTGCCGGATCAAACCCTGACCTCTTTGTGCTCAGCCTGCCGCTCAGCCAGGGGCAGAACGGGCTGGCGATGCTGTCTTTTCTGGGCGGTTTTTCCTCTGCCACCTCCATGGTGATCGTGGCCACGCTGGCGCTCAGCACCATGGTCAGCAACCATATCGTCATGCCGATCTGGCTTAACCTGCGGCGCGGCGGTGCCACCCAATCGGGCGATGTGCGCAGCGTGGTGATCCTTGCGCGGCGGCTTTCGATCCTGCTGATCATCGCGCTTGGCTTCTCCTATTACCGCGTGAGTGGCGGCAGCGGCGCCTTGGCGGCCATTGGCACGATCTCCTTTGGCGGTGTGGCGCAGTTCCTGCCCGCGCTTCTGGGCGGCATGTTCTGGCGCGGGGCGACGCGGTTGGGCGCGCTCTGCGGGTTGGGTATCGGCTTTGTCCTGTGGGTCTTCACCATGCTCTTGCCCAGCTTCGGCATGGATGTGGCCCTGTCACAAAGCACCTTTGAGCAAGGCTTGATGGGGGCCGCGTGGCTGCGCCCGCAAGCGCTTTTTGGGATTGAGGGACTGGACCCCACGGTACATGCCGTTGTCTGGAGCCTGAGCCTGAACACTTTGATGTTCTTTGTGGTCTCGCTTTTTACCTTTCCTGATCCGATTGAACGATTGCAGGGCGCACAGTTTGTCAACGTGCTGGACCACGGCGGATCGGCGCGGGGCTGGACGGCCTCGGTGGCGGGCAGTGAAGACTTGATGATCATGGCCCAGCGGATCCTGGGGGCGGCCGAGGCACAGGCGTTTTTCCGGCAAGAGGCCAAGGCGCAGGGGCGGCCGGGCAACCTGCCGGAACCCACACCGGCCTTTGTGCAGGAGTTGGAGCGTGAGCTGGCAGGTTCGGTTGGTGCGGCCACGGCCCATGCGATGGTGGGGCAGATCGTTGGCGGCACGTCAGTGTCGGTGCAGGATTTGCTGGCGGTGGCGGACGAATCCGCGCAGATGCTGGAATACTCCAGCCAGCTTGAGGCCAAATCGAGAGAGCTGTCCGAAACCGCCGAAGAATTGCGCCACGCCAATGAAAAGCTGACCCAATTGTCATTGCAAAAAGACAGTTTCCTCAGCCAGATCAGCCATGAGTTGCGCACGCCTATGACCTCGATCAGGTCGTTCTCTGAAATCCTGCGGGACGCGGCCAAGCTCAGCGAGGCGGACAAGACCCGCTATGCTTCGATCATCCATTCGGAGACCATTCGCTTGACCCGGCTGCTTGACGATCTGCTGGATCTGTCCGTGCTCGAAAACGGGCAGGGCAATCTGCACATTGGCGAAGGCGCATTGCAAGATGTGCTGGACCGGGCGGTGACCACGGCCCTGACTGGCAGCGAAAACCCCATCAGCGTGACCCGCGCAGGGGTGCAGGAAAAGATCATCATCCGCACCGATCTGGACCGGTTGGTGCAGGTATTCATCAATCTTATCACCAATGCCAAGAAGTACTGCCGCGCCGACGCGCCCGCATTGACCATTCTGGTGGGGCGGCGCAGCGACGGGATCACGGTTGATTTTGTCGACAATGGTGAGGGCATCCCCGCCGATGCGCAGGCTGTCATCTTCGAAAAGTTCTATCGCGCAACTGGCGCCGAAGGAGATGGTGCAGGGTTGGGCTTGGCGATCTGCCGCGAGATCATGCACAGGCTGGACGGCGAAATCAGCTATCTGACATCCTATGAAGGGGCCGCGTTCCGGGTTTTCTTGCCGGCATCGGCGCTTGCCCCGGTCCAGACAGATCAATCGGAACTCAGCCAGCCCGCATAAAGGCCATAGTAACCAATCTTCCGCTATGGCTGGACCCAGCAATCCCAACCGCGGGCGGAGGCAATGGGTCAAGACCAAGAACAATCAGCCATAACCGAGGAGACAACACCGCCTGCAGGTGTCCTGCATCGCAAAGCTCATTCGGGCCGCGCGACGCATCAGGCCCGTGCAATGACGCTGGCCAAGGCGCTGCGCCTGACTTTGGCCAAGGTGGCGGATGATCTGTTCGATATGGCGATGGCAGTGATTGGCCTGCGCCGCGAAACCCGCAGCGCGGACACCTTGGGTGAGCTGTTTCCGGCGGATGCGCTGCTGCTGCTGATGGATGGGCCCCAGCGGCAAAGGGGCGGCGTTGTGGTCGATCAGGCGCTCGTCGGCGCTTTGCTGCAACAACAGACCATGGGAAAGGTCTTGCCCGCCGCAGAGGGCGACGTGCGGACCATGACCGAAACCGATGCCGCGATGTGTGCGCCTTTCATTGACGCGCTGATCCTCCGTGCGGCTGGCCTGCCTGAAACGGAGGCCGACCGCGACCTGATCCGCGGCTATACCTTTGGCGCGCGGACGGCTACGCCGCGGCTGCTGTTGATGGCGCTGACGGCACAGAGCTATGAAATTATCGAAATCACGGTGGATATCGATGGCGGCACTCGGCAGGGGACATTGACCCTTTGCCTGCCGCACAGCGAGGTGGCCCAAGACCACATCCCGCCGGAGGACGCCAAAGATGACAGCGTCGTACCCGACAAACGGGTTCCCAAAAAGCTGACCGAAACGGTTTTGGCGTTGCACGTCGATCTCAATATCGCGCTCACCCGGTTTCGGATGCCGCTGCGCCGGCTTGGGGCGCTCAAGGTGGGGGATCAGATTGATCTGGGCCGATGTGCCTTTGATCAGGCCCGTGTGCTGACCATGGGCGGCAAAGCACTTGGCCTTGGCACATTGGGGCGCGTCAACGGGATGCGGGCGCTGCGGGTCACACAGACCGGGCAGGGTCAAAAGCAGACGGAACCGGACGGGGATGCCCGCGCCGCAGTTGGCTTGTCTCCGGCCGCTGCAATGATGGAGATGCCGGGTGCAGATTATGACGGAGCGGAGCCGCCTGAAATGGAGGACGACATGCCCGAGTTGCCCGAGTTGCCAGATCTTCCTGACCTGCCGGATTTGCCCGATCTGCCGGAACTACCTGATTTGCCGGACATGTCAGACCTGCCGGGCTTCGAAGATTCCCCCGCCGAACAAGAGGCGGGGTAGCTTCAATCCAGAGGGATCAAACGAAAGGTTGATCCAGCGCGGGGCGGATGTTGCTCAGATCATAACCGCCCGCCGCGGCGGCTGCGACGATCTCATCCGCGGGCAGCGTGCCGGCTTGCCCCAGCGCCCATGCAATGGTCGAGCGGGTGCCAGAGGCGCAATAGGCCAAAACCACATCGCCTGTATCCAGACCCAGCGCCCGGTTCTTGGCAATCACATCGGGCACCATGGTCTGATGGGTCAGCGGCTGAACCGCAAAGGCGATCCCAGCAGCCTCAGCCGCGGCGCGGATCGCATCAGCGCTGTGGCTTGGCGGCACTTCGGCGTCAGGGCGATTGCACAGGATGCGAGTGATGCCAGCGTCGCGCAGGGCGTCCATATCGGACGGGTCAATCTGCGGGCTGACAAAATAGCGGGGGGTGATTTGGCGAATATCCATAGGATGATTTAAGCGCAGAGCGGGTTCCTGTCCAGCCGTCATTGCAGGTCGGTGCAATGGGTCGCAGGGCAGGAGGCAAGGCCCGCCTCAGCCCATGAAGATCCCGACCACAACCATCATCAGGCCAATGACCGACAAGAACAGCGCCCCAAGGTTTAGCGGCAACGCCGATTGCAGCACGGCGCGCATCGCCTCATCATCCAGCTGTGCACGTTTGGCGCGGGTGACCTTGAGAATGCACCAGACCAGCCCAACGAGCCCCAACAGGGACAGCGCGGCACCAGACCAGATGATCCAATCAAAAACGGTAAATGTGTCGGTTTCCATGGCAGGCTGCTACGACAATCCCCCGCTTGGGGCAAGTCCCGCTTGCGGGGGCGCCGCCCCGAAGGTAGTCAGTCTGAAAGCCAATCAAGAGGACCGTCAGATGAGCGATACAGGCACCAACCCAGACGTGATCGAAACCGCAGGCGATGCGACATACCGTGTGACAGCCAACGAGCTGCGCCAGTTTGTGGAACGGATCGAGCGTCTGGACGCGGAAAAGAAAGACCTGGCCGAGCAACAAAAAGAAGTCATGGCCGAGGCCAAGGCGCGCGGCTATGACACCAAGGTCATGCGCAAGGTCATCGCTCTGCGCAAACGCGACAAGGACGACATCGCCGAAGAAGAGGCGGTTCTGGAAATGTACAAAGAAGCCTTGGGCATGTGACCCGATCCGGTGGCGAAGGGGCCTGTTTTGCAGATGCAGGCAGGTTTTTAACCCCAACCACCGCCTAAGGCCGGTTCGACCGGGCTGACCCCCTTGCGCACGTCCTTCATCAGCCATAGAAGGGCGGAAATTTTTACCCGCGCCGCGCGGCGCGGCCCTATCCTATGGAGCAAACATGCAGGTCAACGAGACGCTGAACGAAGGTCTGAAACGCGGCTATGCCATCACCGTGACGGCGGCCGAGCTGGACGCCAAAGTGAACGAGAAGCTGGCCGAGGCGCAGCCTGAAGTCGAGATGAAGGGCTTCCGCAAGGGCAAGGTGCCGATGGCGCTGCTGAAAAAGCAGTTTGGCCAGCGCGTGATGGGCGAAGCGATGCAGGAAAGCATCGACGGCGCGATGAACGAGCATTTCGAAAAATCCGGCGATCGCCCTGCGATGCAGCCCGAAGTGAAAATGGCCAACGAAGACTGGAAAGAAGGCGACGATGTCGAGGTCACAATGACCTATGAAGCGCTGCCAGAAATCCCTGAACTGGACATGTCCAAGATCAAGCTGGAAAAGCTGGTGGTCAAAGCCGATGACGCCGCTGTGGATGAAGCGCTGGCCAACCTTGCTGAAACCGCGCAGGATTTCAAAGCCCGCAAGAAAGGCTCCAAAGCCAAAGACGGCGATCAGGTTGTCATGGATTTTGTTGGCAAAGTGGATGGCGAAGCCTTTGAAGGTGGCTCTGCCGAGGATTATCCGCTGGTTCTGGGGTCCAATTCCTTTATCCCCGGCTTTGAAGAGCAGCTGGTTGGCGTAAAGGCCGGTGAAGAAAAAGCCGTGACCGTGTCTTTCCCTGACGATTATCAGGCCGAGCACCTGAAGGGCAAAGAAGCGACATTTGATTGCACAATCAAAGAGGTGAAAGAGCCTGTTGCCGCTGAGATCGACGATGAACTGGCGAAAAAATTCGGTGCCGAAGATCTGGCCGGGTTGAAAGCGCAGATCGCTGAGCGTCTGGAAGCCGAATACGCCGGTGCCTCCCGCGCGGTGATGAAGCGCGGCCTGCTGGACCAGTTGGACAGCATGGTTGACTTTGACCTGCCGCCCACCCTGGTTGAAACCGAAGCGGGCCAGATTGCCCACCAGCTGTGGCATGACGAAAACCCTGACGTTGAAGGCCACGATCACCCCGAGATCGAAACCAAGGAAGAGCACACCAAGCTGGCGACACGCCGCGTGCGTCTTGGCCTTCTGCTGGCAGAACTGGGCCAGAAAGCCGAAGTACAGGTGACCGACGCCGAGATGACCCAGGCGATCATGAACCAGGCACGGCAGTACCCTGGTCAGGAACGCCAGTTCTTTGAATTCGTTCAGCAAAACCAGCAGATGCAGCAACAACTGCGTGCGCCTTTGTTCGAAGACAAAGTGATTGATCACATCGCGGAAAACGCCGAAGTGACTGAAAAAGAGATCAGCAAGGACGACCTGCAAAAGGCCGTTGAAGCGCTCGAAGACGAATAAGATCAACTTGATCCAAGTTGTGAAGGCCGCGCCATCTGGTGCGGCCTTTTTCGTTTGTCTCCGCTAAGGTTTACCCTGCCGCCTGCGCGTTTTTGTAATGTGCAGGATACGCCGGAACTTGGGGCATTCCAGATGGCTGGGTGCCGTGCAATTGGCCGCATGACGCAGGCCATCGCGCATGCGTTGCAACTCCGCAATTTGCAGGTCAAGCGCATCGGCGCGGGCACGCAGGGCATCTGGCGACAGGCGCGGCGCGTCCCGCCGGCCCATCAGCGCCGCGATCTCGCGCAGTTTGAAACCGGCCCGCTGGCCCAGGCCAATCAACGTCAGACGGTCCATCACATCTGCGGTGAACACGCGTTTGATCCCCTTGCGACCGACTGTCCGGATTAGGCCAATTTCCTCGTAATATCTGAGTGTTGAGGCAGGCACGCCGCTGTCTTTGGCCAGTTCGGAAATGTCGGGGTTTTGCATGGTTGACCTCAAGTGCACTTGAAGATGCAGATTGCGCAGCGTGAACGTAACTGACAAGAGGCAAAAAATGTTCGGAGATGGAATAGCGGCGCAGGTGATCCCGGTTGGTGTGGTGGCCACGGTGGTGATGGATGTGATTTCGGTGCTGAGGGCGCGGCTGAGCGGGGTAAGGGGGCTGGATTACGCGCTGTTGGGCCGCTGGATGTTGCACATGTGGTCCGGTCGATGGTTTCACAACAACATCGCGACCACTGAACAACGCGGCGGTGAACGCCCGTTTGGTTGGTTGCTCCATTATGTGATTGGTGTGATCTGGGCGGCGCCTGCGGTTTGGATGGTGCAGGCCGGTGCATCCGTGGTCGCTGCGGCGTTTGTGGTCGGAGTGGGCTCCGTTGTGGCGCCATGGTTCGTGATGCAGCCCGCATTCGGGATGGGGATTGCTGGGCGGAAATTGCCAGAGCCATGGACGGCCCGCAGCCGGAGCCTGCAAACACATTTAACCTTTGCACTGGGGCTTTGGGTGGGGCTGCGCGTGATTTGACGCAGATCCAGCCAGAGGCCGCATCCTGTCAGCCAGACTTCAAACCGGTTTCGACCAACATGCCGCGGCGCTTGGCCTCATAGTAATAGCCCCGCGCGTACCAGCCGATGGCGGTGTCGAAATTGCCATCGGACAAGAGCCACGCGCCGCGCAAGTATTTGAGACCAAACTGCAAATTGGTTTCCGCGTCCAGCAGATCAGCGGGGCGTCCGCGAAAACCCATGGTGCGGGCCGTGGCGGGCAGGATTTGCAGGAGCCCCCAATAAGGGCCGTTGCGGGCCGCAGGGTTATGCGTGCTTTCCCGAATGGCAAGACGGTGCACCAGCGGTCGCGGCAAGGCATAGTGATCCGCCCAACGGTTGATGCTGGCCCGCAGGGCAGGGGTTTCATTGGGATAGAGCGGCGGTTCGGGCGGGTTGGTGTAGGGCGCCGGGGCGCTGTTGCCGCCACCCCCGCACGCCGCAAGCGGCAACGCCCCCGCGCAGAGCAACAACATCGAACGTCGGGAATAGAGGTGAGGCATGGAACGCACCGGTAAACAGGAACAATAGCCTCTGTTTATCCCGCAAGGGCGTTACGACAAGGTAAAGCCTTTGGCATCGGCGGCGATTTGCGCAGGGCAAAGAAAAACGCCGCACAGGATCTGCGCGGCGTTTCTGTTCGATAGAAGGGAAGGGGGAGATCAGGCTTTCGCCGCGTCGTCCTCAGCTTCTTCTGCAGGCTGGACCGCTTCGGCCAGCTCGTCATCGTCGGATGCGGCGGAACCGATATCATCAAACAATTCGGCAATCTCGAAATCAGCTGCGGCTTCTTCTTCCGCGGCCAGTTCCTGAATGGATTTGCCGGACGCCTGAAGCTCGGCCTCTTCAGGGGAACGTGCAACGTTCAACTGAATTGTGGCTTCGACTTCGGGGTGCAGAACAACGGTCACGTCGTGCAGACCCAGATCCTTGATCGGGTTCTGCAGAACAACCTGTTTGCGGTCCACGGTGAAACCAGCCTCTGTCGATGCTTCGGCGGCGTCACGGGTGGTGACGGAGCCATAAAGCGCACCGGCGTCAGAAGCAGAGCGAATCACGATGAACTGCTGACCGTTCAGCTTGTCCGCCATGGCTTCGGCTTCTTTTTTGGTTTCGAGGTTCTGTGCTTCAAGCTGTGCTTTGCGTGCTTCGAAGGCTTCCACGTTGGCTTTGGACGCAGACAGCGCCTTGCCCTGTGGCAGCAGGAAGTTGCGAGCATAACCCGGCTTTACGTCCACAACTTCGCCCATTTGGCCAAGCTTGGATACACGTTCCAGAAGGATAACTTGCATGTGCTTTCTCCTTACTTAACGGCGTAGGGCAGCAGGGCGAGGAAGCGGGCGCGTTTGATGGCACGGGCCAGTTCACGCTGCTTTTTCGCGGATACCGCGGTGATACGGGAAGGCACGATCTTGCCACGCTCAGAGATGTAGCGTTGCAGCAGACGTGTGTCCTTATAGTCGATCGCAGGTGCGTTGTCGCCCGAGAATGGGCAGACCTTGCGACGGCGGAAAAATGGTTTTGCAGCCATGGTTTAGATCCTTTTCCTCAAGCCAAAATCAGCGACGTTCGCGGCGCTCGGGCCGTTCGTCACGTTTCTGCATCTGAACGGATGGCAGGTCTTTATGCTCATCCATTTTGATGGTCAGAACACGCATGACATCGTCATGCAGGCGCATCAGGCGTTCCATTTCCTGAACGGCGGTCGCTGGTGCGTCGCTGCGCAGGAAGGCATAGTGGCCCTTGCGGTTCTTGTTGATTTTATAGGCCATTGTCTTGACGCCCCAGTACTCGTGATCCACGAGTTTCCCGCCATTGTCGGACAGGACGGCACCAAAATGTTCGATAAGGCCTTCGGCTTGCGTGTTGGAAAGATCCTGACGCGCAATCATAACATGCTCATACAGTGGCATGTGTACTCCTACTTTTATCAAGGCGCATTTCATAGGCAGGGCATGATCCTTTGCGGCCCCACCACGAGAGACTGCGCGGTTCAAAAGATTTGCAAAGGAAGGGTCCATATACACGGTTTGACGCGCAGGGCAAGGCCGCCGCGCGTCAAATAGGATCAGGCCCGCGCGGCGGCAAAAAGGCCATAGCGCAGGTCCAGGCGGCGGGCGGTCTGGGACAGCACCACAAAGGTGAGGATCGCCATCAAGATCTCAGACACCGGACCGGCAATCCAGATCCCAAACTCCCCCATCAAAAGCGGCAGGGCAAAGGTCAGCGGCAGCGCAAAGGCATAGGGTTTGGTCAATCCCAGCACCGCCGCCCGCGTCGCATCCCCCAGCGCCTGAAAGTAGGAGGCGATCACAATCATCGGACCCGCCAGCCAGAACATCACAGTGGTGACTTGCAAGATCCATTGAAACGCCGTGATCACCTCTGGATCAGAGACAAAGAGCCGTGCAATGGGACGTGCCAGCGCCACAAAGACCACCTGACAACCAAGGCAATAAAGGAACGCGATCCAGATCCCGATCCGCAAGCTGCGATCCGAGCGGTCCAGCGCCCGCGCGCCATAGTTGTTCCCGACTATGGTTTGCAGCGCATGGGTCAGCCCCAAAAGCGGCAGAAAGGCAAAGGTCATCACGCGGGTGATGATGCCATAGGCCGAAACTGTCGCCGTATATTGCGGCGCATCCACCATTTGCAGCGCCAGCAGGATCGCGGTGGAGCCCAGGGCCACGCCAATGAAGTTCAGACTTTGCGGCGCACCAAGGGCGAGTATACGGCCCCAATCGCTTGTCAGGGGCGCTTGCAGCAGGGCGCGCGGGGTGAGCAGGGTTTTACCCGACAGGCGAAAGCCGATCACGATCAGGATTGTCACCAGTTGCGCCAGCGCCGTGCCATAGGCCGATCCGGCCACGCCCATATCCATCAGGGCGATCAGGACATAGTTAAAGGCAATGTTCAGCAAGGACACCAAAAGGCTGAGTGCGGCCATAACACCGACATGGCCCTCATTGCGCAGCGCATCCGAATTGACGCTGAGCACGAAAAGCAAGGGCGACATGAACATCGTGATGGCCAGATAGGTCTGGGCCATCTCGGCCAGCACGTCGGACCCGGCTGCAAGAAATTGTGCAACCGCCGGTCCAACCGCCAGATAGGTCAGCACCAGCAGCACACCGGCGAACAGGGCCAGCCCATGCGCACCGGCAAACACGGCGCGGGCGGCGTCATGCTCTCCTGCGCCCAGGTGGCGGGCCAGTTTGCTGGACATGCCGTTGCTGACCAGCGTCGCCAGCGCCACGATCAGCATGAACAAAGGAAAGATCAGGGTCACAGCGCCAAGCGCCTCTGCGCCGACATAGCGGCCCAGAAAGATCGCATCGACGACCGTCAGCAGACCGTTCATCGACATCACAAAGATGATGGGCAGTGCGGTCTTGGCAAAGATCGGGCCAAGCGGCCCGTGGGTAAAGGGATTTTGCGGAGAAGGATCCACAGCAGGATTAAGGGACATGATTGGCCTCACAAACACGTTCCGCATTTTCGAAAGGGGCCCGCGTTTCCCACCGGCAGAACAGGGTAGGTCCAAAATATATCCGACACTTCACCGGTATTGCGGGCGGCAGGCGGTCGGGCCTGCGGCACAGGTATCGCCATTGGCGCAGAATGGCAATGGCCGGCAAAGAGGGCAGATAACGGCGCTGCCCTGACAAGGTACGCACATCGCCCAGTTGTCGCCCAATTCTCGGCCATTTCTTCGCCCATTCCTTAACTCAAGATGAACAGCGAGGATGGGTGCAGTGACAGCGACAGCAGATTTTATGGAGGGCGAGGATGCTTCCTTTTTGTCAGAAGACAAACAAACCAGCGCGATGCGCAACCGGCCAAATGATGAGGGCCGCGTGATGCAGCGCTCGGTGCAGCGGCTGATGGGCGCGTCATTGATGGTTGCGGCGGTTGGCCTCTGGGTCGCACCGGGATCAAGCTGGGATAACGATCTGTTGCTGTTCAAGCTGGCTCTTTCTTTGACAGGGGGATTGGCCGGGTTCGGTCTGCTGCTGGCCAGCAGCACTCCCCGCGATCCGCGTGTCGAGATCGACACAATCCGCCGCGAGGTGCGGGTGGTGCGCCCGGCCAAAGGGGTTGGTGACATCATCTTGCGACGCTGTGGGTTTGACGATCTGGCCCGCGCCGAACAGGATGGACCCCGCGTGCGCATGTGGGACCGGAACGACGACTTGCTGGTGGACATCACAATGAAGAATCGCGACGCCCTTTTCAGCCTCGTGGGGGGGCTGAAAGACGTCGGGAAACTGGCGCAGACTGCCGGATGACGCTGGGCAAAAGCCCGCAAAAAGCAGAACGCTTGCGTGATCCGGGCAGAACGCCCAAAAACCGGTGCAGAAGGCCCGGACAAGACAGGCAGAACGCCTGAAACGACAGGGCAGAATGCCCGACACAAAGGCAGAATGCCTTTCCACGACCCAAAAGCGCCCCGGCAATAGCCGGGGCGTTTGTTTTTGCAAGGGCCGCCGGCCGGCTCCAGTGTTCAAAAATGCGCAGACCCTGTTCAGACCTGTCCAATTGCACTTGCGCCCTTGGTCCCCATTTTGGCTTGCACAAACGCAAACCAACGGAGCGACCCAAATGAAAAACGCAATTCTTGCCTCGGCCCTCGGCCTGACAACAGTTCTGGCCGGACCATCCTTTGCCGCAGGCGCAGAGAAATATGTGCTGGATGCCAGCCACAGCCAAATCGTGTTTGATTACAACCACCTCGGCTTCTCCACCAGCTATGGCATGTTCTCTGGCTTTGAAGGCGAGATTATGTTTGATGCGGACGCGCCTGACGCCTCTTCGGTCACGGTGTCCATGCCTGTGATGTCGATGTTCACCGGCTGGGAAGAGCGCCACGCGCACTTTATGTCGCCAGACTTTTTCGGCGCCGCTGAGGGCGATCTGGTGACATTCACCTCTACAGGGATCGAAGTCACCGGCGACAATTCCGCGCTGATCACCGGTGATCTGACGCTGAACGATGTAACCAAATCAGTGGTCCTGGATGCCAAGCTGAACCAAAAAGGCGATCACCCGATGGCGGGCAAGCCCTGGATGGGTTTTGACGCCACCACCACGCTGGTGCGTTCGGATTACAACCTTGGAAAATTCGCGCCCTATGTGAGCGACGAAGTACAGGTGAAAATCTCTATCGAGGCGATGAAAGCCGACTAAACTTTCAACGCGAGACAGAACAAGAGGCCGCCGGACACCCCGGCGGCCTTATGTTATTCCGTGCCGCGCTGCGCGGTCAGGGTGATTTTGACCCGCACCTCAAAGCCCAGCGTTGCGGGGTCATTGACGTTATCACCAATCCCAAAGCTGCGCCGGTCCAGTGTCAGATCACCGCGCATTTCAGCGCGGTTGCCGTCCACCGAAAGGCTGAACGGCAGGGTCAGGGGCGCGGTTTGATCTTTTATGGACAGGGTTCCGATGGCCTCATACCCGTCGGCGGCATGTTTGATATCTGCCTTGAATACCGCCGTTGGATGATCCGTGGCAGCAAAAAAGTCAGGCCCAAGCGCCTGCGCGGTGACAGAGCCAAGGGTAAGCGAGGGGATCGAGATCGTTGTCTCCACACTGCCGATCGCGACATCGGGCGTCGGGATGGTCTCATCAAAAGCAATGACAGAGGTCCAATCGGCAAAGCTGCCAGTGATTTCAGAGCCGAATTGTACCACGGTAATTTCGATGGTGCCGGTTTCGACCTGCCATTGTGATGTGACCTCGGCAAGGGCTTCGGGCGCGGCTTGGGTTTTGCCGCCTGCCAATGCTGCCGATAGACCCAGGGCCGCCAACCAAAGCGCAACGGCAGCCAAAACGGGGGTGCGGCTGTGCGCCTGATCGGGCAGGGGAGGCAGATCCGGACGGCCCGGCAACATCCGGCGCAGTGTCGCGTCACGGTCGATCACGTGGTGTTTCAATGCGCCCGCGATATGCAGCACCAAGGACAGGATCAGCAGCCGCCCGGACACGAAGTGCAGCGCGCCAAAGAAGTGTTCAACCGCGGTGGATTTCGGCACCAGCGGCAGTCCCTGGCCTAAGGGCCACCAGATCGGCGCGAAACCTGCCGCGGCTGCATGGGAGATCCAGCCGGACAGCGGCACCACCACCATCGCGCCATAAAGCATCCAGTGCACGGTGTCTGCTGCCCAGCTTTCCAGTTTTTTGTCAGCGTTCAAAAGGCCGGGCTTGGGCTGAGTGAACGCCCAGATAATCCGCAGGACAGCAAGAAAAAATGCCAAAACGCCCAGTGTCTTATGCAGTGAAAACAGCCATGCCTTGCGGGCCAGCTCGGCGTCCGTTTCAAAAGGCAATTGATGGGCAAACCATCCCATCGGGATCAGTGACAGGATCAACAGGGCCATCAGCCAATGGATCGCCTTGGTCACCGCGCCATAGCGGGTTTGGGTGTTGGATAGGGACATCGTTAGCTCCTGCTTGGGTCTGCGCCAACCTAAGTGTCAATCCGGCCAAGGCAATGACAATCCATGCACAGTGTCTCTGCACTCTTGTTCAGGGGGGCGGTGCAGGCTAGACCAAAGGCCACTGAAAAGAAGGGGCCAACATGAGCATCGCATTCGTATTTCCCGGTCAGGGCGCACAGACCATCGGTATGGGCAAGGCGCTGGCAGACGCCTATCCAGAGGCGCGGGCCGTTTTTGATGAGGTCGACGCGGCCCTGGGTGAAAAGCTGTCCGATCTGATCTGGGAGGGCGAGATCGAGACACTGACCCTGACAGAAAATGCGCAGCCCGCCCTGATGGCCACCTCGATGGCGGCGATGGCGGCGTTGAAGGCCGAGGGGATTGGTCTGGACCGGGCGGCATTTGTGGCGGGCCATTCATTGGGCGAATATTCGGCACTTTGTGCGGCGGGCACGTTGTCTTTGGCCGATACCGCACGGTTGTTGCGCATTCGCGGCAGGGCAATGCAGGCGGCGGTGCCTGTGGGTCAAGGCGCGATGGCGGCGGTTCTGGGGCTGGACGCAGACACAGCGGCCAAGGTGGCCGAGGATGCCGCGCAGGGCGATGTATGCCAGTTGGCCAATGAAAATGATCCAACCCAAAACGTGCTGTCCGGCAGCAAGGCGGCCATTGAACGAGCGCTTGTTCTGGCCAAAGAGGCAGGGGCAAAACGCGCCTTGCCATTGCCGGTTTCGGCGCCGTTCCACTGCGCCTTGATGCAGCCAGCGGCGGATGAAATGGCCCGCGCCCTGGGCGAGGTCACGATGAATGATCCGCAAGTGCCGCTGGTGGCCAATGTTACGGCAGAGGCGGTGACCGATGCAGGCCAGATCCGCGATTTGCTGGTGCAGCAGGTGACCGGGCGCGTGCGCTGGCGGTCTTCGGTGGAATGGATGGCCGCGCAGGGCGTGACCGAGTTTTGGGAGATCGGCGCAGGCAAGGCCCTGTCCGGTATGATCCGGCGGATCGCCAAGGACAGTGCCATGCGGGCCATCGGCACGCCCGATGATGTTGCGGCGACCAAAGACGCCTGATGCGGCTGGCCGCGCTACTTGGTGCTGTATTGGCGATTCTCGGCTGTGCGATTGCAGACAATGCCGTGGATCGCACAGCGATGGAGGTGCGCGGCAGCCAGCTTTGGCTCAATGGTGAGATCACCAGTCGAACACCGGCGAATTTCGAGGCGGTGATTGCCGCCAACCCGCAGATTGTCACGGTGGTGCAGGGGATGATGCCAGGATCACTGGATGATCAGGCGGTGTTGCGGATGGGGTATTTCTTGCGCGGGCGCGGGCTGGACACCCATCTGACCGCGCAGAGCGAGATCTATTCAGGTGCGGTGGATCTGTTCCTGGCTGGGGTGCGCCGTACCGCGCAAAACGGTGCGGTGATCGGGGTGCACAGCTGGGCCGATGGCTTTGGCGAGGGCAGCAGTTATCCGCGCGATGCGGCGGAGCATCAGGCCAACGCGCAGTACACCCGCGATATGCTGGGCAGTGATGCGTTTTACTGGTTTACCTTGCAGGCCGCGCCCTCAGACGGGATACATGAGATGACACGGGGTGAATTGGCGCGGTTTGGTGTGCTGACCCACCCCTAAAAGAGAAAGAGCAAAGGAAGACACATGTTTGATCTGACAGGTAAAAATGCACTTGTGACAGGTGCATCGGGCGGGATTGGCGCCGATATTGCGCGCAAATTGCATGCGCAGGGCGCAACAGTTGGCCTGTCCGGCACCCGCACTGAGCCGCTTGAGGCGCTGAAGGCGGAACTGGGCGAGCGGGCGCATGTGCTGCCGTGCAACCTGAGCGATATGGAGGCGGTTGATGCGCTGCCCAAACAGGCGGCAGAAGCGATGGGATCGGTTGATATTCTGGTCAACAACGCCGGGATCACCCGCGACAATCTGTTCATGCGGATGTCGGATGATGAATGGCAGTCGGTTCTGAACGTGAATCTGACCGCGACGTTCAAGCTGTGCAAAGGGGTGATGCGCGGCATGATGAAGGCCCGATGGGGCCGGATTGTGAATATTTCCAGCGTGGTCGGCGCCACCGGCAACCCCGGTCAGGCCAATTATGCGGCCTCCAAAGCAGGCATGGTGGGCATGTCCAAGTCGCTGGCTTGTGAGGTTGCGAGCCGCGGGATCACAGTAAATGCGGTTGCGCCCGGATTTATCACCACGGCGATGACCGATAAGCTGACCGATGATCAAAAGGCTGGAATCATGGGGCAAATCCCTGCTGGCCGCATGGGCGAGCCATCCGAGATTGCCGCTGCTGTGGTCTATCTTTCCAGCAATGAAGCGGCCTATGTAACAGGCACCACCTTGCATGTGAACGGCGGCATGGCCATGTTGTAGCCTCTGACGCAAAACGTTTGCCTGATAGGATTGATATGGTAAACGAGGCGCAGATTCGTATCGAGGGGTGCTTGATCGCACCCTATTCCCTGTGCGAACAGGGGAAATAGCCGCCTCGGCAACGGGGTAATTTCCAAGCGTCGTTCAACGGCGTGCGGATAGAAAAGGGCCCAAACAGGGCCAAAGACATGAGGACTTATTATGAGCGACGTCGCAGACCGCGTGAAAAAAATCGTTGTGGAACACCTTGGTGTTGAAGAGGACAAAGTGACCGAGAATGCGTCGTTCATCGACGATCTTGGCGCAGACAGCCTTGACACTGTTGAACTGGTGATGGCGTTCGAAGAAGAGTTCGGCATCGAAATTCCAGATGACGCAGCCGAAAACATCCAGACTTTTGGCGATGCGGTAAAGTTCATCAAAGAAGCCTCCTAATCGGCTTTTCGCATTGGCCTGAGCGCCTTTGCAGCTATGAAATTCAAAGCGGCGTTGTTCCTTGGCGGAATGGCGCCGTTTTCTATTGGGCAGGGCAAAGCAGGGGTTGTGCCGGGCGGCAGGCCGCGCAAAACTGAGGCAAAGCAGCAGTTTACGAGTGAAGGCAATTCACCCTCAATGTCCCGAAATATTCCGACTATCAACACCCGCCGATTGACCCTGCGTGCCATGCGGGCCGAGGATTTTGGCCGTTTTGCCGAAATCTGGGCGATGCCCGAAGTGGTGACCCATATCAGTGGCAAACCGCGGCCCAAATCCCAATCATGGGACGCATTTTTACGCAATGCGGGCCATTGGCAGATTACTGGCTTTGGCCAATGGGCCATCGAAGTGCACCGTCAGCATCAGATGGCAGGGCAGACCGGCTTTTTCTTCGGCTCACGCGGATTGGGCGATGATTTTGATCCTTTTCCCGAGGCGGGATGGGTGCTCGAACCGGGGAGCCAGGGGCAGGGTTTGGGGCTGGAGGCCGTACAAGCCGCCCATGATTGGTTTGACCGTGTGATTGCAGGTCGGACGGTCTGCATGATCACGCCGGACAACACCGGATCGCTGCGCATCGCACGGGAAGTCGGCTATGTTCCGCTGCGAGAGGCGGAATTTGGCGGCGATAAGGTGCAATTGATGACCCGTAAAGGGCCGGTTGGCTAACTTCGGGGCTTGGCGGGGGCGGGTCGCCGTGGCACGCTTGGTCTCTGTGCGAGGGCGTGCCTGCGCACTTGAACAAAGGGGGTGCCGCAAGGTATAGCCCCCCAAAGCGATATAACACCAAGGGGCTTGGATATGCGCAGAGTAGTTGTAACCGGTTTGGGTTTGGTCACGCCGCTGGCAGATGGCGTAGAGGAAAGCTGGAGCCGCATTCTGGACGGTCAGTCCGGCGCGGGCCCGATTACGGGGTTTGATGCGAGCAATCTGGTCACGCAATATGCCTGCGAAGTGCCATTGGGTGATGGCAGTGACGGCACGTTTGACGCTGGCAAATACATGGAACCCAAGGAACAGCGCAAGGTAGATACCTTTATCCTGTTTGGCATGGCCGCCGCGCAGCAAGCTGTTGAAGACAGTGGCTGGATGCCGACGGACGTTGAAGATCTTGAGCGCACGGGTGTATTGATCGGATCCGGCATTGGTGGTTTGAACTCCATCGCCAACACCGCCGTGATGATGAAAGAAAAAGGTCCGCGCCGGGTCAGCCCGTTCTTTGTGCCGGGTGCCTTGATCAACCTGATCTCGGGGCAGGTGTCGATCCGTTACGGGTTTAAAGGCCCAAACCATTCGGTTGTGACGGCCTGTTCCACGGGCGCACATGCCATTGGCGATGCCAGCCGTCTGATCATGCTGGGCGATGCGGATGTGATGGTTGCAGGCGGTGCGGAAGCGGCAATTTGCGAGATTGGCATTGCCGGTTTCAACGCCTGCAAGGCGCTTTCGACCAAACGTGGCGATGATCCCAAATCCGCCAGCCGCCCCTATGACGCGGACCGCGACGGTTTTGTCATGGGTGAGGGCGCGGGCATTGTGGTTCTGGAAGAATACGAACACGCAAAGGCGCGTGGCGCGAAGATCTATGCCGAGGTCTTGGGCTATGGACTGTCGGGCGATGCCTATCACATCACCGCGCCATCCGAAGATGGTGAAGGCGGCGAGCGGTCCATGCGGGCGGCGTTGCGCTCTGCCGGGCTGGAGCCGAAAGACATCGACTATATCAACGCGCATGGCACCTCGACCATGGCTGACACCATCGAATTGGGCGCGGTTGAGCGGATGATGGGCGCGGATGCGGGCAAGGTCACGATGTCTTCGACCAAATCTGCTACGGGCCACCTTCTTGGTGCGGCGGGCGCAATTGAGGGGATTTTCTCCATCCTTGCGATCCGTGATCAGGTCGCACCGCCAACGATCAACCTTGATAACCCCGCGGTGGAAACGCCCATTGATCTGGCCCCGAACAAAAAGGTCGAGCGCGAGATCAATGTGGCGCTGAGCAACTCGTTCGGCTTTGGTGGCACCAACGCAAGCGTTCTGTTCGGGAAAGTCAAATAATGTGGCGACACATTGCGTCTAACGCGGTCACGTTCCTGTCAGTTTTGCTGTTCCTTGTCGGGGGCGTGATCCTCTGGGGCAAGGGCCAGTATCAGGCCGAGGGTCCGTTGACGCAGGCCATCTGCCTGCAGGTCGAACGCGGGTCGAACATGCGCAAAGTGAGCCGGAGCCTTGCGGAGCAAGGGGCGGTGAGTTCTGCGGCGATCTTTCGGATTGGTTCCGATTACCAAGAGAAAACTTCCCAGCTAAAGGCGGGCAGCTTTTTGGTGCAGCCGGGCACGTCGATGGCGGAGATTGTCGATGTGATCACCAAGGGCGGAGCCAGCACTTGCGGCACCGAAGTGGTGTACCGGATCGGCATCAACCGGGTATCGGTGCAGGTCCGCGAGTTGGACCCAAGCACGAACCGGTTTGTGGAACGGGTGGAGTTCACGCCAGGCGCGGATGAGGTTCCTGAGCTGTTTACCCAGACCACTGCCAAAGGTGACACCCGGTTTCGCATTGCGATGGCCGAAGGTGTGACCAGCTGGCAGGTGGTTGAGGCGCTGAAGGGGATTGAGGTGCTGGATGGCGAGATTGCAACGCAGCCGCCTGAAGGTTCGCTGGCACCCGACAGTTATGAGGTGCGGCCCGGCGATGATCGGGCTGAGGTGATTGCCCAGATGCAGGATGCGCAAGAGCTGTTGGTTTCTGCCGCATGGGAGGCGCGTGATCCGGATTTGCCAATTGAAACGCCTGAGGATCTGCTGATCCTTGCATCGATCGTGGAAAAGGAAACCGGCGTGCCAGAAGAGCGGCGGCAGGTGGCCAGTGTTTTTGTGAACCGTCTGAACCAAGGCATGCGTCTGCAAACCGACCCGACGGTCATTTATGGCATCACCAAGGGGCAGGGCATCTTGGGGCGCGGCTTGCGCCGGTCGGAGCTGCGCAAGGCAACCCCTTGGAATACCTATGTGATCGAAGGCTTGCCGCCGACGCCAATTGCCAACCCCGGACGGGCCAGCCTGATGGCGGCAGCGCAGCCGGATGAGAGCCCGTTCATCTTTTTCGTGGCTGATGGTACGGGTGGACACGCCTTTGCCGAGACCTTGGATGAGCACAACCGCAACGTTGCGAAGTGGCGCGAGATCGAAGCGGAGCGCGGTGCAGCGGCAGCGGGCAATGCCTCGACGGGTGGGAACTAGGCGCGTGCGACCGCTTTGGCGTGCGTTTGGGTAAGGTGTTGTTAACACTGTTATTCTTGACTTTGCGCACGGTCTGATCTATAGATTTTGTCACGCTAGCAGACGTGAATGAACGGCCCCGAGGGACACCTCGCGGGCCGTTTTGCGTTTGATTGGTCGGGAATTCCTTACAAGAGGTTTGCGCGACAATGACAGTAATCACCCCGGACGAAGAAATTGCGCATGGTGTTGAGATCCTTGACGCCTTGCGGGCCGCAATTCGGGTGTTGCGGCAAGAGATCGAAGGCCAGGCACAAACGGCCCGATCTGGGGAGGATATCGACAAAACACAGATGGCGAAGCACCTGCGCGACATGCAGGGGCTGGTGACGCAATGCACAAAGGCGGAGATGTTTCTGAATGACTGTAGAAATCGACAAGCGGGGATCGCAAGGGCAGGCCATGCCCTCGATCTGGAGCAAGCAAGGGCTGACATCGGGTGCAAGCTGGATCGCTTGCGCAGATGCGGCGGTGCAAGCCGAGTTTCTGGATGATCTGAACGCGGGGGAGTTGATGGCGCTGCCCTATTTGTTTGAGTTCTGGGCGATGTCTCATCAATTGCCGCCAGAGGGCGCGTGGCGCACCTGGGTTGTGCTGGGCGGACGCGGTGCGGGCAAGACCCGCGCGGGCGCGGAATGGGTGCGCAGCATGGTTGAGGGGGCGCGGCCCTTGGATAAGGGGCGGTGCCGGCGCGTGGCCTTGGTGGGCGAAACGATCGAGCAGGTGCGTGAGGTGATGATCTTTGGTGACAGCGGCATTCTGGCCTGTTCGCCAGAGGATCGCAGGCCCGACTGGGATGCCACGCGCAAGCGGTTGATCTGGCCGAATGGAGCGGTTGCCACGGTGCATACGGCACATGACCCTGAAGGGCTGCGCGGACCGCAGTTTGATGCCGCCTGGGTGGATGAATACGGCTGCGGCGCGGTGGACAAAGGGGCGAACCAGCCCAACAAGTTCCTTGATCGCAAAAGCTCTGAAAGCTTGCTTCCCCGGTTTTCCAACGGGGCGCGGGATGAGCTGATCCAGATGCAATATCTGCGGGCGATGTCGGAATATTGGACAGAGCCTGACAACAATCCGCTGTCTTCGGAATATGAGGGGCGGATGCTGGATATGTCGCGGGCCTTTGTTTGGGCCTGGGACAGCAGGCCCTATCCGTTTTTCCCAAATGATATCGAACGCTGGAGCGATGGCGAAAATTATGCGCGGGGGCATTGGATCAATGGGCGCACCTCGTCGCGCAGCTTGGCCTCAGTGGTGCGGGAGATCTGCGAGCGGGCGGGGTTGACGGCCTTTAGCACCGAAGGGCTTTACGGTTACTTGCGCGGCTATGCGGTGGAGCAGGTCGGCGATGCCCGTGCCGCGTTGCAGCCATTGATGATCAGATACGGTTTTGACGCGGTTGAACGGGAAGGCGCTTTGGTGTTCCGGTCCCGCGATGGGTTGACTCCGGAGGCGATCGATGTGGGTCGATTGGCGGTGAGCGATGAGCTGGACGGTGTGACAGAGCAAAGCCGTGAGGCCGAGGCCGAAGTGTCCGGGCGGGTGCGTTTGCGTTTTGTGCAGGCGGATGCCGATTTTGATGTGATCGCGGAGGAGGCCGTTCTGGCCGATGAGGCGACCCATGCGGTCACGGGGTCGGAAATGAACATGTCCCTGACGCGCAGTGAAGGGCGCCAGATTGCAGAGCGTTGGCTGACCGAAGCGCAGGTGGCGCGGGAGACCTTGCGCCTTGCGTTGCCGCCGTCGCGGATGGATCTGGGCGCGGGTGATGTGATCGAACTGCCCGGTCAGGGCAATGAAGGCGCGGGGCGATACCGCATTGATCGGGTTGAACAATCCCTGACACAACTGGTGGATGCTGTGCGCATTGAGCCGCAGGTTTATGACACCGCTGACCTGAGTGAGGATCCCGTCCCAATCAAGCCATTTGTTGCGCCGGTTCCGGTGATCTCGCACTTTCTGGACCTGCCATTGTTGCGCGGCGATGAAGTGCCCCATGCGCCACATATCGCCATCACGGCGAATCCCTGGCCGGGGGCGGCGGCGGTGTTCCAGTCGGGCGTGGATGCCGATTATACGCTAAACAGCCTGATCCATGCCCGCGCCACCATCGGCATAACCAAGTCGGCCCTGCCCGCAGCCTGTGCCGGGATGATGGATCATGGGCCGGTCTTGGAGGTCAAGCTGATCTCTGGGCAACTGGAGACTGTGCAGGCGCAAGCCCTTCTGAGCGGGGCAAATACGGCGGCGATTGGGGATGGTACGCCCGGCAATTGGGAGGTCTTCCAGTTCGCCGAGGCAGAGTTGATCGGGCAGGACACCTATTGGCTGCGTGGACGGCTGCGGGGGCAGGCGGGGTCTGATGCGCTGATGCCGGAGGTTTGGCCGGAAGGGTCGGTTTTTGTCCTGCTCGACGGTATCCCAAAACAGATTGAGCTGAGCCCGAACCTGCGCCGCGTTGCGCAACATTTCCGGATCGGACCGGCGGGGCGTGGATATGATGATCCGTCGTATCGGCATGCGGAGGTCGCATTTGACGGCAACGGGCTGCGCCCCTTCAGCCCCTGCCATCTGCGCGTTGATTTGCAGATGGGCGGCGACGCCCGACTGGAATGGATCAGGCGCACCCGGACAGGGGGGGACGGCTGGGAAGCGGCAGAAGTGCCACTGGGCGAAGAAAGCGAATCCTATCTGGTGCAGGTGCGCAAGAACGGCGCGACATTGCGCCAAGAGATCGTAGCTCAGCCAAATTGGACCTATTCAGCCGCTGCACAGTCCGCGGATGGGGCGGTGCGCCCCTTTGATGTTCAGGTGGCGCAAATCTCGGCGACCTACGGGGCAGGGCTTTTCGCGGCGGTGGTGGTTTCTGCATAATGCGCCGCGTGCTTTGGTCGGATGTGACTGCTGCGGCGCGGGCGGTGATGGCGGCAAGACCTGATCGCCGGGAAAGCTTTGCCGCGGCATTGATTGCGCAGGCCAGCCATGCGGACAAATATACGCGCCGGTTGGGGCGCGATCATCCCGAATGGGGCAATGGGACGCTGTTGGCGGCGGCACGAAAACACACCTTGGCCGCCGAGCGCAGTTTTGATGATCGCGATTATGCAAAGTGTTGCCTGGTGGTACTGACCGCATTGAGCCGCTTTCGGGCAACAAAAAACTTGTAAGTAGAACTTTCATGACCACATGATTTTATGTGCCACATCACAGATTTGCGTTTGGGCATCAGATGTTGCATGGGCTAGGGTAGAGCCAACAAAGGACGGATATTATGGCTGAACTGCGCACAAAAATTGCACCTATGGACCCTGTTTGGGACCAGATCCAGAAAGAGGCACAGCAAGCTGTGTCGGACGAGCCCCTGATTGGCGGGTTTGTGCATGCCTGTATTCTGCACCACCAGTCTATCGAAAAGGCTCTGTCTTACCGGATCGCGGCCAAGCTTTCGTCGAATGAAATGTCGATGATGGTCGTGCGCGAGATGGTTGAAGAAGCCTATGCCGAGAACCCTGAGCTTATTCAGGCCGGGCGGGCCGATCTGGTGGCGATCTATGAACGCGATCCGGCGTGCCACAGATTGTTGCAGCCGATTTTGTACTTCAAAGGCTATCAGGCGGTGCAGGCCTACCGCGTCGGGCATCACCTTTGGCAAAAAGGCAAGCGCGACCTCGCCTATTTTGTGCAGATGAGGGTGAGTGAGATCTTTGGCGTTGATATTCATCCGGCGGCGAAAATCGGGCGCGGCATCATGATAGACCATGCCCATTCCATCGTAATCGGCGAAACCGCCGTGGTTGGAGACAATGTGTCGATGTTGCATTCGGTCACTCTGGGCGGGACGGGCAAGGAAGAAGAGGACCGTCATCCGAAGATTGAAGATGGTGTTCTGATCGGAGCCGGGGCCAAGGTTTTGGGCAATATCACTGTGGGCCATTGCAGCCGCATTGCGGCGGGGTCTGTGGTGTTGGAGGCTGTGCCGCCGTGCAAGACCGTTGCGGGAATTCCGGCGCGGATTGTGGGCGAGGCGGGCTGTGATCAACCGGCGGTGTCGATGAACCACATGCTGGGACCGCAGGACTAAACTCTGGGCCGAACATATTGTTAGGAAATGAAAAAAGCCGGGGAAGTCCCCGGCTTTTTGTTTGATTGTGGCCATCCCTGCGGGCTGGCGATGAGGGGCTGGCGGCCCCTCATGCTCCCCGCGAGTATTTGGGGCCAAAAAGGGATCAGGCCAGCATGGTCATCGGCGCTTCGAGATTGTCTTTGATTGCGTTGAGAAGATTGGCCCCCAGCGCACCGTCAATTACCCTGTGATCTACAGACAGCGTCACGGAAATCACGGTGGCCACGGCCATTTCGCCGTCTTTGCCGACGATGGGTTTCTTGACGCCAGCGCCAACCGCAAGGATGGCGCCGTGGGGCGGGTTGATCACCGCGTCAAAGTTTTCGATGCCGAACATGCCCAAATTGGATATGGCAAAGCTGCCGCCTTGATATTCATGGGGGGCGAGTTTGCGATCCCGGGCACGGGCGGCGAGGTCTTTCATTTCCGCTGAGAGGGCCGAAAGCGATTTCATCTCGGCGTCTTTCAGGACAGGGGTGAACAGGCCACCTTCGATGGCGACTGCGACTGCCACGTCCGATGGCTTGAGCCGCAACGTGCGATCACCGGCCCAGACCGAATTGGCCTCGGGCACCTGTTGCAGGGCCAGAGCGCAGGCCTTGATGATGAAATCGTTGACCGACAGTTTGATGCCGCGCGGCTCAAGCTGTTTGTTCAGATCGGCGCGGAAATTCATCAACGCATCCAGTTGGATATCGCGGCGCAGATAGAAATGCGGGATGCTTTGTTTGGCTTCGGTCAGGCGGGCGGCGATCGTCTTGCGCATTCCGTCGAGTTTGACCTCTTCGAATTCGCGGCCTTCGTAGATCTTCAGCACGGCGTCCGTTGATGGGCCTTGTGCGGCGGCGGCTGGCGCTGCCGGTGCGGCGGCGTCTGCAGCAGGTTTGGCCGCTGGAGCATCAGAGGCGGAAAGCCCTTCAAGGTCGGACTTGACGATGCGGCCACGGGGGCCGCTGCCGGTCACATTGGCCAGATCCAGCCCCTTGTTCGCAGCGATGCGCCGGGCCAGCGGGGAGGCAAAGATGCGCGTGCCATCGGCGCCTTTGGGGGCGGCGGGGGCGGGTGCCGCTGCAGCGGGAGCGGCGGTTGCGGCAGGCGCGGCATCAGGCGTTGCGGAGGGTTCGGCCTCTGCCTTGGGGGCAGGAGCGGCGGAGCCGATGTCATCGGCGCTTTCTCCGTCTTCGAGCAGAACCGCGATGGCGGTGTTTACCTTGACGCCTTCGCTGCCTTCGGGGATCAGGATCTTACCGATGACACCTTCGTCCACGGCTTCGAATTCCATGGTGGCTTTGTCGGTTTCGATCTCGGCCAGCAGATCGCCGGAGGAGACCGTGTCACCCTCTTTGACGAGCCATTTGGCCAGCGTGCCTTCTTCCATGGTGGGGGACAGGGCGGGCATGAGGATTTCTGTGGGCATCGGGCCGCTCCTTATTTGTAGGTTACTTTTTTCACGGCTGCGATGACCTCATCGGTGGTCACCAGTGCGTGTTTTTCAAGGTTGGCGGCATAGGGCATGGGCACGTCCTTGCCGGTGCAATTGATCACCGGTGCGTCGAGGTAATCAAACGCCTCCTGCATCACCACGGAGGAGATGTAGCTGCCGACAGAACCCTGCGGCCAGCCTTCTTCGACGGTGACCAAGCGGTTGGTTTTCATCACGGAATTGATGATCGCGGGGGTGTCCATCGGGCGCAGGGTGCGCAGGTCGATGACCTCGGCGTCGATACCCTCTTCGGCCAGTTTCTCGGCCGCTTCCAATGCGTAGCTCATACCGATGCCAAAACTGACGATGGTTGCGTCCTTGCCTTCCCGCCAAATGCGGGCCTTGCCGAATGGCACGGTGTGATCGTCGATGTCCGGCACATCAAAGCTGCGGCCATAGAGGATCTCGTTTTCGAGGAAGATCACCGGGTTGGGGTCGCGGATCGCGGTTTTCATCAGACCTTTGTAGTCCGAGGCCGAATAGGGCATCGCGACCTTGAGGCCGGGCACCTGCATGTACCATGCGGCGTAGTCCTGGCTGTGCTGGGCGCCGACGCGGGCCGCCGCGCCATTGGGGCCGCGGAAGACCATGGGCGCACCCATCTGGCCGCCGGACATATAGAGCGTCTTGGCGGCGGAGTTGATGATGTGGTCAATCGCCTGCATGGCGAAGTTGAAGGTCATGAATTCGACAATGGGACGCAGACCACCAAAGGCCGCGCCTGTGGCGATTCCGGCAAACCCGTGTTCGGTGATCGGGGTGTCGATCACACGCTTTTTGCCAAACTCGTCCAGCATCCCTTGGGAGATTTTATAGGCGCCTTGGTATTCGGCCACCTCTTCGCCCATCAGGAATACATTTTCATCGCGGCGCATCTCTTCGGACATGCCGTCGCGCAGGGCTTCGCGGACGGTTTGTTGTTTCATCGGCGTGCCTTCGGGCCAATCCGGTGTCAGGTCCACTTTGGGCGCTTCGGGCGCGGATTGCGCGGCGGCAGGCGCGGGCGCGGCCTCTGCCGTGGTTTCGGCCTTGGCTTGCGGTGCAGGGGCAGATGCGGCGCTGTCGATGTCATCAGCGCTTTCGCCATCTTCGAGAAGCACGGCAATCGCGGTGTTGACCTTGACCCCTTCGGTGCCTTCTTCGATCAGGATCTTGCCGATGGTGCCTTCGTCCACGGCTTCAAATTCCATGGTGGCCTTGTCGGTTTCGATCTCGGCAAGGATATCGCCGGACGACACGGTATCGCCTTCCTTGACCAGCCATTTGGCCAGCGTGCCTTCTTCCATGGTGGGCGAGAGGGCGGGCATGAGAATTTCAGTAGCCATCTATCAAGCCTCCTGCGGGATTTCTGTTGCGTAAATATCTGTCCAAAGTTCCTCAAGCGCGGGCTCGGGGCTGTCTTTGGCAAATTCCGCGCTTTCGTTCACGATGGCCTTGATCTCTTTGTCGATGGATTTGAGATCGTCCTCGGTGGCGTGTTTGCCGGTCAGCAGCAAGGCGCGCACAGCTTCGATCGGATCACGTTCTTCGCGCATTTTCTGGACCTCTTCGCGGGTCCGGTATTTCGCGGGGTCGGACATGGAGTGGCCGCGATAGCGGTAGGTTTTGACCTCAAGGATGTAGGGCCCTTCGCCTGAGCGGCAGTGCGCAACGGCCTTTTCACCAGCCTCTTTGACGGCCAGAACATCCATGCCGTCCACAGCTTCACCGGGGATGCCGAACGCCTTGCCGCGCTCGTATATCTCGGCAGAGGAGGTCGAGCGTTGCTGCGAGGTGCCCATAGCGTATTGGTTGTTTTCGATCACGAAGATACAGGGCAATTTCCACAGGGCGGCCATGTTGAAGGTTTCATAAACCTGACCCTGGTTTGCCGCGCCATCACCGAAGTAAGTGAAAGTGACACGGCCATTTTCTTTGTATTTGTCGGCAAAGGCGAGGCCCGCGCCCAGGGGCACCTGCGCTGCGACGATACCGTGGCCGCCGTAGAAATGCTTCTCTTTCGAGAACATGTGCATGGAGCCACCCTTGCCCTTGGAATAGCCACCCTCGCGGCCCGTCAGCTCGGCCATCACGCCGTTGGGGTCCATGCCGCAGGCCAGCATGTGACCGTGATCGCGGTAGGATGTGATGCGCTTGTCGCCTTCCTCTGCGGCGGCCTCAAGGCCAACCACAACGGCCTCCTGGCCGATATAGAGGTGGCAGAAACCACCGATCAAACCCATGCCGTATAATTGACCGGCTTTTTCTTCAAATCGGCGGATCAAAAGCATGTCACGATAGTATGCTTTGAGCTCCTCCGCTGAGACATTGGGTTTCTTACTAGGTTTCTTCGCTGCCATGGGCATGTCCTCCGTCTGCGCAGATCAGATGTCCGCAGATAGTTTAGCGTTAAACTATCTTCTAATGGATTCGAGAACATAATGGTAGTGAGATTTGACGTTGGGGCAAGAAGTCACACCCAAAAACCACCCAAATGTGGTCAAATCGTTGATTTTAGCGGATTACAATCTCGTCTGAGCGGATCATACCAAGCACCTTACGGGCCTGTTCGTCCAAAAGATCAAGGTCAAGGTAATCATCTGACATACGTTTGGTCAGGTTTTCCATCCGCGCCACATCGGCGCGTACCCCATCCAGCTGTGCCCGAAGGTCCTGCGTTTCGGCGAGGATTTCCGCCCGGCGGAAGAGGCCAAAGTCACCCTGCACAGCGGCAAAGGTGAAATACAGGCTCAACGCAAAAGCGATGGCGAAAAAGAACAGCGTGCCAAAGGCCGGGCGTGCGGTGCGGGTCATTCTATCTGCCTCAAATCGTCTCTTGATGGACGTAAAGGCAATATGACACAGGTGATTCGCCGTGTGAATCCCCCCGTGCCCTATTGTTCAGGTTAATTTTCCGAATTGCCCGCAGCGTGGCCTTTTTACCCGTTTCGGGTGAAGCCTTCCCGTTTTCAGGCGGAAAGCGCCGCAACCCCCGGCAATTCCTTGCCTTCCATCCATTCCAGAAACGCGCCGCCCGCGGTGGAGATATAGGTGAAATCCTCCGCGGCACCCGCCTGGTTCAGCGCGGCAACGGTGTCACCACCACCTGCCACAGAAATCAACGCGCCATCGCGGGTCTGCCGCGCGGCGGTTTTGGCGGCGGCAACGGTTGCGGTATCAAAAGGTGCAATCTCGAATGCGCCCATGGGGCCGTTCCAGATCAGGGTTTTCAGCCCTTGAAAGGCGGCAGCGGTCACTGCGATGCTGTCTGGCCCAGCGTCCAGAACCATCTGATCTGCGTCAAGTTTGGCGTCGGGGCCAAGCTGAACAACTTCGTGATCGGCACCTGCCGCAAATTCCCGCGCAACCAGCCCATCAACAGGCAGGATCACCCGGCACCCGGCCTTATCGGCCTGCGCCATGATGTCTTTGGCGGTGTCGAAAAAATCTGGCTCCTGCAAAGACGCGCCCAAATCCGCGCCGAGGGCGGCGAGAAAGGTGTTGGCCATGCCGCCGCCGATCACCAGCACATCAAGGCGATTCACGAGATTTTCCAGCAGCTCGATCTTGGTGGAGACTTTCGCCCCGCCCACAACAGCGCCAACCGGGCGCTCTGGTGTGGCAAGGGCGGCCTCAAGCGCGCTGAGCTCGGCCTGCATCAACCGGCCCGCGCAGGCTGGCAGCAGTCGCGCCAGCGCCTCGGTCGAGGCATGGGCGCGGTGAGCGGCGGAAAAGGCGTCGTTGCAATAGACATCGCCAAGGCCGGACAGGCGGCGGGCAAAGTCCTGATCATTGGCCTCTTCACCGGGGTAAAAGCGAATGTTCTCCAAAAGCAGCACATCTGCCGCGTCGGCCTCTGCTGTCAGGTTCTCCGCACCTTCCAGCGTTTCGATCAATACAACCTTGCGGCCTAGCGCATCGTTCAACGCGGGCAGCACCTGCGCAAGGCTCATCTCAAGGTTCACGCGGCCCTTGGGGCGGCCAAAGTGGGCGATCAGCATCGGTTTGCCGCCTTTGGCCAGAATATCGGTGATTGTCGGAACGATACGTTCAATCCGCGTGGCATCTGTGACCACGCCATTTTCCACCGGAACATTGATATCCACCCGCACCAGCACCCGTTTGCCTGACAATTCCATGTCATCCAGCGATTTCCAGCCCATGTGATACTCCTGTCCTTTGGTTTGGCCCAGTGTTTTGCCTTTCTGGGGCCTCAGGTCAATGCAGCAGCTTGGCAATTGCGCTTATCCAACCTAGTTAGAGGCAAACCAGTTTAAAGGAGCGCGGCATGGCCGAGATCAAAGACCCAGAAAACACCATCCTGATGGAGCTCAAAGGCGGCACTGTCGTTATCGAGCTGTTGCCCAAGGTGGCCCCAAAGCACGTAGAGCGGATGAAAGAACTGACCCGCGCGGGCAAATACGACAACGTGGCCTTTCACCGGGTGATCGACGGCTTCATGGCGCAAACCGGCGACGTGGAACACGGCAACATCGAAAAAGACTTCAACCTGCGTCTGGCAGGCACGGGCGGTTCCGATCTGGGCAATGTTCCGGCTGAATTTTCCAAGGTGCCACATGCACGCGGCTCCATCGGCGCAGCGCGCTCCGCCAATCCGGACAGCGCCAACAGCCAGTTCTTTATCAACTTCAAAGACAACGACTTCCTCAACGGTCAATACACCGTTTACGGTCAGGTTATTTCCGGCATGGAACATGTCGATGCGATCAAACGGGGCGAGCCTGCACCGGAGCCGGACCGCATGATCAGCATGAAGGTGGCTGCGGATGCGTAAGTTACTTGCAGGTGCTTTTGCGTTTGCCCTGATGGGCACGGCGGTCGGGGCCACCGGCCTGAAGATCGAGATCGAGGGCGAGGCCAATGGCACCGTGATGATCGATCTGCTGGAGGACGTCGCGCCCCAGCACGTGGAGCGGATCACCACCTTGGCCGAGGCAGGCGCCTATGACGGCGTGGTGTTTCACCGGGTGATCGACGGCTTTATGGCGCAAACCGGTGACGTGCAGTTTGGCCGGGAAGGCGGCGATCTGGGCCGTGCAGGCATGGGCGGCTCTGATATGCCGGATGTGCCAGCGGAATTTTCCGATGTGCCCTATGACAAGGGCGTTGTGGGCATGGCCCGCAGCCAGAACCCGAACAGCGCCAACAGCCAGTTCTTTATCATGTTTGACGCCGGTCACTTTCTCAACGGGCAATACACCGTTGTGGGCCGCGTGACCGAAGGGCAGGACGTGGTGGATGCGATCAAGCGCGGCACCGGCGGCAATGGTGCGGTGGTCGGCACGCCCGATCTGATGCGCAAAGTGACCGTGACCGAGTAACGCCGGCCTTCATCATTGATCAAGATTGCGTGGGGCCTGCTGGATTGCGGGCCCCATTTGCGTCAGGGTGGGGCATGATCAAAGCTTTGACCGCCGCCCTCGCTTTTTGTCTGTCCTTGGCCGCTGCCCATGCCAGCCCTGAGTTCTGGCGCAGTGAATGGCCAGACACGGATTTCGGAAACACTTCGGTGGACAGCTGGACCGAGATCCTTTCGGGCGGGCCGCCCAAGGATGGCATTCCTGCGCTGGATGCCCCGCAATTTGTCCAGGCCAGCAAGGAAACCCGGATCGCGGACCGCGAGCCGGTGATCACCGTGGTCCTGGACGGGCATCAGGCGCGGGCCTATCCGATCCGGTACCTCACCTGGCATGAGATCGTGAATGACCGCATTGGCGGATCACCTGTGACGGTGACCTTCTGCCCGCTGTGCAATTCGGCCATGGTGTTTGATGGCCGGGTGCGGGGGCGGGTGCTGACCTTTGGCGTCACAGGCAAGCTGCGCAATTCGGATATGGTGATGTATGACCGCGAAACCCAAAGCTGGTGGCAGCAGGCGCAAGGCGTTGGGATCGTGGGTGAATTGACCGGTACAGAGCTGCGCCAGTTGCCAAGCTGGATGGAAAGCTGGGCGGAATTCAAGGACGCGCATCCGCAGGGGCTGGTGATGGCCGAACCGACCTATCCGCGCGATTATGGGCGCAATCCATATCGTGGTTATGACAGCCTGACGCGGCCCTTCCTTTATTCCGGTGATCCGCCGCCCCATGGCATTCCGGCGCTGGAACGTGTGGTGCGGGTCGGCAATCGAGCCTGGCCCATGACGCGGCTGGCCGAGGTGCAGGAGGTGACTGAGGCCGGTGTGACAATCCGCTGGCGGGCCGGGCAGGCCTCCGCCCTCGACACGGCCCAGATCGCCAAGGGCCGCGACGTGGGAAGCATCCGTGTGCAGGACGGGCAGGGGCGTGATCTGGCCCATGATGTGATGTTTGCCTTTGCCTTTCACGCCTTCTGGCCGGATGGCACCTGGATGCTGGGGCGGTAGGGGCGCAGGCCCGGCCGGCGCGCCCCTCCCTTTGCCTCTATTCAGCCAAGCAAAGCTTGTTGCCGTCAAGATCCCGTACATAGGCCGAAAACTTTGGGCCGCGCTGGCCCGGCGCACCTTCACATGTGCCGCCAAGCTCAAGCGCCAGGGCATGCAGGCGTTCCACCTCTGCCTGGCTGCCAACGGCAAAACCCACCATCGTGCCATTGCCGCGGGTCGCGGGCTTGGTATCGAAGGGAATCGCGGCGGCAAAGGCGAAGTCCTCAGCCAGCCAATAGGTCATTCTGTCCGATGGCGACATGCTGTGCAGGCCCGCCTCTGAGAACATGGCATCATAGAAGGTTTTGGAGGCGTTCAAGTCGTTGGTTCCAACGACAGCGTAGTTTAGTTTCATAGCTTTTTCCTTGTTTCAGCCGCGATGCAATCGCAGGCTTGCGAACATCCATATTGCCAAATAAGACAGTTTATGTCCTATTTGTGCGATGGCACGCGCAGATACCCCAGGCAGACTCAGACGGCTCGAAATGTTGGCGGTCCAGCTCAAGCAGGACAGCCATTGCACCGTCAGCGATTTGGCCCGGCAGCATGGCGTCAGCCCGCGGACGATTGCCCGCGATCTGGCGTTGATGCGCGACCACCACGGCATGCAGATCGACGCGGACCGGGGGCGCGGCGGCGGTTTGCGTCTTGATCGGAACTGGGGCGTTGGCCGGTTGAACCTGACCTATGGTGACGCGGTCGATCTGTTGATCAGCATCGCGGTGGCCCAGCAGATGAATTCGCCGATGTTTCTGGCCAATCTGGACAGTGTCCGGCGGCAGTTGGTGGCGTCCTTCTCTGCGGAGAAGCGCAAGAAGGTGAATGAGTTGAAATCCCGCATTCTGGTGGGGGTGACCGCCTCGACCTATGTGCAGGCCAGCGCAGATGCGCCGCCCAAAAGGGTGGTGCAGGCGCTGCATCAGGCTTTCATCAATCAGGAGTTGCTTGAGATTGCCTATCGACGTGAGGACGGAGAGACCTCCGAGCGCCGGATCGAGCCACATTACCTATTGCTGAAATATCCGGTTTGGTACGTGGTTGCGGTGGATCACCTGCGGGGCGGGCCAAGGACCTTTCGCTGTGACCGGATTCTGTCTGCGGCACGGACGGACCAGACGTTCCGTTTGCAAAAGCCAGAAGCCTTTGGTCCGGGCTTGGCCAAGGGGGAACTTTCTGTCTGAGAGAACCGAGGCCACTGCGTGCCGCTGGACTGTGTTGCGTTCACATTCCATTGAGTTCAGTGGTATTTCGATACATGCTTGAGTAGGCTCTCGCGCAACAGCATCGCCTATACCGGCAGGAACTCCACATGGCAGACACCCAGATCTCCACAACCAACCGATACGACATCGCCGCCCCGCGTTGGGGCGACAAGATGCGGACGCTTGGCTACTACGATGGGTACTTGGGCTTTCTGTCTGCGCCATCTGATCTTGATGGCCGCAACAAGCGGGTCATCGACGTCGGTTCAGGCACCGGCGCATTTGCCGAAGCATGGGTGGCCATTCATGGCCCGCCGCGCGAATTGACCCTGCTGGAGCCCAGTTCAGCCATGCTTGAACGGGGCAAAGCGGCCTTGAACCGGCGCGGGGTAGAGCCGCGGATACTAAAGTCATTTCTCGGACAGACGACGGAAACGGAGCCTGTCGATGTGGTCTTGGCGGCGCATGTCCTGGAACATTGCGATGATCCTTTGACCGCACTCGGGCAAATGCGGGATCTGCTGGTTCCCGGGGGGCAACTGCGCCTTGTGGTGTCAAAGCCGCATTGGTGCAATGCGATCATCTGGTTGCAGTGGCGGCACCGGACATTTCAAAGGGCTGAGATTCTGGCATTGGTTGCTGAGGCCGGTTTTGAGGTTGAGCAGGTCTACGCGTTTCCATCCGGCCCTCCGTCACGCACCAGCCAAGGGATCGTGGCAAGGCGAAGGGGCTGATGATCCGCCGCTCATAAGGGTCTGAAGACTTGCCGCGCAGCTGGCCCTTTTCGCAGGCCAGACCCAAAACAAAAGGCACCGCCCGATGGCGATGCCTTTCAATTCTTGGACTGTTGCGCCACTTAGCTGGCTGGATTGGCCTTGGCCGCCGGTGCGGATTTGGCGCCGGGGTTCAGGGGATCGTCCTGCCGCTGCACGGAACCCTCGAAATGGGCGCCGGATTCGATGGCGATGGTCTTGTGGATGATGTCGCCCTCAACACGTGCCGTGGAGGTCAGGCGCACCTTGAGGCCGCGTACACGGCCCACGATGCGACCGTTGATCACAACGTCATCCGCGACCACTTCGCCTTTGATCGTGGCGGTCTCGCCAATGGTCAGCAGATGCGCGCGAATGTCACCTTCCACCGTGCCTTCTACCTGAATGTCGCCGGTGGTCTTCATATTGCCTGTCACATGCAGGTCGGATGACAGCACGGAGGCGGGAGGTTTTGCCTTTGGCGCGCTGGCCTTGAACTCGCTCGACGTGGTTTGTGTCGAAGCGGATGGTGCTTGCGGTGCCGCAGGTTTGGGCGCATCGGCGTCCTTGGATGGTGCGGGGTCGTTGATTTTGCTTTTAGAAAACATCGTTTGCAGCCTTGATATAGATCATGGGGTTAACAGCTTTGCCGCCCACACGCACTTCGTAGTGCAGGTGTACGCCAGTTACGCGTCCAGATGCCCCCATATCACCGATACGCTGTCCGCGCGAGACCCTTTGGCCTACTTTTACGCGAAGCCGGGACAAATGGGCATAGCGGGTCTCGATGCCGAACTCGTGCTGGATCTTAACAAGACGGCCATAACCGGACTGCCATCCGGCATGAACCACGACGCCATCGGCGGTGGCATAAAGCGGTGTGCCAAGTCCGGCGGCGAAATCAACGCCCGAATGCATGCGGCGTCCGCCGGTCTTGGGATCGCGGCGATAACCGAACTGGCTGGTGAAACGGAAGGCGGATTTAACAGGGTTGGCGAAGGGCGCCTTCTGCGCGGCGATCCGGTAAAGGTTCAGCTTGTCCATCTGGTTGAGCAGACGGTTGGCACGCAGGGTATCGGCGGTGGGTTCCTCGCCGCGGGTGGTAAAGGACAGCGGCGTCATAGGTCCGCCCTGGCCGGAATAGCCCCGGCGCACCTGTTCGATGATCCGGTCCGGCGGCATGCCGGCATTGCGGAACATTTTATCAAGCGGGGCCACAGAGACGGTCATTGCCTCTTCAAGCTGGCGGAAGATCGCATCGTTTTGATCACGCATCAGGGCAATCTGCTGGGCCATGCGGTCCGCCTCAAGCAGGGCATCCTGCGCATCGGCCACAACCTGATCGCGTTCCTTTGCCGTCCGCTCAAGCGCTTCGGCCAGGAAATCCATCGGGGCGTTGCTGGCGGCGACCTGCACCTGTCCGGCTCCGTCCTCCAGCGTGTCTTTCAGCTCTGCCAGGGTGCGGCGCGCGGTTTCACGGTCTTTCATGGTGTCGCGCAGAGTGGACTGGATCACGTCGATGCCGGTCTCAAGCTCGCGGCGACGGGTCTCGGATTGCAAAAGCTCTGACTGCATCAGCGAGATCTGCTTGAGCGCGGCGTTGAACCGTTCCTGCGCGGCCAACGCCTCTTCGGCGCGGCTGTCGCGCTGGCCGGACAGATCGTTCAGACGCGCCTGGTAGGTGCGCTGATCGCGTTTGGCCTGTTCGCGGAAATTGCCGGAGCCGATGCTGTCCATCAGGATAATGGCTGTGGCGACGATCGCCCAGGCGACCAGCGCGGCGGAGCCTGCGAAGGCAACAATCTGTGTGCCGGGGCGCAAGCGGATAAATCGTGTGTCGTTGTCGGATTTGAGAAAAACACGGCGTTCAGGAAAATACTGTTCCAGAATGGCGTTCACTTTGATGGCGAGCCTTGTACGCACAATGTTGTCCTTTTTTTCGTCCCCCGACCAAAGGTGCAGGTTCCCCCCCGGCACATTTTGGTCCAGATTTCATTATCCAGTGACCGGCCATGGGGCAACCCTGTTGACCGATACTGCGACATCAAACCACCGGAACTGACCAAATGGGCAAAAAACCGCCTATTCCAAATGCTTGGCAGGCGAGGTTCAACTCAAGGTTCGCCTGTCTCGGTCAGCGGCCAATAGAAATCGGGGGGAATGCCTGCCTCGGCGCGTTTCTCTTCGTTGAAGGGCGGTTTGAGATGGCCGTGGAAATATTTGCGCACCAGAGCGTGAAACCGTTCCTTGGGATCCTCGTCAAAACGTCCGCAGAGGAAGTGAAACCATTTGCTGCCATAGGCCACATGGGCGACCTCTTCGGCATAGATGGTTTCAAGCGCTGTGACCGCGCCATCTGCCTTGGCGCGTTTGAAAATCTCGATCATGCCGGGGGTTACATCCAGCCCGCGTGCCTCAAGCACCATGGGCACGACGGCCAGGCGGCCCATCAGATCATCGACTGTGTCCTCGGCGGCCCGCCACATGCCGGCATGGGCAGGCAAGGCGCCATAAAAGCTGCCTTCCGCTTCAAGGCAGTCACACATCAGATTGAAATGTTTGGATTCCTCATCCGCCGCCTTGACCCAATCGTCATAGAACCCCATCGGCAATTTGGTGTCCGTGAACCGTGCAATGATGTCCCAATGCAGATCAACGGCGTTCAATTCGATATGCGCCACCGCATGCAACAGCGCGATGCGGCCCTCAGGCGTGCCGGGGCGGCGGCGCGGCACATCGCGTGGGTTCAACAGCTCTGGCGCGGCGGGGCGAGAGGGATGCAGGGGCGGATCGGCACGGCCAATCCGGGGCGTGTCGCCCGCATCGCGGGCCGCCTGCCACTGCGCGGCAAAGCTGCGCGACATGGCGGTTTTCTCGCGGCCATCTGCGCAGCGCAGAACAGCCTCGGCCATCTGGGCAAGGGGTTTCACAGGGCTTTCACCGCGTCCAGAACCTCTTCGACATGGCCTGGCACTTTGACCTTGCGCCAGATCCGGGCGATGTTGCCCTGTGCGTCGATCAGATAGGTGGCCCGCTCGATCCCCATCGACTTTTTGCCATACATGTTCTTTTCGACCCAAACGCCATAGGCCTCGGTCATCTCGCCATTCTCATCAGACAAAAGCGGCACGGTCAGATCATGTTTGGCGGTGAACTTGTCATGTTTCGCCATGGTGTCGCGGGAGATGCCAAACACATTGGCGCCTGCGGCTTTGAAATCTTCAAGATGCTCGGAAAAACCGATGCTTTCCTTGGTGCAGCCCGGCGTGTCGTCGCGTGGGTAAAAGAACAGAACCACGGGTGCGCCGCGCAGATCAGACAGCGAAACATTGCCGCCGCCAGTCACGGGCAGGTTGAAATCGGGGGCAGGCTGGGACAATTCGGGCATGGCTCACTTTCTATTCACTTGGAAGCGGGATTATGGACTGTCATAGTAGGCCGAAATTGGCAACGGCCAAGCCTGCAACACCAAAACCGGATAGCGATGAGCGACGCCGCGCCCGCCTCACCCACTGGGGGAACAGCCCCCAAACGCCGCCGCCGGTGGCATCGCTTTGTTTTGCGAAGCGTGTCTTTGGTTGTGATCCTGACGTCATTGGCGCTGGTGGGTGCGGCGGTTATCAAAGGGCTGCCGATTGCCGCGCCGCCGTGGTTGCAGGCCCGGATCGAAGGACGGATCGCGGAAATGGTGCCAACTGCGCGGGTGCGCTTTGGCGAGATGGTCTTTGTGGTGGGCGAGGGCTGGCGGCCCAAGGTGCGGCTGCGCGATGTGGTGATCAGCACCCCTGCAGGGCGGGAGATCGTCAGTTTCAATGAGTTCAAGGCGACCTTTGCCACGCGGCCGTTGCTCAAAGGGAAGATCCAGCCCAAGGTTTTGTCGCTGTCAGGCGTTGTGGCGCGGCTTAAGCGGGATGGCGAAGGGCGGGTGTCGATCCGCGGCGGGCAGGCCGCCGAAGCCCCGGCGCGCGAGGCGGCAACCTTGCCGCAACTGATCGGCCAGATGGACGAGATACTGCAAAGCCCGTCGCTCAACGCGCTGCGCACGGTCGAAGTGAGGGCGCTGACCCTGCGCTATGACGATGAACGTGTCGGGCGCGGATGGACGGTGGATGGCGGGCGGCTGATCCTGCAACGGGACGGGCGCGATCTGGCGCTTTCGGCGGATCTCGCGGTGCTCAGCGGCGGCGCAGGCGTGGCGACCCTTGCGGCCAACTACAACAGCCGCATTGGCGAAACCGCCGCCGATTTTGGTGTCAGCTTTGACGGGGTCGCCGCCCGCGATATCGCGGCGCAGGGTCCGGCTTTTGCCTGGCTCGACGTGCTGCGGGCGCCGATTGCGGGGTCGGTGCGCAGCGGCCTGAACAGCGATGGCCGCTTTGCCCCGCTGAACGCTACATTGCAGATCGGCAAGGGCGCGGTGCAGCCCAATGCCCTGACCAAACCGGTGCCCTTTGACGGCGCACGCAGCTATTTCAGCTATGATCCGGCCAAGCGGTTGCTGCGGTTTGACGAATTGTCCGTGCGCAGCCCGTGGATCACGGGACAGGCCACCGGCACGGCCTCTCTCACCACCGATGGCGCACAGGGGCCGCTGACCGAACTGATCGGCCAGATCACCCTGTCGGATCTGGTTGCCAATCCCTTTGCGCTTTATCCCGAAGCGGTTGATCTGTCCGAAGCGGATATGGATTTCCGGCTGGAGCTGAACCCGTTCCGCATCACGCTGGGGCGGCTGCAGATCTCGGACCGGGGCAAGACCCTGCTGGTGGATGGGGAATTGGCGGCCGATCCGGGCGGCTGGCGTTTGGCGCTGGATGGCCGGATGGACGGGCTCGACCCGGATCGCTTGCTGGAGTTGTGGCCCGCAGGTGTGAAACCCAAGACTCGCAAATGGTTGGGCGACAACCTGATTGACGGGCGGGTGCATAATATTGATCTGGCGTTCCGGTCCGCGCCGGACAAAGCCAGGCACAGCTTTCTCGCCTTCGATTTTGAGAAATCGACAGTTCGGTTCTTGAAGACCATGCCGCCAATCACCGGTGGGCAGGGACATTTCAGCCTTGCGGACGACCGGTTGGTCGTCACCGTGGATCAAGGCGAAGTCGCGCCGCCTTTGGGGGGCAGCATTCGTGTGGACGGATCATCCTTCATCATACCGGATGTGCGGGTCAAAGACGGCGCACCGGCGGTGATCCGGTTGCAAACCCGGTCCAGTATCACGGCGGCGCTGTCGCTGATCAATTTTGCGCCGCTGTCGGTGATGGACAAGGTCAAGATGCCCGTGCGGCTGGCCGAGGGCCTGGCGGATGTTCAGGGAACCATTGCGGTGCCTCTCAAAAAGGGCGGCAAGGTGCAGGATGTGAACTATCACTTTACCGGTGCCTTGAGGGCGGTCCGCAGTGACGTGTTGGTCAAAGGCCGGCGACTGGAGGCGACAGAGCTGGACGTGACCGTGGATAACACCGGCCTGCGGATCAGCGGGCCGGGGCGCATTGACGGTGTCGCCTTCAACGGCGCGTGGGAGCAACCCATTGGCAAGGGCGCGGCGCAATCGGCCTTGCGCGGGCAGGTGACATTGGATCAGGCTGCGCTGGATGCCTTTGGCGTGGCCTTGCCGGAGGGGACGGTCTCGGGGCAGGCGCAGGCCGATATCGCACTGGATTTTGCCCGCGGTGAAACGCCCAGATTTGCGCTGACCTCGGCACTGCAAGGGGTACGTCTGCGGGTGCCTCAATTGTCATGGACCAAAGCCGCATCAACCCGTGGCCAGCTCAACATCAGCGGCCGGTTGGGCGATCCGGCGCAGATCGACAGCCTTTCGGTGGGCGGTCCGGGATTGTCGGCCAAGGGCACGGTTGACCTGAACGCGGGAGGATCACTGGACCGCGTCCGGTTCACCAGCCTGTCAGCGGGGCAATGGCTGAACGCGCCGGTGGATCTGATCGGGCAGGGCGCGGGCAGGCCGGTCAAGGTGGCGGTGCGCGGCGGCTCGCTCGATCTGCGCCGCGCGGAATTTGGCCCCTCGCAGGGGGGCAGCGCCGGACCGCCGATGCAGATCACGCTGGACCGGTTGCAGATCACCGACACCATCGCGTTGACCGGGCTGACGGGGACATTTGACACCCGCCGAGGCCTTGATGGCGCGTTTCAGGCGCGTCTTAACGGGCAGACGCCGGTCGCAGGCCGGGTGGTGCCGCAGAACGGGCGCAGCGCGGTGCGGATGACCTCCAAAGATGCGGGCGGCGTGTTGCGTTCGGCCGGTTTGCTCAAACAGGTAACGGGCGGAACGCTGGGCCTGACGCTTTTGCCCGTTGGCACCGGCGGGGCCTTCGACGGAGAGCTGACCATGGATGGGATCCGTATCAAACAGGCACCGGGCATCGCGGCCTTGCTGAATGCGGTGTCGGTGGTGGGCTTGATCAATGAACTCAACGGTGACGGCATCTATTTCGACAAGGTCGAGGGACGATTCCGCCTGACGCCCGACAGCCTGACCTTGACGGAAGGATCGGCAGTGGGGGCGTCCATGGGGCTGTCGATGGACGGGGTCTATGCGCTCAACTCCGGGCTGCTCAATATGCAGGGTACGATTACGCCGGTGTACCTGCTCAATGGCATCGGATCGGTGCTGACCCGCAAGGGTGAGGGGTTGTTTGGGTTTCACTACACACTCAAAGGGCAGGCGAAAGACCCCTCTGTGTCGGTGAACCCGCTGTCGGCCCTGACCCCCGGCATGTTCCGCGAGATTTTCCGCGCGCCCAAACCCGAATTGCCAGCGGTAGAGGGCAACACCCAATCCATTCTGCCCGCCAAACCGCCAGTGGCGGAAAAACCGGTTGTTCCTGATTATGATGGGCGTTAGGGCGCGGGCATGAAACTTTCTGACTTTGATTTTGACCTGCCCGACGACCTGATTGCCACCCGTCCGGCGGTGCCGCGATCGGCGGCGCGGTTGCTGGTGGCCGAAGGCGATGTGATCCATGATCAACAGGTCACGGACCTGACCAAATGGCTGCGGCCCGGTGACCGGCTGGTGCTGAACGACACGCGGGTGATCCCGGCACGCCTGAACGGTCTGCGCTTTCGCGACAGTGCGCAAGGCCGCGTACAAGCCAAGATCGAAGTGACCCTGCTTGAGCCGCGTGGCAACGGCACATGGGGCGCGTTGATCAAACCGCTGCGCAAGCTGAAGATCGGCGAGGAGGTGGTTTTCTCTGACGACCTGCGGGCCACCTTAAGAGGGGTCGAAGACGGGCAGGGGCATCTGGCATTCAATTGCACGGGCGATGATTTTGACGCGGCGCTGAATGCGGCGGGCGCAATGCCGCTGCCGCCCTATATCGCCGCCAAACGCGCCGCCGATGCGCAAGACAAAACCGATTATCAAACCGTCTGGGCCCGCAACACCGGTGCCGTGGCTGCACCCACTGCGTCGCTGCATTTTGATGAGCCGTTGTTGGCGGCCCTGCGCGACAAGGGCGTGACTTTCACCCATGTGACCTTGCATGTGGGCGCGGGCACCTTCCTGCCGGTCAAAGTGGACGATATTTCCCAGCACAAGATGCATTCCGAATGGGGACAGGTCAGCGCCGGAGCTGCCGCCGAAATGGCCGCGACCAAGGCGGCGGGTGGCCGGGTGATCCCCGTGGGCACCACCGCATTGCGCCTGATCGAGACCGCCGCAAAAGGCGGCACGATCCGCGCGTGGGAAGGCGACACCGATATTTTCATCACGCCGGGGTTTGAATTCCAGATCGCCGATGCCTTGATGACCAACTTTCACCTGCCCAAATCCACGCTGATGATGCTGGTCTCTGCCTTGATGGGGCAGGACCGGATCAAATCCATCTACGCCCATGCGATTGCCGAACGTTATCGCTTCTTTTCTTACGGGGATGCGTCGCTGCTGCTGCCCTAGCCGGAAAATCACGCCATCTTGTCGCAGAAGGGCGTGACCTCACGGCGATCCGCAGGCAGGCAGGGGCAAGAAACAAAAAGGATTCGCGCCATGCTTCAGGTTCTTTCCAGCGCTTGGGCGCTTTTGCTGGGTATGTGTTTGCTGATGGTTGGCAACGGCATGCAAGGCACGCTGCTGGGCATCAGGGGCGGAATCGAAAACTTCTCGACCTTTGAGATGTCGATTGTCATGTCGAGCTATTTTGTGGGGTTTTTGGGGGGCTCCCGCATGGCACCGGGCATGATCCGGCGTGTCGGCCACGTGCGGGTCTTTGCCGCGCTGGCCTCGCTCATCTCGGCAGTGATGATCCTTTACCCGACGTTCCCCAATGTCATCGTCTGGTCTTTGGGCCGGGTGTTGATCGGATTCTGTTTTTCTGCCGTATATGTCACCGCCGAAAGCTGGCTGAACAACGCGGCCACCAACGACAACCGGGGGCAGGCGCTGTCACTTTACATGATCGTGCAAACATTGGGCATCGTGATTGCCCAAGCCCTGCTGCTGACTGCCGATCCGTCCGGCTTTGTGCTGTTTGTGATCCCGTCGGTTCTGGTGAGCATCGCCGTGACGCCGATCTTGCTGTCGATCAGTCCGACGCCGGCCTTTGACTCCACCAAGCCCATGCGCATCCGCGAGCTGGTCAGCTACTCTCCGCTGGGCTGTGTGGGCATGTTCCTCTTGGGTGGCGTCTTCTCTGCGCAGTTCGGCATGGCCTCGGTCTATGGCGCAGAAGCCGGGCTAACTGTTGCACAAATCTCACTTTTCGTGGCGATGTTCTTTGTTGGCTCCGTGATCCTGCAATATCCGATTGGCTGGATTTCCGACCGGATGGACCGGCGCGGATTGATCGTGGTTGTCTCGCTTATCGGGGCGGGGGGATCGGTGCTTGGTATGATGCTGGGCCATGTTTTCCCGGTGCTTCTGGTCTCGGCCTTTGTGGTGGGGGGGATGTCGAACCCGCTGTATTCACTGCTGATCGCCCACACCAATGACTTTCTTGAGCACGAGGATATGGCCGCAGCTTCCGGTGTTTTGGTCTTTATCAACGGCTTAGGGGCCATCCTTGGGCCTGTGATCACCGGCTGGATGATGGGCACCGCGCTTGGCCCTGGCGGGTTTTACCTGTTCACTGCCGGGCTCTTTATTGCGCTTGCCAGCTATGCCGCCTACCGCTCCACCCGCCGTGCGGGCGTGCCTGTGGATGAGACCGGCAACTACGTCGCGATTTACCCATCTGCGACCACCGTTGCCGTCGAGGTCGCGCAGGAAGTTGCCATCGAAGCAGACCAAGATGACGAAAATGATACGTGATAGCGATAACTATGTCGCATTTGATACAATTCGTGAGTAGGCACCGTGGTTAAATTCCTCTTAGCATGGAATGACTTAACCGTGCAGCACGATAAAGGGAGCGCACCATGGTAGGGCCTGAAGAGATCCTTGAGTTCTGGTTGGATGAAATCGGACCCAAGGGCTGGTATGAAGCAAGCGATGCTTTGGACAGTCAGATCCGGGACCGGTTTCACGAAACCTGGCAAGCCGCCTGTGAGGGCAAATTTTCACTATGGCTGACCTATCCGTCGGGCGCATTAGCCTACATCATTTTGATGGATCAGTTTCCCCGCAACATGTTCCGCGGCAGTGGCGAGGCCTTTGCAAGTGATCGGATCGCGCTGACGGCGGCCAAGGCGGCGATCAACAAGGGCTGGGATCTGCGCATTGATGAACCCGCGCGGCAGTTCTTTTACCTGCCGCTGATGCATTCGGAGAACCTTTGTGATCAGGAGCGTTGTGTGCGGCTGATGTGTGAACGCATGCCCCAGAACCGCGAAGGCAATCTGCTGCATGCCCGTGCGCATCGCGAAGTAATCCGCAAGTTTGGTCGCTTCCCATATCGCAACGATGCGCTGTCTCGCACGCCGACCCAGCTTGAAACGGCCTATGTGGCAAATGGCGGCTATGGTGCTACAGTGCGGGAACTCCAGGCCGACATGCAGGCGGCCTGACCCTGCGGCAATCTCGCGGTTGTGGCGGGTGGGAATATAGTTTAATGGTAAACTATATTCTGCAATCGTCACACAGTGAGGAAGTTCTATGGCCGCGAAATCCTTTGATTTGATTGTTATCGGGGCTGGTCCCGGTGGCTATGTTGCCGCGATTCGCGGTGCCCAACTGGGCATGAATGTCGCGATTGTTGAGCGTGAACATCTGGGCGGCATTTGCCTCAACTGGGGATGTATCCCGACCAAGGCCTTGCTGCGCTCTTCCGAAGTGTTCCACCTGATGCACCGTGCCAAGGAATTTGGCCTCAAGGCAGACGGCATCGGCTATGATCTGGATGCGGTTGTCAAACGCTCGCGCAAAGTGGCGGGGCAATTGTCGGGCGGCATCGGCCACCTGATGAAAAAGAACAAGATCACCGTCTTTATGGGGGCCGCGAAACTGGCCGGCAAGGGCAAGGTACACGTCAAAACCGACAAGGGCGAAGAAGACCTGACAGCCAAGAACATCGTTGTCGCCACTGGCGCCCGCGCCCGCGAACTGCCGGGGCTAGAGGCCGACGGCAAACTGGTCTGGACCTACAAACACGCGCTGCAGCCAGCGCATATGCCGAAAAAGCTGCTGGTCATCGGATCGGGTGCGATCGGGATTGAATTTGCCAGCTTCTACAACACCTTGGGTGCAGATACGACCGTGGTCGAGGTGATGGACCGGGTGCTGCCGGTTGAAGATGCCGAAATTTCGGCTTTCGCCAAAAAGGCGTTTGAAAAGCAGGGCATGAAGATTATGCAAAAGGCGATGGTCAAACAGCTTGATCGCGCCAAAGACAAGGTGACCGCCCATATCGAGGTGGGCGGCAAGACTGAGAAACACGAGTTTGACACCGTCATTTCCGCCGTTGGGATTGTCGGCAACGTCGAAGGGCTGGGCCTGGAAGAGCTGGGCGTCAAGATCGACCGCACCCATGTGGTGACTGACGAATATTGCCGCACCGGTGTGGACGGTCTCTATGCCATCGGCGACATCGCTGGCGCGCCATGGCTGGCGCACAAGGCCAGCCACGAAGGGGTTATGGTTGCCGAACATATGGCGGGTCAGAAGGTCCATGCGATCAAGCCGGAATCCATCGCGGGCTGCACCTATTGCCATCCGCAGGTTGCCTCGGTCGGCTATACCGAGGCCAAAGCCAAGGAATTGGGCTATGACATCAAGGTGGGTCGCTTCCCCTTCATAGGCAACGGCAAGGCGATTGCATTGGGGGAACCCGAAGGCATGATCAAAACCGTCTTTGACGCCAAAACCGGCGAACTTCTGGGTGCGCATATGGTCGGGGCCGAAGTGACCGAGCTGATCCAGGGCTATGTTGTGGGCCGCCAGCTTGAGACCACCGAAGAAGACCTGATGAACACCGTCTTCCCGCATCCAACCCTCAGCGAGATGATGCATGAGGCGGTGCTGGATGCATATGGGCGCGTGATCCACATGTAAACCAAGCCGGGGGGCTGGAAGGCCCCTCGCGTTTCGGGCAAGGTGGGCCATTCAACGGCCCATCTATTGCGTGCCGGTTCCCAAGGCAGTGCAAGCGTGACCGACAGAACTTCTTTTCCTCTTGTGTTCGCCCTCTGGGGCGCGGGCCTTGGCGCGGCGGCGCAATATGGCAAGGTCAGCGTGATTTTTGACCTGTTGCCAGAGGTTTATCCGAATGCGGGTGCCGCCCTTGGCTTTGTCGTATCACTGGTCGGTTTCATTGGCATCCTTTTTGGTGTGGCGGCTGGCCTGTTGGTGGCGCGAATCCGCTATCGGCGGGCGTTGCTGTCGGCCCTGTGGCTGGGCGCGGCGGTTTCTTTAGTCCAAGCGTTATTGCCGCCCTTGCCGTGGATGTTGCTCAGCCGGGTGGCCGAGGGCCTGTCACACCTGGCCATCGTGGTGGCCGCACCCACCTTGATCGCCCAGATCAGCGCCCCCAAACATCGCGGTTTCACGCTGACCCTCTGGGGCACCTTCTTTGGCGTCGCCTTTGCGGTGCTGGCCTTTGCCGGGCGGCCCTTGGCGATCTCATGGGGGCTGCCCGCGCTCTTTGCTGCGCATGGCCTCTACATGGCGGGTTTTGCGCTGTACCTGTCCGCGCGGTTGCGGGCCTTGCCCGCCGAAGCCGCCCAGCCCGCATTTTCCCTGACAGGCCTGTTGCGCGATCATGGTGTGATCTACCGCTCTGCCCGTTTGGCCGCGCCAGCAGCAGGTTGGCTTTTCTATACCTTCAGCTTTGTCTCCGTTCTGACGGTCCTGCCGCCCTATCTGGACCCCGATCTGCGCAATGTGATCATGGGTGCGATGCCACTGACCAGTATCGCGGTGTCCATGACGCTTGGCGTGGCTCTTTTGCGGCGCCTCACGGCGGTGCAGGTGGTCGAACTGGGCTTTGCCCTGTCCGCGTTGGCGGTGCTCTGGCTTTGGGCGGAGCCGGGTGCGCCTTTGGCCTGTCTGGCGCTTGCCGGGGCGATGGGGCTGATCCAAGGGGCCAGTTTTGCTGCAGTGCCGCAGCTCAACGATACCGCCGCAGGGCAGGCCCGCGCCAACGGCGCGATGGCGCAAATGGGCAATATCGGCAACACCATCGGCACCCCGATCATGGCAGCAGGCCTTTCGATTGCGGGCTACACCGCGCTGCCGCTGCTGGCAGGTGGCGCCTTTGCGCTGGGTCTTGCGGCGCATTTGTACTTGGCGCATCTGCGCGCAAACTAAAATGTTCGCCTTTAGTTCTCATTTTTTCGTTGGAGAATCCCTGGAGGACAACTATGTACAAACCGTTAATGGGGGTGCTGCATGGCAGAGCTGAAACATATCGAGGTCCGCGGCGCACGCGAGCATAATCTCAAAAGCATCGACGTGGACATTCCGCGCGATAAGCTGGTGGTGATCACCGGCCTGTCGGGCTCGGGCAAATCCTCGCTCGCGTTTGACACGATCTATGCCGAAGGCCAGCGCCGCTATGTGGAATCGCTTTCGGCTTATGCCCGGCAATTCCTTGATATGATGCAGAAACCTGATGTGGATCACATCGCAGGTCTCAGCCCGGCAATCTCGATTGAGCAAAAGACAACGTCAAAAAACCCGCGCTCTACGGTTGGGACGGTGACCGAAATTTACGACTACATGCGTCTGCTGTTCGCCCGTGTCGGCACACCCTACAGCCCTGAAACCGGCAAACCCATTGAGGCGCAACAGGTGCAAGATATGGTCGACCGGATCATGGCGATGGAGGAGGGCACGCGCGCTTATCTTCTGGCCCCGATCATTCGCGACCGAAAAGGCGAATACCGCAAGGAATTCATCGAGTTGCGCAAGCAAGGCTTCCAGCGGGTCAAGGTCGACGGTGCGTTCTATGAGCTGGACGAACCGCCCACGCTGGACAAGAAATTCCGCCACGACATTGACGTGGTGGTAGACCGGATCGTGGTCCGCGAGGGGCTTGAGACACGGCTGGCGGACAGTTTGCGCACGGCGCTGGATCTGGCAGATGGCATTGCCGTTCTGGAAACCGCGCCCAGCGAAGGCGACCCGGAACGCTATACCTTTTCAGAGAAATTTGCTTGCCCGGTCAGTGGTTTCACCATTCCCGAGATTGAGCCGCGGTTGTTCTCTTTCAACGCGCCCTTTGGCGCTTGTCCCTCCTGTGACGGTCTGGGGGTCGAGCTGTTTTTTGACGAACGGCTGGTGGTGCCCGACCAGAACCTGAAGATCTATGACGGCGCATTGGCCCCGTGGCGCAAGGGCAAGAGCCCCTATTTCAAGCAGACCATTGAGGCCATCGCCAAACATTACGAATTTAACCAAAACACCAAGTGGAAAGATCTGGACCCGAAGGTGCAGCAGGTTTTTCTCTATGGCTCCGGTAAGGAAGAGATCAAGTTCCGCTATGACGAAGGCGGCCGCGTCTACGAGGTGACGCGGGTGTTTGAGGGGGTGATCCCCAATATGGAACGCCGTTACCGCGAGACCGACAGCAACTGGATCCGCGAAGAGTTTGAGCGCTACCAGAACAACCGGCATTGCGGCACCTGCGGGGGCTATCGTCTGCGGGCCGAAGCCTTGGCCGTGAAGATCGGCCCCAGCGACGGTCCAGCGGATCAATTGCTGCACGCAGGTCAGGTTGTTCAGATGTCCATCCGCGAGGCTTTTGACTGGTGTAACACAGTGCCGGAACATCTGACGGTTCAGAAGAACGAAATCGCCAAGGCGATTTTAAAGGAGATCCGAGAGCGTCTTGGATTTCTAAATAACGTTGGATTGGAATACCTTACGCTCGCACGTTCAAGTGGTACATTAAGTGGGGGCGAAAGTCAGCGTATCCGTCTGGCCAGCCAGATCGGCTCTGGCTTGACGGGCGTTCTCTATGTGCTGGATGAGCCATCGATCGGCCTGCACCAGCGTGACAATGATCGTCTGCTCCTGACCCTCAAGAACCTGCGTGATCAGGGCAATACCGTGATCGTCGTTGAACATGACGAAGAAGCGATCCGCGAGGCCGACTATGTTTTTGACATCGGGCCGGGTGCCGGCGTGCATGGCGGACAGGTTGTGTCTCATGGCACGCCGGACGTTGTTGCCGCAGATGAAAACTCCATCACCGGCCAGTATCTGACCGGCAAGCGCGAGATTGCCGTGCCCGCCACGCGGCGCAAGGGCAACAAGAAAAAGGTGCAGGTGGTCAAGGCCACGGGCAACAATCTGCAAAACGTTACTGTCGATTTCCCCTTGGGCAAATTTGTCTGCGTGACGGGGGTATCGGGGGGCGGCAAATCCACGCTGACCATCGAAACCCTGTTCAAAACCGCATCCATGAACCTCAATGGCGCACGGCAAACACCGGCTCCTTGCGAAACCATCAAGGGGCTGGAACATCTGGACAAGGTGATCGACATTGACCAGCGGCCCATCGGGCGCACGCCGCGATCCAACCCTGCCACCTACACTGGCGCCTTCACCCCGATCCGCGATTGGTTTGCCGGACTTCCCGAAGCCAAGGCAAGGGGTTACAAGCCGGGGCGGTTCTCGTTCAACGTCAAGGGCGGGCGCTGTGAGGCCTGTCAGGGCGATGGTGTGATCAAGATCGAGATGCACTTTTTGCCGGACGTTTACGTGGAGTGCGAGACCTGCAAGGGTGCCCGCTACAACCGCGAAACCCTGGAGATCAAATTCAAGGGAAAAAGCATCGCCGATGTGTTGGATATGACCGTGGAAGATGCGCAGAGCTTCTTTCAGGCGGTGCCGTCGATCCGCGAGAAAATGGACGCGCTGATGCGTGTTGGCCTTGGTTATATCAAGGTCGGTCAGCAGGCGACAACGCTGTCCGGCGGTGAGGCGCAGCGGGTGAAGCTGTCCAAGGAGTTGTCAAAACGATCGACCGGACGCACGCTCTATATTCTGGATGAACCGACGACGGGCCTGCACTTCGAAGATGTGCGTAAGTTGTTGGAAGTGCTGCATGAACTGGTGGATCAGGGCAATTCCGTTGTGGTGATTGAGCATAATCTCGACGTGGTGAAAACCGCCGACCATATCATCGACATCGGCCCCGAAGGCGGCGATGGCGGTGGCCGTGTGGTGGCGACAGGCACGCCAGAAAAGGTCGCCGAAGTCGCGGAGAGCTACACCGGCAGATACCTCAAGCCTATGCTCGAAAAGCGCACCAAAGTCGCGGCGGAGTGAGAACTCCGCCGCGCTTGGGCTAAGGGGCAGTAAGGCTCAAATCCAGCAGGCGGGTGAAATCGGACGCGTTCAGGCTGTCGAAATTATCGCTCAGCTGTTCCAGCTCTTTTGCGCGATTGCTGCCGATCACCGGGTCGGCAAACAGGTGGAACTTTTCGGAAATCTCCGCATCTGACAGTGGCAGGTCATTGTCACCCTTGGGTGTGCGCGGCTGGTCCTGAAGGCTGCGCCCATCGGTGGTGTGGATCGTCACCTGCGCCCAACGTTTGCCGTGAGAGATTTTGGTGAAATGGTCGTCGTCGATCAAGTTCACCAGATTGCTAATTCTTTTGATTTCGGGGTCTTGCAGGGTGCTTGCCGCCAATTCAGGCACCCCGATCTGGCCGCGCACGATCATCGTGGCGACAGGAAATGCAATGCCATAAGCAAACTCGTCCGGGGTGGCCGGATTGTGCCCGGCAAGGCGTGTGGCGTTGTGGAATGTGGCGATATCGATGCCCGCGATGTCCTGTGGTGTCAGGCCGTTTTCTGCCATCAAATGCGCCACCGCATCGATGCTCGGATGGGCCCAGCGGCAGCAAGGATAGGCCTTGTAGGACGTGTCTTCGACCGTGCGCCATTTGCTGCCCAGATCCTCCCAGAACTCCGGCGCTTGCTCGCACGTCAGGGCAGGGGCGCCGGTGAACCCTTCACGCGCCAGATAGGCCGCCACAACGCCGGAGGGCGCACCCCAGCCGACGCCGTCACGCACCATGGTGGGATAATCGATGCAGCGCATCATCTGGCTGCGCGGGCCGTGGTATTCGGCGATACCTGCCGCCTGTCGCAAGGCTTCTGTGTCGCATCCCAGCATCCGCGCGGCAGTCACAGCCACGCCAACGGCGGTCCAGGAACCGGAGGTGTGATAATCAGGACAGGTCGCGTGCTGGGCAAGGCCGGCGCGGCAGCTGATCTCGTAGCAGACGGCAAGATACACCGCAAAATCCTGCCCAGTCAGGGGTTTATCCACCACTTCTGCCATCGCCAAGAGCGCCGGAAACGCGGCGGATCCGACGTGGCCTTTGCAAGGTGAGGTGGTGTCATGGGCGTCGATCGCATCCACGGTAAACCCGCCCGCCATCGCCGCGCCCGCAGGGGAGAGCAGACTGCCGTCCATCAATGCCCGTGCGCCGCCCGCCGTGCCGGGGCCGAAGGTTGCCCGCGCCCCGCGAACCGCATATTTTGCCATATCCGTGGTAGACGCCACGGCCGCCACGCCCAAAGTGTCGGTGAAGGATCGCCGCAACACCGCCAGCAGATCTGCAGGCAGGTCGGCATAGGTCAAACTGGCGGAAAATTCGTGAAAAGGGACAGGCATATCAGGCTCCAGCGCTGTGGTATCCTGTCAGCCTATCCCTCCAAATGTGGCAGAAATGCCTGTTTGCGACCTCAGGAGTCGCGCCCGCGTGAAGCAAACCGTGGCAACATCGCGGAGAAATCCTTGCCTTTGCCATCTTCGTTCTCAACGAATTGCGCATAAAGCTGCCGTGCCAACGCGCCCATCGGCGTGTCGGCGTCGACCATTTCGGCGGCTTGCTGGCTCAGGCCCAGATCCTTGAGCATCAGTTCAGCTGCAAATCCAGGTTTATAGTCGTTATCCGACGGTGAGGTCGGCCCGACGCCCGGCGCGGGGCAATAGGCGTTCATCGACCAGCTGTAGCCCGACGAAGTGCTGACCACGTCAAACATCTTCTGCCGGTCGAGGCCCAGCTTATCCGCCAGGGCAAACGCCTCACAGGTGGCGATCATGGTTGCGCCCAGGATCATGTTGTTGCAGATTTTCGCGGCTTGCCCCGCGCCTTCATCGCCGCAATGCACGGCCTTTTGGCCCATGATGTCAAACAGCGGTTTCGCGGTATCAAAGGCCTTGTCAGACCCGCCCGCCATAAAGGTCAAGGTGCCGCCCGCGGCCCCGCCGATGCCGCCCGATACCGGGGCGTCAACAGCCATAACGCCAGCATTTTCAGCAGCTTGCGCGGCGTACCTCGCGCTTTCCACGTCAACGGTCGAGCAATCAATAAACACCGCGCCACTGCGCATATGCGGGATCAATTCATCTGCCACCTGGCGCAGGATGGCACCGTTCGGCAACATGGTGATGACCACATCCGCGCCCTGCGCCACCTCTGCGATGCTGGCGGCGGGGGGGACACCCTCGGCGGTGGTTCCGGCCACGTCAAAGCCGCGGATCCGATGACCCGCTTTGGCCAGATTTGCGGCCATGGGCGCGCCCATGTTGCCAAGTCCGATAAATCCGATGTTCAGGGCTGTCATAGGGCCTCCTAGAGTTTTAACGCATCCGCACCCAGTGGGCGCAGCATTTGGGACACCGCGGCAAGCGGCACATTCATATCGGCATATTGCCAAGATGGGTTGCGGTCCTTGTCGATGATCGCGGCGCGGACACCTTCGAGGAAATCACCATGCTCCATCGCGCGGAAGGTAAAGCGGTATTCCAGATCAAGGGCTTTTTCCAAGGTCAGGGACGGGCCACGCAACCGGTGCATCATCTCGACAGTGCAGGCCATCGAAAGCGGCGAGGAACGTCCCATTTTTTTGAGCGTGTCCTGCGCAAATTCGCTTTCGTCGCGGCGCAGGTCGGTAAGGATATCGCCAAGGGTCTCACCGCCCAGAAGCGCATCAATTTGTGGCTGTGCGGCCCGAAGCGGGCCCGGCTCGGGGGCTTCGGATACCGTATCGATCACAGAAGGATCGCCGGTTTCCTCCAATGCTTCTATCAAAGTTATCCACTTGAACTGTGATACGTAAGTATCTGCAAAGCCGCACAGAATGGCATCATCCGCGTTCATCCGGCTGGCAGTTATCCCCAGGTATTCCCCAAGACGGCCCGGGGCCAGAGCAAGCATCAATGAGCCGCCCACGTCAGGCACAAGCCCAATGTTGCATTCGGGCATTGCGATCTGGCTGGTTTCACCGACAATCCGGTGCGATCCATGGCAGCCAATGCCAACGCCACCGCCCATGGTAAAACCTTGCAGGAAGGAAACCACTGGTTTGGGGTAGTTGAAAATCTTGTTGTTCAGACGGTACTCATCCGTCCAGAACTGACGACCATAGGCATAATCGCCCTTGGATCCGGTGGCATAAAGCTCGGCGATGTCACCGCCCGAGCAGAAGGCGCGATCGCCTTCCGCATCGAACACAACCAGCAACACGTTGTCATCTGCGGCCCATGCGTCCATGGCTTTTTCTATCGCCAGACACATCTCATAAGTCATCGCATTGAGCGCCTGCGGGCGTTGCAGGGTGATGCGTCCCGCCCGCCCAACTATCCGTAAGCTTATGTCTTTCATCGGTTTTTCAGCATCTCGCGGGCGACAATGACACGCATAATCTCGTTTGTGCCTTCCAGAATTTGATGCACACGCAGATCACGCACCAGCTTTTCAATGCCATAATCGGCCAGATAACCATATCCGCCGTGCAGCTGCAGACATTGATCCACAACCTTGCTGCCGGTCTCAGTAACAAACTTTTTCGCCATCGCGCAGAACTTGGTTGCGTCGGGCGCGCCGTTGTCCAGCTTCCATGCAGCCTGCCGCAAGAAGGTGCGGGCGGCCTGCAATTCGATTTCCATATCCGCGAGACGGAATTGAAGCCCCTGAAACTGGTCGATGGGTTTGCCAAAGGCCTGACGCTCGCCCATGTAGTTCAGTGTTGCGGTCAATGCGGTCTGGGCCGCGCCCAAGGAACAGGCCGCGATGTTCAGACGGCCGCCATCCAGCCCCATCATCGCATATTTGAAACCTTTTCCTTCTTCACCTACCAGATTTCCCGCAGAAATGTTGCAATTGTCAAACTGCACTTGCGCAGTTGGCTGGCTGCGCCAACCCATTTTGTCTTCCAAACCACCAAAGGAAAGTCCCTCGGTGCCGTCCTCGACGTATACGGTGGACACGCCCGCCGCGCCATCATCGGAGGTGCGCACCATGCAAACATAAGCGTCGGAATAACCTCCACCGGAGATGAACGCCTTGGTGCCATTGAGGGTGTATCCCTCATTTGTGCGCTCGGCGCGGGTCTTGAGGGCAGCAGCGTCAGAGCCAGATCCCGGTTCGGTCAAACAATAGGACAGCACGGTATTCATGGAGAGCACATCTTCCATGATCCGACCTTTGAGTTCGTCACTAGCGAATGTGTCCAGCATTTTGGCGCACATGTTGTGGATCGACAGGAAAGCCGCAACGGAGGGGCAAGCCATCGACAGTGCCTCGAACACCAGCGTTGCATCCAGACGGGTCAGACCAGAACCGCCAGCCTCTTCAGATACATAAAGCCCGCCAAAGCCCAGCTCGGCGATGCGCGGCCACAGATCCTTGGGGATGGTTTCGTCCTTTTCCCATTGTTGGGCGTTGGGGGCGATGTGTTCCTGCCCAAAGGCATAGGCCATGTCGAAAATGGCGGTTTGTTCTTCGCTGAGTGCAAAATCCATCACGTATCTCCCGAGGTGCGCGTTATTGAACGGATGTTAAATTCCAATCTTTGCGAGAGTATTGCAAGGCCTCATCGTAAGATCGGGATCGCGGGCTGTTTCGGGCGCCGCGTGGCCCAAGGGGCAGGGTGCGCCGCAACCGGCGCACCCCTGATTTTTATTCCATCACCGGGATGGAGAATTCGCCGCCTTCTTTGATGCCCGACGGCCAGCGTGCGGTCACGGTTTTGGTGCGTGTGTAGAATTTGAACGCATCCGGCCCGTGCTGGTTCAGATCGCCAAAGACGGATTTTTTCCAACCGCCAAAGGTGTGATAGGCCAGCGGCACAGGGATCGGTACGTTGATGCCGACCATGCCGATGTTGATCCGGTTGGCAAAATCACGCGCTGCATCGCCATCGCGGGTATAGATCGCGGTGCCGTTGCCGTACTCGTGATCCATCGCCAGGCCAATTGCCTCTTCGTAGGATTTCGCACGCACACAAGTCAGCACAGGTCCAAAGATCTCCTGCTTGTAGATATCCATGTCTTTGGTCGCTTTATCAAACAGATGCGGCCCGACAAAGAAGCCGTCCTCATAGCCTTGCAGTTTGAAATCACGGCCATCGACAACCAGTTCCGCGCCTTGGTCGATACCGGTTTGTACCAGACGTTCGATATTGGCTTTCGCGGCGGCGGTCACGACGGGGCCGTAATCCACATCATTGCCAGCGGTGTAAGGGCCAACCTTCAGCTTTTCGATGCGCGGAACCAGCTTTTCGATCAGGCGGTCGGCTGTTTCGTCGCCCACAGGCACCGCAACCGAGATCGCCATGCAGCGTTCGCCTGCCGCGCCGTAACCGGCACCGACCAGCGCATCGGCTGCCTGATCCATGTCGGCGTCCGGCATGATGATCATGTGGTTCTTGGCGCCGCCGAAACACTGGACCCGTTTGCCCTGTGCGCAGCCTGTGCCATAGATATATTCGGCAATCGGGGTAGAGCCGACAAAGCCAACCGATTGAATAACATCATGATAAAGGATCGCGTCGACGGCTTCTTTGTCGCCGTTCACAACCTGCAGGATACCCTTTGGCAGCCCCGCTTCTTCGGCCAGTTCCGCCAGCATCAGCGGCACAGATGGGTCACGCTCGGATGGTTTGAGGATAAAGGCGTTGCCGCAGGCGATGGCTGGGGCAAACATCCACATCGGGATCATCGCAGGGAAGTTGAAGGGCGTGATGCCCGCCGTCACACCCAAAGGCTGGCGCATGGAATACATGTCGATGCCGGGGCCGGCGCTGTCGGTGAATTCACCTTTCAGCATCTCGGGCGCACCGATGCAGTATTCCACAACCTCAAGGCCGCGCTGTACGTCGCCTGCGGCATCGGGGAGGGTTTTGCCGTGCTCACGGGACAGGGCCTCGGCCAGTTTGTCCATGTCGCGGTTCAGCAAGCCCACCAGCTTCATCAGCACCCGTGCGCGGCGCTGTGGGTTGGTCGCAGCCCAGCCGGGCTGTGCGGCGGCGGCATATTCAACCGCTTTGTCCATCTCTTCCTTGCTGGCCAGCGGGCATTTTGCCTGCACTTCGCCGGTCGCGGGGTTCATCACATCGGCAAAACGGCCCGACGTGCCTTTGACATGTTCACCGTTCAGATAGTGGGTAAGCTCTTGCATAATGTCCTCCATTGGCATTTGCCGCAGGATAGGCTTGCAAAAAGACATGTAAAAGAGGCAAGATTTCAAAATGGTTTTGCAATTTTGCAAAACGTAAGCTGGGAAATATCGCTGCAATGCAAAACTGGGATGACCTGCGGCTGTTTCTGGCCGTCGCACGGGAACAAAGCCTGTCTGGTGCGGGCAAACAACTGCGGCTTGATCCGGCAACGTTGGGGCGGCGCGTGGCTCGGTTGGAAAAGAATCTTCAGGCGGTTCTGTTTGTGAAATCTCCGCAGGGCTATGCGCTGACCGAAGCGGGCAGTCAGTTGATGGAGCGGGCCGAAACAGCAGAGCAGGCGATGCGTGTCGCCACGGCAGGTGTTTCCGCGCCCAGCGACCGGTTGAGCGGCCAGATTCGCATCGGTGCGCCCGATGGCTGTGCCAATTTCCTGTTGCCGCAGGTCTGTGCGGGGATCGTGGCCGAAAACCCCGGTCTGGATATTCAAATTGTGGCCCTGCCGCGCGTGTTCAACCTGTCGCGCCGAGAGGCGGACATGGCCATCGGGGTCAGCGCCCCGACGGCAGGGCGGCTGGTTGTCCAGAAAATCACCGACTACCACCTGCATCTGGCGGCCTCTGCCCAGTATTTGCAGGACCACCCCAAGATCACTGAACAGGCCGATCTGCGATCGCACCGGCTGGTTGGTTATATCCCCGACATGATCTTTGACCGTGAGTTGGATTACCTGGGCGATCTGGGTGAGGCGCGCGTGCCTTTGGCCTCCAATTCCGTATCCGTACAGGTGCATATGATCCAGCAGGGCGGCGGTGTTGGAGTGGTGCATGATTTCTCGCTGCCCTTTGCGCCGGGGGTTCAAAAAATTCTGGAACATGACGTCAGCCTGACACGGTCCTTCTACCTGATCCGACACGCCGACGATCAACGTAACCTGAGATTGAGCCGCTTTGCCGATCAATTGATCACCGCCCTGCGCTCTGAGGTCGCAGCGCTTGAGGCAAAAGCTTGACTCAATTGCCCAATCTGGTGACGCTGGGGTTAGGGATGAATTAATTGGAGGTCCTGCCATGCTGGTGTCACAAATTCTCAAGACCAAACCTGACGACGCGGTGGTGACGTCCCCCCCAAGTTTATTGATCTCCGAAGCGGCCAAAATCCTGTCGGAAAAACGGATCGGGACATTGGTGATTTCCAAAGACGGCAAAGCCCCCGATGGCATCCTGTCAGAGCGGGATATCGTGCGTGAGCTCGGCAAATCCGGCAGTGGTTGTCTGACCCTGACGGTGGACAAATTGATGACGTCGAAACTGGTCACATGTTCGCGGGACGACCGCGCCGATGAAGTGCTGCAAAAGATGACCGAAGGGCGGTTCCGGCACATGCCGGTGCTCGAGAATGGCAATCTGGTTGGCTTGATCTCGCTTGGGGATGTGGTCAAGGCACGCCTGATGGAACTGTCGATGGAAAAAGACGCCCTGCAAGGGATGATCATGGGGCATTAAGCCGCTTGCGCCTTTGGGCAAGCCATGTTTGCTTGCCCGCCAAAGATTCTAACTGAGGATTGCCTCATGCGCGTTGGCCTGTATCCCGGCACTTTCGATCCCATCACATTGGGCCATATTGACATTATTCGCCGCGCGACAACGTTGGTGGACAAGCTGGTGATCGGCGTTGCGATCAACCGTGACAAGGGGCCGCTCTTCAGTCTGGAAAAGCGGGTTGAGATGATCGAGGCCGAATGTGCCGAGCTCAGCCGCCAAACCGGGGTCGAAATCGTTGCCCATCCGTTTGAAAACCTTTTGATTGATTGCGCCCGCGATGTGGGCGCCCAGATGATCGTACGAGGCTTGCGGGCTGTGGCGGATTTTGAATATGAATATCAGATGGTTGGCATGAACCGCCAGCTTGATAATTCAATTGAGACCGTGTTCCTGATGGCCGAAGCGCAGCATCAGGCGATTGCCAGCAAACTGGTCAAGGAGATCGCCCGCCTTGGCGGCGACGTCAGCAAATTTGTCACCCCGAGCGTGAACAACGATCTTCTTGAGAAGTTTCCGCGCAAGGTCTAACCGCCCCGAAGTTGGGGCGGTGCGGAACAGTTTGGGGGCAGGGCTTACAGATAACCCGCCATCACGCCGGCTGTGTCCAGCATCCGGTTCGAGAATGCCCATTCGTTGTCATACCACGCCAAGACCCGCAGCAGATTGCCTTGCTGCACTGAGGTTTGATCGCTGGCAAAGATCGTGCTGCGCGGATCGTGGTTGAAATCAATCGACACCAATTTGCGGTCGGTCACGCCCATCACACCCGCCAGGGGACCGTCCGCGGCGGCCTGCATCGCGGTGTTTACCTCTTCGGCGGTTATGTGCCTTTTCAGCTCCACCACCAGATCCACGCAGGACACATTGGGCGTCGGCACGCGGATTGCGGTGCCTGTGATCAACCCGTCAAGATGCGGCAGCACCACGCCCAATGTCTCGGCCGCACCCGTGGTTGTCGGGATCATCGAAAGCGCCGCGGCACGGGCACGATAAAGATCTTTGTGGTCCCGATCATGCACCGGCTGGGTGCCGGTGTAGCTGTGCACGGTGGTCATATGGCCGCGTTTGATGCCAAAGGCCTCATGCAGGGCATGGGCAAGGGGCGCGAGACAATTGGTGGTGCAGGAGGCATTGCTGATCACCGCTTCGGAGCCATCGATAAGCCCGTGGTTCACCCCGTAAACAACTGTTTTTATGTCGCCTTTGCCGGGGGCAGAGATCAGCACCCGCTTTGATCCGTTCTTGAGGTGCAGCCCGGCCTTTTCCGGGCTACGGAAATGACCGGTGCATTCCAGCACGATATCCACATCCCCCCAGGGCAGCTGATCCGGTGCCCGTTCCGCCGTGACCCGGATCGGGCCACTCCCCACATCCAGCGTATCTTTGCCAAGGGTCACAGGGCGGCCATAGCGGCCATGCACGGAATCAAATTCAAACAGATGCGCGTTGGTCTCCAGTGGGGCCAGATCATTGATCGCCACCACTTCAAACATATCATCGCCGCGTTCCATAATCGCCCGCAGCACATTGCGTCCGATGCGCCCAAAGCCATTGATGGCCAGTTTCACAGTCATGGCATCACCTTTTGATCAAATTATCTGTGCTGAAAATGCGCTCTTGCGGCGCAGTGTCAACGCCCTGAGAGGGAATAAAAAGTACCGATACAATGTTCTGCGATGCAGCAATCGCAGCAGGCCATCACCGCCAGAAGGCGACCCATTCGATCAGTTCGAGGAACTTTTGGGCAAGGAAAATAATATGTTCGGTGCCAAACAGGATCATATCAATCACCAAAGCGGCGATCAGGAATGACCCCAGAAGAATGGCAAGGCGGTTTGTCACGTCTTATTCGTCCAGATGATGCGCCCCCGATATGACAGGGGCACATCTCGGATGCAAGGATCAGCCCAACTGGCCCATGGCGACGGCCACGTCGGCCATGCGGACTGAAAACGCCCATTCGTTGTCATACCAGCCCAGCACGCGCACGGTGCGGTCGGCCACAACGATGGTCTGGTCCGGGGCAAAGATGCAGCTTTCCTCGGTATGGTTGAAGTCAATGCTGACCTTCTGTTCCGGGTCATAGCCCAGCACACCTTTCATATGGCCCTCTGCGGCGGCCTTGGCGGCGGCGTTGACCTCTTCGACGGTCACATCGCGCGAGGCGGTGAAGGTCAGGTCAACCGCACTGACGTTTGGTGTCGGAACCCGCATCGCGGTACCGTCCAGCTTGCCTTTGAGGGCGGGCAGAACTTCACCCAATGCCTTGGCCGCACCGGTGGAGGTCGGGATCAGGGCCATCGCTGCGGCGCGGGCGCGGTAAAGGTCAGAGTGGCGACGGTCCAGCGTCGGCTGGTCGCCGGTGTAGCTGTGGATCGTCGTCATCAGCCCGCTTTCGATGCCGATTGCCTCATGCATCACCTTGGCCAGGGGCGCGAGGCAATTGGTGGTGCAAGACCCGTTGGAAATCATCCGGTCCGATTTTTGCAACGTGTCGTGATTGACCCCGTAAACCACTGTGCGGTCAACATTTTTGCCCGGCGCAGACAGCAGAACCCGCTTGGCGCCCTGTTCCAGATGCACGCCGGCCTTGTTGCCGTCGTTGAACTTGCCGGTACATTCCAGAACCACGTCACAGCCGGACCAGTCGAGTTCTTCGAGGTTATAGGTCGACATCACTTCGATGTCGTTGCGGCCCAGATTGATATAGCCGTCATCAACTGTGATCTCGCCTGGAAAGCGGCCATGCACGGAATCATACTTGATCAGATGTGCCGCCGTGGACAGCGGCCCGGTGGCGTTGATTTTGACCACTTCGATATCTTCACGCGCAGAGGCGGAGATATGGCTCAGCGTGCAACGGCCAATCCGGCCAAATCCGTTAATACCAACTTTGATGGTCATGGCGGCAATCCTTTATGGGGGCTTTGGGCGCTCTATATCTGGGGCGTGCCCAAAGGTTAAAGGGGCAATCCGGCCTGATAAGGGACTGTTAGCGATAAACTTTTGTGTTAGCGATAACCCAGAGGTTTTGCCGGGGGCGGTTTCCGCGCTAGCTTGGGCAGGTAACAAGAAGGATGGGGTTATGAGTGGTCTGATTGCATTGCTGGACGATGTGGCGGCGATTGCCAAAGTGGCGGCGTCATCGGTGGATGATGTGATCGGGCAGGCGGCCAAAGCCGGGTCCAAGGCCGCAGGCGCGGTGATTGATGACGCGGCTGTGACGCCCAAATATGTGCAGGGATTCGAGGCAAGCCGCGAATTGCCGGTGATCTGGCGGATCACCAAGGGATCGTTGCGCAACAAGCTGTTGTTCCTTCTGCCCGTTGGCCTTGCCCTGTCAAATTTTGCCCCCTGGGCCATTCCGCCGCTGTTGATGCTGGGTGGAGCCTACCTGTGTTTTGAGGGGGCGGAAAAGGTCGCGCATGCGCTGGGTCTCAGTCACGGCCATGAGGATTTTCCCGGCCATGATGTGATCCCCGATGATCCGGCACATCTGGAAGAGCAGAAAGCCGCCGGGGCGATCAAGACCGATTTCATTCTTTCCGCCGAGATCATGACCATTGCACTGGCCGCCATTCCGCCCAGCAATTTCTGGATGGAGGCCGCGACGCTGGCGGCGGTGGCGGTGATGATCACGGTTGCGGTCTATGGATCGGTCGCGGTGATCGTCAAAATGGACGATCTGGGCCTGCTGATGGCCAACAAGGGGCGGCTCGGATTGACCCGGTCTATCGGGCGCGGTTTGGTCAAAAGTATGCCGGGGTTTCTCAAGGCTCTTACGATCATCGGCACCGCGGCAATGCTCTGGGTGGGTGGATCCATCATCATTCACGGTCTGGAAGAATTGGGCTTTGGCACCCTCGGCCACTGGGTGCATGATCTGGCCTATGCCATCGGGCACAGCATGCCTGACCGGTTTGTTGGCATCGTTGAATGGGCATCAAAGGCCGTGATGGACGGGGTGTTCGGTTTGGCGCTGGGGCTGATCCTGATCCCCATCGGGGAAAAGGTGATTACACCGCTTTGGCGTGGGATTTTTCACCGCGGGGCGGCGTAACCGCCCGGCGCTGATTGCGCAGGTAGGCCAGGCAGATCACAGTTACCATTACCAGTTGACCGAACAATACGGCCAACCCAAACGCGCCCGCCGCAGAGCCGCCGTTGGCCAGATGGTAGATACCGGACGCAAGGCCAGACATCACTGCAATCAAGAGATACGCAATCGCCACTGTTGTCCTTTCCCATCCGTTTTGCAGCCAGAATAAACCGATCCGGAATAACAACTCGTTAACGTTACAGCCACAACCCTAAGTTAAGTGGCGCACATTGCAACAGATTTGTGAACCGGAAATAGATTGCGCCGTTTCCTGCTGTCGCACGAGCGGGGTTTGGCAAGAAAGAGCCCCGCCTGACGAGGATCAGACGGGGCTTTGATTTTTCGTTTGCTTTGGGTGCTTTAGAGCAGCGCCTTGGCCTTTTCGGCAACATTCGCAGCCGTAATGCCGAATTTCTCAAACAGCTCTTCCGCCGGGGCGGAGGCACCAAAACGATCCATTCCAACAAAATCGGCCTTGCCGAATTTGCCGCGCTCGCCCAGCAGCCATTGATCCCAGCCCTGACGCACACCGGCCTCGACACCGACACGCACCGCGCCGCCGGGCAAAATCCGCTTGCGATAGGCTTCGTCCTGCTCTGCGAACAGTTCCATACACGGCATGGACACAACCCGCACGCCGATGCCTTCGGCTTGCAGAATGTCACGCGCTGCCATGGCCACCGACACTTCGGAGCCGGTCGCGATCAGGATCACCTGACGTTTGCCTTCAGCATCGGCCAGAACATAGGCACCCTTGGAGGACAGATTGTTGTTCTTGTGCTCGGTCCGCACGGTCGGCAGCCCCTGACGGGTCAAGGACAGAACCGATGGGGTTTCTTTTGAGGTCAGCGCGATTTCCCAAGCCTCTGCCGTTTCCACGGTGTCTGCGGGGCGGAACACATAGGTGTTTGGTGTTGCGCGGCTGATCGCGAGATGTTCGACCGGCTGGTGGGTTGGGCCATCTTCGCCCAGACCAATGCTGTCATGGGTCATCACAAACACTGTTGGCACCTTCATCAGCGCCGCAAGACGCATGGAAGGACGCGCATAATCGGTGAAACACATGAATGTACCGCCATAGGGGCGCACACCGCCGTGCAGCGCCATGCCGTTCATCGCAGCCGCCATGCCATGCTCACGGATGCCCCAATAGACATAGCGCCCGCCGCGGTTGTCCACGTCAAACACACCCAGATCGGCGGTTTTGGTGTTATTGGAGCCTGTCAAATCAGCAGAGCCGCCCACGGTTTCCGGCAGGATCGGGTTCAGCACTTCCAGCACCTTCTCCGAAGAGGCGCGGGTCGCCAGCTTGGGTGCGGATTCTGACATCTGCTTTTTGAATGCTTTAACGGTCGCGCTCAGTTTCTTGGGGGCGTCGAAGGCCAATGCACGGGTGAAGTTCTCACGTTTGGCGCGGGGCAGGGCCTCGAAACGGGCCTCCCAAGCAGCACGCTCGGACGCGCCGCGCTTGCCGATCTCTTCCCATGCGGTTTTCACATCTGCAGGCACCTCGAACGGGCCGGTGGTCCAGCCATAGGCCTCTTTCGCGGCGGCCATCTGCGCGGGGTCGGTCAGGGCGCCGTGACCTTTGGACGTGTCCTGCGCCGCGTGACCAAGGGCAATGTGGGTCTTGCAGGCGATCATGCTGGGCAGATCGGATTTGCGGGCCTCAGTCAGCGCCGCGTCAATCTCATCGGGGTTGTGACCGTCGATTTCAATGGTGTGCCAGCCTGCGGCCTTGAAACGCGCAACTTGATCAGTGCTGTCGGACAAGGACACCGGGCCATCAATGGTGATGTTGTTGTTGTCCCACATCACGATCAGCTTGCTCAGCTTGTGACGGCCCGCAAGGGTGATCGCCTCCTGGCTCACACCTTCCATCAGGCAACCGTCACCGGCGATGACATAGGTGAAGTGATCCACGACCTTCTTGCCATAGCGGGCGCGCTGGATTTCCTCCGCCATGGCAAAGCCGACGGAATTGGCAATACCCTGACCCAGTGGGCCGGTGGTGGTTTCAATCGCATCCGCGAGGAAGTTTTCCGGATGGCCTGCGGTGCGGGCGCCCATCTGTCGGAAGTTCTTGATCTCTTCGATCGGGAACTGCACGTCGCCCACAAGATGCAGCAGCGAATAGATCAACATGGAGCCGTGACCCGCAGACAGGATGAACCGGTCGCGGTCAGGCCATGTGGGGTTGGCCGCGTCAAACTTCAGATGCTTTTCAAACAACACGGTGGCCACATCGGCCATGCCCATTGGCATGCCGGAATGGCCGGAGTTTGCTTCGGCCACGGCATCCAGCGTCAGGGCGCGAATGGCGGTGGCTTTTGACCAATGGTCGGGGTTGGCGGTGCGCAGGGCGTTGAGATCCAAAACGGGGCTTCCTTATCAGGCAATGGATGTGTTGCGCCCGTGCATACCAGCGATATGGCAAAGTTCAAGCCAAAGCCAAGCGCATTGGCGCGTTCGGGGCGCAAGGTGGTTGAACTTCGCCGTTCAAGCTGCTGATCTGAAAGGGGGGCGCAATTGCCCGGCAGTTTGGGTAGGATTGAGAAAATATGTCACACCGGGCGATTCGCGCGTGGATCGGCGGCCAATTGCGGGCCTGCCCCGGTGGGCGGCAGATGAGGGGATGAAAAACGGCTATGAGCAATATTGAGGAACTACAGCGCCGGATTGCCACAGCGATGGATCGCGTTGCGCAGGGTGTCGAACAGATAGGCAATGCCGCACCGGCCCCCGATCCCGCGATCGCACAGGCGCTTGAAGAGGAACGCACGGCCAATGCCCAGCTGAGTGAACGCATTCGCACGCTCAAGACCAAATCCGAAACCGAGGCCGCCGCGCTGCACAGTCAGGTCGAGGAAAGCCGTTCGCGGATCGCATTGCTGGACATAGAACTACAGCGGGTGCGCCGCGCCAATCAGGAATTGACCAATGCCTGCGCGGCCTTGCGTGCGGCCAATTCTGAAGGGGTGGGCGATGCCCATCTGATCAACAAAGCGATGCTGGCAGAGCTTGAGGCGCTGCGTGCGGCGCGAGCGGCGGATGTGGCGGAATCCTCTGCCATCTTGGCGGCACTGACCCCGCTGGTGAATGGCGCGGCTGGCACAAACAACGAGGAGAACGCCGATGCCTGAAGTGCGGATTACAATCGGTGGACGTCAATTCGAGGTGGCCTGTCAGGAGGGCGAGGAAAGCTATCTGCATTCTGCCGCCAAAATGCTGGACGACGAAGCGCAGGTGCTGAGCGATCAGGTGGGCCGGATGCCGGAGGCGCGGATGTTGTTGATGGCGGGCCTGATGCTGGCCGACAAGACCGCATCGGTTGAGGACCGCATCGCCGAGGTGCGCGCCGAACTGGCAGAACGCGAGGCCGAACTGGCCGGGTTGCGCAACGCCACGGTTGAACCTGAACGCATCGAGGTGCCCGTGGTGCCGCAACAGGTCACTGAAACGCTGGCCGATCTGGCCGCTCAGGCCGAGGCGCTGGCCGCATCGGTAGAAGAAAAAGCTGCCGCTTCAAAAGGTTAAAGCGGCGGTGTCGCCGCCCTTGGCAGATCGACGATCAAGGGCGGACGCGCCGATTTCTGAGGAAAGCTGACCGCCAGCTTGCGGGCGATGTCCTGGCTCAGCAAGACGGTGACGGCGTTTTCGATAGTCTGGGACTTTTGCATCAGATCGCGCAGGTCCGACACCTCCCACGCGACATAGCTGCAGCCAGGTTCCGCGATTACGGTGGCGGTGGCCGGACCGCCCAACAGGAACGAGATTTCGCCCAGCAGATTGTCCGGCCCCAGCTCGGTTTTGCGGTCATCCCGGATCAGGCCAAACCCGTAGGATGTTGTGAGATATAAATGGGTTGGCTGCTGACCCTGTTGCAGCAGCGTAGTGCTTTGCTCCACCGCCACAAACTGCGCCTTGCGCATCAATTTTCGAAATTGGCCGGGGTTGAAGTTGGGAAAGCTGCGATAGAGCGTCAGCATCTCCTCGCTCATCCCCAAGGTGGACCGTTCTTTGAAAATCCGAAAGATCACCGGCACATTGGACAGCGCGATCAGACCACTTGCCACGATGGCTTCCCACAGGGGACGGTCGCCGACGTTGTAGTAGTACAGGATATAAAGCAGGCTGCCGGACAGCAAAAATGTCCTGAGGATCAGCTCGTTACGGGTCAAGAGCCCCAGAACATAACATAAAGTGGCAAGATGGACGAAGCTCGCCGGGGAGGCGAGATAGGCAAATATATCCAAGGCAAAAACCAATCTTAAAATCTGGCCGGAGCCTACATTCGCCGCGGCAAAACGCAAGAGATTGATAAGATCGGAAAGGAAAGGGCGGGGCGGCCCGTCGCAGACAGCCCCGCCAAAGGATCAGCCGTTCGCTTCGCGAATTTTGTCGGCGGCCTCTTTGTCGTAAGTCACGCCTTTGTCGTCAAACAGCGTGTCCAGCTCGCCCGACAGGGTCATCTCGGTGATGATGTCGCAGCCACCCACAAATTCACCTTTGACGTAAAGCTGCGGTATGGTTGGCCAATCAGAGAAATCCTTGATCCCCTGACGCACGCCTTCATCGGCCAGCACATTCACGTCCGAATAATTGACGCCCATGTAGTTCAGCACGCCGGCCACACGCGAGGAAAATCCGCACTGCGGCATTTCCTTGGTGCCTTTCATAAAGAGCACAACATCGTTGGCAGTGATGGTTTCTTTGATCTGTGTTGCAGCATCGCTCATCAGATTAATCCTTTGTTTTGTCTTTTTGAAACGCGGCATGGAACCGCGCGGCATAGGTTTCATCGTCGGCAAGCGGATCGATGTCGGTATCGGCACTTGTCGTAAAAAATCCAAAGCCCTTGCGGGTCCAGTTGGTTTGTCCCCGCTCAAGGCTTTCGTTGCGGCGCGTGGCGCTGGACACGATACCCATATCCAGCGCCTCCATCCCCAGTGGGGTCTTTTCATTGGCGCGGCGGGCCGGTTGGCGGCTGGACAGGGGGCGGTAAATGCCCTTTTGCGCACGGTATTGGCCATAGCTGATCACGGCCACGACGGCCACGATTGCACCTATGATCCACCACCACATCAGATCAGTCCGGCGCTTTGGTGGTCAGGGCCAGCGCATGCAGATCGCCGTTCGGTCCGTCCATCTTGCCTTTGAGGGCGGCATAGACCGCGCGTTGCTGTTGCACCCGGTTCATCCCCTTGAACGAGGCATCCACCACCATCGCGGCCATATGCACGCCGTCGTTGCCTTCGACAGTGATCTGCGCGTCGGGAAAGGCGGCGCGGATCAGGTCTTCGATTTCGCTGGCTTGCATGGGCATAGGGTGGCTCCGGTCTTGGGTTTTGGCTTGAGACAGATGTAGTCGCGCCGCGGCCCCGGCGCAAGCGATCCGCGCGGAATTGATCGGTGATCTTGGCGCATGCGCCAAGATGCGGTTTCCCACCGCCGCGTTAGCCGCTAGCGTAAAGGCAACACAAAGGAGACCCCATGCAAAACCGTGAGACAGCACCCGAACAGGCGCTCCGCTGGGTGCAGGCGGGCGAAGGGGCCGCGCTGGCCACTGTGATCGAAACATGGGGGTCGGCCCCGCGCCGGGTTGGCGCGCAACTGGTTGTGTCGGGCAGCGGCGCGATGGAGGGCTCAGTCTCCGGCGGCTGTGTCGAGGGCGCGGTGGTGATCGAGGCGCTAGAGGCACTAGAGACTGGTGAAAGCCGCCTGTTGGAATACGGGGTCAGTGATGGCGATGCTTTTGCCGTTGGGCTGGCCTGCGGCGGCACCATTCGGGTGTTGGTTGAACCCATTGGTGCAGGCGGAATGCCGGAAGATATGCTGGCCGATCTGGTCGCGGCCCGCGCGGCCCGCAAGCCCGTGGCCTATGAGGCCGCATTGAAGAGCGGCGCCCGCAAACTGGTCACGGACGGCCATGCAGATCGGTTCCGCACGGATCGCTCTGGCCTGTCTGAGGACGGCCAGACGTTTATCGCGATCCACAATCCGCCGCTGCGGATGGCCATCGTGGGCGGCGTGCATATCGCGCAGCATCTGGAGGGTATGGCGCGGGCGGTGGGGTTTGACACTTTTATCATTGACCCGCGTGAGGCCTTCGGATCCGCGGCGCGGTTTCCCGGCGCACAGGTGATCAACGACTGGCCCGACGATGCGCTGCGCGATTTGGGGGTGGATGCCCGCACCGCGCTGGTTCTGCTGACCCATGATCCCAAGTTGGACGATCCGGCGATCCACTTGGCCTTGGAGGCAGGCCCATTCTACATCGGCGCTCTGGGCAGCGGCCGCACCCATGCCGCGCGGCGGGCACGGCTGGAAGAGGCGGGTTTCAAGCCGGATCAGATTGACCAGATCCACGGCCCCGTTGGCCTAGATATCGGCGCCTCGGGTCCGGCGGAAATTGCGGTCTCGATCATGGCCGAAGTGATCCAGAGCTTGCGGAAACCATGAAGTTCGGGCCGGTTCCCTTAAACGCGGCTCAAGGCGCGGTGTTGGCCCATTCGGTGGCTGTCGGCAGGGGCCGTTTGCGCAAGGGGCGGGTGATTTCGCAAGCGGATGTGGCGGCGATGCAGGCAGCTGGCCTCACGGAGGTTGTCGTCGCAACGCTGGACGCCGATGACGTCGCCGAAGACGCCGCAGCCGCGACCCTTGCGTCTGCGATTTTGGGCCAAACAGGCGGATTGACAGCAACGCGGCCGTTCACAGGGCGGGTTAACCTGATTTCAGATGGGCCGGGGGTGGCTGTGCTGGATGTGGCCGCGCTTGAGGCGATCAACGCTGTGCATCCGATGATCACCATCGCCACTGTCCCGCCATGGCAGCAGATGGCCAAAGGCGGCATGGTCGCCACGATCAAGATGATCTCCTACGCAGTACCACAAGAGCCGCTGAACGCGGCTGTAAAGGCGGCGGGGGCAGGGGCAATCCGTCTGGCGCAGCCGCAGGTCAAAACCGCCAGCCTGATAATCACCGAGATCCCCGGCGGGGTCGGCGACAAGGGGCGCACCGCCATTGCCGGGCGGCTGGAGGCCTTGCAGGTGGATCTGACGGAAACGGTGATGATCCCGCATCAAACCGCCCCATTGGCCGAAGCCGTGGCGCAGGCCAAAAGCGATCTGGTGCTGGTCCTGACCGGATCTGCCACCTCGGATATTGATGATGTTGCCCCTGCGGCCCTTCGCCGCGCCGGGGGGCAGATCACCCGTTTCGGCATGCCGGTTGATCCGGGCAATCTGTTGTTTCTGGGCGATCTCGCGGGCCGTCCCGTGATCGGCCTGCCGGGATGTGCCCGTGCGCCGGCGCTGAACGGGGCTGATTGGGTTTTGTCACGTGTGGCATGCGGGATCGCGGTGTCCTCGGCTGATATTGCCGGGATGGGTGTGGGCGGATTGCTGAAAGAAATTCCGACACGGCCAATGCCGCGACGGGGAAGTTGACCCCGCGTCAGGTGTCACAGGGCAGGCCTACACTATTCCGCCCCTCCCCAAAAATGCTGAGGTTTTCTATTCTCATAAGCGCTTTGCCGTGCTTAACTCCCCTCAAACAAGAACCAAAGGGAGGAAGACATGACACAGGTCAAGATGACCGTGAACGGCAAATCCGCGTCCGGCGACGTGGAAGGCCGCACACTGCTTTCGCAATTTCTACGTGACGATCTGGGGCTGACCGGCACCCACGTCGGCTGTGACACCAGCCAATGCGGTGCCTGCGTGGTCCATGTGAATGGCGAGGCGGTGAAATCCTGCACGATGCTGGCGGTCGAGGCCGAAGGCGCAGAGGTGGCCACGATCGAAGGGCAAGCCAACGCAGACGGATCGCTCAACGTCATTCAACAGGCGTTTCAGGATCACCACGGCCTGCAATGCGGCTTTTGCACGCCCGGCATGGTGATGTCGGCAGCGGCGCTGCTGAAAGAGAACCCAAAGCCGACAGAGGCAGATGTGCGCCACTACCTTGACGGCAATATCTGCCGCTGCACCGGCTATCACAACATCGTCAAGGCGATCATGGCCGCTTCGGGCCAGGACGTCAGCGCCATCGCGGCGGAATAACGATGCACAAGCCCGCTGCGGGACCGGTTGCAAGCAGCCCGACCCCAAAGCGGAACGCGGTGCAAAGCGCGTCAAATCAAACAGCCATGCGCGGCGGGGAGGCCAGCGCGCGGCTTAGATGACACGGTGGATGTGCCTGCACATCAACCCCATAGGGAGGAATGACTATGCCAAAGGACGGTGGTATCGGCGCCAGCAGCAAGCGGCGCGAGGACGTCCGGTTTTTGACCGGCGCGGGCAATTACACGGACGACATGAACATACGGGGGCAGGCGCATGTCTTCTTCCTGCGCTCTGACGTGGCCCATGGCACATTGACCAATGTGGACACATCCGCCGCGGCGGATATGCCCGGCGTGGTGCAGATCTTTACCGGTGCGGACTTCGAAGAGGTCGGCAGCATTCCCTGCGGTTGGCAGGTCACAGACAGGCATGGCGAGGTGATGCAGGAGCCCCGGCATCCGGTTCTGGCCCATGGCAAGGTCCGCCATGTCGGCGAACCGATTGCCGCCGTGGTGGCCGAAACGTTGGAACAGGCCCGCGACGCGGCCGAGGCGATCTCGGTCGATATTGATGAGCTGCCCGCCGTTGTGAACATGAAAGAGGCGGTGCAGGATGGTGCGCCCAAGGTTCATGACGATCTCACCTCGAACCTGTGTTACGATTGGGGCTTTGTCGAAGAAAACAAGGACGCGGTGAACAAGGCCTTTGACGAGGCCGCACATGTTACCACGCTTGAACTTGTCAACAACCGACTGGTTGCCAACCCGATGGAGCCGCGCGTGGCCATCGGCGACTATTCCCGTGCTGGCGATGAGCACACCCTTTATACCACCTCGCAGAACCCGCATGTGATCCGCCTGTTGATGGGCGCCTTCGTGCTGGGCATTCCAGAGCACAAGCTGCGCGTTGTTTCACCCGATGTGGGCGGCGGCTTTGGCACCAAGATTTTTCACTATCAGGAAGAGGCGTTTTGCACCTTTGCCGCCAAGGCCTGCAACCGCCCGGTCAAATGGACCTCCAGCCGGACCGAGGCGTTCATGTCGGACGCCCATGGCCGTGACCATGTGACCAAGATCGAATTGGCACTGGACGCAGACAACAACTTTACCGCGCTGCGCACCGACACCTACGCCAACATGGGCGCCTACCTGAGCACTTTTGCGCCTTCGGTGCCCACATGGCTGCATGGCACCTTGATGGCGGGCAACTACAAGACGCCGCTGATCTATGTGAACGTCAAGGCGGTCTTTACAAATACCGTGCCCGTGGACGCCTATCGCGGCGCGGGCCGGCCAGAGGCGAGTTTTCAGTTGGAACGCCTGATTGACAAGGCGGCACATGAGCTGAAGGTCGATCCGATTGCCCTGCGGCGGCAGAACTTTATCACCGAGTTCCCCTATGCCACGCCGGTGGCGGTTGAATATGACACCGGTGATTACAACGCCACAATGGACAAGCTGGAAGAGATGGCGGATCTGTCCGGGTTCGAGGCGCGGCGCAAGGCCAGCGAGGCCAAAGGCAAGCTGCGCGGCTTTGGTGTGAACTGCTATATCGAAGCCTGCGGCATCGCGCCGTCCAACCTTGTTGGGCAATTGGGTGCGCGTGCCGGCCTATACGAAAGCGCAACTGTGCGGGTCAACGCCACGGGTGGTCTGGTGGTGATGACCGGATCGCACAGCCACGGGCAGGGGCACGAAACCTCCTTTGCGCAGGTTGTCGCGGATATGATCGGCATCGACGAAGGCATGGTCGAGATTGTCCACGGTGACACGTCCAAAGTGCCGATGGGCATGGGCACCTATGGCTCGCGCTCGCTGGCCGTTGGCGGCTCTGCCATGGTGCGGGCCACCGAAAAGATCATCGCCAAGGCGAAAAAGATCGCGGCGCACCTGATGGAAGCCTCCGAGGCGGATATCGAATTGAAGGACGGCGCGTTCAGCGTGGCAGGCACGGATAAATCCGTCGCCTGGGGCGACGTGACCCTCGCCGCCTATGTGCCGCACAACTACCCGCTGGAAGACGTGGAGCCGGGCCTTGAAGAGACCGCGTTCTATGATCCGTCCAACTTTACCTATCCGTCGGGCGCTTATGCTTGCGAGGTGGAGCTGGACCCCGACACCGGCGAGGTCAAGATCGAACGGTTCCTCGCGGCCGATGACTTTGGCAATGTGGTGAACCCGATGATCGTGACCGGACAGGTCCATGGCGGTCTGGCACAGGGCATCGGACAGGCGCTGTTGGAAAACTGTTCCTATGACAGCGATGGCCAATTGCTCAGCGGGTCTTACATGGATTACGCCATGCCAAGGGCCAGCGATCTGCCGTTCTACGAGGTGGATCATTCCTGCCAGACGCCCTGCACGCACAACCCATTGGGCGTAAAAGGCTGCGGCGAGGCGGGGGCAATCGGATCGCCGCCCGCGGTGGTCAATGCGGTGCTGGACGCGATGCGCTCTGGTGGTAAGGACGTGGGCCATATCGACATGCCGGTGACACCGGCGCGTGTCTGGGCGGCCATGAACGGATGAGGATGCAGCTTCGGGCGGACGGGGGGCCAGCCCCCCGCACCCCCCGGAGTTTATCTGGCAAGTGAAGAAGGGGCACAGCGGCACAAAATGGCCCGTGCCTCCTGATCGGAAGGAAAGACGATGTATAATTTTGATGTGGAACGTCCTCAGTCCATCGCAGATGCGGTGCAGGCACTGAGCCGGGAAGATGCGCAGCCGCTCAGCGGCGGGCAAACCTTGATCCCAACGCTCAAGGCGCGGCTTGCGGCGCCCTCGGTCTTGGTGTCGCTGAGCGCTGTGGATGAAATGAAAGGCGTGTGCATGTCCGATGACGGGCAGCTTTGCATTGGCGGGGCCACCACCCACGCCACTGTCGCAGCCGAAGCGGCAGCGCATTATCCTGCGCTGGCCTCGCTCGCCGCGCGGATCGGTGATCCGGCGGTGCGCAACCGCGGCACCATCGGTGGCTCTGTTGCCAACAACGACCCCTCTGCCTGCTACCCCGCAGGGGTGCTGGGCAGCGGCGCGACAGTTGTGACGAATGCCCGCGAAATTGCGGCAGATGATTATTTCCAAGGCATGTTCACCACGGCGCTGGAAGAAGGGGAAATCGTCACCGAAGTGAAATTCCCGGTACCGCAGGCGGCGCACTACGAAAAGTTCCTGCAACCGGCCTCGCGCTTTCCGCTTGTTGCGGCCTTCGTGGCCAAATTCAGCGACGGTGTGCGCGTGGCGATCACAGGTGCATCCAACAACGGTGTTTTCCGCTGGGCTGACGCGGAGGCGGCGTTGTCGTCGAATTTCTCTGCCGGCGCACTGGACGGATTGTCGGTGGACAGCACCGATATGATCAGTGACCTGCATGGCACAGCCGAATACCGCGCCCATCTGATTGGGGTGATGACCAAACGGGCCGTTGCCGCGATCGGCTGATCCGCGCCAGACTGTGACGCAAGGAAAAGGCCGCGTATCCCGATCTGGATGCGCGGCCTTTTGCCGTTGATATTGCATAGCGGAACCCTGAGCCCTCACTTTGCGTTGAGTAGAAAGCGCCGTTTAACGGTGCCAAGCGTAATGAGGACTACCACATGCAACAGCTTCTGAAATCCACCACAACTCTCGGCCTGTGTCTGGCGATGGCCATGCCGGCCCCCGCCTTGGCCCAATCTGCGGGTGACTTGCCGCAGTGTGACGTTGACGGACTGCTGGAGTTTCCTTGCCAGATCGACGGCAACCGGATTGGCGATGCCTACGACGCCGGCCGGGTTCTGGGGCTGGATCGCACCGCTCTTGAAAAGCTGATCGCCGAACAATCCGCACTGTCGGAGGCCGCGAAGGTCGAGGCGCAGATCGCGGCGGACGCGCAGGCCAAGCTGGATGCACAAGCGTCCGCAGAGGCGGTGGCTGAAACGCAGGCCGAGGCCGAGGCAACAGCCGAAGCACAGGCCGCGGTGGAAGCTGCGGCAGCTGCGGAAGCTGAAACAGAGGCGCAAGCGGCTGCGGACGCGGAAGCCGCGGCACAAGCTGCCGCCGAAGCGGAAGCGGCAGCGGAGGCCGCAGCCGAAGAGGAGGCTCAAGCTGAAGCAAAAGCTGCCAAAGACGCTGAAAAACAGGCCGCCAAGGAGGCTCGCCGCGAAGAGCGCCGTGCACAGCGCCGCGCAGAACGTGAGGCGGAGCGCGCCGCTGCCCGTGCCGCAGCAGAGGCCGCTGCCGAAGGCAATGCCGAGGCGGAAGTGACCACGCAAGAGGTTCAGCAGGATGAGGTCCGCTCATCAGACGAGGAGTTTGACACCGCCGTGACCGGCAGTGACCAGCCTGTAGCCAAAGACGATGGCGGGTTGAGCAAATTTGAAAAAGCCCTTCTGCTTGGCCTTGGCGCTGTGGTTGTGGGATCCGTTCTGAAAAACGGCGACAAAGTGGTGAGTCGCTCGGGCGACCGCGTTGTGGTCGAAGATCCCAACGGCGATTTGCGTGTGCTCAAGGACGATGACGCCCTGATCCGCCGCCCAGGTGACGAAGTGCGCACCGAGACCTTTGATGACGGTTCCACCCGCACAATCGTGACCAAACCGGACAATTCCAAGATCGTAACGATACGAGGCCGCGATGGCACCGTGCTGCGCCGGATCTCGGTTGATCCGCAGGGCCGGGAATTTGTCCTGGTTGATGATCTGGTCGAAGAACAGGAAGTGATCGTGAACGAGCTGCCGCAGGTGGTTCAGAGCGACAATCAGGTTGGCAAACGTGAAGAGGCCGACTTGCGGGCGGCACTTCAGGCCGAGATGATGACGGACCAGGGGCGGCGTTTCTCGCTGCGCCAGGTGCGTGAGATCCCGCAGGTTCGTGCCCTCGCGCCGCAGCTTGAACTGGATGCGGTCCAATTCGGCACTGGCTCTGCCGCGATCCGCCCTGAACAGGCACGCAGCCTTGCCCGGATTGGCCGGACGCTGAGTGATCTGATTGCCAAAGATCCGCGCACGGTGATTCTTGTGGAGGGCCACACCGATGCTGTGGGCAATGCCACCTACAATCTGGCGTTGTCGGATCGGCGGGCGGAAACTGTGGCGCTGGCCATGACCGAATATTTCGACGTGCCGCCGCAGAACATGATCACCCAAGGCTACGGCGAGTCGGACCTCAAGGTGCCGTCCCTGGACGACGAGCCTGCCAACCGCCGCGCCGTTGTCCGCAACATCACCGGCTTGCTGCGGTAAGAGATTTTGTATTGAAGAGACAGAGAAGCCCCTGCGAGAGCGGGGGCTTTTTGATTTCTCGTCCACATGCTTTTTGTCGATGCCTAGATCATACTCCAAGTCATTGGCAAACCTTCCAGGGGCCGCAGTGAGAATTTGGCTGACAGCGTGGGGAATTGCGCCAACCGTTCAGGCACCATCCGTTGCAGCACCGTGGCGACCACCAGGCAGCTTTCCATCAACCCAAAGTTTTGCCCAATACATACGCGTGGGCCAGCGCCGAAAGGTAGATATGCATATTGCGGCCAAGTGGGATCACTCAAAAACCGCTTAGGGTAAAAAATTCCCGGGTTGGCGAAGAAACGGGGATCACGCTGCGTGATAAACGGAACAATTTGAACCAGATCGCCCTTTCGCAATCTCAGTCCAAGCAAATCGGTGTCTTGCTCCGCTTGACGCAGGAACAACGAATAGGCTGGAGGATAAAGACGCAGGGTCTCATTGATAACGGCCCCCAATACCGAGAGCGCCTTGAGGTCGGCGGCCACCGGGGGTCTGCCCCTCAAATTCACCTCAATTTCCTGCCTAAGCTTGGCAAGCCAATCCGGGTTTTGCGCAAGGCAGGCAAATACCCAGCCGAGCAATGCCCCCGATGTTTCGTGACCCGCAATCAGTAGGCTCATCACATCGTCTCTGATTTTTTCAAAGTCACCCTTGTGTTGCTGGATCAACGATACGAGCAAATCGGCCTGAGCGCCCCGGTCCCCGCGTTCCATCCGTTCTCGAACCAGCCCCCTCACGAGATCATCCAGGACTTTCACCGCCCATTTTTTGCGGTATTTGCCCTGTAAAGGCAGCCAGTCAGGCATGTTCACTGGGGCAGTGGATTCTCGAAATGCTGTATCGGAAAGGATTTGGATGGCGCGTTCGATGTCCGCACCATTGGTCCGGGGATCGGCTCCAAACAGGGTGCGGGTTGCAATGTCCAGGGTCAGCCGCGCCATCGTGGAATCTGTGTCGATGCTCAGTTTTCCGGCCACGGCCAAATCACTAAGCTGATTGCAAAGACGTGTGGTTTCGCTCACGGCCATCGCTCCGTACCCCGGCAACCGTTTGGTCTGAAAGGCGGGCATCACCTTCCTGCGGCGCTCCCGCCAATCGTCACCTTCGGCTAAGATAAGGCTATCGCCATTCCATTGGCGCACGACTTGCATCAACTTTTTGAATCTGACGAAATTGGACCACTTCCGGGTTAGCAATTCCTCGATATGGTCCGGATGGAACAACAAATGACTGCGATACGGTCCCAACCTCAATCGCACGACGTCTCCGTGGGTGTCGCGCAAGCGTTCATAGAAACGGAGTTGATTGCTCCGGATGTGCAAAAGGTGGTTCAGGCCGAGCAGAGCCGACGATGGTTGTACCCAATGGGCATTAGAATCTTCCATCAGGTCAGATCCCCCGTCGTGCGCCGCAGATTGGCCAGATACGGAACCGCAAGCACTGGAAGCATCAGGGCCGCGGCGATCACCATCCAGAGAAAATTGATATGTGACACTGCTGCAATGACGGCAGGCGCACCACGAAAACCGCGCCGGTCGGCCGGATTGTTGTAAATGGCTTTTCCGGGTCCATCCCTGACCTGCAAGCCCGTGGCATAGGAAAGAAGCCAGCGCAAAAGCTGGCGATCAGAACTCAGAAAAACGGTGGCCTCGACCTTGATCCACGGCTTCCACCGGGGCACCCATTCAGGCACGTTTTCTTTGTAGATTATCCACTCCTGTGGAAATCGTTTCAACAGATCGTGTCGGTGGTGCCACCGGACCATACCTTGAACAAAGATCCAAGCCATGAGCGCCGCAGCCATTATCCAGATGTTCCATAAGAACAGTCCAAGAATCAGAAACGCCAATGCCGCTGAAAGTTGCATTGGGTTGGACACATAGGCGTAGATACCGGTTGTGACCAATCGCTTGGTCGGATCAAGGGGGATCGGAGTGCCATTCCCATGAAGGCAAAGAGACTGATTGGCGCTTAGACCAATAACCGAGACAAAAACCAAAGCAACACAGGCGGTGGCGGTGGCCCAATCCGGTCGGTTTAGCAGATCCCAATTGCCCCCCATAGCCTGCATGATCAGTGCGGGTACGATGGCAAAAATCATGCCGCCGGTCATGATCGCCAAAAGGGCACAACGAAGCGGCAGATGTTGATCTTCCTCCGTCCATTTGGCGAGATAGAGTGCGGGCAAATGTGCCACGATGAAGACAAGAATTACACCCCAGTACCAATACGGTCCAGCGAATACCAACGGCTCAAGCGAGTTGAAAACGGTGCCATGAAGTCCCAGGACGATCGGCAAACAGATCATATAGGGGCGCGTGTTCGGGAAGGAAAAATAGAGCCCCGGACCAAAAAGTATTGCTCCACCAATTACGATATCAGCCGGAATGTTATTGATCATCAACGTGTCCCACCCATAGCGCCACCATCCAAAATGCAGTGCAAAAGAATGCGTCACAAAGATCATGGGAACACCATAGAGAAACGCGAAAAGCCCACCGATTTGCCTGCGTTCTGAGGTGCCTCTTATCTTAACCATCGCCAACACAAGGCCGACCGGCCCAAGCAACAACGCCCACCGCAACGCCAGCATCAATGACTCAGGAAGGGTCAAGCCGATCATTTCAGCAACTGCCTTTTGATACTTTTCCGTAGCTCTGCCGGCGCCTGTGTTTCAAAGAGTTCCACGGCCAGGAAGACAACGGGAAATCCAAGAGCAAGAAAAAGCGCAAGGGACGGCAATGACAGGATAAGTATCAGTTGGATCATCACGCCGATCTGCATCAGCGCCCCTTCTTCAGAGCGCATGTTTCTCAGCCGCCCCACAAAGACGAAAGCCAATCCTGGCAAGATAACCGAAAGCGGAAAAGCGAGAAACGCGGTGACGTCACCATGGACGAGATTACGAAGCGCAAAGAAACCGCGTACTGTAAATGCGAGAAAGCCCAAGCAGAAAAGCAGGACCACCCATTTTTGTGCTATACTGATCAACAGTTCAATTCACTTCATTCATGCGAGGCATCAATTTCCTCCCAGATACCCTTACCGAAAGCGCCATGTGATGAGAAGCACTCCTTTGGGTTGTGTCGTCCTAAGGGCGCGCATCAGGTCGAATGTTTGGGCCGAATTCAAGACACTACTGCGAAGAGTGCATTCATGAAGTTCAGTGGCAACGTGATTGTCGCGCTACTGAGAAATGCTCCCCTCGAGGGAGCGATGAGAAGACCATGTTGGTCTATTTTGCGGGCAAAGGTCCGATCAGCATGGCCATCTGGTGGCCTTCCAAGGCGTGCGCGAAGCGGATGCCGAGGTCTGGCAGTCGCTCCCCCTTGAGGGAGCGATGAGAAGACCATGTTGGTCTATTTTGTAGGCAAAGGTCCGATCAGCATGACCATCAGGCGGCCTTCCAAGGCGTGCGCGAAGCGGATGCCGAGGTCTGGCAGTCGCTCCCCCTTGAGGGAGCGAAGAGAAGACCATGTTGGTCTATTTTGAAGGCAAAGGTCCGATCAGCATGACCATCTGGCGGCCTTCCAAGGCGTGCGCGAAGCGGATGCCGAGGTCTGGCAGTCGCTCCCCCTTGAGGGAGCGATGAGAAGACCATGTTGGTCTATTTTGAAGGCAAAGGTCCGATCAGCATGACCATCTGGCGGCCTTCCATCTTGGGGAAGTTCTCCACGCGGCCCACCTCTTTGGTGTCCTCTGCGACCCGCTCAAGCAACTCGCGGCCCAGGTTCTGGTGCGCCATCTCGCGGCCCCGGAAACGCAGGGTGATTTTCACCTTGTCGCCATTGTCCAAAAACTTGAACACATTGCGCATTTTCACATCGTAATCATTGGTGTCGGTGTTCGGGCGGAACTTGACCTCTTTGATCTCGATGATCTTTTGCTTTTTGCGTGCTTCGGCTTCGCGCTTCTGAGTCTCGTACTTGAATTTGCCAAAGTCCATGATCTTGCACACGGGCGGGTTGGCATTGGGCGAGATTTCTACCAGATCGAGCCCGGCCTCATCTGCCATTTCCATGGCGCGGGCCGGCGTCACAACGCCGACGTTTTCACCGTCAGCGCCAATCAGGCGAATTTCAGGGGAGCGGATGTTGTCATTGACGCGCGGGCCGGTGTCACGTTGGGGCGGCGCGTTATGGGGTCTGCGAGCGATGGTGATTGTCCTTTGATTGTTCACTATTAGCGAGGATGTAAAGTAAACCCGCTACGGCACTACTTCAAGCGTGTAATTGCGGCGGAGGGCCGCTTCCGGCCGGAAATTCCCCTTGAACAGATGCCGCAACAGGCGCAATTGACCAAGCAGCAGCCGCAAAAGGGGATCAGCCCCTGAATGGCGCAGGAATTATGGGGATCATACATGAGAAATGCTATTTGGATTATCGTTGCAGCCGTGATCGGTCTGGGGGGTTATATGTTGTTCTCCGGCAAGTCGCCGACCGAAGTGGCGACGGAGGCGGCTGATGCCGTAAACGCACCTGCCGCGATCGAAGCGGCCACCGAGGCAGCAACTGCCGTGACGGACGCTGCCAGCGACGCAGTGGATGATGCCGCCGCCGCTGCAAGTGACGCAGCAGAGGCCGCAAGTGAAGCTGCCGAAGCAGCGACAGACGCGGCAGTCAATGCCGTCGATACCGCAGCCGAAGCGGCAAGTGACGCCGTGGATGCCGCGGCAGAAGCCGCTGAAAATGCAGTTGAAACCGCTACCGAAGCGGCCAGCGATGCCGCAGAAGCGGCGACAGAGACCGCAAGTGAAGCGACGGATGCCACAGCCGAAGCGGTCAGCGATGCAGCCGACACCGCCACCGAGGCTGCAACGGACACTGTTGATGCAGCCACTGACACAGCCGGCGAGGCCGCAGATGCAGCGGCCGACGCGGCAACCGACGCTGCGACAGACGCAACAGAGACCGCAACCGAGGCGGCGGAAGCAACGACAGAGGCGGCCTCCGCGGCCACAGAGGCAGCGACCGATGCGGTGACCGAAACCACCGAAGCGGCAACAGATTCTGCCACTGACACTGCTGAAGCCATCAGTGAAACCGCCGAGGCGGCTGAAACGTCTATGTTGGATCAGTTGTTGAGCGTGGATGGCTTTGACTTCGAGAAGGTCAGCACCATGATCGAGGACTCCGAACTGGGTGCGGTGCAGAAAAAACTGCTGACCGAAACAGTGCGCAAGGCGCAGGACAATCCTGAACTGCTCAAAGCTGCATTGGAAAAGGTCCGCGAGGCGATGGGTCTGTAATCAGCCCTTTCACCGGAAACAAAAAACCGCGCTCTGGCAACAGGGCGCGGTTTCTTTTTGTCTTTACGTCAGTGGCTTAACCCACAAACGCCTTTTCGATCACAAAGTGTTTGGGATCTGAATTTGCCCCTTCCTCAAGGCCGAAACCTTCGAGGATCGCAAGGATGTCCTTGTTGAAATCAAGGCTGCCGCAGACCATCGCACGGTCGGTTTCGGCATTGATCCCGTCGATCCCGAGATCGGCAAAGACCGTACCATCCTGCAACAGCGTTGTGATCCGGCCCATCTTTGGGCTCTGCTCCCGCGTGGTGGTGGGGTAATAGCGGATTTTGTTCAGGTTCTCGGCGCCGATCAGTTCCTGCATCAGCTCGTCTGACTTCAGCTCTTCGATCAGCCGGCGGCCATACTCCAGCTCTGCCACATCGCGGCAGGTATGGGTGATCACCACCTCTTCGAATTTCTCATAGGTCTCCGGTTCCCGCAGGAGCGAGGCAAAGGGGGCAAACCCTGTGCCGGTGGCAAAGAACCAGATGCGCTTGCCGGGCAGCAATGCGTCATGCACCAGCGTTCCAACAGGTTTGGGGCGCAGAATGATTTCATCACCGGGCTGGATGTGCTGCAACTTGGAGGTCAGCGGGCCGTCTTGCACTTTAATCGAGTAGAACTCCAACTCTTCGTCCCACGCCGGAGAGGCGATGGAATAGGCGCGCAGTAGCGGCTTTTGTTTGCCGGTTTCGGGATGCGGATCGCCCATCAGCCCGATCATCACAAATTCGCCCGAGCGGAACCGCAGGGAGGCCGGGCGCGTCACCCGAAAGGAAAACAACCGGTCGGTCCAGTGTTTTACGGATGTCACGGTCTGCGCATCGGGCAGGGTCGGCACGGGTTTGGCGGCGGTTTGGTTCACGGGGGTCTGCTCTGTCATTATAAAATCACGCAAGCGGCGCTTGCGGCCTTGTCTTAGAAGATGAAGCCCCAAAGGGCAATTGCACGTCAGGTCGCAGGGGCGCCGCGTAGACGGGATTGATAATCATGGGCCTGCCAATCGGCACGGAACAGCCATTGATCCGCAGGTTGGCGGGCGGCGATCTCGTCGTTGACCTCCACTTCGTCAAATCCGGAGCGCCGCGCCATCGCATATTGATCGGCCAGCAGATGCCCCTTGGCCCGCAAGCGGCCCTGATACCCGCGCAGACGCAAGGCCCGCGCAATCGTAAAGCCGCGCCCATCGGCCGAGGACGGGAAATCAATGCGGATCATCTCGATCGAGGGGGCCAGTTCGACGCTGCTGGGATCACTGTCCGATGCCAGATCCAGCGCCACGCAATCATTTGCGGCACCTGCGCCACAGAACCCCTTGGTCCAGTCATCCGCCACAAAACCGGTGTCGTTGATCAACTGTGTCATGTCATATCTCCTGTGCGCACCATTTTGCCGTTCACAAAATGAATGCCGCATTCTTCTTTGTCCTGGTCGCGCCAGCGCCCCGCGCGGGCATCCTCGCCCGGTGCCACCTTGGATGTGCAAGGCGCGCAGCCGATAGAGGGAAAGCCCTTGGCCACCAGCGGATGCCGGGGCAGGCGGTTTTCGTCAATGTAATCAGTCACATCCTGCGAGGACCAATAGGCCAGTGGATTGACCTTGATGCGGGCCGGGTTGTTGTCTGTTCCTGCCTCGACCTCAAAGAACTCAAGCGCCGCGCGGGTGCCGGATTGAAACCGTTTTCGTCCTGAAATCCAGCCGTCATAGCCCTCCAGCGCCGCTGCCAGCGGTCGCGTTTTGCGCAGGTCACAACAGGCATCGGTGTCGCGCTGATGCAAGGTGCCGTCCGGATCATGGGTCTCCAGATCCGCCGCCTTGATGATCCGCACATTGTGCAGGCCCAGCCGTTCGCTGAGTTCCTGCTGGTACACCAGTGTTTCGGTGAACAGCATCTGGGTGTCGATAAACAGCACCGGCAAATCCCGTTTCACCATCGACGCCAGATGCAGCAGTGCGACCGATTCCGCGCCAAAGCTGGACACCAGCGCAAGGTTCGGCAGCACCTCGACCGCGCGGCGCAGCACGTCAGTGGCGCTGTGATGGCGCAGGGCGGCATTCAGATGGGCCACCTCCACCTGCAGTGCATCCTCCGGCGGCAGCCGGTTCGCGTGAGGACTCACAGTCCCGATGTCATCAAGCGGCATTGGCCCGACTTTCCTTGCCCGCAACCTGCGGATAAAGCGCGGCCTTGAACGGCGCGAGACCGAGGCGGCGATAGGTCTGCAAGAATGTCTCTGCGGGATCATTGCGCAGATCCAGATAGGCCAGCACCAGACGTTCCACCGCCGGGATGATCTCATCGGCAGAAAATCCGGGGCCAGCCCGTTCGCCAATGGTCGCATCCTCGGTGCCATCGCCGCCCAACGTGATCTGGTAGTTTTCCACACCAGCACGGTCGAGACCCAGAATGCCGATATGGCCGACATGGTGATGCCCGCAGGCGTTGATGCAGCCCGAAATCTTGATCTTGAGCGGGCCAACGTCATGTTCCAGCTTCAACTCGTCAAAACGGGTGGCAATCTCCTGTGCGATCGGGATCGACCGCGCGGTGGCAAGGGCGCAATAGTCCATGCCGGGGCAGGCGATGATATCAGAGATCAGACCGATGTTGGCCGTGCCCAGACCTTCGGCCTTCAGCGCATAGTAGACAGACGGCAGATCACCGCGATGCACATGCGGAAGGATCACGTTCTGTTCGTGGCTGATGCGCAGCTCATCATGGCCATAACGTTTGGCCAATGCCGCCATCAGACGCATCTGCCGGCCCGTCGCGTCGCCGGGTGTTTTGCCGTGTGCTTTCAACGAGATAGACACGATGGCATATTCCGGATTGCGGTGCGCTGTCAGGTTGGTGTCGGCCCAGCTGCGGAACAGGGGATCCTGATCATAGGCGTTCAGGTAAGGCGTCTGATCCGCCGACTTGAATTCAGGCGCGGCAAAATCCGCCTCGATCCGCGCCAGCATCTGTTGATCAACGCCGGTGAACTGCGGACGGATCAGCGCATAGCGCTCGTTCACCCGCTGACGGATGTCCTCAATGCCGTTTTCATGCACGGTGATCTTGATCCGCGCCTTGTATTTGTTGTCGCGGCGGCCCAGCAGGTTGTAGACGCTGACAATGGCTTCCAGTGTCGGCAGCAGGTCTTCCTGAGATACAAACTCATACAGAACCTTGCCAATCATCGGGGTCCGGCCAAGGCCACCACCAACAATCACTTCATAGCCGATCTCTTCGCCGCGTTTGACGATGCGCAGCCCAATGTCATGGGCCTTGATTACCGCACGGTCAGCGGTGTCTCCAGTGACAGCCACCTTGAACTTGCGCGGCAGGAACTGAAACTCCGGATGGTCGGTGGACCATTGGCGGATCAATTCGGCCACCGGGCGGGGATCGGCCACCTCATCTGCCGCGGCACCGGCGAAATGGTCTGCGGTCACGTTGCGGATGGTGTTGCCGGAGGTCTGGATCGCATGCAGGTTCACCTCCGCCAATGCATCCAGCATATCAGGCACATCGCGCAGTTGCGGCCAGTTATACTGGATGTTCTGGCGGGTGGTGAAATGGCCATATCCCTTGTCCCAACGCTCTGAAATCTCGGCCAGTTTCTCCATCTGGCGGCTGTTCAGCGTGCCGTAAGGGATCGCCACGCGCAGCATATAGGCATGCAGTTGCAGATAAAGACCGTTCATCAGGCGCAGGGGCTTGAATTCATCCTCGGTCAGAGACCCGTCAATGCGGCGTTCGACCTGTCCCCGGAACTGCGCGTTGCGCTCGGCCAGAAAGGCGTGATCAAATTCGGTATAGCTGTACATCAGATATGCTCCTGCTTGCCATGGGCATAGTTCGAGGGGCCCGTGGCACGGAAATCCTCGCGGAAATGGGTGGGGCGCGGGGTGTCGCCATCCAGCGAGACATCGGCCAGATAAACACCAACCACCAGATCCACCTGGGCGCTGGCTTCGATCATGCGCAGATCGGCGTGGGCCTCATCGGTGAGGATCTCCGCGTCTTTCAGATCGCGGCTCCAACCGGCGGTGGTTTGATAGATCACGTCGCCCTCAAGCAGGGCATTGGCGGTGACAACTTTGGGGGTGAAGGGTTTTGGCATCAGGCCATCTCCTCAAACGGAATTTCAGTGGCGGCAATGGCGGCGGCACGCGGCGCCAGGCCATAAAAGGTCAGGGCAGGGCCGGTCATATTGGCCTTGGTCAGATCATCAGGCAGGGCATTCAGAGTGGTCTCCAGAATGCGTTGTTCGGGGCGGGAGGCATTTTCGATCACGGTCACAGGCGTGGCACGATCTGCGCCGTGCATGATCAAGCGGCCTTGCACAAAGCGTGCGGATTTCTTGCCCATGTAGATCGCAGCGACTTCATTCGGCCGGGCCAGCGCGGCCCAGTCATGATCGGCAAACCCTTTCATGTCATGGCCCGTCAGGAACCGCACAGAGGCATTGCGCCCGCGCCGCGTCAGGCTTTGACCAATGGCGGCCACGGCAGCAGAAGCCGATGTGATCCCCGGCACGATGTGCCAGCCGATGCCATGGGCATCAATCGCATCGATCTCTTCGTCCAAACGGCCAAAGACAGTGGCATCGCCTGACTTCAGGCGCACAACCTGCGCCCCGGCCAATCCGTGCTGGACCAGCAGATCATTGATGGTTTCTTGCGATGTGGAGGGGCCAAACCCCTCTTTGCCCACGTCAATCATCAGCGCCTCGCGGCGGGCCAGTTCCAGAATTTCGACGCTGATCAAGCGGTCATAGATCACCACATCCGCCTCGTCCAAGGCGCGGCGGGCCTTGAGTGTCAGCAATTCAGGATCGCCCGGACCGCCACCGACAAAGGCAATATGCCCCGCGCGGGCGGTGCGGGTCAGATGATCGTCCAAAAGGGCATCCAGCGCCGGACGCACCTCGGCTTCACCCGCTGTCATCGCCTTTGGGCCGGTGTTGAAATAATAGTCACGCCAGAAATCACGGCGGGCCCGGCCGAAGGGCAACGCCTCGGCCATCTTGCGAAACCCTTTGCCGATCCGCGCCAAGGTGCCAAGCGTACTGGGCAGGCGTTCTTCGAGATCGGCCTTGATGGCACGGGCCAGAACCGGCGCGGCGCCTTCGGTGCCGATTGCGATGGTTACCGGATCACGGTCCACAATGGCGGGCGTGATAAAGGCGCTGGCCTCCAGATTGTCCACCACATTGACCAGCGCGCCTTCGGCGCGGGCGATTTCGGCGGTTTCGGCGTCCAGCGCGTCATCCTCATCCGCAGCATAGAAAAGCGCTGCACCGGCGACATCTCCGGAACGGAGCGATCGCCGATGCAACTGAAGTTTGCCCCGCGCGGCCCAGAGTTCAATCTCGGCGGCGGGGGCAGGGGAGTAAACGTGGATCTCAGCAGTGGTCTTGAGCAGAAGCCGCAGTTTGGCCAATGCCGCATCGCCGCCGCCGGACAGCACAATGCGCTGGCCGCTGGTGGCAAGAAAGATTGGGAAATGATCCATAACAGGCCCTGACTTCGTTTGACTTGACCCTCAATATAGGAAATATTCCCGATATTCCGCTAGATGCGGCGGTAGATAAGGACATTTGTTCCATACCGCAGCGCAGAAAGAACAGATAACCGCCTGAAATGGAAAATACAGAATGACTGTCCGAATTGATGAGACTGACCGGAAAATCCTGGCCGAGCTACAGCGCGACGCCAGCCAATCGCTTGATGATATCGCCCGCAATGTCGGCTCTTCTAAGACCCCGGTGTGGAACCGGATTCGCAAATTGCGCGAGGGCGGGGTGATCGGCCAACAGACCGTGATGCTGGATGCCGAGGCGCTTGGGTTCGAGGCCTGTTTCTTTGTGCTGATCCGGACGTCCGAGCATGAGGCGGACTGGCAAAAAGCCTTCCTCAAGGCGCTGCAAGACCGCCCCGAAGTGCAAGAGGCGCACCGCCTGGCCGGTGACATCGACTATATCCTCAAGGTGCGTGTAAAGAACGCCCGCGCCTATGACGCCTTCTATCAGGCGCTGATTTCAGAGGTGCGTGTGCACAACGTGACCGCGCTTTTGTCGATGGAAGAGATCAAATCAACGGTGATGCTGCCGCTTTGATCGGATACTGCGCCCCAGCTGACGCAGCGTCGCGGCCATAAGGGGTTGGGACGCGCCGCGCCGCGCCGTAGCGTGAGGCCAAACGCACATCAAGGCAGGGCAAGATGATGAATATCGATCAGGCGATTCAAGAGCGACGTTCCATTCGGGGGTTTCTGGACAAACCGGTCTCACAAGAGTTGCTGGAAGAAGTGATCGCACTGGCCAATCGCGCGCCCTCCTCGATGAACACCCAGCCCTGGCATTTGCACGTGCTGACCGGAGAGCCGCTGGAGCAGGTCCGTAAAGGCAACACCGAACGGATGCTGGGCGGCGTGACCCCGACCCGCGATATCGAAGATTATGCCGCCTATGAGGGGGAACACCGCCAACGCCAGATCGAGATCGCGATTCAGCTTTTCGAGGCGATGGGGATCGAGCGGCACGACGCAGAGCGCCGGCAGGATTGGGTGATGCGCGGCTTTCGCCAGTTTGATGCGCCGGTGTCCATCGTCGTGTGCTTCGACCGCAGCTTGCTGAACAACACGATTGCCCATTTTGACACGGGTGCAATGACCTATGGATTGGTCCTTGCCGCCTGGTCCCGCGGGCTTGGCGCGGTAATCAACGGGCAGGGCATCATGCAAAGTCCCGTGGTGCGTGAGGTGGCGCAGATCCCCGAAGATCAAGTTATCCTGACCTGTGTCGCACTGGGCTGGCCGGATGATGGGTTTGTTGCCAATGATGTTGTGTCACGCCGCCGCCCGGTGGAAAATGTCACAAGATTTCTGGGGTTTGATGACTGACGCAAGCCGTGGTGCCTGACGCCGGCGGATAGGGGGCCAGCCCCCACCGCCGCTGCGCGGCGCTCCCCCCGGAGGTTTTTTTGGCCAAATGAAGAGAAGGGCGCCTTTTTCTTCATTTGGCCCTCAAACCTCTGGGGTCCGGGGCAAAGCCCCGGGTGTCTGCGTCATGCAGTGCCGCCTGCTATAACGCGATCATCAGCCGGTCCAGTTTGTGGAAATGATAGCTCATGGCATAGCGTGGCACCTCGGCCAGTGACATCTGCGGCAGGTGCTCAAACAGCGCGGGCAGGGCCACCTGCAGTTCCATTCGTGCCAGCGGGGCGCCGACACAGAAGTGCAGGCCGCCGCCGAAGACGGCATGGGGCTTTGCGAGCCGGTAGGGATCAAACACATCAGGATTTTCAAAGACTGCCGGGTCACGGGCTGCGGCCCCCAGCATCAGGGCGATTTCGTCGCCTGATTTCAGGGTCACTCCGCCCAATTCAATATCTTCATAGGCAAAACGCGTGAACATATGCAGCGGCGGGTCATAGCGCAGCAGTTCTTCCACCGTGGCACCGATCTGATCCGGTGCAAGTGCGGCCGGGCCGGTTTGATGCTCCAGCAGGCATTTCACCGCATTGCCCATGGAATGCACCGTCGCCTCATGGCCCGCATTCAGCAGCAGGATGCAGGTGCCGATCAATTCATCCGGGGTCAGCTTTTCGCCGTCTTCCTCAGCCGCGATCAGGCTGGTGATCAGATCATCACGCGGCTCATTGCGGCGCTTTTCGACATAGCCGCGCAGGAAATCCACGAATTCGGCGGTGGCGGAGTTGGCCGCGTCTTCGATGGCGCGGCTGCGGCCCGCTTGATACATCGCCACCATCGCATTGGACCAGCGCAGCAAATCCGCTGACATCGTTTCGGGCACGCCCAAGAGCCGGGCGATGATCCGCACGGGCAATTCGGTGCAATAGGCGGGGATCAGATCAAAGCGATCTTTCGGCAGACCTTGCAGCAGTTCCGCTGTAACCTCCTCGATATCGGGCAACAGCGCCGTGATCCGGCGTGAGGTAAAGGCCCGCAGGACCAGGCCGCGCAGACGAGTGTGGCGCGGCGGCTCCAGCTCCAGCATGGAGTGGCCCTCCATCGCGGCCCAATCGACCAGATGGGCAGGATAGGGCGGGCGTGCGCCCTCCGGCACCTCGCGGCCCAGCCGCCGGTCGCGCAGCAGCGCCTGCACGGTGGCGGCATCAAAGGCGGCGGGCATGGCGTAGTCCCGCCAATACATCACCGGCCCATCTGCCCGCGCCACGGCATAGGCGGCATAGGGGTTTTGCACAAAGTCGGGATCAAGCGGAGACAGGGAAAGCGTTTTCATGGCGGCAGATAAGCCGCGCGGGACTGGCCTTTGCAAGGGGGAAGGTGCAATCATGGGCGTATGAGTGGCAATCTGCGACAACGGGCCGGATATGTGGTGGCCTTTCTGCTGGTGGTGGCGGCCCTTTCGGGTGGGGTCTGGCGCTATGCCTTTGTCAAAGGTCTGGATCAACTGGCCGCGCGCGGGCAGGCCGATCTGGCCTTGGCGGGCGACCGGCTGGTCGGGCAATTGCAGCGCTATCGCGATCTGGCGGTGATGCTGGCCGACCATCCAACGGTGGCGGCGGAATTGTCGGGCATTGGTGTCACCCGCAGCACAGATTTGCTGCTGGAGGTGGCGGATAAATCGGCGGCACTGGATGTGTTGATCGTGGATGCGCAGGGCCGCGTTGCGGCCTCTGCCATTGGCGCGGAACCTGCCGATCTGGCGCAGCAGCGCTATATCAAACGGGCGCTGCGCGGGGCGTTGGGCTGGGGTCATGGACCGGGAGAGCCCTTGACTCGCCGTGCGTTTTTCCATGCCGCGCCGGTGTTTGATCCCTCAGGCCGTGTGCAAGGCGCGGTCGTGGTCATGACCGATCTCAATGGCATTGATTACAATTGGCGCGGCACCAATCCGCCGGCGTTTTTCACCGATGCGGCGGGGGAGGTCTATATCTCCAACCGATCCGAGATCCTGTTCTGGCAGCGGCCCGAAGACAGCCCTGGATTGCTCCCGCCCCAGGGCGATGCGCCCGACTTTTCGGCGCGGTACATTGGCGGGCATGAAATCTGGCAGCTGGGCTGGGGTCCGTACCTGCCGCAAGAAGGTCTGCATCTGACCCAGGCTCTGCCGGTCATCGGGCTCACCGGCGAGGTTTTACTCGACGTGGCGCAGACCCGGCAGTTCGCGCTGGCGCAGGCAGCGGCCGTGGCGGCGCTTTGCCTTGCCTTTGGATCGTTGCTGTTTCTCGCAGCGGAGCGGCGGCGGGCCCTCACACAGGCCAATGTGCAGCTTGAGGCGCGGGTGGCGGAACGCACCGCCGCCTTGCGCGACACCAACGCCCAGTTGCGCCGCGAGGCGGCAGAGCGCGAGGAGGCGCAGGCGGCCTTGCGGCGGGCGCAGGATGATCTGGTGCAAGCGGGCAAGTTAAGTGCCTTGGGCCAGATGTCTGCGGGCATCAGCCATGAGTTGAACCAACCCTTGATGGCGATCCGGTCCTTTGCCGAAAACGCGGTGCAGTTCATGGACCGCGGGGCACCGGACCGCGCCACTGAAAACCTCACCCGGATCTCAGACATGGCGCGGCGCATGGGGCGGATCATCCAGAACCTGCGGGCCTTTGCCCGGCAGGAAAACCGCCCCGATGAACGGGTTGAGCTGCGGGCCGTGCTGCAATCGGCGCTGGATCTGACGGCCAATCATATCGCCGATGCGGGGGTTGAGTTGATCTATGATCCGGCAGGGGATGGCCCATTGTGGGTGCGCGGCGGCGAGGTCCGTCTGGGGCAGGTGTTTGTCAATCTGATCACCAATGCCGTGGATGCCATGAGTGACAGTGATCTGAAAGTGCTGCGCATTTCGGTGACAGATGGCGACGCGCTGACGGTGAATTTCCGAGACACCGGGCCGGGGATTGAAATGCCGGACAAGGTGTTTGATCCGTTCTACACAACCAAACCGGCGGGTGACACGGGCGGTATGGGGCTGGGCCTGTCGATCAGCTATGGCATTGTGCAAAGCTTTGGCGGACAAATCAAAGGCAGCAATTGCGAGGGCAGCGGGGCGTTGTTCTCCGTGACGCTGGAACGCGCCGCAGATCAGGTGAAGCAGGCAGAGGTGGCATGACAGGGCAGGTACTATTGGTGGATGACGATGCCGCCGTGCGCGAGGCATTGGCCCAAACGCTTGAGCTGGCTGAGATCACCGCGATCACCGCCGGATCCTTTGTGGCCGCCAAGGACCGGATCACGGCGGATTTTGACGGAGTGATCCTGTCGGACATTCGGATGCCTGGGCGGGATGGGTTTCATCTGTTGCAATACGCGCAGAAGCAGGACGCCGATCTGCCGGTGATCTTGCTGACCGGCGAGGGCGATATTCCCATGGCCGTGGCGGCGATGGGACAGGGCGCCTTCGGATTTCTGGAGAAACCTTGTGCGCCTGCCGATCTGCTGGGCGTGCTGGAACGGGCGCTCAAGACCCGTGCGCTGGTGCTGGAAAATCGCCGGTTGTTGAAGCTGGTTGAAACCGGCGATCCGGCGGCACGGATGCTGTTTGGCACCTCGGCGATGGCAGAGGCTTTGCGCAAGCGGGTGCGTCTGGTGGCGCAGACCGAAGAGGATGTGCTGGTCAACGGTGCTCCGGGGTCGGGCACGTCGAAGGTGGCAGAGGTGATTCACCTCAGCTCTGCCCGGTCCAAAGCGCCCTTTGTCAAACGCGCGGCGGCAGGGCTGACGGCGGAAACACTGGCCCAGGCCGTGCAGGAGGCCGATGGCGGCAGTCTGTTTGTGGACGAAATCACCCATTTGTCCCCGCAACTGCAACTCACACTCAGCGAAACCGGCAGCCCGTCCGAAGGGGTGCGCCTGATGGTGGGCAACACCCGCGACCTCAAGGCCGAGGTCAACGCGGGCCGGTTCAACGCCGATCTCTATTACCGGATGGAAGGTTTGAGTGTGCGCATTCCGTCTTTGGCCGAGCGGCCAGAGGACATCCCCGTGATGTTCCGCCGTTACGTCGATCAGGCGGCTGAGCAGGCGGGCCTTCAGAAACCGGACGTCACGCCAGAGGTGGTGGCGGGGCTGATGCGGCGTGACTGGCCGGGGAATGCACGTTCGCTCATGTCAGTGGCGATGCGCTTTGTGATGGGATTGCCCGATGATGTGGCCCCCGATGCCGCGCTTGGGCTGAATGAGCAAATGTCGCTGGTGGAAAAGTCATTGCTTGAGGCCGCGTTGCGCCGTGCGGCTGGGCAGGCCTCGGCAGCGGCAGAGGCACTGAAGCTGCCGCGCAAGACCTTTTATGACAAACTGGCCCGCTATGGCATCCGGCCCGAAGATTTCCGCCAATGATCTGTGCGGATTCTCGCACAAGTGCCGGATCGCCTGTGCGGGATTTCGCACAAACCGCCCTGTGGGCTTGGTTGGCCATGAGTAGGTTTGGCCGCTAGGTGTTTGAATATCATCGAAAAAACGACTTCAAGACCATCAGGGTTAACACAATCTTGTGAGACCGCATTGCGATCTGTTTGATAGCCCCCAGTGCATCCAACCCGGGTGCCCGATCTGTGATTCTAGTTTTCTGGGAGGAAACCAATGAAGTTTTTCACCGCCGCCGCCGTCGCCCTGACCCTTTCCGTCAGCGCAGGCGCAGTCTCTGCCGCATGTGATGATGGCGAAATCGTCATCAAGTTCAGCCACGTCACCAACACCGACAAGCACCCAAAAGGGATCGCCGCGTCGCTGCTGGAAACCCGTGTGAACGAAGAGATGAACGGCAAGGCCTGCATCGAAGTGTTCCCGAACTCGACACTTTATAACGATGATCAGGTGCTCGAAGCGCTGCTTCAGGGTGACGTTCAACTGGCCGCACCATCGCTGTCTAAGTTCGAGCAGTTCACCAAGCAGTTCCGCATTTTCGATCTGCCCTTCATGTTCAAGAACATCAACGCCGTGGATGAGTTCCAGAACTCCGAAACCGGTCAGGCAATGAAGGAAAGCATGACCCGCCGCGGTCTGCTGGGCCTCGCGTTCTGGCACAACGGCATGAAACAGATGTCGGCCAACAAGCCGCTGGAAAGCCCATCGGATGCCAATGGCCTGAAGTTCCGCGTGCAGAACTCTGACGTTCTGAAGGCCCAGATGGCTGCAATTGGTGGATCTCCACAGCCGATGGCGTTCTCCGAGGTTTACGGCGCCCTGCAAACCGGCGTTGTGGATGGTCAGGAAAACACATGGTCCAACATCTACGGCAAGAAGTTCTTTGAGGTGCAGGACGGTGTGACCGAAACCAACCACGGCATCATCGACTATATGCTGGTGACTTCTTCTGACTGGTGGGACAGCCTGGATGCGGACGTCCGTGACCAGCTCGCCACCATCATCAAGGAAGTGACCGAAGCACGGAACGCGGAATCCACCAAGGTGAACGAAGATGCGAAAAACGCGATCATCGAAGCCGGCGGTGTGGTGCGCCAGCTGAGCGATGAACAGCGTGCCGAATGGGTGAGCGTGATGAAACCTGTTTGGGAGCAGTTCAAGGACGACGTCGGTCAGGAAAACATCGACGCGGCGCAGGCGATCAACGCCAAGCACTAAGCGTCAAACGCAGCCAGCCTTTGTCAAAGGGCTGGCTGCACGTTACCATTTTCACCGAAATTCAAGGCAAGTGGGGGGAACCACATGGCAACGCACGGGCAAGCCCAAAGCGGCCTAGGCCGCATTGTGAGTGAAATCGAAGAGACCGCAATTGCGCTGATCTTGGGATTGATGACCATCATCACCTTTATCAACGTGGTGCTGCGATACGGCTTTAACACAGGGATCATCTGGGGTCTTGAAGCGGTGACATTCCTGTTTGCCTGGCTGGTGCTGTTTGGCATGAGCTATGCGGTCAAGGTCACGGCGCACCTCGGTGTAGATGCGGTGATCAACCTCTTTAGCGAAGGGCCGCGCAAGGTTCTGGCGGTGATTGCCGGGCTGATCTGTGTGATCTATGCGGGCCTGCTGATGAAAGGCGCATGGGATTACTGGGCGCCTTTTGCCGGGCTCGATGCCACATCGGGGCGCTGGTTCCCGACAGGGTTTGAGAACAGCCGTGATCAGGCCTGGTATGAGGTGATCGACATCCCCGTGCCTGAATGGCTCCGCTTTATCGAGCCGATCATGAACGAGGGCGAAGCCTATGAAAAGCTGCCCCGTTTCATCCCCTATTTCATGCTGCCTTTCGGCGCGGCGCTGCTGTTGCTGCGCTTTGTGCAGGCGACATTGAAAGTCATCACCGGACGTCAGACCAGCCTGATCGTCAGCCACGAGGCTGAGGATGCGGTCGAAGACGTCAAACATATGAACGCGGAAGGATAAGATCATGGAAGTTGTGATCCTATTTACAATGGTTGTCGGTCTGATGTTGATCGGCGTGCCTATTGCCGTATCCTTGGGCCTGTCCTCGATCATTTTCCTGCTGGCGCTTTCTGATACTTCGATGGCGTCGATCGCCCAGACGTTCTTTCAGGCGATGGCGGGGCATTACACCCTGCTGGCGATCCCGTTCTTCATCCTTGCCTCTTCGTTCATGTCCACAGGCGGTGTGGCGCGCCGGATCATCCGGTTTTCCATCGCGCTGGTCGGGCATTTGCCCGGCGGTCTGGCAATTGCGGGCGTCTTTGCCTGTATGCTGTTTGCCGCGCTCAGCGGTTCATCCCCGGCCACCGTGGTTGCCATCGGGTCCATCGTGATCGCGGGCATGCGGCAGGTTGGCTATACCAAGGAATTTGCCGCAGGCGTCATCGCCAACGCAGGGACGCTTGGTATCCTGATCCCGCCTTCCATCGTGATGGTTGTCTATGCATCCGCCACAGATGTTTCGGTGGGACGGATGTTTCTTGCGGGCGTCATTCCGGGGCTGATGGCGGGCACCATGCTGATGGTGACGATCTACGCCATGGCCAAGATCAAGAACCTGCCCAAAGGCGAATGGCTGGGCTGGGGCGAGGTCTGGTCTTCGGGCCGCGAGGCCGGTTGGGGCCTGTTCCTGATCGTGATCATCCTTGGCGGTATCTATGGCGGCATCTTCACCCCGACCGAAGCGGCGGCGGTGGCAGCGGTCTATGCCTTTTTCATCGCCTCCTTTGTCTATCGTGACATGGGGCCGCTGCATCAGGCCGAAATGCCGCGCAACCTGTCGCTGATCGAAAAGCCGATGGCGCTGTTCACGGCCTTCTTTCACCGCGACACCCGCCACACGCTGTTTGAAGCGGGCAAATTGACGGTCACATTGATGTTCATCATCGCCAATGCGTTGATCCTCAAACATGTTCTGACGGACGAGCAGATCCCACAGCAAATTTCGGCGGCTATGCTGGATGCTGGCTTTGGGCCGATCATGTTCCTGGTTATTGTCAACGTGATCTTGCTGATCGGTGGCCAGTTTATGGAGCCCTCTGGCCTGTTGGTCATCGTGGCGCCGCTGGTGTTCCCTATCGCGATCGAACTGGGCGTGGATCCGATCCACCTTGGTATCATCATGGTGGTGAACATGGAGATCGGGATGATCACACCGCCGGTGGGGCTCAACCTCTTTGTGACCTCGGGCGTGGCGAACATGCCGATGATGTCCGTGGTGCGTGCAGCACTGCCGTTCCTTGCGGTGCTGTTCGTCTTCCTGATTATGGTGACCTACATCCCGATCCTCAGCACATGGTTGCCGACCATGATGATGGGGCCGGAGATCATCACCAACTAGGCGGGTGCGTGAGACAAACAAAAGGGCGGTGCATCACCAGATGCGCCGCCCTTGGCTTATTCGCGCGGCCGCATTCAAACGCCTGAACGCAGCATGTCGCGGATCTTCACCGCCTTCTCAAAATGATCCAGCCGGTGCGTCTTGATCCACCACTCGGCCACCTCAAACAGTAATTCGGGGGTGTCGTTGCGGTTGGCAAAAAAGGCATAGAAGGACAGGCCGACCCCTTCGCCCTTTTTCGCGATCTTGTCGTCACAGATGGCGGCGGCTTTTGCGCGGAATGTCTTGTCCATCGGGGCCGCTCAGGAATTGGCCAGCGCCGCAATGATCGGCGCAAAATCCGACGCCTTAAGTGACGCTCCGCCAACCAATGCCCCGTCTACATTCTCTGCCCGAAAGATCACCTCGGCATTATCCGGTTTGACCGATCCGCCGTACAAGAGCGCAATCGCATCGCCAACCTCTGCGCCAAAGCGGGTGATGAGGCGGGCGCGGATGAAGTCATGCACCTCGATGATCTGCTCAAGCGTTGGCACCTTGCCCGTGCCGATGGCCCAGATCGGTTCATAGGCGATCACGGTGTTCGCGCCATCTGCGCCGTCCGGCAGTGATCCGGCCAACTGCCCGCCAATGATATCCAGGGTGTTGTTGGCGGCGCGATCCTCGCCGCTTTCGCCGATGCAGACAATGGCCGTCAGCCCAGAGGCCCAGGCACAGCGGGTCTTGGCGCGGATGTCGCTGTTGGTCTCTTCATGGGCGTCGCGGCGTTCGGAATGGCCGACAATGACAAAGCCTGCGCCGGTATCCGCGATCATCTCCGCAGAGATATCGCCGGTGAAGGCGCCCTTGGCCTGCATGTGACAATCCTGCGCCCCGATGGAGATGCCTTTTGGCGCAGCTTCCACGGCACGGAACAACAAGGGGGCAGGCGGACAAATCACCACTTCAGGCGCGGCTGCTGGCATGGCATTGGCCATCGCGTCCAGTTCGCTCAGCGCGGCAGCGGTGCCGTTCATCTTCCAGTTTCCGGCGGCAATTTTGCGGCGCATACATCCCTCATTTGTTGTTTTGCCCGTTGTTACCACCCGGCCCGATGCGAGGCAACGCAGGGCATCCCTTGACAGGGCTGTGTGCCTCGATGCTCATGGGCGAGGGGGGATGTGTGATGATACCAAAGATTGATCTGGCCGCATTGACGGAAGGAGACAACGCCGCGCTTGAGGCGATGCAGGGTGCCGCGACCGATGTCGGCTTTGCCACCGTGTACAACACCGCGCTGACCGAGGCAAAGGTGTCAGAGGTGATCGAAACCTACCGCGCCTTTTTCAAGCTGCCTGATGCGCAAAAGGCTGCCTACGACATGGCCAAGACCGGATCCAATCGCGGCTGGGGCGCTGCGGCGTCTGAGCAGGTGGACCCGGATGCCAATCCCGATTTCAAACAGGTGTTCGATTGCGGTCTGACACTGCCCGCGAACGATCCCCTGTTGGACAATCCGTTCTACGCGCCAAACCGCTGGCCGGATCAACCGGCGGCGTTTCAGGCCGTTGTGGGCGGCTATTATGAGGCCGCTTGCGTGGTTGCGATGGATGTTCTGCGCGGGGTGGCTGCGTCTATTGGCAAGCCACGCGACAGCTTTGACGATGCCTTCGAAAAACCCATGGCCCTGCTGCGCGGCAATTTTTATCCGACCCGTCCTGCGGATGCAGGTGCCAAGGATTTTGGCATTGCCACCCATACCGATTATGGCTGCCTGACCCTGCTGGCGGCAGATGGATCACCGGGGCTTGAGGTGCGCAAACGCGGAGGCGGCTGGATACCTGTTGCCGCGCCGCCGGGCGAATTTGTTATCAACTTTGGCGAGATGATGGAGTTTTGGAGCGGCGGAACCATCAAAGCGACCCCGCACCGCGTTGTGGGCGGCAGCAACGAACGCATATCGGTGCCGATGTTCTTTAACCCCACCCATGACACCAATGTTGCCCCCGAGGGCAGTGATCAGGTGATCATGGCAGGCGATCACCTGACAAAGCGTTACAACGAAACCTACGTGCATCTGCAGAAAAAGTGACGGCACAGGCCCGATATGAGGCGGAAGTGCTGCGTGTCTGGGGGGATGCGCAGGACGGGGCGCATGATCTGTGGCATTTGCGGCGGGTCTGGACGCTGTGCCAGCGGATCGCCGGGGACCAGCGCGGTGCGAACCGGGATGTGCTGCTGGCCGCGGCGATTTTCCATGATGTGATCAACCTGCCAAAAGACCACCCAAACCGCGGGCAGGCCGCACGCCTGTCTGCCGATCACGCGGTCCAATTTCTAGCTCAGGACTTTGACGAAACCGCATTGGATGCCATCCATCACGCGACCCTTGCGCACAGTTTCTCCGCCAAGGTACCCGCCACCACACTGGAGGCGCAGATCTTGCAGGATGCGGACCGGTTGGAAGCATTGGGCGCCATTGGGATTGCCCGGTGTTTCAACGTCTCAGGCCAGATCGGGCGTGATCTGTTCGACGGGGCGGACCCTTTGGCAAGGGATCGCCCTTTGGACGACACCGCATTTGCGTTGGATCATTTTGAGGTGAAATTGTTCAAGCTCGCCGCGCAGCTTCATACCAAAACGGCCCGCGCAATCGCGGCAGATCGTATTGAATTTATGAAGAAGTTTCAGCGCAGACTTGCGACGGAAGTGTCGCCAGCCTAGTTCAGCGCCGCCAGCGCCCGACGGCCCAGATCAAGCGCCAGTTCACTGTCCTCCAGAGCGGCATCCGGCAGGGAATAGTAAGGCATCGAAGAGGCCGCGCCATCCTTGCGGGTGTAGGTCCATTTGACCGCACCCATCGCTTCGAGTTCATCTGAGAAGGCACCGCCGGTCGATTTGATCATGATCTGGCCATCCGAATGCAGAAGGGCAAAGATCACCCCCTCTGAATAGATCCCCATGCCGCCAAACATCCGGCGGGTGGTCAGATCCGGCAGGTCTTCAAACAGTTCGGTGGCAAAGGCGATATCACCGGCGCTCAGGCTCACTTGGCGAACAGGGTTTCGTCGAACTTGATCGACTCGCCGCAACCGCATGCCTCTGAAACATTGGGGTTGTTGAACTTGAATCCGGATTCCAACAGCGTAGTTTCATAGTCGATCTCGGTGCCGAACAAGAACATCTGCGCCATCGGTGCGATCATCACGCAGGCACCGTCCTGGGTGACAACCTCATCGTTGGGATCGGCCGTATCGACGTATTCCATGGTGTATTCCATGCCCGCACAGCCACCCTTTTTGACGCCGATCCGCAGGCCTGCATGGCCCGCCGATTTCATCAGCTTGGTGATTTGCGCTGCGGCCTTGGGTGTGATGGTAACGGCTTGCTTGCCGGGAATGCCGAACATGGTGTGATCTCCTGCTTGGCCTCAAGATAGGAGGCCCGATGCAATATCTCAAGCGGCGCGGGGCAAAGCTTTGCGCCTGTTACATAAAGCCCAGTTCGAGACGCGCTTCGTCAGACATCATGTCCATGCCCCATGGCGGCTCCCAGACCAGTTCCACATTGACCTGCTTCACACCGGGCAGGGGTTCAACCGCATCGGCCACCCAACCGGGCATTTCACCGGCGACAGGGCAACCGGGCGCTGTCAAAGACATCTTGATATCGACCTCGTTTTGGTCATTGATGTCGATGGTATAGATCAAACCCAATTCATAGATGTTGACAGGAATTTCAGGGTCATAGACCGAGCGGCAGGCCTCAACCACCTGTTCATACAAAGGATGATCGGTGCTGGACGGCGCAATCAGCGGCGTACCTTCAAGGGGTTGGGACTGGTCGGTCATATCTGCCTCGGTTCTGGTTCCTGAGTGTTTATATAGGGTTTAAGCGGGCAGGCGTCCATAGGGGCAAGCGCCGAGAACTGCGACAAATGGGGACGGAACGAGAAAATGAGCATGACGCAGCGGCCTCCGGCAAAGGTCTATGGGGACACCATCACCGATTCCACCCGTTGGCAGGCATTTGAGCCCCGCGATGGCGACATCGTGCTGTCTACGCCGCCCAAATCCGGAACGACATGGATCCAGGCGATTTTGGCGCTGCTGATCTCCGGTGATCCCGAAGTAGACGCAAAACCCAGCCTGAATGCGCCCTGGATCGACATGAGCGCCCGCGACATTGCCGAAGTGATGGAGCGGCTGGAAGCCCAGACAGGGCGGCGGCAGGTGAAGTCACACACCTTTTGACGGGCTGCCGATCTGGGAGGCGCTGCGCTATATCTGTGTCTACCGGCATCCGATTGACGTGCATTTCTCGTTTCGCCGCCATGTCGCCAATCTGGCGCATTCCGGCACTGGTGTCAGCTTTCCTGACGATCCGGTTGAGAGTTTTTATGAATTTTTGGACGCAGACCGTTTTGATGCGGCCAGTTTGCAGATGATTGTGGATCATTACCGCAGCGCATTGGCTTTGGAAGAGGAAGGCACCGGCAACCTGCTGCGCCTGCATTATGCGGATATGTGCCGTGACCCCGAAGAAGCGATCAGTCGCATCGCCGATCACATCGGCATCACGCATCCGGCCGCACTCATGGCACGTTTGGTTGAAGCCGCATCCTTTGCCAATATGAAAGCCAATGCCGTGCGGTTTGCACCGGGCGCTGGCGTTGGGTTCTGGCATGACGACGCCGGGTTTTTCGACACGGCGTCATCCAACAAGTGGGAAGGGGTACTATCAGACAAGGATCTGGCCGCTTATCGCGCCCGGATCGCCGGAATGCTGCCGCCCAAAGAACAACGCTGGCTGGAGCAGGGCAGCGGCCTAGCCTGACTTGCGGCGGCGCACGGGCTGCGGTTTCACGCGCGCTTCGATCTCGTCATAAAGCTTGCCGACGATGTCTTTGCCTGTTGCCGTCTCGATCCCCTCAAAACCGGGGGAGGAGTTTACCTCAAGCACCTTTGGCCCGCTTTCCGAGCGCAGCAAATCAACGCCAGCCTTGCCCAGCCCAAAGGCCCGCGCCGCCCGCACGGCGGTTTCGCGTTCTTCCTTGGAGATGCGCACCACCTTGGCCGATCCGCCCCGATGCAGGTTTGACCGGAAATCCCCCTCGGCCCCGGTGCGTTTCATCGCGGCCACGACCTTGCCCGCGATCACCAGACAGCGGATATCCTCACCTGCGGCCTCTTTGACAAAATCCTGAACCAGAAAGTTCGCCTTGAGCCCGCGAAAGGCGTCGATCACGGATTCGGCGGCCTTTTTGGTTTCGGCCAGCACCACGCCCTTGCCTTGGGTGGATTCCAGCAGTTTCACGATCAGCGGCGCAGTGCCCACCAGCCCCATCAGGTTGGATGTGTCCTTGGGCGAGGCGGCAAAGGCTGTGGTCGGCATGCCGATTTTCTTGGAGGCCAAGACCTGATGCGCGTGCAGCTTGTCGCGGCTGGCGGTGATGCCGGCGCTGCCGTTCACACAATAGGTTCCGATGGTCTCAAACTGACGGATGACAGCGGTGCCATAAGGCGTGATGGAGGCCCCGATGCGCGGGATCACGGCGTCATAGCGCGGCAGGCGTTTGCCATCATAATGCACCTCGGGGGCCATTGCATTGATCGCCATGTAACAGCGGGTCGTGTCGATCACCTCAACCACATGACCCCGCGCTTCGCCAACCTCGACAAGGCGGCGGGTAGAATAGTTGTTCTCACGGCTCAGCACGGCAATGCGCAGCGCCCGTTGTGGGGCGGTGCGGCGCACGGTGGCATCGTGATAGGCGTCATAGCTCAACTCTGGCTGCAAACGCCGTTCTGTGGCGGAAATGGAGATGTGATCGGCCAGCGCCTGACGGCCCAGGAGCATCCGGCTGGTCATACCGGCGCGGTTGGTCAGCGTGATCTCGATCGGCCATTGCTGATCGGCCACGGTCAGGGTGCTGGAAATCACGTAGCGTTGTTCGGATTCGCCGTTGGAAGATGTGACCTCGCGCCGGTCCACCAGAGGGGCAGAGCAGGTGATGACAATGTCTTCGCGTCCGGCAATGGGATGCACGTTAAAGCGCACCTTGGGTTTGGCAGCGGGGCCAAACACCTCGATGTCATGGGCATGCAGGGCAGAGGTGCGCGCACCCGTATCCACTTTGGCCTTGATGGCAGGCAGCCCCAAATCAGGCAGTGCAACCCATTCTTCCCACCCAAAGACCAATTCTTCCATCAACGTATCCTTTTGTTTTATTGAATACGCAGAGGTATCAGGCCGCCCCAGCGCGCACAAGCAGCCTGTTGATCAACTCAGTTGTCGTTGACGTCCTTGGTGATTATACGTGCGCCGCTTGATTGTTTGCGAAAGCCCAGGCGCAGGACGATCCAGCCAATCAGCGACAACACCGCAAAGAGGGCGAGCAGGGCCGGAACGTTGATGCCCGGTGCCAACAGAACCACCCCAACCATCGCCAAGGCGCCCAGTCCGAAACCCAGAAATATGAACCCCGGCGCCAGCAGTTCAACCACGCCAAGGGCCAGCGCGATGCAGATCCAGACCCACCAAAGCGACAGATAATCCGCCATTATCCGCGTCCTTTCAGCAGTTTGAACGCATCACCGAAGGCTTCCAGCGCCTGCGCGGGCACAAAGACCGTCTGGTTGCCATCGCTCTTGCCTAGAATGCTCATTGCTTCGACCTGTTTAAGCGCGATCTGGTACTGCGCCGCCTCCAACCCGTTCTCGTTGATCGCGGTGGCAACAACCTGGGTGGCGTAGGCCTCAGCCTCGGCCAATACCCGGCGTGCCTTGGCGGTCTGTTCGGAGGCATAAAGTTCGGCGTCGGCGGCCAGTTCAACCGCGCGTTTGGACCCTTCGGCCTCGGTCACTTGCGCACGGCGGGCACGTTCGGCGTTCAGCTGTTGCATCATCGCGGCGCGGGTGGCGGCATCAAGGTTCACGTCCAGAATTTCGGCGCGGGTCACTTCGATGCCCCAATCGTCTACGGCGTCCTCGACACTGGATTTGATGGTGGTGATCAATTGGCTGCGGTTGGCCTGCACCTCGTCCAGATCCATCTTGCCGATCTCGGCCCGCACGATACCGGCCACGGTGGTGGAGATCGCACTGTCCACATCGCGGATCCGGTAGACCGTCTTTTCCGGCTCGGTGATCCGGTAGAACACCGAAGTGTCCACCTGAACCAGCACGTTGTCGCGGGTGATCGCGTCCTGACTGGCAGTGGGCAATTGACGCTCAAGGATCGAGATTTTATGGGCAATCTTGTCAATGAAAGGCACGATCATGTTGATCCCCGGCCCAAGCACAGAGCGCAAGCGGCCAAAGCGTTCGACAACGTGTTGTTCGGACTGCGGAACAATCTTGACAGCCTTGACGATCAGAATGACGACCAATGCGGCCAGCAGAAGCCACGCGAGATTGGTCTCCAAGGCGTTGATCAACAGTTGTTCAATATCCACTTAGCATACCCTTTTGGTTGAAACTTACCCTTCTATTTGTGCATTTTGCGTCCTGATTGCAAGTTTTGCAGGCTGGGTGTATCGCCAGCAATCAGATCACAAGGATGGCCGCGATGACCCGTATCACTTTTGAAAAACAAGCGCAGGATGGCAAGGCGCGGCGCGGTGTGATCCGCACCACAAGGGGCGACATCCAGACCCCGGCGTTCATGCCTGTTGGCACCGCCGCAACGGTCAAGGCGATGATGCCCGAAAGCGTGGCGGCGACGGGGGCCGATATCCTGCTGGGCAACACCTATCACCTGATGCTGCGCCCCACGGCAGAGCGGGTGGCGGCCTTGGGCGGTTTGCACAAATTCATGAATTGGTCCGGCCCGATCCTGACCGACAGCGGCGGGTTTCAGGTGATGAGCCTTGCAGGCCTGCGCAAGCTGACGGAAAAGGGCGTGACCTTCAAAAGCCACATCGACGGGTCCAAGCACGAGATCACGCCGGAACGTTCGATGGAAATTCAGGCGCTTTTGGGCAGCGACATCGTGATGTGTTTTGACGAATGCCCCGCATTGCCTGCGGATCGGGACCGGATTGCCTCCAGCATGGAAATGTCGATGCGGTGGGCGCAGCGGTCCAAGGATGCCTTTGGCGACCGTCCCGGTCATGCGCTCTTTGGAATTCAGCAAGGCGGATTGGAAGAAGACCTGCGGGCCCAAAGTGCGCAGGCGCTGCGTGAGATCGAATTTGACGGTTACGCGGTTGGTGGATTGGCCGTGGGCGAGGGGCAGGAGGCGATGTTTGGGTGCCTTGATTTTGCGCCCGATCAATTGCCAGAAGACAAGCCGCGTTACCTGATGGGGGTGGGAAAGCCCGATGACATCGTCGGCGCGGTGGCGCGCGGCATCGACATGATGGATTGCGTGCTGCCATCCCGGTCCGGGCGTACGGGGCAGGTGTTCACGCGTCACGGCGTGCTGAACATCAAGAACGCGCGGCATCAGGATGATCCGCGCCCCCTGGATGAAAACTGCAGCTGCCCGGCCTGCCGGAACTATTCACGGGCCTATCTACACCACGTGTTCCGCAGTCAGGAAATCATCAGCTCCATGCTGCTGACATGGCACAATCTACATTACTATCAGGATATTATGGCAGGTATGCGCGAGGCAATCGCGGGCGGAACTTTTGCCGCATGGCAGGCGGATTTCCATGCCGGTCGCGCCCAGGGAGACATTGACCCCCTGTGACGCATTTGTGAGGGCCGGTCAGGCCAGACGCAATTCCGGCTTTGCAGAGGTGTCCTCGTTGCCCTGTGCACGGTCCAGATCGGCGGCGTCAGAGGACAACAGGCCAACCAGCTCGTCCGTGGTCAGGGCCGTGCAGAATTCCCCGTGCATGGAAGCGACAGCCATATCATGCACCAGTTCCGGATCGTGGTCCTTGCCGTTCCGATCAATCCGGTTGCAGGTCGCGCAGGCGTCATGGGCGAGATAGACGTCAAATCCCATGTTCCCGGCCATGCGTACGGTGGTCTCTACACAGAAGTTGGTAAAGTAACCGGCCACGACCAGGCGCTGAATACCGGCCCGGCGCAGATCAACCTCCAGCGAGGTGCCGATAAAGCCCGAGTTCACGTCCTTGTTGACGATGATATCGCCTTCGGCGGTTTCAAGGCCATCAAGCTGTGCGCCGCCCGGCAGCGAAAACTTGAGCGGGCTGTCCGGCTCAATGGAATCGTGGCGGGTAAAGGCGCAGCGGCGTCCGGCGGTGCGGAAACTGCGCAGCAATTGAACCAGTTTTTCCTGACAATCAGGGTTGTTCATCCGGCCCGTTGGCCCGCCCCAATGGCTTAGGGTGTGCACGCCCTTTTGAACGTCGATCAGCAGCAATGCGGTGTCTGCTCCGAATTTTTTGATCATTGGAAAATTCTCCTTTTTTCGCCGCAAACCAACCATACGGGAAATTCCCTGTCACCCGTGACGACCGACAAAATTTGGCATGTTCGCGCCATCTGCCGTGCGCTGGCCGTTTTATTTAGTGATCAATTTGCGCAAAACCGTGGTTGCCACTGCCCGCACAGCAGGTGATGATGCGCCAAAGCCCCGTTAAGGGATTGAAACAGGCGGATCAGGTATACATATCTGGTTCTGAACAGGAGACGGCAGAGGTTGCCTACTGAGGAACCTGCACCGTCTTGCTAGAATAAGGAAAGAGCATGTTAGAGCCTTTGAACGCGTCCTACCCCGTTTTGCCGCTGCGCGATATTGTGGTGTTCCCCCATATGATTGTGCCGCTGTTTGTGGGCCGCGAGAAATCTGTACGCGCCCTCGAAGAGGTGATGGCGGACGACAAACAAATCCTGCTGTCCAGCCAGATCGATCCCGGTGACGATGATCCCGATACCGATGGTATCTTCAAGGCTGGCGTGTTGGCCAATGTGCTGCAGCTGCTGAAACTGCCCGATGGCACGGTCAAGGTACTGGTCGAAGGTCAGGCGCGTGTGCGTATCACAGAATACCTTGAAAATGATGGCTTTTTCGAAGCCCGCGCCGAATATCTGACGGAAATGCCAGGCGATGCGGCCACCACCGAAGCCTTGCTGCGGTCGGTCGCGGATGAGTTTGAGCGTTACGCCAAGGTCAAGAAAAACGTGCCCGATGAGGCGCTTGCCGCCGTGGGCGAAACGGCAGAGCCTGCACGCCTGGCCGACCTTGTGGCGGGCCATCTGGGCATCGAAGTGGAACAAAAGCAGGATCTTCTGGAAACGCTGTCCGTGTCCGAGCGGCTTGAGAAAGTTTACGGTCTGATGCAGGGTGAAATGTCCGTCCTGCAGGTTGAGAAAAAGATCAAAACCCGCGTGAAATCCCAGATGGAGCGGACCCAGCGGGAGTACTATCTGAACGAACAGATGAAGGCGATCCAGCAAGAGCTGGGGGATGGCGAAGACGGCAAAAACGAAGTTGCCGAACTCGAAGCCAAGATCGCCGAGACCAAGCTCAGCAAAGAGGCCAAGGAGAAGGCTGAAGCCGAGCTCAAAAAGCTTAAGAACATGAGCCCGATGTCCGCTGAGGCAACGGTTGTGCGCAACTATCTGGACTGGATGTTGTCGATCCCATGGGGCGTAAAATCCCGTGTGAAAAAGGATCTAGGCCGCGCTCAAACCGTGCTGGACGATGATCATTATGGTCTAGAAAAGGTCAAGGAACGGATCGTCGAATATCTCGCGGTGCAGCAGCGCTCCTCCAAGATGAAAGGCCCGATCATGTGCCTTGTCGGCCCTCCGGGTGTTGGTAAAACATCGCTGGGCAAATCTGTGGCCAAGGCCACGGGGCGTGAGTTTATCCGCATCAGCCTGGGCGGCGTGCGCGATGAAAGCGAGATCCGCGGTCACCGCCGGACCTACATCGGCTCGATGCCCGGCAAGATCATCCAAGCGCTGAAAAAAGCCAAGACCACCAACCCGCTTATCCTCTTGGACGAGATCGACAAGATGGGGCAGGACTTCCGCGGTGATCCAGCCTCGGCCATGCTCGAAGTTCTTGATCCGGAACAGAATTCCACCTTTGTGGATCACTACATGGAGGTCGAGTATGACCTCTCGAACGTGATGTTCCTGACCACCTCCAACAGCTACAACATGCCTGGCCCATTGCTGGACCGGATGGAGATTATCCCGCTGTCCGGCTACACCGAGGACGAAAAACGCGAGATCGCCAAACAGCATCTGGTGCAAAAGCAGATCAAGAACCACGGTCTTAAGGCCAAGGAATTCCAGATCGAGGATTCCGCGCTGACGGACATCATCCGCTATTACACCCGCGAGGCGGGCGTGCGGAATCTGGAGCGTGAAATCGCCAAGGTGGCGCGTAAGTCGCTGACCAAAATCATTAAGAAAGAGGCAGACGCTGTGGTGGTTTCTGCCGACAATCTTGATGAATTCCTTGGTGTACGTAAACACCGCTATGGTCTGGCTGAAAAAGAAGACCAAGTGGGCGTTGTGACCGGTCTGGCCTACACGTCGGTGGGCGGTGAGCTTCTCCAGATCGAAGCATTGCGCCTGCCGGGCAAGGGCCGGATGAAAACCACGGGTAAGCTGGGCGATGTGATGAAAGAAAGCATCGACGCGGCCAGTTCCTATGTGCGCTCCATCTCGCCGCAGATCGGGGTCAAGCCGCCGAAGTTCGACGCGCTGGACATCCACGTGCACGTGCCCGATGGGGCAACGCCAAAGGATGGCCCATCGGCGGGTCTCGCCATGGTCACCTCAATTGTTTCAGTCCTGACGCAGATCCCTGTGCGCAAAGATATCGCCATGACGGGTGAAGTGTCCCTGCGCGGAAATGCGATGCCCATTGGCGGGCTCAAGGAGAAACTGCTTGCGGCCCTGCGCGGCGGGATCACCACGGTTCTGATCCCGACCGAGAATGAAAAAGACCTGCCGGATATCCCCGACAACGTCAAAGAGGGGCTGACCATCATTCCGGTCAGCCATGTCTCCGAGGTGCTGGAGCAAGCCTTGGTGTCAAAGCCTGAGGCGATTGAATGGGATCAAGAGGCCGAAGATGCCGCCGCAGCCGCTGCGGTGGCGCCCAAATCCGGAGCAGGGGACAGCGCGACCGCGCATTGATCCCGATGTGTTCCAAGTAAACGAAAAAAGCGCCCTGTGACAGCAGGGCGCTTTTCTTTTGCTGGTGGTTTGATCCTAAAGATCAGTCGCCAAGTGCCGGAATGGCCAGCAGAACTGCCAGCATGGCAACCATGGCGGTGCCGCTGCTGCTGCCCTCTGCATCGGTAACAACCACAGGCTCTTCGACAACGGGATCGGCAAGCGATCCGGCCTGTGCCGCAGATGTAAATGTGGCCGCCGCCAGGGCAACCGCGCAAATTGTGCTTTTCTTCATCATTTTTCCCCAAGTCTGAAACACCGCCCCATGTTACCGACAATGCCGCGCCGAGCAAGGGATACTGGCTTAATTCATCAATATCTGGTATCGGTAAACACAACGATAACAACCTATCAACGGGGCAAACTGAGCATGACATCATCCAAGCCTGCGAAAGCAGTGACAAAATCCGCCGCAAGCGCGGCGAAACCGGCCGTCAAGAAAACCCTGGCAAAAGCCGCGCCGCCGATATCTGCGGTTGCCGGAAAGACGCCCATTTCAGCCAAAACGGCCACGCCAGCGGTCGTAGACGCGCCGCAACCTGTGGTGCTTGGTCCGATGTTGCGCAAAAAAGAGCTGATCGAAAAAGTTGTCGACCGGGCCGGCATCAAAAAGAAAGACGCAAAGCCGGTGATTGAGGCCATGCTTGCGGTGCTTGGCGAGGCGCTCACCGAGCATCGCGAGATCAATCTGCCGGACCTGGGCCGTATCAAGGTGCGTAAGGAAAAGATGCTGCCCAACGGCCGTGTGATGATCACCAAGATCCGTCAACCCCTTGGCAGCACGACCAAAATAACGCCTGACACTTCTGAATAGATCCCGCGCGGCCAATTTTTCCAACTCGGCCCTTGCAAGGCCGGGCCCAATTGGCTACTCCGCCGCGCAAGGGTGATTAGCTCAGTGGTAGAGCGCTTCGTTCACATCGAAGATGTCAGGAGTTCAAATCTCTTATCACCCACCATCTTTCTTTGGTTGTCTTTTCTAGATAAGCCTTACAAGGCTGTTGGCCTGACCGACGTCCGTCCGCTACGCGGCCAGTCTGGGTCAGGAGTTCAAATCTATTATCACCCACCATTCCCTTCCCGCCGTTTCTGATGCATCAAACGGGCATCAATTCTTAACGGCAGATCCCATGACAAATAACTATCCGAAAATCTGGTTCCTGCGCCACGGGCAGACAGAGTGGAACCGCGAATTCCGCCTGCAGGGGCAGTTGGATTCGCCGCTGACCCAACAAGGCCAAGCCGAAGCGGCGCGGCAGGCCAGGATCATGCCGGAAATTTTGGCCCAGAACCCGGCAATCTATGCCTCGCCCCTCGGGCGGGTCCGCCAAACGGCGCAGATCGCATTAGGCGATGTGCCGCGGCAGGAAGATGCGCGGTTGATGGAAATTCACGCGGGCAAATGGCAGGGGATGACCCGCACCGAAATTCTGGCTGACCGCCCCGAATGGGCCGCGCAATCGCCCACGCCGCTTGAGATCTACGAGGCGGCCGACGGGGGGGAGGGGCTGGCCGCCTTTCATGCCCGGATTGTCGATTTTCTGAACGATCTTACCGGACCAAGCGTGATTGTGGCCCATGGTCTGTTGGGGCAGGTGCTGCGGGCGGAGGTTTGCGGGCTGCCCATCGATCAGGCGGGCAATCTGTCGAACTTGCAAGGCTGCGTCTATCTGCTTGAAAACGGTCAGGAAACGGTGCTTGAGGCGCCGGAGTGAACTCTGCGCCGCCGCTCTATATTCTGCGCCACGGCGAGACAGAATGGAATGCAACGGGCCGGTTGCAGGGGCGGTTTGATTCGCCCTTGACCAAGGCCGGGCGTGCACAAGCCGAGGCGCAAAGAGAGATCCTGCAAGCCAATGATCTGACCGGTTTTTCCGCCATCAGCAGCCCGCAGGGCCGCGCGGTGCAAACCGCTCGCATTGCCTGCGCAGGCCTCATCGATCCCATTGCAACCGACCCCGCGTTGAGCGAAATCGGCCTCGGCGATTGGGCGGGCGGCATCCGCGCAGATCTGATCCAAAGCTCCGGCGCGAGTGATGGTTTTGACCTTTACGAACTGGCCCCCAACGGCGAAGGGTTTGCCGCCCTGCATGCCCGCTGCCTCCGCTTTCTAAGCGGCCTGACCGGCCCGGCGGTTCTGATCACCCATGGCATCACATCGCGTATGCTGCGGCTGATCCTGACGGGCCGCCCGATCAGTGATCTGCGCGATATGGCGGGCGGGCAGGGCGTTGTTTTTTACCTTGAGAACGGAAAACAAAAAAGGTTGGATTTAGGGGCTTGAACCCCCCTTCGACCTTGCGCTAAGAGAGCGCACGGCGGGTCGTTAGCTCAGTTGGTAGAGCGCTTCGTTTACACCGAAGATGTCGGGAGTTCGAGCCTCTCACGACCCACCATTTATCCTCTTCTTTTGTCGTGTCTTATTTATTCAGTTAGCAAAGCTGACCGAACTTGTCAGATGTCGGGTATGAGCCCAAGTTTACCCGTGGCGGTTAGCGCATTGATGGAATAGTTTTGACCTCCTAGGTGCGCCAAAAGACACCGGAGATACTCATGAAGTTTGCAAGTAGGTTGGGTTTGATCGCCATTAGCGGACTGGCCCTTGGGCTTGGCATCCGACACAATTACGAACATCAGCCAGAAAGAGCTATTGCCGCTGTGGAGCTATTTAAGGCTGTTTGCGTCCCAGTTTCGAAGTTAGGTGATATGAATTCAGCACCTGATCTATCTGATCTTGTCCCTGTTGGGCTACGGCAGAGTTGGGCTGACCCTCAGAGCCAATTTGTTCTGGAGTTAACCTCAAGCCATTGTTCTGTATCAGATGTTCTGCTCCACATGAATTCTGAAGAACGCAACCAATTTGCAACCTTAACTACCGCGCTCGTGGCATCCGAATTCCCAATGCTAAAGTTGGATGACAGTCACGGGCTGACAGAATGGGATGAGTTTCAACTTTGGTCGCAGTATGAAAAGGATGATGCCCGGCGATGGGGCGTGACACTTTCCCGCCTCTCTTCTCAGAAAACCGAGCTAAGCAGGGTATTCGACCAGTCCAATACAGTACTCAAGGTCAATTTCGTAGCGAAGTAAGCGGCATGGTCTTATTGGTTGGTCGCAGCTTCGTCCACAAAGCCGACATCGGCTTCCGCTTCTTCGCTTTACCCGCGCAAACCTGAATGCGGGCAATGGTCATCTCTCATCCCTTTCAAGTGTCGGTATGAGTATGATCGAACAATCGCAATCAGGCCCAAATCCTAGATTTCAGTTATTGGACTTTCTGGCGCAAAACTGCGGTGTGCATCCTGTCCCTTTGCGGAAAGAATGGATGAAATGGGATTGATCGGCATAGGACCAGATCACCCTTCGGTTCAAGGCTTGCCCCAAGGCGGTGTGGAATGTCGATCTTTGGCGATACCTGCCCCCACAAGGAGGGTCATTTGCAACGTCGCGCCGCCCGGTCAAACTTTCTTCATAAATCTGCATTTTTGCGGCTTGACCCTGTGCCCATGCAGCCATAGAACCACCAAGCGCTTCGGGGGAACCTGAGGTCGCAGCAGCGGGCGGTTGTAGCTCAGTTGGTTAGAGTGCCGGCCTGTCACGCCGGAGGTCGCGGGTTCGAGCCCCGTCAACCGCGCCATTGCTGCTTGAAAAAGGGTCCTCGTTGAGGGCCCTTTTTTCTTGGCTGATTTCTTTGACAAATTTCAGTGCAAACGCGCTTGACGCCCCTGCGCAACTCTCTTATGTCGCTCCTCACGCGGTTGTAGCTCAGCTGGTTAGAGTGCCGGCCTGTCACGCCGGAGGTCGCGGGTTCGAGCCCCGTCAACCGCGCCACTATCCTGAAAGAGGGTCCTCATCAGAGGGCCCTTTTTTCGTTCTGGCTCAGGATGTTGCGCTACTGAGAAACGATACCAGCGCCGCCGTGGTTTCCTGTGGGTTTTCATCAACAAAGAAATGCCCGCCCGGCACCGGCGCGGCGGTGATATCGCGCAAACGGCCCTTCCATGTGGCAGGTACGTCATAAGCTTTGCCCATCGCGCCATCCGCGCCATACATCACCAGCGCGGGGCAGGTGACCTGCCGGTCCAGATCCGCCGCGTCGAGGGCAAAATCATGATCCAGCGCGGCGCGGTAATCGGCGCACATGCCCCGGATCGCCTCGGGGTCGCGCCATGCGTCGCGATAGGCGTCCAGCGCGGCTGGGTCGAAATCGGACAGCTTGGTTGCACCCCATCCCTTCAGGCAGCTCTCGAAATAGGCGTCAGGGTCATGGCCGATCATGGTTTCGGGAAACGGCGCGGGCTGAGCCAGAAAAAACCAGTGATAATAAGCGCGTGCCACCTGCCGCGACAATTGATCAAGCAGCAGATGGGTCGGCACGATATCCATCACCGTCAGGCTTTGCACCGCGTCAGGGGCATCCAGTGCCATCCGGTGCGCCGTGCGCCCGCCACGATCATGACCGACAAGGTGAAACCGGTCAAACCCCAGATCGCGCATCAGCGCCAGGGGATCGGCGGCCATATGGCGAAAGCTGTAGTTTTCGGTGCCCTGCGGCTTGCCGCTTTGGCCATAGCCGCGCAGATCGGGGGCAATCACTGTGAACTGCGCCGCCAATGCAGGGGCCACCGCGTGCCACATGGCATGGGTCTGCGGAAAACCATGCAGCAGCAACAGCGGCGGCCCGTCACCGCCCCGTGCATAATGAACCAGCTGCCCGTTGGCGGTCACGGTCTGGCTGTCGAACCCTTGAATAATGGTCATCTATGCGGCCTTTCCCTGTTGGACTTTCACAGCTTACAAACCAAATCGCGCAGGTGTAAGAGGGGGCATGACCAGCGCCGTGACACATCCCGCAAGACTGGGCATTCTTTGCATGGTGGCGGGGATGTTCTTTATTTCTATCAATGACATGCTGATCAAATCACTGTCCGGAGGATACCCCCTGCACGAGCTGGTTTTGCTGCGCTCGGCGGTTGGGATCGGGTTCAGCTTTGTGCTGTTGCAGATCGAAGGCGGGGTGAAATTGCTGCGCACCGGGCGTTATGGCCTGCATTTGCTGCGGGCGCTGTTGGTGGTTTTTGCCAATTCGGCGCTTTACGCGGCGATTGTCGCGATGCCGTTGGCAATGGCCAATGCGCTGTATTTCGTAGCGCCGCTGTTTGTGACTTTGCTGTCCATTCCGGTGCTGGGCGAACAGGTTGGCGCACGGCGGATGACGGCCGTGGCAATCGGGTTTGGCGGTGTCTTGCTGATGATGGCCCCGCAGATCGCCAGGGGGGAGGGCGGTCTGGGCTGGCTTGTGGTGCTGCCGGTTCTGGCGGCGGCGGGATACGCCAGCATGTCGGTGCTGACCCGCAAACTGGGCCAGACCAGCCGCGCCTCGGCGTTGGCGATCCAGATGCAATTTGCCTTTGTCTGTGTCAGCCTGGTGATGTTTTTTGCCGTGGGCGACGGGCGCTTTGTCGATGAAAACACCAATGACAGCATGCGGTTCCTGCTGCGGGAGTGGATCTGGCCGGAAACGGCGGATCTGTTGCCCATCGCCGGGCTGGGATGCCTGTCCGCGGTTGTGGGGTACCTGATGACCCAAGCCTACCGCCTCAGCCGCGCCTCGGCCGTTGCGCCATTTGAATATATCCTGCTGATCTTTTCGCTGTTCTGGGGCTGGATGGTGTTTGGCGAATGGCCGGAAAACAGCGTGTTCCTCGGGGCCGCCGTGGTGATCGGGTCCGGGGTCTATGTGTTTGTGCGAGAGGGCCGCAAGCCGCCGACACGGCGGGCTTAGGAGGCGAAGGTTGGCTGTGCGGCCCGAGTTGCCCCTAATATGCCACCGCGCCCGAGCAGGGGGCAGTTTCACCGCCCCCCCCTCGCATCAGCTCAATGCGTCCAGTATCCGTGCCCAGGACCGGATGCCTTTGTGAAAGCTCTCCATGTCGTATTTCTCATTCGGGGAATGGATCGCGTCGTCGTCTTTGCCAAAGCCCACCAGCATCGGTTCGGTGCCAAGGATCTGTTGGAAGTGACCGGCAATCGGGATCGACCCGCCGCAGCCGATATAGGCGGCCGGGATTTGCCATTCGTCTGACAGCGCCTTGCGCGCCGCTTCGAACATATCGCCAGATGTGTCCGCGCCCGAGGCCTGGCTGGCGCCGTGACCGTTGAATTCGACCTCATAGTCGGCGGGCAGGGCATCGCGCACCATTTGCCGGAAGCTTTCGCGGATCGCCAGCGGATCCTGATCGCCCACAAGGCGGAAACTGATCTTGGCATGGGCCTTGGATGGCAGCACGGTCTTGAACCCGTCACCGGTATAGCCGCCCCAGATCCCGTTCACGTCACAGGTGGGCCGCGACCAGATCATCTCAAGCGGGGTGCGGTCCTGCTCGCCTGCGGGCTGTGACAGGCCAACATCACCAAGGAAGGTTTCATGATCAAAGGCGAGACCCTGCCATTGCGCTTCCAACTCGTCGGACAATTCCGGCACGCCATCATAGAACCCCGGCACGGTGATGCGGCCGGTGTCATCATGCAGGGATGCGATAATCCCGCTCAGCACCCGAATGGGGTTCATCGCGATGCCGCCGTACATGCCCGAATGCAGGTCCATCGTAGGGCCGGTCAGGGTCAGTTCCTCACCCAGAAGCCCGCGCAGCATGGTGACGATGGCGGGGGTCTTGGATTCGAACAGACCGGTGTCGCAGATCAGGGCGATATCTGTCTTCAGCTCTTCTGCGTTCTCTTTCATGAAGGGCACAAGGGAGGGCGAGCCGGATTCCTCTTCGCCCTCAAGGAAAAAGGTGATCCGGCAAGGCCAGTCACCCTTGACCGCTTTCCATGCGCGCAAGGCTTCGACAAAGGTCATCAACTGGCCCTTGTCATCGGACGATCCGCGCCCGCGGATCACCCGGCCCTTGGCGGTGTCCTCAATCTGCGGGTCAAACGGGTCATTGTCCCACAGATCCAGCGGATCTACCGGCTGCACATCATAGTGGCCGTAAAACAGCAGATGCGGGCCGCTGTCGCCCACATGGCCCACCACCATCGGATGGCCCGGTGTCGGGCGTTTGGAGGCATCAATGCCCAGCCCTTGCAGGTCCGCCACCAGCCAATCGGCGGCGCGGTCGCAATCGGCCTTGAACGCCGGATCGGTGGAAATCGACGGAATGCGCAACAGATCCAGCAGCCGGTCGGTGGCTTCGGGCAGGTCGGCGTCAATACGCGCAAGGACATCATCAAGGGACATCGGTCACTCCAGTTTATGTTTGGTTTTGCCGGACCGTATCAGGCCGCTGCCCAGTGTCCAGAGGCAGGGCGCGGGATCAGGCGCCTTGGCGTTTTGCCGCGCGGCTGGACCATTGCGCCACCAGAAAGACAGCAAGCGCCGCGCCGGCAAACCCAAGCACCAGAGGGGTGACATTGCCGGTGTAGATTTCGCTGATCACAAAGCCGACCGGGATCGCGATGGCGGTGGACAATGCACCAATGACCGCTGCGCCAAGGCCTGCCATATGGCCAAGTGGCTCCATCGCCAGGGCATTGAGATTGCCAAACAGCAGCCCCATGCAGAAAAAGGTGACCATCAGCCACGCCATGAACAAGGCGAAAGGTGGCAAAGCCCCCTGCGCCAAGATAAACGCCGCAAAGGCAGAGGCCGACGCCACAACCACACAAAGCGCGATATTGGACAGGAACCGCATACCCCATTTTTCGACCAATGCCGAGTTCAGGATCGACGCCGCCCCGATGGCCAGAGCGGCAGCGCCAAACCAAAGGGCAAAGGCCTCGCCCTTGTCATAGCTGTTTTGAAAGATCTGCTGCGCAAGGCTCAGGTAGGCCAGAAACGGCCCAAAGATGATGCCGCTGCAAAGGGTAAACCCGATGGCCGCTGGGGTGCGGATGATTTCGGCGATGCCGCCTGCAATGTTGCGCAGCGACAGAACCCGCCGGTCTTCAGGCATCAGGGTTTCGGGCTGGCGCAATGAAAACCAGACCCATGTGATCCCCGCCATTGCGAGCAACATGGCAAAAGTGGCCCGCCATCCCGACAGCGAAATCAGCAACTGGCCAATGGCGGGGGCAATCGCGGGCACAATGATAAAGACCGCCATCACAAAGGACATGATCCGCGCCATCGCGCGCCCTTCATAACCATCGCGCACAATCGCCACCGCCACAATGCGCGGCCCTGCCATGCCCAGCCCTTGCAGCAACCGGCCCACCAGGAGCATCTCGAACGAGCCTGCAAAAAGACAAAGCAGAGTGCCCAGACAGAACATCAGATACCCGCCATGGATCACAGGGTGGCGGCCATAGCTGTCTGACAGGGGACCAACAACCAGTTGTCCCAGTGCAAAACCGGCAAAGAGAACTGAAATTACCAGATGCCCCTTACCAGGATCATCCTGACCCAATTCAAGGGGAATCAGCGACAATGCAGGCAGCATCACATCCGTTGTCATCGCCACAAGCGAGATCATCAAAGCGGTCAGGACGATAAATTCGGGGCGGGAGGGCACAGTGTTCATGTCCGTCCTTTCGCCCAATTACAGACCCGCAACAACCACAATCGACACCCCACGCCACGTCAACGACGCATGTTGATCCAGATCAAGGCTGCGACATCGGGTGCTTCTATAAAGCATTGAATAGCTGAATACGTTTCTGTATTCGTTCTAAATACCCCTTACGGGCGTCAGGCGCCTTGCTGACTGCCCGGACTGCCAGATGGAGAGGCGCATGGACTATACCGACAAGCTCGATGAGGCGATTGCGCGTCTGCATGAAGAGGGCCGTTACCGGACCTTTATCGATATTGAGCGGCGCAATGGCCAGTTCCCGCACGCGGTCTGGACACGTCCCGATGGCACCGAGCAGGACATCACCGTCTGGTGCGGCAATGACTATCTCGGCATGGGGCAGAACCCGGTTGTTCTGCAAGCCATGGAAGAGGCGCTGCATGCCACGGGCGCAGGCTCCGGCGGGACGCGCAACATCTCCGGCACAACGGTCTATCACAAACGGCTAGAGGCCGAACTGGCCGATCTGCATGGCAAAGAGGCGGCGCTGCTGTTCACCTCCGCCTACATTGCCAATGACGCGACACTGTCGACTCTGCCAAAACTGTTTCCGGGTTTGATCATCTATTCCGATGCGCTGAACCACGCTTCGATGATCGAAGGCGTACGCCGCAATGGCGGGGCCAAGCGGATCTTTCGGCACAATGACGTCGCGCACCTGCGCGAATTGCTTGAGGCCGACGATCCTGCCGCGCCCAAGCTGATTGCCTTTGAATCGATCTATTCGATGGACGGTGATTTTGGCCCGATCGAGGCGATCTGTGATCTGGCCGATGAATTTGGCGCTTTGACCTATATCGACGAAGTGCATGCTGTGGGCCTTTATGGGCCGCGCGGGGCAGGGGTGGCGGAACGCGACCGCCTGATGCACCGTCTGGACATCATCAACGGCACCTTGGCCAAGGCCTACGGCGTGATGGGTGGCTATATCGCGGCCAGCGCCAAGATGTGTGATGCGATCCGGTCCTATGCGCCGGGGTTTATCTTTACCACCTCTTTGCCTCCCGCCATTGCGGCGGGCGCGGCGGCATCGGTGGCCTATCTCAAACGCGCACCCGAGCTGCGCGAAAGGCATCAGGCACAGGCCAAGGCATTGAAACTGCGGCTGAAGGGGCTGGGCCTGCCGATCATCGATCACGGCAGCCATATCGTGCCGGTGATGGTGGGCAATCCTGTGCACACCAAAATGCTGTCCGATATGCTGCTTGAGGATCACGGCATTTACGCCCAGCCGATCAATTTCCCGACCGTGCCACGCGGAACGGAGCGGTTGCGCTTTACCCCGTCGCCGGTACACGGACCAAGAGAAATGGACGCATTGGTACGCGCAATGGATGGTTTGTGGTCCCATTGTGCGCTGAATCGTGCCGAAGCTGCGGGTTAAACAGGGAAAATTCGTATTTCCCGTTGCCTTGTGCTATAGCTCAGTGAAGAAAAGGCCAAAGCCGAATCGTTGGGATGGATGATCAAGGCTTAAGGTTTCAGGCAGGTTAACGACGGGACGGTACTATGATCAGGCGATGGTCCTCCAAGATCGCAACGGACGAAGAGGTTGAACCTAAGGGGTTTGACGCCTTTGAACTGAGGCTTGGAGACCTTATGCGCGGTGAACGCGCCACCATGGGCAAATCGCTTTTGGATGTGCAGCGCGAACTTCGGATCAAAGCGGCCTATATCGCCGCCATCGAAAACGCCGACCCTGACGCTTTTGACACTCCCGGATTTATCGCTGGCTATGTGCGGTCCTATGCGCGCTATCTGTCGATGGACCCGGACAAGGCCTTTGCTGCCTTCTGTGCAGAATCCGGTTTCTCAGTTGCGCACGGCATGTCTGCCGATGCCTCTGTTATCAAGAAAACCAACATCGAAGACCGTCAGCCCCGCCCCACGGGCGGCGACATTTTTGCGCGCTCCAACCCTGCAATGGCACCAATGGGCGACAGCCTGCTCAGCCGTGTCGAACCGGGCGCGGTGGGCTCCATGCTGGTGCTGGTTGCGCTGATCGGTGCTATTGGATTTGGCGGCTGGACTGTTTTGAAAGAAGTGCAGCGCGTGCAGGTTGCGCCTGTTGACCAGACACCGGTTGTCTTGTCCGACCTGGATCCGCTGGATGGTGCGCTGATCACAGCGCCGGACAGTGAAAACACCACAGCCGCGCCGCAGATGCCTGCACCGCGCACCGCCGCTCTGGACCGGCTTTATCGGCCTCAGGCACTGGATGTGCCGGTGCTGGTGGCACGTGATGCGCCCATTGCAACAATTGATCCTCGTTCCGTCGGCAGCTTTGCCACCGCGGCGGATCAGTTGCCACAGATCGGTGTTCAGACTGCCGGGTTTGGCGGCACACAATCGGCCACAGATCTGGCTGTTGCCGAGGCTTTGGGCACTCTGCCGAATGTGCCGGTGGTTGTTGGCGCTGCGAAAGAGGGTGTGCGCATGGTTGCCGCTTATCCCTCATGGGTGCGGGTTCGCTCCGCCGATGGTACCGTCATCTTTGAAGGGGTGATGAACAAGGGCGACACATGGGATGTGCCCATCACGGAAGAGCCACCAACCCTGCGCACCGGCGAATCCGGCGCCATCTATTTCGCGATGGCGGATGGCTGTTTTGGCCCGGCGGGTGCACGTGGTGCGATCACATCGAACCTGCCACTGCACCAACAAGCGCTGGCCGAACTTTACGCGCCGGTTGATCCAACCCAGGACACCTCGCTGTCACGGATGTTTGCCGATCTGGAAACCTCCGATATTGATCCGGCCGTTTTGGCCGCGATGCCCTGCCAAACAAACTAAGCGCCCATTGCACCAGAGGGCCGGCTTGACTAGGTACTGAGGGACAACAACGCCCCCAGACCGAGGTGATCCCATGTCGCTGAACCACATCCGCCCTTGGCGGGACATTTACCGCCGCACCTCGCGTCAGATCATGGTGGGCAATGTGCCTGTGGGCGGCGATGCCCCGATCACCGTACAAACCATGACCAATACCTTGACCACCGATGTGGCAGGCACCATCGCGCAAATCCAGGCGGCGACGGATGCAGGGGCCGACATCGTCCGGGTCTCTGTGCCGGATGAGGCCTCTTCCAAGGCGCTCAAGGAGATCGTGCCGGAGGTCAGCGTGCCCATCGTCGCCGACATCCATTTCCACTACAAACGCGGCATTGAGGCGGCAGAGGCCGGGGCGGCTTGCCTGCGGATCAATCCGGGCAACATCGGTGACGAGACGCGGGTCAAAGAGGTGATCAAAGCGGCGCGGGATCACAATTGTTCGATCCGCATCGGTGTGAACGCCGGCTCGCTGGAGAAACACCTGCTGGATAAATACGGAGAGCCATGCCCCGACGCGATGGTGGAAAGTGGTCTGGACCACATCAAGATCTTGCAGGACAACGATTTTCACGAGTTCAAGATCAGCTGCAAAGCCTCTGATGTCTTCATGGCGGCTGCTGCCTATCAAAAGCTGGCCGAAGCCACGGATGCCCCCATTCACCTTGGCATCACCGAGGCAGGCGGGCTGATGTCCGGCACCATCAAATCTGCCATTGGTCTGGGCAATCTGCTTTGGATGGGCATTGGCGACACGATCCGCGTGTCGCTGTCTGCCGATCCGGTTGAAGAGGTCAAGGTCGGCTATGAGATCTTGAAATCATTGGGCCTGCGCCATCGCGGCGTGAACATCATTTCCTGCCCTTCCTGTGCACGGCAGGGGTTTGACGTGATCAAAACCGTTGAGGCGCTGGAGAAACGGCTGGAGCATATCAAGACTCCGATGAGCCTGTCGATCATCGGCTGCGTGGTCAACGGACCGGGAGAGGCCTTGATGACCGATGTGGGGTTCACCGGTGGCGGGGCAGGGTCCGGTATGGTCTATCTGGCAGGCAAGCAAAGCCACAAACAGGACAACGCCAGCATGATCGAACACATCGTCGAACAGGTCGAAAAGAAAGCCGCCGAGATCGACGCCCAAGAGGCCAAAGAGGCGCAAGCTGCGGAATAGACGGATTGCAACCTTGAAGTCGTCCAGCGATTGCCCGGCGGCGGTCCGCCCATATTCCGGCGCCGCGCGGTTTCAGCCGCGCTTTTCTTCGACCAAGGCCATCATCTGATCAAAGGGCAGATAGCCGCGCAGCAATTCGTCGTGCATCACAAATGTAGGTGTGCCCGAGATATTGAGCTGTTGTGCGAGTGCGCGGGTCTGGGCGATCTCCATGGTCACCTCGTCGCTGTCCATGCGGGCTTCAACCGCTTCCATGTCCAGACCAAAGGTGCTCCCCAAGCGGCGCAGGGCCGGCAGGGTCACATCACCGTTATAGGCCATCAACGCGTCATTGACCGCCTTGTAACTGTCATCGCCAGCAATCTGCTTGGTCGCAATGGCAAAGCGTGACGCCAGCACCGATTGATCACCCAAAATTGGCAGCTCTTTCACAATCAAACGGATGTTTCCGTCTGTTTCCAAAAGCTTGGCCACCTCGCCATGTGCGCGTTTGCAATAGCCACAGCGATAATCGAGGAACTCAACCAGTGTAATGTCGCCGTCCGGGTTGCCGCCGACCCAGGAATATCCGTCGTCAAATATCGCGTCGGCATTGTCGCTGACCAGATTGTCATCGGCGCGGGCCTGCGCCTCGGCCTCGCGGGTTTGCAGCAATGTGACCGCTTCCATGATCACTTCGGGATTGTCCATCAGATAGGCACGCACCTCCGCGCGGAACTGGGCGCGTTCGGCGTCCGTCAGCTCTGTCAAATCCATCGCAGCGGCGGGCAAAGCCAGCGTGGCTGCAAAAATCGGCGCGATCAGGCGGTGCATCATGATTGGAAACCTTTCATTCGTCGCATGTGGGTTGACGGCATGCGCAAGACCCGGTGAAAACACATCGCAACACTAGGAGCAAGCCCATGCGCATATCAACCCGGTCCGCCGTCGATCCCTTTATTGTGATGGACGTGATGCAAGCCGCCAGCGCGGCCGAGGCCGCAGGGCGCCACATTATCCACATGGAAGTCGGCCAGCCGGGCACCGGGGCGCCCAAAGGCGCAACCGCAGCCCTTGCAAAGGCGATGGATGACGGGCCGCTGGGCTATACCGTGGCGCTTGGCCTGCCGGCCTTGCGGGCGCGGATCGCGCGGATGTATGGCGAATGGTATAACGTTGACCTTGATCCGTCGCGGGTGGTGATCACACCGGGGTCTTCGGGTGGGTTCATTCTGGCCTTTACCGCGCTATTTGACACCCATGACAAGGTTGGCATCGGCGCACCGGGCTATCCAAGCTATCGCCAGATTTTGCGGGCGCTGGATCTCGATCCCGTTGATTTGCCTGCACGACTTGAAAACCGCTATCAACCGGTGCCAGCCGATTTTGCCGATATGGACCTAGCCGGATTGCTGGTGGCATCCCCTGCCAACCCAACCGGCACCATGCTCGACAGGCCCGCGATGGGCGCCTTGATCGACGCCTGCGCCGCGCAGAACGCATCGTTCATCTCGGACGAGATTTACCATGGTGTGGAATACGAGAAAAAGGCCGTCACCGCGCTGGAGCTGACGGATGATTGTTACGTGATCAATTCGTTCTCCAAGTATTTCTCCATGACCGGCTGGCGCATCGGCTGGATGGTGGTGCCGGAGGATCATGTGCGGGTGGTGGAACGGATCGCCCAGAACATGTTTATCTGCGCCCCGCACGCCAGCCAGATCGCAGCACTGGCGGCGATGGATTGTGATGACGAGTTGCAGGCCAATATGGACGTCTACCGCGCCAATCGTGCCTTGATGCTGGACGGATTGAAGGACGCTGGTTTCACCAAGTTTGCCCCGCCTGATGGTGCATTCTACGTCTATGCCGATGTCTCTGACCTGACACAGGACAGCCGCGCCTTTGCGGCGGAAATTCTGGATCAGGCGGCTGTGGCGGTGACACCGGGGCTGGATTTTGACCCACTCCGCGGTGCGACAACCCTGCGGTTTTCCTACGCCCGCAGCACAGGGGACATCCGCGAGGGTCTGGCGCGGCTCAAAGCGTTTATGCAAGCGCGCGCATAGCTTCGGCGACTGGCCTGTATTGGCAAAAGCTGCTAGCTTGGCCCGAACAACAAGCCGAAAACAACGGTGGAGCGGATGCAGGCGATACTCAAGCTATTGGCAGTGATCTTGGTCACAGCACAGGGGGCTTTGGCCCAAGACCTGTCTGCATTGGCACGGGTCAATCCAGAGCAAAGCAAGATTGAAGAGGGCTGGTTTGGCAAGACCACGCTGACCTTCGGCCTCAGCCAAGGTGTGCCGTTTCGGGTGTTTCTTCTGAATGATCCGGCGCGGCTTGTTGTCGATTTTCGTGAGGTCGATTGGACCGGCCTGAACGCCGATAGTCTGCTTCCCGAACCGGGGGCCATTTCGGAGATCCGCTTTGGAACGTTTCAACCCGGCTGGTCGCGGCTTGTGGCTGATCTGGCCGAGCCGATGATCCCCGATCAGATCGGCATGCCGGTAGACGAGGCCAGCGGCACCGCACAGCTTGAAATCGTTCTGAAAGACGTAACCCCAGACGCCTTTGCCGAGGCCGCAGGGGTGCCGATTGATCCGTCCTGGACGATGTCGCTGTCCCCCAAAAAGCCGATAACAAAACGCGATGATGGCCGTTTTGTTGTGGCGCTGGATCCCGGTCACGGCGGCATTGATCCGGGCGCCCAAACGGACGGGGTGGACGAAAAAGACCTCATGCTGCGTTTTGCCCTGTCGCTGAGCGAAGTGTTGCAGCGCAGCGGTGTGAACGTGGTGTTGACCCGGTCCGAAGATGTATTCGTGGCGCTGGAAACCCGCGTGGCGATTGCCCATCAGGCACAGGCTGACTTGTTTATTTCGCTGCACGCGGACAGTCTGACCCAGGGCGGGGCCAAGGGCGCAACGATCTATACCCTGTCGGAAGAGGCCAGCGATGCGGCGACCGCCCATCTTGCCGCACGGCACAACCGGTCTGATATCATTGCAGGCGTTGATCTGACCGGATCAGACGATCAGGTGGCGGGTATTCTGCTGGATCTGGCGCGGCAGGAGACAGAGCCGCGCTCTGCCGCATTGGCAAGAATCCTGGCAGAAGGCATGGCGCAGGCCGGCGGCCCGATGAACCGCCGCCCGCTGCGCAACGCCGGTTTTTCAGTGCTCAAATCCGCAGATATTCCGTCGGTTCTGGTCGAGATCGGCTTTCTCAGTTCCAAGCGGGATCTCAACAATCTGCGTGATCCGATCTGGCGTGCGGTCATGGTCAATGCGATGGCAGATGCGATATTGGCGTGGCGCGATCAGGACGAAGCCCGCAAGCCTCTGATACGGCAATAAGAAATATCCCGCAGGCGGCAGTTCTGTCCGGCGCAAGATGGGCAAAGATTGGCCGAACCAGATGCGTTTCGTGTTTTGACCATTGCCGCCTGTCCGCGTATACCGGACCCTACCTCGTGGCCCTGAAAAGGTTGTTCATTCGTGTTCCGTTTCATCCTGTCTTTCTTTGGCGGTATTTTTACCGCGATCACCATGAGCCTTGCTATGGTTGCGCTGTCCATCGGGGCGGTGTTCTGGATGTACGGGCGTGATCTGCCCAGCCACGAAAGCCTTGCACAATATACCCCGCCAACGATCAGCCGGATCTATTCGGGGCAGGGGCGTTTGATTGACGAATTTGCCAAGGAACGGCGGCTGTTTGCCCCGGCCGACACCATCCCGGACCTGATCAAACAGGCGTTCATCTCGGCCGAGGACAAGAATTTTTATCAGCACGAAGGCTACGATCTGCGCGGTATTGCGGCGGCGGCGATTGATGCGGTGCGCTCGCGTGGGCGCGATGTGCGCGGGGCCTCTACGATCACCCAGCAGGTGATGAAAAACTTCCTGTTGTCCGGCGATCGCCGGGCGGAGCGCAAGATCAAGGAAATCATCCTTGCCGCCCGTCTGGAAGAAACCCTGCCAAAAGAAAAAATTCTTGAGTTGTATCTGAACGAGATTTTTCTAGGGCAGAACTCATATGGTGTGGCCGCCGCGAGCCAGACCTATTTCAACAAGACACTGGGCGAACTGGCCCCCCATGAGGCGGCGTTTCTCGCCTCCTTGCCCAAGGCACCGTCGGATTTTCACCCCGTCCGCCGTAAAGAGCGCCTGCTGTCGCGGCGTAACTTTGTGCTGCGGGAGATGTTCGAGAACGGCTATATTTCCAAGGCCGAGTATGAAGCCGAAAAAGCCTTGCCGCTGCGGTCCGTCCAGAATGGTGACTTCGAAAGCTTCAAGGCTGAACTGCCGCCCCGCGACTATTTCACCGATGAAATTCGCCGCCAGCTGTCTGAGAACTTTGGCGAAGGTGAATTTTTTACCGGTGGTCTGACCGTGCGTGCGACCATCGACAACGAGATGCAGCCGATCGCGGCCAACGCCTTGCGCCTGCAGTTGGAACAATACGACCGTGGCCGCGGCATCTGGCGCGGGACGGGCGAAACCCTTCCGGCCGAGGCACTTGAAACCGAAGAAAAGTGGCGTGCCGCATTGGCCGAGCTGCGCGTGCCCCGCGATATCGATCTGGAAGACCAATGGTACCCTGCCGTGGTCCTTGAGATTGGCGAAAATGACGCCCGCATTGGCATCGAAGGCGTTGAAGATGACACAGATGGCCATTGGATTCCCGCCAAGGATGTCCAATGGGCCCGCAAACGGCTCGATGATGGCACATTGGCGAAAAAGGCCCGTGTTGCCGGTGATTTGCTAAGCGTTGGAGACGTGGTTCTGGTGCGCCGGATGACCGCGGATGACGATGGCAGCTTTATCCGCTGGACATTGCGGCAGGTGCCGCAGGTGCAGGGCGGCTTTGTCGCCATGGACGCGGACACCGGACGCGTGATCGCAATGCAGGGCGGCTTTTCCTATCAGTCTTCGGTGTTCAACCGGGCCACGCAAGCCCGCCGCCAGCCGGGCTCAAGCTTCAAACCCTTTGTCTATGCCTCCGCGCTCGACAGTGGCTATAGCCCGGCCACCATCGTTGTGGATGCGCCGATTGAGATTGACACCCCACAGGGGGTTTGGCGGCCCAAGAACGCCTCGCATAAATTTTACGGACCAACGCCCCTGCGCACCGGCATCGAACAATCGCGGAACCTGATGACCATCCGACTGGCCCAGGAGGTCGGCATGGATGTGGTGGGCAGCTATGCCGAACGATTTGGCGTCTATGATGACCTCTCGCCGGTGCTGGCCAATGCGCTGGGATCGCAGGAAACCACGCTATTCCAGATGGTCTCGGCCTATGCGATGTTTGCCAATGGCGGCGAACGGGTGCAGCCCACGCTGGTGGACCGGGTTCAGGACCGCTACGGGCGCACTGTCTACCAGCATGACCAACGCCTGTGTAACGATTGCAAACAGGTCAGTCTGGCACCGGGGCAGGCACCGAGGGTGATCTCAAACCGCGAACGGGTGATGGACCCCGTGACAGCCTATCAGCTGACCTCGATGATGCGCGGCGTTGTCGAACGCGGCACCGCACGCAAGGCGATCAACCTGCCAGTGCCCATCGCAGGCAAGACCGGCACAACCAATGATGAAAAGGACGCCTGGTTTGTCGGCTTTTCCTCCAACATTGTGGCGGGATGTTACATCGGCTTTGACACGCCGCGTGCCATGGGCCGCGGGTCCGGGGGCGGGGCGCTTTGCGCGCCGGTGTTCCAACGCTTTATGTCTCAGGCCATCAAGAAATACGGCGGCGGCGATTTCAAAGTCCCCGAAAGCTGTGTGTTCATCAACATCGACCGCTTTACCGGTGCACGGCTCAGCGATGGGGCATCGGGGAACAATGTTGTCTCTGAATGTTTCCGCGATGGCGAAGAGCCGATCTTTGGCATCACCTTCGATGGTGGCTTTGCCATGGGCGGTGATTTGCCATTGGTCGAGGAACTGGGCGGCGGCGGGCGTCAGGTGACCACCTCAACCGGCAAGAAGGCCGTGGTCGGCCCCAAGGCCACCTTTGGGACATTGTCCTCGGGCGGTCTTTATTAACCAAACAGGTCAGGGAAAACCGCCCTGCGGCTTGCTGCGCCGCGCGGGCTGGTTTATCTCGTCTTGAACCCAGATGGAGGCAGGCACCCATGCGCGCAGAAGCACAGAACACGGCAGATCAGATCGGGAAATCCCTGGAACTGCTGGCGCAGCGTTTGAACGTTGAAACCGCCCAGCACCGGCTGGAGGAATTTAACGCACGCGTCGAGGATCCGAACCTGTGGGACGATCCGGATGCGGCGCAAAAACTGATGCGTGACAGGCAGATGCTGGTGGATGCCATCGACACCTTTGAAGGCATCAAGCAAGAGCTGGCCGATAACATCGAGCTGATCGAACTGGGCGAGATGGAAGAGGATGACGAGGTTGTCGCCGATGCCGAAGCGGCACTGAAGGCGCTGGCCGAGAAGGCCGCCCAGAAAGAGCTTGAAGCCTTGCTGGACGGCGAGGCCGACGGCAATGATACTTTCCTTGAAATCAACTCCGGCGCGGGCGGCACCGAAAGCTGTGACTGGGCCAGCATGCTGGCGCGGATGTATGTCCGCTGGGCCGAGAAAAAGGGGTATAAGGTTGAGCTGCAGTCCGAAAGCGCAGGCGAAGAGGCGGGGATCAAATCCGCGACCTACAAGATCAGCGGACCGAACGCCTATGGCTGGCTGAAGTCCGAAAGCGGGGTACACAGGTTGGTACGGATCAGCCCGTTTGACTCCGCTGCCAAACGTCACACCTCCTTTACCTCTGTCGGGGTTTATCCGGTGGTCGATGACAACATCGAGATCGAAGTAAACCCCGCGGACATCCGCATTGATACCTACCGGTCGTCGGGTGCGGGCGGCCAGCACGTGAACACCACTGATTCCGCCGTGCGGATCACCCACGCGCCCACCGGTATCGTGGTAACTTCTTCGGAAAAGTCTCAGCACCAGAACCGCGATATCGCGATGAAAGCACTGAAAAGCCGCCTCTATCAGATGGAGCTGGACCGCCGGAATGCCGCGGTGAACGAGATGCATGAAAACAAGGGCGATGCGGGCTGGGGCAATCAGATCCGGTCTTACGTGTTGCAGCCCTATCAAATGGTCAAAGATCTGCGCACCAACTATGAGACCTCCGACACAAAGGGGGTGCTGGACGGTGATCTGGACGGGCTGATGGGGGCGACACTGGCACTGGCCGTAAGCGGCAAAAGCCGGGCCGAAGCGCAGGGCGACTGAGCGGTTTCGGGGGCTTTGCCCCCATCGCGGCAGGCCGCGATTCCCCCAGAATATTTTGAGCCGGAAAGAAATGGGATTGCGCAGCGGCCGCAGTCTTGGTCTCATCACCCCATGGATATTTTGGAACTGGGTGCGCTGGAGCTGTCTTCTGCGCTTGAGCGGCGTGATGTATCGGCGCGTGAGGTGATGCAGGCGACGCTTGATCGTATTGCGGCTGTGAACGGGACGGTGAATGCCATCGTATCGCTGCGCGATTCTGATCAGCTGCTGGCGGAAGCAGGAGCGGCGGATGCTGCGCCGCGGGGCGGCTGGATGCATGGTTTGCCGATTGCAATCAAGGATCTGGCCAATGCGGCGGGATTACCGACCTCGCAGGGTTCGCCCATTTTTGCCGGGCAGATGGCCGTGCAGGATGATCTTCCGGTGGCGCGGATCAGGGCGGCAGGTGCGATTGTGATTGGTAAAACCAACACGCCCGAGTTTGGTCTTGGCTCGCACACCTACAACCCGGTGCATGGCGCCACCACCAACCCCTATGATCCGGCGCGGTCCTCTGGCGGATCGTCGGGCGGTGCGGCGGCGGCACTGGCCACCCGCATGTTGGCCGTTGCGGATGGGTCAGACATGATGGGCTCGTTGCGCAATCCGGCGGGGTGGAACAACGTTTATGGCATGCGCCCCGGTTGGGGCAGTGTGCCGGGGGAGCCGGCGGGCGATGTTTTCCTGCACCAGTTGGCGACCGCAGGACCAATGGCGCGCAGCCCAGCGGATCTCGCGGCCTTGCTGGACACGATGGCGGGGGCTGATCCCCGCCTGCCGCTGAGCCAGGATCAGGCCGCGACCCTGCCACAGATGGCCGAAACCCTGCCGCCGCAGCGGATTGCATGGCTTGGCGATTGGGACGGGGCGCTGCCCTTCGAGGACGGCCTCCTGGACCTCAGTGCAGAAGCAGTGGCACAGCTGGGCAATCTGGGCCACGAGATCACGCCACTGGCCGCGCCGTTCAACGCCAATGCGATCTGGGACAGCTGGATCACCCTGCGGTCCTTTGCGGTGGCAGGCGGGGCGCGGGCGCTTCATGAAAACCCCGACACCCGCGCCATGCTCAAACCCGCCGCAATCTGGGAGATCGAGCGCGGGCTGGCCCTGAGCGCGATGCAGGTGCAACAGGCCAGTGAGGTGCGATCTGACTGGTTCCGCGCAGCAGTCGCGCTTTTTGACAGTTTCGATGTGCTGGTCCTGCCCTCGGCGCAAATCTGGCCGTTTGACGTGACGCTGGACTACCCCAGAGAGATCGCAGGCATCACGATGGACACTTACCACCGCTGGATGCAGGTGGTGATCCCGGCCAGCTTGCTGGGCCTGCCTGTGGTCAATATTCCTGCCGGATTTGGACAGAATGGCTTGCCAGCCGGGCTGCAACTGATCGGGCCAAGGGGGAGCGACTCAAGGCTTTTGCAGCTGGCGCAGCAGTGGCATGAGGCAACCCGTTGGCCACAGCAACGCCCGCCCGCTATCTAAGCGGCGGATTGGACGCGGGCAGGGGGCTTTCGCGGCCCATATCGATCAGGCGCTGGCGCAATGCGGGCGTGTCAGGATGCCCGATTTCCATCGCAAAAACATGCGCATGGGTCAGGTAAAAAGCGGCCTGCTCTGTGTTGTTCGCCACTTCGGCAGCCTGCGCATACAACGCAACCAAAGCCGAATTATCGCCAGCGGCATGCGCCGCCAGAAGATCACGATCCAGATCCGTCATTCCGCCGCTTGCGGCGCGGCGCGGTGCCGCTCAAGCTGGCTGGCGACCCAATCGTGGAACATATGGGTCGGGCCGTCCATTGCCGGAGAGAATCGCCCACCATCAAAGCCGGGCCCGTGCCGCCCGCGTTGCATGCCTTCAACGACAAAGACATCCTCGGCAAAGACCTGTTTCCATTGCTCGGTGTTGCGGGCCCGCAAATCGGGGTCGGTCTGGGCGGCAGAGTAGTAAAGATGAATGTTCTCGACCGTTTTTTCAGGCCCCTCGGGCACCAGCACGATAGCAAAGGTATGGTCTCGGTGGACGCCCAGCAGCACGTTTGGGTAGACGGTGATGTATTCTGCGGCCGTGTCCCATTTATCTGATAGATTTTCAAAGTCGGGGAAGGTTTTTCCGTCCTCGCCCGTCAACTGGCGATAGACCAGGGTGCCCTGACCGGAAAACCGGCCCTGCGCCTCGATGTGGTAATGATCTTCAAGCCGGGAATAGCTGTTGAGCCCCGGATGCACCCAAGGCAGGTGATAGCTTTCACAGTAGTTTTCGACGGCCAGTTTCCAGTTGCAGTTGACCTCAAGTTGAAACGCGCTGTCTGCGCCGCCATGAAAGAGCGGCTTGTCAAATTCCGACCACCGCGCCAGCAGATCGCTGTGGGCGTCCTCAAACGCCGGGGCGGTGCCGGAGACATTGATGAAAATGACATCCATCCAGATGTGACTGCGGATCTCGATCAGGCCCAGCAGGGCGCGATCAATACCGTCGTGGGTGTTTTGCCCCGGTCCACCCACATGCGGCGTGCTGACCAGACGGCCATCGGTAGAATAGCACCAACTGTGATAGGGGCAGCGGATGGCCCCTTCGATCTTGCGCGGCTCTTCCACAAGGATCATGCCCCGATGGCGACAGGTGTTCTGGAAAACGCGCACATGGCCCTGTTTGTCGCGTACAACCAGCAAAGGCATGTTCAGGAAGGTGACGGGCAGGGCATCGCCGACCTCGGGCACATCGGCGGCGACCGCAAGACCTGCCCAATTGTCGAAGAGCACAGCCTGCTTTTCTTCTGCAAAGATACCGGCATCGATATAGTGGCCATTGGGCAGGCCATTGGCCGTTTCAATGGGACGGCGCACGTTACTCAGATCGGTGGTCGGATGGTCCATGATGCTTCCTCCTGTTGGACACAAGAGTACCACGGCGCCAATCGCCGCTAAAATTCACAAACGACCCGAGTTGTTCTCTGGCGACATATGTCGGTTTAGGAAAAGGGTTCGTCGGGGCGGAGCAGACGGCGTTGGAACGGGCTCAGATCTTCGACCTTGCAAAAGCCTGCCTCGCGGCGGGCTTTGAGGCCGTTTCGGAACTCGGTCCCGAGGTAGTCATAGACCAGCCGCGTCGCGCGCGTGCCAATAGCGTCCTCGCCCACCGTGCGGGTGACATAGCCGACCCAAAAGTTGTTCTCGAATGACGCGACCCGCGTGAGATAGTTGAAAGAGGATGTCATGGCATTGCGGCGCGCGGCAAAGATCGCGATGCCGTTTTCCTGACGGAACACCAACCCGCCAAAGACCCGCGTTTGCGGATGGGTTGGCAAATCCTGCGTGCGCATCGCCGCTGTTGTCTCATAGCCCCTCAGGCTGGTCTGGGAGCCCTGACGGGAGATGTGCAGCAGGCCGGTTACAAAGTCATCCGGGTTGATGAAGCTGCGCCGGGCAAAGCGGTAGAAACCCGATGGAAACAGGTCTTCCGATACAGTTGAGGATTGCAGCCCCAGAAAATCGGTCAAAACGCCGTTGGCGCTGCGCTCTTGTGACAGGCGGATCTCTTCAACAGGTTCCAGCAGGATGCGCGCGTCGATCTCGAAAAACCGGCAGATTCGGTCCAGAACGTCAGGGCGTGGAAAACTTTCGCCCGCCAGATAGCGGTTGAACTGGGTGCGGTTGATGCCAAGCTGCCGGGTCAGATCGGCGATTGACGGAAAGTTTTCTGCCAGATGGCGCAGGTTCCGCCCAAAAATGGTGCGCACTTCTGCTGGGGATCGCTTTTCACCTTGACGTGGGGATGCATCTTCTGATTGTTTTTGCAAAACACGACTCCCCTGTTTAATCGAAGATCCCACTGCGGATCTGATGCTACTTGGCGTCACTGGTGACGCTATTCCGTACCACCTTATGGGGTAATCAGACACAAAATGCCAGTATACGTTTCAACTTAGACGCTACAAAAAGCCCCCTAGCTTGTTGCTAACTGAATGTTAGGCATAATTCTCGGGGGCTTATTTATGATAGGAATTGTCTTGTGGAGTGATCCTACGGTCGCCAAAGCTGTCTTCTGGTGCGAGGATCAGGGGGATTTGGCCTATTTTCGCTCAAGCGATCCGACAAACGACGCCGCCTCGGCCCTTACCGCCGGCGACATGGTCTGTTTTGACGTTTGGACAGATGAAAACATGCGCCGGGCCTCCAACCCGAAACTGATTTCGGGCTATGGAAGCTCAGATTTGCCCAACCAGCTCAGGGCGACTGCGGGGCAAATGAAAACCGGCAGGACACGCGCAGGCAGCGCAAAAATCCTGCCATTTGAAGCAGAACGCACGGCGAAACTCAAAGAGCCCGCCGCGATGGAGGCCTAGAACAGGCCTGTCATTCAATCGCCGCGCGACAGGGCGGCCACGCCGGTACGTGCCACTTCGACAAGGCCCAGCGGGCGCATCAGATCGGCAAATGCGTCAATTTTTTCAGGCGCTCCGGTGATCTCGAACACAAAACTCTCCAGCGTGCTGTCCACCACATTGGCGCGGAAAATATCTGCAAGGCGCAGCGCTTCGACACGGTGATCGCCTTTGCCGGACACTTTGAACATCGCCAATTCGCGCTCAACACTGGCGCCTTCGACCGTCAAATCATGCACGTCATGCACCGAAACGATCCGGCCCAACTGCGCCTTGATCTGTTCGATGACCTGCGGCGTACCTGACGTTACAATGGTGATGCGCGACAGATGGCCGGTGTGATCCACCTCGGCCACGGTCAGGCTGTCGATGTTGTAGCCGCGCCCCGAAAACAGGCCGATCACACGGGCCAGAACACCCGGTTCGTTTTCGACCAGCACCGCCAGCGTGTGGCGTTCGATGACATCGGAAAAATTGGGGCGCAGGTTATAGGCGGAGTGCGAGGTGGCGCCTTTTTTGATTTTTAGGGCTGACATTTTCGTTTCCTTCGTTCTTTTGCACCGGAAACTTTTAAAGTTTCCGTCCGTTTTCTTTCAAAGAAAACGATCTAGACCAGCACGGATCCCTTTGCGTCAATCACGCCTTGGGTCTGCGCATCGCCCAACAGCATCTCGTTGTGTGCCTTGCCGGACGGGATCATCGGGAAGCAATTTTCGTGCTTTTCCACCAGACAATCAAAGATCACCGGACCATCATAGTTCAGCATCTCCATGATCGCATCGTCCAGATCCGCAGGATCTGAACAGATAATGCCTTTGGCACCAAAGGCTTCGGCCAGTTTCACAAAGTCGGGCAGGGCCTCTGACCAGCTTTGGGAATAGCGTTCTCCATGCAGCAATTCTTGCCACTGGCGCACCATGCCAAGGCGTTCGTTGTTCAGGATGAACTGTTTCACAGGCAGGTTGTATTGAATCGCAGTGCCCATTTCCTGCATGTTCATCAGCCAAGACGCTTCACCCGCCACGTTGATCACAAGGCTTTCGGGATGCGCCATCTGCACGCCGATCGACGCCGGAAAGCCATAACCCATCGTGCCCAGGCCGCCCGATGTCATCCAGCGGTTTGGATCTTCAAAGCCAAGATATTGCGCGGCCCACATTTGGTGCTGGCCCACTTCGGTACAGATGTAGCGGTCATGTTTCTTGGTCAGCTCTTCAAGACGGGCAAGGGCATATTGCGGTTTGATGGTCTTGCCTTCCTGACGGAACTTCAGGCAATCAACGCTGCGCCATTCCTCGATCTGCTGCCACCATTTGGCAACCGCTTCGGAGTTGGTCTTGCGGCCGCGTGATTTCCAGACCTTGAGCAGATCCTCAAGCACATGTCCCACATCGCCGACAATCGGAATGTCGATGCGGATCACCTTGTTGATCGAGGAGGGATCAATGTCGATATGTGCCTTCTTCGACTTGGGGCTAAAGCTGTCGACAACGCCGGTGATCCGGTCGTCAAACCGGGCACCGATGTTGATCATCAGATCGCAGCCGTGCATCGCCATGTTAGCCTCATAAAGGCCGTGCATGCCCAGCATCCCAAGCCACTTTTTACCCGAGGCCGGATAGGCACCCAGCCCCATCAGCGTAGAGGTGATCGGAAAGCCGGTGGCCTCAACCAATTCACGCAAAAGCTGGCTTGCGCCGGGGCCGGAGTTGATCACCCCGCCGCCGGTATAAAAGATCGGACGCTTGGCCTTTTCCATCGCTGCCACCAGTTCGGTGATTTCCTCAAGGTCGCCTTTGACCTTGGGTTGATAGTGCGAGGTCGAGGGCGCCTTGGGCGTATAGGTGCCGGTGGCAAACTGCACGTCCTTGGGAATGTCCACCAAAACCGGGCCCGGACGGCCTGACGTGGCAACATGAAACGCCTCGTGCAAAACACCAGACAATTGGTCGGTCTCTTTCACCAGCCAGTTGTGCTTGGTGCAGGGGCGGGTGATGCCGACGGTATCGGCCTCCTGAAAGGCGTCAGAGCCGATCATGAAGGTGGGCACCTGTCCGGTCAAAACCACAATCGGAATGGAATCAAGCAGTGCATCGGTGAGGCCGGTCACGGCATTGGTGGCACCGGGGCCGGAGGTCACTAGAACAACACCGGGTTTCCCGGTCGAGCGTGCATAGCCTTCGGCGGCATGGACCGCACCCTGTTCGTGGCGCACCAGAATATGCTTGATGCTGTTTTGCTGGAACACCTCGTCATAAATCGGTAGCACCGCCCCCCCTGGATATCCAAAGACGGTATCGACACCCTGATCAATCAGGGTTTGTACGATCATTTTGGCTCCGGTCATCTGGCGTGTCATGGTCTTGCTCCGTAAGGCAATATTTGTGTTGCGCATAAAAAAGCCCCCGATTTTCGGGGGCGCATGGGAAGGATTATGGTTTACCGTTACCGGCCCATGCGCGTGTGTCCTACAATGACGACTAGGGTAGTCATAATTTCAAAGGCTCCTTAAACGTGGCGCGACATTAGAATCGCGGGCAGGGGGCGTCAACACTCAATCCGGCAGAATTTATGTCTCTGGGGGTGAAAAATGCGACATTTTGTTTCACCCGATGGCCTGCGGGGGTAATTTTCCAAAATTTTGGACAGGTTATCTGACGTTTAAGCCACAGAATCCGTCGTTTCGGCCGGTGAAAAAAACGGTTGAGTTCTGGCACATCCTGCGGCGCGGCGAAGGTCTGGAAGGAGCCCAGACTGCATGATGCTGCGGTTAGGATGAAAGACAGATTCCAGAGAACCAAGCCAATTTCAAGTTGACCGGCGGTCGCTAATGTTCTTGTCTTGTTCTAAATTCAGCAAAGGAGTGGGCAGTTGGAACTACAGGCATTCTTGATTTTCGCAACGACCACGGCGGTCGTTATCATCTCACCAGGCGCATCTGCAATTCTTGTTGCTTCGCAGGGAGCGAGCAATGGCTGGAAGGCGACGATCTTCAGTATCCTTGGTATCATGCTTGCTACAGCGACGTATTTTGTCTTGTCAGCCACGGGCTTGGCTGCGCTGATCGTTGCGTCCAACCTTCTGTTTCAGATTATCAAGTGGGTCGGAGTCGGCTATCTGGTCTACCTCGGGCTTACCGCGATATTCAGCAAATCTGGCGGTATCTCAGTCGCGCAGTCTGGCGTGGCGCGGTCAAAAAAGAAGCTGTTTTCGCAAGGTTTTATTGTCGAATTCGCAAACCCGAAAGCGCTGCTCTATTTCGCGGCCATTCTTCCGCAGTTTCTAGATACCACCGCTCCGATTGCGCCGCAGATGATCATCATGGGGCTGACCGGTACGTCCATGCAACTGGTCATCTACTCTGGTTATGCCAACATGGGAGACCGCTTGGCTAGTGGAGGTGTCCGCGCGTGGATTGTCGATGTCATCAACAAAACTGCCGGGGCGGCTCTCATCTTCGCTGGCGTCAAAATGGCGAGCGTTACAGCCAACCGTTAACACGGAAGCCGCCATTGGCGCAGCCGCAGCGAAAGCTCACTTTGTCCGCACAGCCGCCATTCGGCCTTCTTTGTGTCTTGCACCACCCTACAAGTTGGCAATGCCGATCGAAACTGTCAGATGTCGGGTATGAGCCCATTGATACCTTAGGAGATGAAGCCGAATTGCCAAATCTCGGATTTGGCAACGCCCGAACCGGCCCGTTTGCCGAAGGCAGACCTATGGTTTGACGGGGCGGGCGCTTTGCGTCCGCCCCTCGGTTCGGGCGCGATGGTGGCTTTAGGGCAGCTAAGTCTCGCGTACCGGCCCCCCCTGCAATATCCTACCAGTCGAAAACGGTCGTTTTGGCAGGCCAGCCCGTTAAAGCCGCACACCGGTGCCTTGCAAAACCCCATGTTCCAGCGCATAGCGCGTCAGCCCGGCGGTGCTGGAAATGCCCAGTTTGCGTTTGATGTTCTTGCGGTGGGTTTCAACTGTGCGCACGGAAATCTCAAGCGCCACAGCCACCTCCTTGTTGGATTTGCCCGCCGCCAGTTGCAGCAAAATCGTCTGCTCCCGTTCGGTCAACGCCTCGCGCGGCTCGCCGTCTTTGGGCGCGATAGAGCCCTGCGCGCCGGTGCAAAGATATTGCTTGCCCTGCATTACGGTATCAATCGCCAGCTTGATCTCATCGGTCGGCACGTCCTTGAGAAGATAGCCTTTGGCGCCATGGCTCAGGGCCGAGGAGATATATTCAGGGCTGTCATGCATGGTCAGGATCACGACCCGAGTGCCGGGGCGACGCTCCAGCACCATTTCGGTGGCGGTCAGCCCGCCGATCTCGGGCATGTTCAGATCCATCAAGATCACATCGGGGGCCAACGCATCCAGACGGTCCATCAGGTTGCGGCCGTTGGATGCGGTCCCGACCACGGCCACATCGTCATAGCTTTCGAGGATCGATTGAATGCCCTCGGCAACCATTGGATGGTCGTCGACAATCAGAACTTTGGTTTTCTCGGTCATTCCGCGGCAACCTTTGTTGGTTTGGCCTCTGTCTTTTCAGGCGGCAACAGATGCGTCAATGGCACGGTGGCCTCAATCGTCGTTCCGCCGCCTTTTGCTTCAATCAGTCGCAGTGTCCCGCCCAACTGGTCCATGCGTTCTTGCATGTTGCGCAGGCCCAATCCGGAAGATCCGGCGCTGCGGCCCGTGGCCAGCCCCTTGCCGTTGTCGGTGATCCGCAGCGTACCGCCCCGCCGGTGGCCGCGCAGATCAATTTCGACCCGTGTTGCCCCAGAATGCCGCTCCACGTTTGTCAGGGCTTCTTGGGCAATGCGGTAGAGCGCGATCTTGGCGTCATTGTCCAGCCGGTTGCGGAACACCACGGTTTCAAAGGTGCAGATGATCCCGGTGCGGGCCTCGAATTCCTCGGTCAGGGTCTTGATGGCCGGGCCAAGGCCCAGATCGTCAAGGGCACCGGGACGCAGATCGCGGCTGATCCTGCGCACTTCGGAAATCGCATCGGCGAGGGTGGTGATCCCCTTGTTGAGCGGCTCTTCCGCGGCCGGATCACCCCGTTCCAAGCGCCGCCGCGCGTTGTCCAGCGCATAGCGCACGCCGACAAGGATCTGGCTGATCCCGTCATGCAATTCCCGCGCCACCCGTCCGCGTTCCTCTTCTTGCGCGTCAAACACCCGCAAGGTCAGTTTCTTGAGCTTGGCATCCGCCAGCCGCCGTTCATGCAGGTTAACGAACATCCCCGTGGCAAAAACCACCAGAAGTGCCAGCAGGGTAATCCCGCCGATGTAAACAAAGGTCCGTTGCACGCGGGCCTCGACATCGGCGCGGGCGTTGGCGACCGAGGCCAGAACGTCATCAATGAACACGCCTGTGCCAACGGCCCACTGCCAAGAGGGAAAGGAGGTTACATAGGTGATCATCCGCGCCTCTTTGCCGGTCGAAGGCTTGGGCCAGAGATAACTGTGATAGCCCGCACCGGAACGGGCAATGCGGATCAATTCATCCACCACCGGCGTGCCTTCGCTGTCGGTCAGGCCGGTCCAGTTCTGGTTGATCCTTTCTGTTTGGCGCGGGCTCACGATCGCGTTGCCGTCATAATCATAGACAAAGAACTGCCCGTCATCGCCATAGATCATCGCGGACAGGATCTGTGTCACCTGCGCCTTGGCCGCATCATCATCGGGCGCGGCGCGGCCATAGACAAAATAGAACCCGTTGCGCGCCTGTGTGACGTAATTGTGCAGCTCGGCCTTCTTGGCCTCGATCAACTGGGTCTCAAGGGTGGTGATCTCACGCTCTGCCAATGCCCGTGCCTGCAAAGCAACGATCATCGCGATCGCCGCCACCGCCGCAATCAGCGGGACCGTGGCCAGCAGAGTGAGCTTTTGCGCATAGCTGGGGGAGAGAAAGGAAAGCGGGCGACGCATATTGATTCGATACGCCGAATCTGCGCCGAATCAAAGCCCCGAGAGGTTGTGATCCCCCTTTGACGGGGGTGCCAATCGCTCAAATTCCCGGTTTTCGGTCAAAAAACTTTACCGAATCTACGATTCCGAGCCTCCCTATACGTAGTAGTAGGTATTTCAAAAACAGCAGCGCCCGTTACTGTAGCGTCACTTGAAGCGACCTGTGCGTGCGGAAATGCGCGTCGGGCGCGGTAATTTGGGAGGAGTATCCAATGGATCGTCGTTCATTTCTGAAGACATCTGCACTTGGCGGGACAGCCGCCGCAGCCACAACGCTGGCAGCACCTGCGTATGCACAAGGCAAGCGCACACTGACAATGGTAACATCTTGGCCACGCGGTTTCGCCGTTCTGGACGATGCGGCCACATACCTGAACAACATGGTCAACGAGATGTCTGACGGCACTCTGACCATCGACAAGAAAGCACCGGGCGAACTGGTTGGCGCATTCGAAGTGTTTGACGCGGTATCCTCCGGTCAGGCTGACATGTACCACTCCGCCGATTACTACTACATCGGCCAGCACCCAGCCTATGCTTACTATACAGCCGTTCCATTCGGCGGCACAGCGCAAGAGCTGACAAACTGGTACCACCACGGCGGCGGCCATGAGCTGCACAACGAGCTGGGCGAGATCTTCAACCTGAAGTCCTTCCTTGCTGGTAACTCCGGTTCCCAGTCCGGCGGTTGGTTCCGCAAGGAAATCAGCTCCGCAGCGGACTTCAACGGTCTGAAATTCCGTATGCCTGGCCTCGGTGGCAAGGTTCTGGGCAAACTGGGCGCATCCGTTCAGAACATCCCGGGCGGCGAACTCTATCAAGCTCTGTCTTCGGGTGCTCTTGACGGTCTGGAGTGGGTTGGCCCGTTCGCCGACGAACGCGCCGGTTTCCAGGAAGTCGCCAAAGTGTACTACACTGCGGGCTTCCACGAGCCAGGCTCCGGTCTTGCATGCGCTGTGAACCTCGACGTGTTCAACGAGCTGTCACCAGCGCACCAGAAGATCATTGAATATTCCACAATGGCGACAACCCACGTGCAGCTGGCCGAAACGCTGGCCAACAACGGTGCCGCACTGGCGCGTCTGCAGCAGCAGGGTGTGAAAACCATGCAGTTCACAGACGACGTTTGGGATGCATTCGGCGCGGCTTCAAAAGAGGTCATGGACGAGAACATGGGCGACGAGCTGTTTGCAAGAACACGCGAAAGCTTCGAAGCGTCGCTGACGTCTTCTGCCGAATGGCTGTCGAAGTCTGACGCATTCTACGTAGAGCAGCGTGAGCGCGTACGTAACGCAGGCTAAGTGCCGATACTGATTTTTTCGGGGGCTGCATGATCTGCGGCCCCCGGATGCTGACACCAAAACGCGTTTAACGGCCAAAAGGCCGAAACACAGGTGCTTGTGCATGGGGCCAAAGAGGGGCGCCGCGCAATGCGAGGGGGATCATATGGCCGATGAAGTGATGTGTTCGGGGTTTTTCCGGGCGGCGGAGGGTGCAAAACTCAGCTGTCTCGACAAATTCCAAGACGGTGGTTTCGTCCAATTTGTGACGGGCAACATACTGGAGTCCTTTTATAACTTCTTTGCCGCCTTGCTCAATCCGGGCATGTGGCTGGACTGGTCCAACAAAGAAGCCCTGATGCGGTTCATCTATTACGGTGCATCGGTTGAGCTGTTCTTTGTTTTGACGACGTTCCTCATCCTGTTGACCATCGTCGGCATGTGGAAGCGCGAGATCATGTGGTCTTACGTGCGCGGGCTGGAGTGGTTCAACAACTCGGTGGGCCGTCTGTTTGCATGGGCCGGTCTGCTGATGGTGCTGCAACAGATCATCATCGTTTTCCTGCAACGGATCTTTACCCGGCCCGATATCTCCATCGGTTTCGGTATCCCGCTGCAATTCGATATCTCCTGGTTTGCCGAAGAGCTGAAACTTTTCAATGCCTTGGTGGTCACTCTTTGTGTGGCTTATACCTTTGTGCAGGGCGGGCATGTCCGGGTTGACCTGTTCTATGCCGGGGCCAAGTTCCGCACCAAGAAGATCGTCGATATGTTTGGCGCGATCTTCTTTATGATCCCGTTTGTAACGGTGACATGGCTTTACGGCTGGTTCTTCATGTGGCGGCATCTGGTGACACCAAACCCATCCGCCTCGGACCGGCTTGATCTGCTGTTGCGCAAATCGCGTTTGCTGAAATGGAATGTGGAAACCATCGGTTTCTCGCCCAATGGTTTCAACGGTTATTTCCTGTTCAAGGTTCTGCTTTGCGCCTTCTGTGTGATGGTTCTGCTGCAAGCCCTGGCGGTGTTTTACCGCAGCTGGTGCGAGTTCCGCGAAGGGCCTGAATCCGAAAACAAATACCTCGACCGCGATACGCTGGGCGAGGGTGAAGAAGCCTACGAAGGCACACATTAATCTAAGGGAGTAGACCTGATGCTATTTGGTCTCGACGGGGTCGAAATTGGCCTGATCATTGTTTTTGTGTGTCTCTTCGGGGGCATCCTGTCCGGCTTTCCGGTGGCCTTTGCCATCGGCGGGGCCGGCATCATCTCCTTCGGGATCATTGCCGCGCTCGACAGTGCGGGTCTGATGATCCATCAGGCGATTGACACATCCTCGCAAGCCTACCGCGATCTGGTCAATTCCGGCGTCAAGGATGATGCGATATCGCTGTTCAGGTATCCCGATTTGCCGCGCGTGGCGGAATCGGTGTTCCCGGCAGGTTGGGAAACCGCGCTGGACCGGAACGTGTCTTTCATCGTGAACCGGATGAACGAGAGGGTGCTGGCGGGCCAGTCGATCGAGACGCTGCTGGCGGTTCTGATGTTCGTGCTGATGGGGATCACGCTGGAACGCTCCAAGATCGCCAATGATCTGCTGACCACGATGGCGCGGGTGTTTGGCCCGCTGCCCGGTGGTCTGGCCGTGTCGATCGTGGTTGTGGGCGCCTTCCTTGCCGCCTCCACCGGGATCGTGGGTGCAACGGTTGTGACCATGGGCCTGCTGGCCCTGCCAACCATGTTGCGCAACAACTATTCGCCAGAGATCGCCACTGGCGTGATCGCGGCCTCCGGCACCTTGGGGCAGATCATTCCGCCCTCTATTGTGATCGTTCTGCTGGGCACGCTGGCGGGGGATCTGTATTCCGCCGCACAAGAGGCGCGTGCAACCTCGGTCGGCTGTACCGATGCCTTGACCTATCTGGGCGAGCCTGCGGTGGTCTCCGTTGGCACCCTGTTCCAGGCGGCATTGCTGCCGGGCATCATGCTGGCCCTGCTTTATGCGCTTTATGCCTTTGGCTACGCGCTGCTGAACCCGGACAAAGCCCCGGCCGTGCCCATGGGCGCAACCAATTCTGAGCCTGTCACTCGTGGCGAAGCCTTTACATGGTTTGTTGGCGCACCTGTTCTGTTGATCGTCGGGACCATCTTCCTGGGCAACATGGGTATTGTGGGCAGCCAGAACACCACGGTGTCGTCCTTCTCCGAAATCGGTGACGCGGCAAGCCTGCGCACGAATGTCGGCGATGAATGCAAGGCCGCGATGATTGAACTGCATGGTCAAGAGGCATGGGATGCCGCAATCCAGCAGCAGGTTGATATCGATGCATCCGGCGGTATCAAAGCCAGTGAAAAACTCTCCGAAGAGGCCTTTGCCGAAAAGCAGGCCGCGAAGGTGGCAGCCGCAGCCCCCATCGGGACAGGTGTTGCGATCCTTCTGATCCTGCTGTCGCTGTTCCTGACCACGGGCCGCGGCGTTTCGCCATCATCGGAGACCCGTCCGCTGATCATCGGCGGCATCGGTGTGGTGCTGGCGGTGCTGGTGGACATTGTATTGATCTCGCCGCTGACCTCGCCGGGAACCACGGTTGTGCTGATGCTGATCCCATTTGCGTTGATCATGTACGGCGTGGTCTATGCGACGGGGCTGTGTGCCAGGAACGAATTGATCCGCGTGGTGTTCCCGCCGCTGGTTCTGATCGTGGCAGTTCTGGGGTCGATCCTTGGCGGCATCACCAACCCGACACCGGCTGCGGCGCTGGGTGCGGGCGGGGCCATCATGCTGGCCGCTTATCGCAAGCTGCGGGACCAGGACCGTTCACCCAAGGTGATCATCTGGTCCACGCTGGCGATCATCGTCTGTATCCTTGTCGGGGTGAACTTTGACCTGCGGATCAACCAAGAGGGTGTGAGTTTTGAAAGCTGGTTTGCCTTCTTTGTGGCCTATGGCGCCTATCTCTATGCGGTCTTTGGTCTGCTGTTCTCCTGCTGGATCCTCTACACCTCCGGTGTTCTGACCCCGGTGGTGCGCGAAACCGCCAAAGTGACCTCAATGGTGTTTACCATCCTCATCGGGTCGCAGCTGCTGAACCTCGTCGTCATCAGCTTTGGCGGTGAGCATTACATCCAGCAATTCCTCAAGTCGTTTGACAATGAGCTGACGGTTTTCCTGATCGTGATGCTGGTGCTGTTTGTTCTGGGCTTCGTGCTGGATTTCCTTGAGATCATCTACATCGTGATCCCGATTGTCGGGCCGGTTATCTATGGCGGTACATTTGATCCCAAATGGGTGACCATCATGATCGCGGTGAACCTGCAAACCTCGTTCCTGACACCGCCTTTCGGCTTTGCCCTGTTCTATCTGCGCGGGGTGGCCCCGGCGAGCGTGACCACAGCGCATATCTACCGCGGTATCATCCCGTTCGTGTTGATCCAGGTGGCGGGTCTGGCGATCTTGTGGTTCTTCCCGTCGATTGTGACCATTGTGCCGGATCTGATCCCGAATTGATCCGGGGTGGTTTGATCCACGGCTGAAACAAAACGAGAGGGCGCCATAGTCGCCCTCATTTGATTCAAGATGTAAGTGGGGGCCAGCCCCCGTCCTGCGGACTCCCCCGGAATATTTAAGAGCCAAAAAGGGGGAAAAGATCAGCGGCGGCTGCGGGCCATGTCAGGCAGGGCGATATTGGCAACTTGTTCCGCAATAGGGTCCGTACTGAGCGGGTGCTGTTCTGGCATGAAGGTGTCGGGATCGCGCATCTTTTGCCAGCGTCCGCCAATGTAGACCTCAAGCCCGGAGAACTTGGCCTTATAGCCCATCTTGGGGCTGCCCGGCACCCAATAGCCCAAGTAGACGTAGGGCAGGCCAGCGGTGCGGGCGATCTCGATATGGTCGAGGATGATGTGGTTGCCCAGCCCGTCGCGGGGGCGGTCGGGGGTGTAGAAGGAATAGACCATGCTGACCCCGTCGCCCAACACATCGGTCAGGCAGACGCCCACCAGATCGCCCGTGTCTTGATCCACATATTCAATCACGCGGCTGCGGATCGGGGTTTCCTCGATCATGGCGGCAAATTCGAACACATCCATATCCGCCATTCCGCCATCCGCATGGCGGCTGTCGAGATACCGGCGGAAAAGGTCATATTGGTCTTCGGTCGCCCAGGGCGAGGTGGCCCGGCGCATCAGCGCCTTGTTGCGCTTAATGATACGTTTTTGGCTTTTGCTTGGGGTGAAGGCGGCCACGTCGATCCGTGCCGAGAGGCAGGAGGCGCAATCCGCGCAGGACGGGCGGTAGAGCACATTTTGCGACCGGCGAAACCCTTGCGCAGACAGGCTGTCGTTCAGTTCAGTCGCCGCTTCGCCCTGCAGGGCGGTGAACAGCTTTCTCTCCATCCGGTCCTCAAGATAAGGACAGGGTTGCGGCGCAGTTACATAGAACTGCGGAGTGAGCGGCAAAGAGTGGCGCATGAGACATCCGATTGTTGCGAAAGGATGATAACAACCGGTCCTCCATGCGCCAAGACACGTTTTAATAAAATGCGATCAATCAGCGGCGCCGGTTCATCGGCACGGTGCCCAGCACCATATCGGTGAGGCCCTGTGCGCGGGCCGTGGTGCAGATCAGCACGATCGAAATCAGTTGCAACGGCGCAAAGGCGATGGAGATACTATAGCCCAGCGTATGCAGAAAGGCGGTGCCAAGATCCAGCGCCTCATCATCGCGGGTCCGGATTTCCATCGACATCAGCCGCATCCCCCAGGTGGCAGAGCCATTGGCGAGGGTGATCACCCGATAAGCAAAGCCCGTGACCAGCATCAGCAGCGGAAAGAAAAACAGGCCGGTAAAGGCGGTGAACGGCACGATCACCAGGCACAGGACAAAGATCAGGGCTGCGTCAATGAGCCATGCAAACAACCGCTTGGCCGGGATACCTTCGTAAAACTGGGGGTGCAGATCGGGATCGGGGGTCATCTTTTGTGTTCCTTGAAAGTTGCCCCCCGGCAGGGCCGGGAGGCGGGGGGAGGCATAGGCAGATCAGGCTTCTGCTGTGTCGTCCTTGGATTTTGCGCGGTCGTCCATAAACTGGTCGAATTCGGCCTTGTCCTTTGCTTCGCGCAGACGTTCCAGGAAGGCTTCGAAGTTGTTTTGCTCTTCTTCGAGGCGGCGCAGGGTGTCGGCCTTGTAGGCGTCAAAGGCGCTGTTGCCGGTGCTGCGGGTGGACATCATGTGGCGGCTGCCACGGCGGGCGCAGGACTTTCCAGAAAACATGCGTTTACTCCAGATCATGTACATCAAAAGGGCAAGGCCAACGGGCCAGACGAAGATAAAACCTAGGACCATGGCGGCGATCCAGGCGCCTTTGCCTTTGTCATCCAGCCAGGCTTCGGAGCGGGCGAACCAGCTTTGCCGCGGGGCGTAGGTTTGTTCGGAAGTGATCGTGGTCATCAAATATGCCTTTCAGTTCGGGGTGAAGGCCGCCGGTGCGGCCCGTCTGCGAAAGGGCTATGTGAATGCCTTTCACATTACATAGATTGGCATTTATCGGGTCTCTTGCAAGGGCTTATGTGAAGGGTTTTTACATTTATTTGAAAAGTATATTAATTTCAAATGCTTGTAATGCGTAAATAGTGATCCGTTGCTGTGGGTGAAATGCATGAACCGGTCCCATCGTCGCCTGTAAGGCCCCTTATGTACCCTTCGAAAGCCGCTCAAAGCCCTATTTAAATGGGGTTTGAGGCCGGGCAGGGGCTTTGCAGGAATATTTGTCATAGATCTACGGGATGTGCTGCATGAGGCGGTTTTGAGGTCATTTGCAAGACTTCCTGCAATTCAGCCATTTTTGACCTGTGCTTGCCGGAGGCCCTTTTTTATATGGCCTATCCGGCTTTTTCCGCCCTCATCCGGGGTCTTCCGCTTACTGCAATACTTGGTGTCACACTACAGCGGGCAGGGGCTTTGCAGGAATATTTATCATAGATTTACAGGATGCGTTGCAGAGGGCTGATTTGGGCTCATTTGCAAGACTTCCTGCAATTCAGCCATTTTTGACCTGTGCTTGCCGAAGGCCCTTTTTTATATGGCCCATCTGGCTTCTTCCGCCCTCATCCGGGGTCTTCCGCTTACTGCAATACTTGGTGTCACACTACAATCTCGGCATGACAAAATGCCGTTATTGTCTGCTATGCGGGACGGAGCTGGCGTTCAGAAACTACAAAGAGGTTTCGGCGGAAATGCCGTCACTCCAAAGGAGCGGATCATCACTTATTGCCTGTGCGACCTTCAGAAGATTTTTGCGAATCTCACTCTCGCTTGTTTCAACACCCAACCCCATGTAATCGGTCTCAATAAAGAATAGATACTCGACAACCTCCGCTAGAGCGCGTTGATTTCGCAGCATTACTGCTGCTTTGATCAGATAGGCGTCATATTCATCTGCAAAGGTTTCTTCCCTCCAGATACCCGAATTTCCATCCAACCCGATTGGGTCCCACAGAGACCATCCAATTTCTCTTAGCCTTATAAGTTCAAGTCTTGGGTGTTTTTCGCTCATTTTTGTAACATGAATGACCGCCACCAATGTGGCAACGAGCAATGGCTCAAAACTGGGGACTTTGGCCTCACAGCCGACATCTGACAGTTTTGGTCGACCATGCCAACTGCTAGGGCAGGGCACGACAAAAAGGAGCCAATGTCGGCTATGCGGACCTAGCTGCCGTTCCCTGCGCGGAGAATTGAAAACCACAGGGCTGCGTCTTGAAGCCATCCTTTCCCACTGTTACTCGAGACGCATGTGAAGACATAAATAGTGGATCGAAAATGTTTGAATTCAGTTTGATGGGGCAGACCTATCGTGAAGTTACAGACCCTGACGCATGCATTGGCATAGGTGATCTGATGTACTTCTTCGATACTCACCCTGATCGTGACGCGTTTTGCTATATGTTCGTTCGTTCCGGCAAACACCTCGTAGCGATTAATTGGTTGGGCAATAAGGCAGGATTACAGGGAAGCTGGTCCATTCACGACGATGATCTTCGTGACAACGGTGGGCGTGCGACAATCGGTTGGCTTGAAAGAAACTGGGCGCGCTTCTCCTTGTTTCCACGGGCAAAAACCAAGTTTCTAAAATATCAAGATTCTGACTATGACCCGAATGAAGCAGTAGACGCCGAACATTTTGAGATTCTCTATAACATCGATTGATTTTTATTGCCTTTTTGAGAAGCTGGCTTTGCGGGCAAAGCTAGCCTTGACTTGCTTTGCTGTTAGCTCAGGATCGGATCATGAAGAGAACTGACCATATGACTCTTGAGCAACTGGAATCTCAAGTATGGCCTGAACCAGATTTTAACTCTCGTCTGGTCACAAC